>DehalE1_100021_pt1 | contig 45925 bp, 44 predicted proteins | sample DehspE1_FD_43922 | JGI IMG/M metagenome (IMG submission 43922) | reverse complement strand
AGACGCCGACCGCCACGGCCGCTTGCGGGCGGGAAGGGAGGCGTCTTGATGAGCAGTGAGGGACGAACTGCGAGGAGCAGACGCCGACCGCCACGGCCGCTTGCGGGCGGGAAGGGAGGAGTCTTGACGAGCAGTGAGGGACGAACTGCGAGGAACAGACCCACGCAACACGAAGCCCCGGCGCAGGGGGCCGGGGCTTCGCGATCGGGCCGGCGAGGCCGCCCGACATCCAGGTTGTCAGGCGGCAGATTCCGAGCGCCGCCGGTTCCACAGGTCGAAGGCGACGGCCAGCAGCAGCACGACGCCCTTGGCGACCGACTGCAGCTGCATCGGCCAGCCGAGCAGCGACATGATGTTGCTGATCACGGCCATCAGCAGGCCACCGATCATGGCCCCACCGACGCGGCCGATGCCACCGGTGGTCGACGCGCCGCCGATGAAGCAGGCCGCGATCGCGTCCAGTTCGAGGCCGTTGCCGGCGCCGGGCTGGGCAGCGTTCATCCGGGACGAGTAGACGATGCCGGCGACAGCGGACAGCAGACCCATGTTCACGAACACCCAGAAGTTGATCCGGCGTACGCGGACACCGGACAGCTTGGCCGCATTCAGGTTGCCGCCGATCGCGTAGATGTGCCGGCCGAACACGGTCTTCTGGCTGACCAGGGTGTAGACCACCAGGAGAATCAGGACCAGCACCAGGATGTTGGGCAGGCCGCGGTCGGAGGCGAGCTCGAAGCCGAGCCACATGATCACGGCCGCCATCAGCACGAGCTTGCCGATGAACAGCGGCATCGACTCCACCGTCTGCAGGTAGGCGATCCGGCCCTGCCGGGTGCGCCACTGCATGTAGGCGAGCACGAGCGCACCGGCGCCGAACATCACCAGGGTGAAGGTGTCCACCCCGTAGCCGCCCATCAACCCGTTCTGGAACCCGTTGTTGATGTCGTAGTACGTGCCGCCGAACGGCGACAGCGAGATCGAGTTGAGCACCTGGTAGGTGAGCCCGCGGAAGATGAGCATGCCCGCCAGGGTCACGATGAAGCCCGGGATGCCCACGAAGGCCACCCAGAACCCCTGCCAGATGCCGACCAGGAGGCCGACGCCCAGAGCGGCGAGGACGCCCACGTACCAGGGCATGCCCCACTTGATCACCACGACGGCGGCGACGGCGCCGGTGAGGGCCACCACCGAGCCGACCGACAGGTCGATCTGGGCGGCGACGATGACCAGCAGCATGCCCATCGCCAGGATCAGGATGTAGGAGTACTGCTGGACGATGTTGCTGATGTTGCCCGGCGAGAGGAAGTTCGGACTGGCGATCGCTGCTGCCGTGAAGACAACCACGAAAGCGATCAGAATGCCGCTCTGGCGCAGGTTGCTGGTCAGCAGCTCACGCACTCCGGCAGTGGACGTCTTGGCGGGAGTGACGGTAGCGGTCATCGGTTGCTTCCCTTCAGTTCAAGATTGGAGGGTTCTTCGGCGCCCTGCGTCCGACCAGCCTCCACGTGGTTGCCGTTCCTCACCGGGAGTTCGGCATTGCGTTCCAGGGTCATGAGCTCCATCAGCGCGTGCTGGGTGGCCTCCGCGACGGGCATCTCGCCAGTGATCCGCCCGTAGGCGATGGTGTAGATGCGGTCACAGATGCCGAGCAGTTCCGGGAGCTCGGAGGAGATCACCACGACGGCCTTGCCCGCGGCGACCATCCGGTTGATGATCGTGTAGATCTCGTACTTCGCGCCCACGTCGATACCGCGGGTCGGCTCGTCGAGGATCAGCACTTCGGGGTCGGTGTAGAGCCACTTGCTCAGCACGACCTTCTGCTGGTTGCCACCGGAGAGCTTCCCGACCAGTGCCATCACCGTGGGTGTCTTGATGTTCAGGCTCGCCCGGTACTCCTCGGCGATCTTGAGCTCTTCGTTGCTGTTGATCCAGCCGCCCTTGACCAGCTTGAACAGGCCTGCGGCGGAGATGTTGTGCCTGATGTCGTCGAGCAGGTTGAGGCCGAACCGCTTCCGGTCCTCGGTGCAGTAGGCGATGCTCGCGTTGACGGCACCGGCCACGGAACTCGTGTCGACCACCTGGCCGTGCATCTTGACCTGCCCGGTGATGTTGCGGCCGTAGGTGTGCCCGAACATGCTCATCGCCAACTCGGTGCGACCCGCACCCATCAGACCTGCGATCCCGACGACTTCGCCGGCCCGCACGTTGAAGCTCGCGTTGTCGATGATCATCCGGCCCGGCTGGGTCGGGTGGTACACCGTCCAGTTCTCGACCTCAAGGACCGGCTCGCCGATCTGCGGGGTGCGCTCAGGGAAGCGGTGCGCCAGATCCCGTCCGACCATGCCGCGGATCATGCGCTCCTGCGTGGCGGTCGGATCGGACATGTCCATGGTCTCGATCGTCCGGCCGTCGCGGATGATCGTGGTGTTATCGGCGATCTCGGCGATCTCGTTCAGCTTGTGCGAAATGATGATCGAGGTGATGCCGTCCTTCTTGAGCTGCCGGATCAGGTCGAGCAGGTGCTCGGAGTCCGTGTCGTTCAGCGCCGCAGTGGGCTCGTCGAGGATCAGCAGCTTCACTTCCTTGCTCAGCGCCTTGGCGATCTCGATGAGCTGCTGCTTGCCCACGCCCAGTTGGGAGACCGGGGTGATCGGGTTCTCGTGCAGCCCGACCCGCTCCATCAGCTGGTTGGCCTTGTGGTTGGCCTTGTTCCAGTCGATCAGGCCGCCGGTGCCCTTGACCTCGTTACCCAGGAAGATGTTCTCTGCAATCGACAGGTACGGCACCAGAGCCAGTTCCTGGTGGATGATCACGATGCCCTTGGCCTCGGAGTCATTGATCGATGAGAAGCGCACCTCCTCACCCTCGAAGATGATCTCGCCCTTGTAGCTGCCATGCGGGTACACACCGCTGAGCACCTTCATCAGGGTCGACTTGCCCGCACCGTTCTCCCCGCAGATCGCATGGATCTCACCGGCATTGACCGTGAGCGTCACGTCCTCGAGGGCCTTGACGCCGGGGAACTCCTTGGTGATCGAGCGCATTTGAAGTATCTGGTTCATACCCAACTTCCTTGTGAGCACCGGGAACCCGGGGTGGGTCCAGCGGGTGCTGGACCCACCCCGGCTCTCGCTATGCGCCTTACTTGGCGACGCCGGACTTGACTTCGTCCGCCGTCCAGTAACCGGAGTCGATCAGCAGCGACTGGATGTTGTCGGTGTAAACCGTATCGACCTCGAGCAGGTAGGACGGGACAACCTTCTTGCCGTTGTCGTAGTCCTTGGTGTTGTTGGCCTCAGGAGTCTTGCCACCCAGGAAGTCCTGCGCGGCGATGACGGCCTCGGCGGCCAGCTTCCGGGTGTCCTTGAAGATGGTCGAGGACTGCACGCCGTCCGCGATCAGCTTCACAGAGGCAATCTCGGCGTCCTGACCGGTCACGATCGGCAGGCCTTCCTTGATTGTCGGGCCCATGCCAACGCCCTGCAGGGCGGTGATGATGCCGCGGGAGATGCCGTCGTAAGGCGACAGCACGCCCTTCAGGCCGGTGCCCTTGCCGCCGTAGGTGGACGTGAGGAGGTCCTCCATCCGCTTCTGGGCGGTCTCCTGCAGCCAGCGCAGCGTGGCGGCCTGCTCGATCGTGGTCTGCTTCGACTTCACAACCAGGGTGCCGTCATCGATGAACGGCTTCAGGGTGTCCTGAGCGCCATTCCAGAAGAAGTGGGCGTTGTTGTCGTCCAGGGAGCCGGCGAACATCTCGATGTCCTGGCCCTTGGCGGCATTTCCGGTGGCCTTGCCGTCGCGATCGGTGATGCCCATGCCGTAGAGCAGGGCGGTGGCCTGGGCCACGCCGACCTTGTAGTTGTCGAACGACACGTAGAAGTCGACGTTCTCGCTGTCACGGATCAGGCGGTCGTACGCGATCACCTTGATGCCCTTGGACGCTGCGTTCTGCAGCTGGCTGGTCAGGGCCGTCCCGTCGATGGCGGCGATGATGAGCAGCTTCGCGCCTGCCGTGATCATCGCGTCGATCTGCTGGGTCTGGGTCGGGATGTCGTCGTTGGCGTACTGGAGGTCGACCTTGTAGCCGGCCTTCTCCAGGCCCGCCTTCACGGCGTTGCCGTCGGCGATCCAGCGCTCAGAGGTCTGAGTCGGCATTGCGACTCCGACCAACGTGTCCCCCGCAGCTTGGGAGGCCCCGGAGCCACCCGTCGTTGCGCCGCCCCCGGCGCCGGTGCCGCCACAGGCGGCAAGTGCGAATGAAGTGACGATAGCAATGATCGCCATTCCGATGCGTCGCATTTTGTTGATGCGCTCCTTCTCCTCATTGAGTCGCAGCCTCGGTTGGCTACGCCCGGCATCCGTTGCCGAGAGTTAAGCAGATTCTTCACTACCTAATCCAGCTAGTCAACGCTGGGTTAGGTCCTGCTGAATAACGATTCCACAACGTTTCTCGAACTGCTCACTGAATGGCATGATAAAGCCATTCGAATCCACGTCGGGCCACCCTGCCGGCCCCGTCGATATTCCCCCTCTCCTGATGGACTGGAAACTCCCTGAACGACCTAGAAACCCATGGCCAGCCGGTGGTAGGCGTTGTTCCAGCGCAGTTCCTTGAGGAACTGGCCAGTCCGGGTGCCCTCGCCGATCATGGCGAGCTCGATGCCGATCATCTCGGCGAGATCCGTGAGGTGCTCGGTGGTGAGCGGAGTGGACAGCACGGTGTGGTGCGGTCCGCCCGCGGACAGCCAGCACTCGGTCGAGGTGGTGAAGTCCGGCTTGGCCTGCCAGACCGCGCGCGCCACGGGGAGCTTCGGCATGTCGGCCAGCGGCGGGACGACGGTGAGTTCGTTGCCGACCAGCCGGAAGCGATCCCCGAGGTCGCACATGCCGACGGTGACGCCGTCGCCCGGCATCGCGTCGAACACCATCCGGACCGGGTCCTCACGGTTGCCGATGCCGAGCGGGTGGATCTCGATCCGCGGCGTGCCCAGCGCGATGGACGGGCTCACCTCGAGCATGTGGGCGCCGAGGCTGAGCTCGCGGCCCGGCTCCAGGTGGTAGGTGTAGTCCTCCATGAACGAGGTTCCACCCGGCAGGCCCTGCGCCATGGTCATCAGGGTGCGGCCCAGGACGGCGGTCTTCCAGTCGCCCTCTCCGGCGAACCCGATACCCTCGCCCTCCAGGCGCTGCACGCCCAGCCCGGGCAGCTGACGCAGGCCGCCGAGATCCTCGAAGTTCGTCGTGAAGGCTCCGAAGCCACCTTCGACCACGAACTTGCGCAGTGCGGCCTCGATCCGGGCGCCGTAGCGCAGCGACTCGTGCCGGTCCGCACCCGGATGCAGTTCGGGGGCCACGTCGTAGAGGTCCATGTACTCGCTGATCAGCGCGTCGACCTCGCCCTCGCTGACCTGGTTGTCGACGACGTCGACCAGGTCGTTGACGCCCCAGGTGTTCACCGAGACGCCGAAGCGGCGCTCGGCCTCGACCTTGTCGCCCTCGGTCACGGCCACATTGCGCATGTTGTCGCCGAACCGCACCAGCTTCAGGGTGCGTACCTCGGCCCGCGCCAGCGCCGCCCGCGCCCAGACCGCGATTCGCGCCACGACGCGGGGGTCGGACACGTGACCGGCGACCGTCTTGCGCGGCACGCCGAGCCGGGTGGCGATGTAGGCGAACTCGCGGTCGCCGTGGGCGGCCTGGTTCAGGTTCATGAAGTCCATGTCGATGCTCGCCCAGGGCAGCTCCACGTTCACCTGCGTGTGCAGGTGCAGGAACGGCTTGGTCAGGGCGTCCATGCCCGCGATCCACATCTTGGCCGGCGAGAAGGTGTGCATCCAGGCGATCACGCCGATGCAGTCGTCGTCGGCGTTCGCGTCCAGCATGACCCGGCGGATCGCGCCGGCGTCGGTGAGGGTCGGCCTGGCGACCACCTCGACCGGGATCGATTCCGCCGCAGCGAGCGCGCCCGAGATCTGCGCGGACTGGTCCCGCACCTGCAGGAGCACATCCTCGCCGTAAAGGCCCTGGCTGCCGGTGAGGAACCAGATCTGCTTGCTCATTTGGCACTTCCTTGTCCATAGACGTTCTGATAACGATCAAAGAGCCGGTCGATGTCCGCCTGCGGGATCGGCACCGGTTCCCCCAGTTGGCGCGCGAGGTGAACCGTGCGGGCGACGTCCTCCACCATGACCGCCGCCTTCACCGCGTCGCGGGCGTCCTTGCCGATCGTGAACGGCCCATGGTTGGCCATCAGCACCGCGCGCGACCGGCTCCCGGTCAGCGTCTCGACGATGCCGCGCCCGATCGAGTCATCCCCGATCAGCGCAAACGGACCCACCGGGATCTCTCCACCGAACTCGTCGCCGATCATGGTCAGCACGCAGGGAATCGGCTCCCGCCGCGCCGCCCAGGCGGTCGCGTAGTCCGAGTGGGTGTGCACCACGCCACCGACCTCGGGCATGTGCTTGTAGACGTAGGCGTGCGCTGCGGTGTCCGAGGACGGGCTGCGCGAGCCCTCGACCAGATTCGCGTCCAGGTCGCAGACCACCATCGACTCCGGCGTCAGGTCGTCGTACGACACCCCTGACGGCTTGATCACCAGCAGGTCCGCGCCAGGCACGCGCGCCGACACGTTGCCAGCCGTCCACACGACCAGGCCGTTGCGCGGCAACTCGGCATGCAGGGCGGCAACCTCCACCTTCAGGGCCTCGACCACGTCCCTCAGTTCGGCCGGGATCGAGCTCATCGCCCTTCCTCCCTGCCCGCAACCGTGGTCGCGGCGATGATCATAGGCCTGACTAGGTGTTTCACTGGATCGGTCACCTCGCTGTGCTCCTGAGTGTTAGCGGCAACATCGCCTGCCAAGAAGGATGTTATCGGTATCACCAGCCCGCCCGCACCATTTCCAGATAACAGTTTGATATCGGTAACACTGCCCGATCGGACGGCCGGCCGTCCGGACTCAGCGGACCGGTCGAGACCGATCCACGTGGCTCAGCGAGCGCAGTCCGCGATCGAGGTGCCAGCTCACGAAGGCTGCCACCAGCCCGCTCCCCTGCCGGATCGTCAGCTCCGCCACGTCCCTCGTCGCGGGCCAGTCACCGGCGAGCAGCGCGGCGAGGTAGGCCACGGTGGCAGGCGCAGGGTGCGCGGAACCAGGCGGCCTGCAGCGCCGGCAGACCATGCCGCCGAGTTGTGGGGAGAACGCCTCGTGCGGGCCGGCGGCGCCGCATCGCGCACAATCGGCCAGGGTCGGGGCGTAGCCGGCCAGGGCGATCGCACGCAGCAGGTAGGCGTCCATCACCATCGCGGGTTGCCGCAACCCGTCCGAGGTCCCGGACGTCAACGCGTGCAGGGCGCCCACCAGCAGCTGGTACTGCTGCAAGGACGGCTCCCCCTCCTCCGTGACCAGCCGGTCGGCCGTCTCGATCATCACCTGCCCGGTCGTGTAGCGCTCGTAGTCGTGAGCCAGAGGTTCGGAGTACGGGTGCAGGGTGACCGCCTGGGTGATCACGTCCAGCGTCCTGCCGGTGGCGAACTGCAGGTCGACGTGGCTGAACGGCTCCAGCCGCGCGCCGAACTTCGAGGACGTCCTGCGCACGCCGCGCGCGACCGCACGGATCTTCCCGTGCTGCCGGGAGAGCATGGTGATGATGCGGTCGGCCTCGCCCAGCTTGTGGGTGCGCAGCACGACCGCCTCGTCACGATAGGTCGGCACGCGATCATTCTCCCCCGACCGGGGTGCCGTCTGCGCCAGGAGCTTCCGGCGAGCCGTTGTTAGCGCACACACTCGCCTGTCATGATGTCTGCGTCGGCAGCCCCGCACGAGGTCGCGAGGACTGCACTAGAGGAGGATCAATGGAGATCGAGGGCATCCGCGCCGCCATTGCGGAGGGACGCACGGCACTGGGTATCGAGTTCGGCTCGACGCGGATCAAGGCGGTGTTGACCGGCCCGGACAACGCCCCGCTTGCGACCGGCGGACACGACTGGGAGAACCAATTCGCCGACCGGGTCTGGACCTACTCGCTGGATGCCGTGCACTCAGGCATGCGAGAGGCGTATGCGTCGCTCGCCGGGCAGGTGCGCGAGCAGTACGGAGTCGAGTTGCGCACGGTGGGCGCGATGGGCGTCTCGGCGATGATGCACGGCTACCTCGCCTTCGATGCGGACGGTGCGCTGCTGGTGCCGTTCCGGACCTGGCGGAACACCATCACCGGCCCGGCGTCCGAGGAGTTGAGCGCGCTGTTCGGCTACAACATCCCGCAGCGCTGGTCGATCGCCCACCTGTACCAGGCGATGCTCAACGGCGAGGAGCACGTCCCGTCCATCACCTCGATCAACACCCTCGCGGGGTACGTGCACTTCCTGCTGACCGGCGAGCGGGTGTTGGGCGTGGGCGACGCGTCCGGCATGTTCCCGATCGACACCACCACCGGCGGCTACGACGCCACGATGTTGAGCCAGTTCGACGAGCTCGCCGCGAGCAGGGGCTACGGGTGCACCCTGGCCGCGCTGCTGCCGTCCGTGCTGCCGGCGGGTGCGCCGGCCGGCTCCCTCACCGCTGCGGGTGCGGCGCTGCTCGACCCCACCGGGGTGCTGCAGCCGGGGGTGCTGTTCTGCCCGCCCGAGGGCGACGCCGGTACCGGAATGGTGGCGACGAACTCGGTCGCCGTGCGCACCGGCAACGTGTCCGCCGGCACGTCGATCTTCGCGATGGTCGTGCTGGAGCAGCCCCTGGCACGGATGCATCCTGAACTCGACCTGGTCACCACTCCCGCCGGAGACCTGGTCGCGATGGTGCACTGCAACAACGGCGCCAGCGAGCTGAATGCCTGGGCGGGCCTGTTCGGCGAGTTCGCCACCCGGATCGGCGCCACCGCGGACGCCGGGACCGTGTTCGAGACCCTGTTCACCGCATCGCTGGAGGGTGAGCCCGACTGCGGCGGGCTGCTGGCCTACAACTACCTCTCCGGCGAGCACATCACCGGCCTCGAGGAGGGACGCCCGCTGTTCGTGCGCACCCCCGACTCGAGGTTCACGCTGGCGAACTTCATGCGCACCCAGCTGTTCGCCGCCCTGTCGAGCCTGCGGATCGGGATGAACATCCTGCTCACCGACGAGTCGGTCGCGCTCGACTCGCTGTTCGCCCACGGGGGGCTGTTCAAGACCAAGGGTGTCGCGCAGCGCTACCTCGCCGCAGCGGTCAACGCGCCGGTCTCGGTCGGTGACATCGCCGGCGAGGGCGGGGCCTGGGGCATCGCCCTGCTCGCCGCCTACGCCCGCAACAAGGCGGACGGCCAGTCGCTGGCCGACTACCTGACCACGAGCGTCTTCGCCGGCGCGGCCCTGGAGACGATCGCCCCGGACCCGGCGGACGTGGCCGGCTTCGACACCTACCTCACCCGGTTCAGCAACGGCCTGGCCATAGAGCAGGCGGCGGTCAGCCACACCTGACGCCGCCGGTTGAGCCTCGGGATGGCGGTCCCGTGGCGCCTCCCGGGTCCCGTGCGGGCCCGGGAGGCAATAGGCTCAGCCGATGGGAACCCTGCGGATCACGGTCGACCACACCGTACGGATCACCGCGACGTCGGCCCGCGTCCACGCGCACGTTCACGGGTCCTCGACGATCGCCGCCGGAGTCGCCGGACGCAAGGCGGCACTCGTGGCTGACCTCGTCACCGAACTCGCCGGGCACGGAGTCGCGGAGGACGCCGTCGAAGTCGCGGGCGTGCGCCTGGCCACCAGGGACGGCGTCCTGCTGAAGAACCAGACTGTCGAGATCGACCTGGTCGTCGTGGCCGGACCCGAGCAGCTTCCTGCGGTCCTCGGCGTCCTCGCCGACCGGCCGGGGGTCAGCGTGACGGACCTGGAGTGGACCTACGACGAGTTCGAGGCCAGCATCCCTGCGGCCGCCGCGGCGATGGCCATGGCCCGCCGCAAGGCGGACGCCGTCGCCGCTGCCGCCGGCCTTGAGGTGGTCGGCATCGGACAGGCATCGGACTCCTGGTCCATGCCGTCCCCGCGCCATGAGCAGCCGAGCCCGGTGATGTTCGCCGCCGGCGCGCGGGCAGCGTCCGCACCGCTCGACCTGGGCCTCGAACTGAACGCCACCGCAGGGCTCTCGGTGCATCTGAGCGTGGATTTCGCGCTGTCAGCCTGAGAATTCGCGCTGTAACCCTAGGCTGTGTGCATGCACCGGATCTCAACGCTGAGAGTGTCCCCGCTGTGCCTGGGCGGCAATGTCTTCGGCTGGACCGCGGACGGAAACGCGTCCGACGCGATTCTCGACGCCTATGTGGAGGCCGGTGGCAATTTCATCGACACCGCCGACAGCTACTCGACCTGGGTGCCGGGGCACCGCGGCGGCGAGTCCGAGAGCGTGATCGGCGGTTGGCTCCGCCATCGCTCCGACAAGGCCACCGTGGTGGTGGCCACCAAGGTCGGCAAGCACCCGGTGCACCGCGGGCTGCGTCCGGCCAACATCAAGATCTGCCTGGACGGCTCGCGGCGGCGGCTGGGCCTGGAGACGATCGACCTGTACTACGCCCACGAGGACGACCCCCACGTGCCGACGGCGGAGTGGCTCGGCGCGTTCGACCAGCTGGTGTCCGCCGGCGACATCCGGCACTACGGGTTGTCGAACTTCACCGCGGAGCGGGTCGCAGAGGTGGTCGAGGTGGCGACGGCCGAGGGGTTCGCCCTCCCGGTCGCCGTGCAGCCCCAGTACAACCTCGTGCACCGCGCCGAGGTCGAGTCCGCAGGGCTGGGCGCGGTCTGCGCCGAGCGCCACCTCGCGCTGGTGCCGTACTACGGGCTGGCCGCGGGCTTCCTCACCGGCAAGTACGCGCGGGACGAGCAACCCCACGGGCCGCGCGCCGCACGGGTTCGCAGCTACGCGACCGATGCCGGTTTCGACGTCATGGACGCGGTCGTCGGCGTCGCTGACGAACTCGGCATCGAACCTGCGACGGTCGCGCTCGCGTGGCTGCGCCAGCAACCCGGGGTGACCGCACCGATTGCCTCGGTCAGCTCGGTCGAGCAGATCCCCGCGCTGATGGCCGCTGCCGAGGTGAGGCTCTCCCGCAGCCAGGTGCACCGCCTGACCAAGGCGTCCGCAGCCTTCGCCTGACCCCGGACACGCCGAGGGCCACCCCTCGCGCCGAGCGCCAGCCTCTGGGGCTGGCCCTCGACGACAATCGGTGGCCCTCGATGAAATGCGGTCGCTCAGCCCTCGACAGAGCCCTCGATCTGGGTGGTGCCGCCGCTGTGCGAGACGCTGATCTTGCGCGGCTTGGCCTCCTCGGCCACCGGGATGCGCAGGCTCAGCACGCCATCGGCGTACTCGGCCCCGATCTTGTCCAGCGCAACCCCGTAACCCAGGGTCAGCTGTCGGGCGAAGGTGCCGGCCGGACGCTCCCGGACCAGCCACTTCTGCTCGTCGGTGGTCTCGACGTTTCGCTGCGCCCGCACGGTGAGGGTGCGGTCATCCACGTCCACGTCGATCGAAGCCGGATCCACGCCGGGCAGGTCGATCCGGGCGACGAAGACGTCGCCATCACGGAACAGGTCCATCGGCATCGCGGCGCTGGCCGGCGTCCGAGCGACGTCGGAGAACCAGCGATCCATCTCCCGGAAGGGGTCGTACGTACGTGCCATGTTGGGTCACTCCTATCGTCTCGTTAGCACTCTGCTTGCCCGAGTGCTAACGCCAGTCTGCATCCACCGCGACGCAATTTCAAGCAAGTTGAGTCTGGTCGACTCAGGTTGTTCGCCGCCGGCGGAATGGGCCCTCCCTGCCGGTTCGGCGATGCTGCGCCACGTGCCGAAACTCCTCGCGTTAGGCTGCCGACGTGGCTCAGCGCAAGCAGATCCGACCGCCCGTACCGCACCCGTCGGGTGCCCGTCCGCCCGCAATCGATGCCCGGGCACTCCCCGCGCACGTCGCGATCGTGATGGACGGCAACGGCCGCTGGGCGAAGGCCCGCAACCTGCCGCGCACCGCAGGCCACGCCCGCGGCGAGGATTCGCTGTTCGACGTGATCGAAGGGGCCATCGAGATCGGCATCCCCTACCTGTCGGCGTACGCGTTCTCCACCGAGAACTGGCGCCGCTCCCCCGACGAGGTGCGCTGGCTGATGGGCTTCAACAGGGATGTGATCCACCGCCGCCGGGACCAGCTCGACGCGATGGGTGTGCGGATCCGCTGGGCCGGCCGGACGCCGCGGCTGTGGCGCAGCGTCATCCGCGAACTGCAGGACGCCGAGCGACAGAGCGCCGACAACCACGTACTCACCCTGCAGTTCTGCGTGAACTACGGCGGCAGGGCCGAGATCGTGGACGCAGCCAGGGCCGTCGCCGAGGCGGCCCTGCGCGGCGAGCTCGACCCGTCCCGGCTCACCGAGGATCGGTTCCGTCGCTTCCTCGACGAGCCCGAGATCCCCGACGTTGACCTGTTCATCCGCTCCTCGGGGGAACAACGGACGTCCAACTTCCTGATCTGGCAGTCGGCCTACGCGGAGATGGTCTTCATGGACCGGCTCTGGCCCGACTTCGACCGGCGTGACCTGTGGCGCGCAGTCGAGCAGTACGCCCACCGGGACCGCCGCTACGGCGGCGCCGAACCGAACCAGGTGCAGTGACCAGCAGCCCGCGACGGTGGTGAGCCGGCCGCCTCACCGGGCGCGCGGACGGTGGAGCCTGCCGATCAGGTGGCCGAAAAGGAGAACCGTCCCCTTCTCGTCCATCTGGACGGAAAGGGGACGGTTCTCCTTTTCGGCCAGAGGGCTCAATCGGTGCCGGACTCCATACCGGAGAGGTTCTGCGCCTGCTCGATGTCGGGCTCGGTGGCGTTACCCGCGGTGATCGCGGACGCGTGCCCCGAATCCAGTTCACCGACCAGTGCGGACACCTCTCCGCCGACCAGCCCCAGCTGCGAGTACTGCTCGAGACGGGTGCGCGAGTCGGCGATGTCGAGGTTGCGCATGGTGAGCTGGCCGATCCGGTCGAGCGGCCCGAACGCGGCGTCGCCCACCCGCTCCATGGACAGCTTCTCGGGGTGGTAGGAGAACGCCGGACCCTCGGTGTCGAGAATCGACCAGTCGTCGCCGCGGCGCAGCCGCAGGGTGACCGAGCCGGTGACCGCCGAGCCGACCCAGCGCTGCAGCGACTCACGGATCATCAGTGACTGCGGGTCGAGCCAGCGGCCCTCGTACATCAGCCGGCCGAGCTTACGTCCCTCAAGCTGGTAACTCGCGAAGGTGTCCTCGTTGTGGATCGCGGTGAGGAGCCGCTCGTAGCAGATGTGCAGCAGTGCCATGCCGGGGGCCTCGTAGATGCCGCGGCTTTTGGCCTCGATGATCCGGTTCTCGATCTGGTCGCTCATGCCCAGGCCGTGGCGTCCGCCGATCGCGTTGGCCTCGAGGACCAGGTCGACGGCGGAGGCGAAGGTCTTGCCGTTGATCATCACCGGACGGCCCTGCTCGAAACTGACCGTGACGTCCTCGGCAGGGATCTGCACGGCCGGGTCCCAGAACCGCACACCCATGATCGGCTCGACGATCTCGATTCCGACGTTCAGGTTCTCCAGTTCCTTGGCCTCGTGGGTGGCGCCCCAGATGTTGGCATCGGTGGAGTACGCCTTCTCCTTGGAGTCCCGGTAGGGCAGGCCCCGCTCCGCCAGCCACTGCGACATCTCCGCGCGACCGCCGAGCTCGCGGACGAAGTCCGCATCCAGCCACGGCTTGTAGATGCGCAGCTGCGGATTCGCCAGCAGGCCGTAGCGGTAGAACCGCTCGATGTCGTTGCCCTTGTAGGTGGAGCCGTCGCCCCAGATCCACACGTCGTCCTCGCGCATGGCGCGGACCAGCATCGTGCCAGTGACGGCGCGACCGATCGGGGTCGTGTTGAAGTAGGTCCTACCGCCGGTGCGGATGTGGAACGCCCCGCAGACCAGGGCGACCAGTCCCTCCTCCACCATCGCGGCGGTGCAGTCGACCATGCGCGAGATCTCGGCCCCGTAGGCGCCGGCGCGACCGGGCACCGAGTCGATGTCGGGCTCGTCATACTGGCCGAGGTTCGCGGTGTAGGTGCACGGGATCGCACCCTTCTCGCGCATCCAGGCGACCGCGACGGACGTGTCCAGGCCGCCGGAGAAGGCGAGGCCGACGCGTTCGCCGACAGGGAGTTCGGTGAGGACCTTGGGCATGGGGTGATCCTATCGGGGTCGCTCCGCTGCGCCTCGCCTCTCCCACCGCCGTGGCCGGGGTGCCCGGCCGGGTCCCCGTTGCGGCATACCCGCACGGGTGTCGCCCGCTCGGGGACTTTTGGCTGGCCTGCGCCTGAGGCAAGATCGATAGCAGTACGAACTGCATGCGGCCACGGGAGGGGTCTCAACGCCGCGCAGGGCAACCACTCATCCGATCAATCAGGGGATTCACCATGTCATCAGAGGCGACCATGCCTGCCCGCACGCGCAACCACAAGAAGATCGTGGCCACCGCCCTTCTCATCCTCGGCCTCGGTGGCGCGTCCGCCGCGGCCGCCGCCCAGCTGGGCATGTCCTGGACAGGCAGCTTCCAGGCCGGCGCCACCAGCGTCAGCGCGGACTGCCAGCCCTCGTCGGAGACCATCACCTCCAGCTTCGACACGCCCAGCTTCTCGAGCACGTCCTCGCTGCCCTGGACGGTCGCGAACGTGAAGTTCGCGAACATCGACAACTCCTGCAAGAACCACACCTACGAGGCGGCGTACAAGGTGGCCGGTGGCGACTGGGTGAAGCTCGGCACCGGGACCGTGGACGGCACCAGCGTGTCCGTCTCGCTCGGCTCGGTCGACCCGCAGACGATCAAGCAGTTCGCGCTCAGCATCTACAGCTGATGATCGCTCAGGCAGGCCGGCGGACCCTGGTCCGCCGGCTCGGCCAGATCGTCGGCTGGGCCATGCTGGCCGGCCTGGTGGTTCTCGGGTGGCCGTCCAGCCTGGGCGGCTGCACCACCCTCACCATCGTGACCGGGCACTCCATGGAGCCGACGATGCACCCGGGCGACCTGGCCATCACCCGCTGCGGGACCCCGCAAGTGGGAGACGTGGTGTCCTACCGCCCGTTCACGGACAAGTCCCCGGTCGTGATCCATCGGATCATCGGCGGGGACGGGGTGAACGGCTGGCAGTTGCAGGGCGACAACAACCACTTCGTCGACCCGTTCACGCCGGTGGCCGGGCAGGTGACCGGAGTCATGGTCGGCTACATACCCAACCTGGGCGGGGTGTTGTCCATGTTCCGGTCGCCGATGATGTGGGTGTCGTTGCTGCTGCTGGCCGCCGCCCTTGTGCTGTGGCCCGAACGGCGTCCCAGCACCCCGACCTCGACCGGATAAGGACTCCTGCATGAGATTGCGCTGGCCTGTGACCCTGGCGTCCATCGTGGCGCTGGGGATGCTGGCGTCCCTGGGCACGTCCTCAGCCGCGCAACTCGATCTGCAGAAGACCACCAGCGCCCCCCTGGCCCAGACGTGGAGCCGCTGCAGCGGCCCGGTCACGGCGACCGTCACCGGCACGTCGGTCTCAGTCACCGGCCTCGACGCGGCCTGCTCGGGGGCGAGCCTGGTCACCTACGTTCGTTCCGGCGGCACAACGCTGACCGCGTCCGGCAACGCTTCCGGCACCAGTGCAACCCTCACCCTGGTTTCGGCACCGGGGACGGTCAGCGGCGTCCTGGTCACCGCGGACACCTGGCCATTGCCGACCACCTGGAGCCAGACGCAGACCACGCTGCCGGCGGTGTCCTGCGCCCCGGTCTCGGGGAACGGCACCTGCGCGGCGACGATCACCGGGATCACCTCCTGGGGTTACCCGACCCTTAGCGACTACAACCTCAACGTGACGGTCTCGTCGACCTCGGAGACCTCGGTCACCTGGCAGGTGACGATCAACCTGTCCAGCACGGACCTGCCGTTCGAGGCCACAGACCTCTCCGACAACCAGGGCGGCCTGGTCAAGGTCGACAGCAGTTCCTGTTCGGCCAGCCCCAGGACGGTGACCGTGAGGGGCACCACGAACTGGGGCAACTATCACAAGGTCAAGCCCGGGCAGTCGGCCAACCTTCAGGTTCATGGCAGCACCAGCGGCTCGGGCGGCCTGCTGAACTGCTGAGCCGGCCCCGAACGGGCGGAGCAGCCGTGGTGGGCTCGCCCGTCCGGGACGGAAGCCTCGATCAGGGACGGGCCTCGGCCTCGACCGACTCGGCGGCGATGCGTCGGGCTTCCCGGTCGATCGCGCCGACCACCGCACGCAGGGACGCCGTCACGATCGACTCGTGCAGGCCGACTCCCCACAGCACGTGCGCGTCCTCGCCCTCGCCGATCTCCGCCTCCACATAGGCGGCGGCCATCGCGTCACCGCCGGACGACAGCGCGTGCTCGGTGTAGTCGAGCACCCGGACGTGGTGGCCGAGGATGCCCAGGGCGTCCACGAACGCCGACAGCGGGCCGTTGCCCTCGCCGGTGATCTCGTGCTCGACCCCGCGGTCGCGGACGGTCGCCGTGACCGTGTAGCCGCCCCCGTTGGACACCGACTTCACGGTGACCAGGCTCAGCGGCTCGGTGTCGGCCAGATACTCGTCGGCGAAGATCCGCCACATCTCCTCCGGGGACACCTCGCCGCCCTGGGAGTCGGTGTGCGCCTGGACGACCCGGGAGAACTCCATCTGCAGCCTGCGCGGCAGGTCGAGGTGGTGCTCGGACTTCATGATGTAGGCCATGCCGCCCTTGCCAGACTGCGAATTGACCCGGATCACCGCCTCGTAGGTGCGGCCGACGTCGTGAGGATCGATCGGGAGGTACGGCGCCTCCCAGGGAATCTCGTGCAGAGTCTTCCCCTGGGAGGCGGCCGTCTTCTCCAGCACCTCCAGCCCCTTCTTGATGGCGTCCTGGTGGGAGCCGGAGAAGGCGGTGTAGACCAGGTCTCCCGCGTACGGATGGCGCGGGTGGACCGGCAGGTTGGTGCAGTACTCCACCGTCCGACGGATCTCGTCGATGTCGGAGAAGTCGATCTTCGGGTCGATGCCCTGGGTGAACAGGTTCAGGCCCAAGGTGACCAGGTCCACGTTGCCGGTGCGCTCGCCGTGGCCGAACAGGCAGCCCTCGACGCGGTCGGCACCGGCCATCAGGGCCAGCTCGGTGGCCGCCACCGCCGTACCCCGGTCGTTGTGGGGGTGCAGCGAGATGGCCACGTGATCACGGTTGCGGATGTGCCGACCGAAGTACTCGATCTGGTCGGCGTAGGTGTTGGGCGTGGACCGCTCGACCGTGGCCGGCAGGTTCAGGATGATCTCCCGGCCCGGGCCGGGCTGCCACACGTCCATCACCTCGTTGCAGATCTCGACGGCGAAGTCGGTCGGGGTCTGCGTGAAGATCTCGGGGCTGTACTGATAGCCGAACTCGACGTCGCCGAGGTTCTGCTCGGCGTACTTCATGACCAGTTCGGTGCCCCTGGTCGCCATCGCGACGCACTGTGCCTCGTCGATCCCGAACACCACCCGCCGGAACAGTTCCGCGGTCGCGTTGTACATGTGGATGGTCCCCCGCCGCGCCCCGATCAGGGACTGGGCAGTTCGTTCGATCAGGTCCTCACGGGCTTGGGTCAGGACGCTGATGGTGACATCGTCGGGAATGGCATCGGAGGTGATCAGGCCGCGCACGAAGTCGAAGTCCGTCTGCGAAGCGGACGGGAAACCGACCTCGATCTCCTTGTAGCCCATCCGCACCAGCAGGTCGAACATCTTGCGCTTCCGCGACGGCGTCATCGGGTCGATCAGCGCCTGGTTGCCGTCCCGCAAGTCGGTGGACAGCCACCGGGGCGCGGCACTGATCTTCTTCGTCGGCCAGGTCCGGTCGGGCAGGTCGATGGGCTCGAACGGCGTGTACCGCGCGACGGGCATCGGAGTGGGTTGCTGCACCGGGACAGGCTGCGGACGCGTCCCGAAAGTCTGGGTTGTCATGGGTTCCTCGCTGGTTGGCGTGCGGGCTGACAGGCGCGTGACGAACTCCGCAGCGAGGAGGCCTGATCTGGTTCTAGGCCTCGCTGCGGCGACCAAGGAGGAGTCGCGCCCACGACATGGCACTCATGCTGACACACGATCGACACATTCGCCAAGCCCCGCGCGCATGCTGAGACGGGCGTCAGAAGCCCAGGCGGTTCAGGAACTTGGGGTCGCGCTGCCAGTCCTTGAGCACCTTCACGCGCAGATCCAGGTGCACGGGCATGCCGACCAGCGCGGCGATCTGGGCCCGGGCGACCGTGCCGACCTCCTTCAGCCGCTGGCCCTTGTGACCGATCACGATGCCCTTCTGGGAGTCGCGCTCGACGATCATGGAGGCGTAAATGTCCAGCAGCGGACGATCGGCCGGACGCCCCTCCCGCTCCCCCATCTCGTCCACGACCACCATCAGCGAGTGCGGCAGTTCGTCGTGAACGCCCTCCAGCACGGCCTCCCGGATGAGTTCGGCGATCAACGTCTCGGTGGGCTCGTCGGTGATCTCCCCGTCCGGGTAGAACTGCGGGCCCTCGGGCAGCAGCGCGATCAGCTCGTCGGCCACCACGTCCACCTGGTCGTCGGTGACCGCCGACACCGGGATGATGCTCGCCCACCGGATGCCGAGCTCCTCCTCCAGCGCCGCGATCCGCAGCAGGTGCCCGGCCATCCGCGGCGGCGGGACCAGGTCGGACTTCGTGGCCAGAGCCACCAGTTGCGGCCGTTTCGGCAGCTTCGCGATCTCGCCAACGAGGTAGGTGTCGCCGGGACCGATCCTCTGGTTGGCGGGCAGGCAAACGCCGACCACGTCCACCTCGGACCAGGTGTCGCGAACCAGGTCGTTCAGCCGCTCTCCGAGCAGGGTCCGCGGCTTGTGCAGCCCAGGGGTGTCGATCACGACCAGCTGCGCGTCCGGGCGGTTCACGATCCCGCGCACCGCGTGCCGGGTCGTCTGCGGCTTGGACGACGCGATCGCGATCTTGCTGCCCACAAGGGCATTCGTGAGCGTGGACTTGCCGGCGTTCGGGCGGCCCACGAAGCAGGCGAAGCCAGAGTGGAAGGGGGTCATGAGCTCCTTCTTGCGGATTCCTCGGCGAGCTTCGCCGCCGCCTCTGCGGCCGGGTCGTCGTCGTCGACGACCAGCGAGGCCAGCACGGTCTGGATGGTGTGACGGCGGTCGGACCCGCGCTCGGCGACCAGTTCGATGCCCTCCCAGTGCACAACCGAGCCGGGGATCGGCACCTTGTTCAACTCCTTGGCCATCAACCCGAGCACGGTGTCCACGTCCTCGTCGTCGACTTTCAGCCCGAACAGCTCTCCGAGGTGGTCGATCGGCAGCCGCGCCGACACCCGGAAGCGATGTTCCCCCAGCTCGGTGACCGGCGGGACCTCGTGGTCGTACTCGTCGACGATCTCGCCGACGATCTCCTCCAGGACGTCCTCGATCGTGGCCAGGCCCGCGGTGCCGCCGAACTCGTCGATCACGATCACGACGTGGCTGCGGGTCAGCTGCATCTCGCGGAGCAGCTCGTCCACCGGCTTGGAGTCGGGGCAGTAGGTGGGCGGACGCATCAGGGCGTCCACGGTCTCGTTGGTCTGCGCCTTCGGGTTGTCGTACATCCGCCGGATGACGTCCTTCAGGTAGAGGATGCCGACCACGTCGTCCACGTCGTCCCCGATCACGGGGATGCGGCTGAAGCCCGACCGCAGCGCCAGCGAAACACCTTGTCGCAAGGTCTTTCCGCGCTCGATGTAGACCATCTCGGTGCGCGGCACCATCACTTCCTTGACGATCGTGTCGCCCAGTTCGAAGACGGAGTGGATCATCTGCCGCTCGCCTGCCTCGATCAGTTCGCGGGCCTCGGCGAGGTCGACCAGCTCACGCAGTTCGGCCTCGGAGGTGAACGGTCCCTCGGTGAACCCCTTGCCGGGCGTCACCGCGTTGCCCAACAGGATCATCAGCTGTGACACGGGCCCCAGCACCGTGCTCATGGCACCGACCGGACCGGCCGCGGCCAGCGCCACCCGCTCCGCGTGCTGGCGGCCGAGCGTGCGTGGAGCCACTCCCAGCACGATGAACGAGATCAGCACCATCGTGAGCACGGGGTAGAGAATCCGCGCCCAGGTCGCCTCGAAGTGGTCGAAGTAGATCAGGGTCAACAGCACCGTGGCCACCACTTCCAGCAGCAACCGCACGAAGAGCAACGTGTTCAGCGCGGGGGCCGGATCCTGGGCGACGAGCTGGAGCCGGCGTGCAGCGCGATGCCCCTCCTCGAGCAATCGCTCCGCCCGTGAGCGCGAGATCGCGGAGATCGCCGTCTCTGCCGCCGTGGCGAACGCGGCCAGGACCACGCAGGCGGCGGCAACGCCCAGCAGGATCCATTGGGTCTGGGTCAACGCTCGCTCACACGCCTCGTCCGGGTTGGTGGACGCTCAGTCTAGACGAGTGGTGCGGACCGAAACCACGAGGACTACTGCGGCCGACGACCCTCGGGACCGCCGCCGTCCGAGGCCAGCACGGGGCTCCACAGCCGCACGAACTCGGCGGCCATCTCGCGGGCGGGCCGTTCGGGGCACACGTCGAGCCACCAGCGCAGGGCGGCCACCACCCCGTCCGCCAGGACCTCTGCGGCCAGCCCGCAGTCCTCCAGGCCGCCGTCGGCCAGGATCTGGGCGATCTGGAGCCGCAGCCGCGGTGCGAAGCCGGTGTTGCGGTCAGGGGACAGCAGCGCGGCGGCCAGCTCCCGGTGCTGCGCTGCCTGCTCGAACAGGTCTCGCACGAAGCCGAGCGGGCCGTCCGCCGCGGGCACGATGGGCACGGTCAACTCACCGAGCGCGTCGTCGAGGAGCTCGTCGACCGAGTCGTAGTGCGCGTAGAAGGTCGACCGCGACACCTGCGCGGTGCGCACCAGGGTGGACACCGACGGCTGCGGGTCCGATCCCTTGCGCAACAGGCGGACGGCAGCCGCCCTGAGCAACTGGCGCGAGCGCTGCGAGCGTGGGTCCGCGCCCCGCATCCTCGCCTCGATGACGGCCTCGGCCATCGTTCCCCTCCGCTCCGGCCGTGACCGCCATCACGAGCCTTCACCCCTACATAGTCGGTAGCGGCCCAAAAGGTTGCAGGCAGAAGCCGGTCAGTTTCGGACAGCCCGGCCAGGAGGTGGCAGGGCCCGGGGGTCGCACCCGGGGGAGGTCGGGTTGCCGCTCAGGCGCGGGATGCGTTCCAGGCGGCGATGATCTTGTCGTTCAGGTCGAACATGACCTTCTTCTCCGCGGGCTCCGCGTGATCGTGGCCGAGCAGGTGCAGGAGCCCGTGGATGAGCAGGTAGTCGGCCTCCTCCTCCGGCGTGCGACTGCTGTCGGCGGCCTGGGCAGCGGTCACCTCGGGACACAGCACGATGTCGCCGAGCAGGCCGACCGGCGGCTCCTCATCCGGCTCGGGCGCGCGCAACTCGTCCATCGGAAAGCTCAGCACGTCCGTCGGGCCCGGCTCGCCCATGAACTTCTCGTGGTAGGCCGACATCGTGTCGGTGTCGACCAGCAGGATCGACAACTCCGCCTGCGGGTGGATCCTGAGCGCGTCCAGCGCGAAGGTGGCCAGTGCGACCAGCCGCTCGCTGTCGACCGCCACCCCGGACTCGTTGTTCAGTTCGATCATGGATTCCTCAGTTCCGTCGGCCCGGCGGCAGGGTTGCCTCGAAGCGGTCATAGGCGGCGACGATCCGTCCGACCAGCCGGTGCCGGACGACGTCATGGCTGGTCAGGCGGCAGAAGGCGATGTCGTGGACGCCGTCAAGGATCTGCTCCACCACGGTCAGCCCGGAGCGGGTGCCTGCGGGCAGATCGATCTGGGTCACGTCGCCGGTGACCACGATCTTCGAGCCGAAGCCGAGCCGGGTCAGGAACATCTTCATCTGTTCCATCGAGGTGTTCTGCGCCTCGTCAAGGATGATGAAGGCGTCGTTCAGCGAGCGGCCGCGCATGAATGCCAGCGGCGCCACCTCGATCGTGCCGGAGGTCAGCAGCCGCGGCACCGAGTCGGGATCGATCATGTCGTGCAGCGCGTCGTAGAGCGGGCGCACGTACGGGTCGATCTTGTCGCTCAGGGTGCCCGGCAGGTAGCCCAACCGCTCCCCTGCCTCGATCGCCGGGCGGGTGAGGATGATCCGGTTCACCTCCTTGGCCTGCAGGGCCTGCACAGCCTTGGCGACGGCCAGGTAGGTCTTGCCGGTGCCGGCCGGCCCGATACCGAAAACGACGGTGTGGGCGTCGATCGCGTCCACGTAGCGCTTCTGGTTCAGGGTCTTCGGACGGATCGTCCGGCCACGGCTGGAGAGGATGTTCTGGGTGAGCACCTCGGCAGCGCTGGCCGCCTCATCCGAGGTCACCATGCCCAAGGTCCGTTCGACCGTGTCCGCGGCGAGCCCCTGCCCCGTCCGCACGATCGTGATCAGTTCCGCGAGCACGTCCGCGGCGGTCGTGACGTCCGCCGGGGTGCCGGTGATCGTGATCTCGTTGCCCCGGACATGCAGGTCGGCCGCCAGTTCGCGTTCGAGGATCTGCAGGAACTCGTCTCGCGGCCCGAGGACAGAGACCATGTTGATCGAGGCGGGGATCGCCACGCGGCGCTCGGCGACGACGCTCTGCGGTTCGTTCAGGGGTTCCTCCTGGAAGTTCAGACCGCCATCCTAAACCGGCCCGCCCACACCGGAACCGTCACCGGCGGACAGATGCCGCCGACATCGCCTGCGCGTCGTCGGGTGGCCCGCAGCACGAGCACGGTCGGGTGGCAGCCACAGCCGCGAAACGGTCACTCCCCAGGCGTCAGGCGAAAGCGGTCGGTGGCGGCCACCAGCTCCGCGATGATCGCCGGCTCGGAGGCCGAGTGACCGGCCAGCACGACCCGGTAGTCGGCCTCGGGCCAAGCACGGTGCAGGTCGTCCGCGGTAGTGATCGGGCACGGCAGGTCGTAGCGACCCTGCACGATCACGCCGGGGATCCCGCTCAGCCGTCCCGCGTCCTCGATCAGCTGGCCCTCACGGAACCAGCCGCCATTGACGAAGTAGTGGTTCTCGATGCGGGCGAAGGCCAGCGCGAACGCCGCCTCGGAGAAGTCGTCCACCAACTGCTGGGAGAACTCCAGCGTCGAGGTCGCGGCCTCCCAGGTCGTCCAGGCGACGCCCGCGGGCAGGTGCACGGCAGGATCCGGATCGAACAGCAGGTCGTGGTACTTCGCGATCCGGTCGCCGCTGAACCCGGCCGGGAGCGGCTCGCAGAACGACCGCCACCACTCCGGGGCGAGGTTCGCCGCGCCGCCGTTGTAGTACCAGTCGAGCTCGCTGCGACGAAGCGTGAAGATGCCACGCAGCACCAGCTCGGATACCCGGTCGGGATGCTTCTGTGCGTACGCCAGGCCCAGCGCGCTCCCCCACGAGCCACCGAACACCAGCCACCGCCCGATCCCGCGGTCGACGCGCAACCGCTCGAGGTCGTCCACCAGGTGCCAGGTCGTGTTCGCGTCCAGATCAGCATCGGGTTCGCTGGCGTGCGGAACACTGCGGCCGCAGCCGCGCTGGTCGAAGAGCACCACGCGGTAGGCCGACGGGTCGAAGTAGCGCCGGTAGTTGGGGGTGCAGCCGCCACCGGGGCCGCCGTGGACGAACACCGCAGGCTTGCCGTCGGGGTTCCCGCACTCCTCCCAGTACAGCTGCTGGCCGTCCCCCACGTCGAGCATGCCGGACGCGTACGGCTCGATCGGCGGGTAGAGGGAGCGACGGGGTTCAGTCGTCGTCATCGTCGAAGTCATCGATGATGTGCATCGCGGCCTCCTCGGCCGTCGCAGCGCCGCCGTCGATCCCGACATCGCGGGCGACGCTCTCCGCCTCGGTGTCCAGCCCGGGCACGCCGCCGTTGGCGTCCACCAGTCGCCCGGCCCGATGGGTGCCAACCTCTCGTGGCTCCGACTGGTCGGGATTCCACGGCCCCTCGGGCTTGACCGGCTCCTGGTACTCCTGCGCGATCCGCATCTCCAGGGTTTCGCCCTGGCGCATCTCGGCGACGGTGTTGCCGAACCCTTGGGCGGGCGACCAGTTCTCGCCGGTCACGTAGCCCTCGTCGAGCACGTCCTCGACTCCGCGGTCGAGGAGGGTCTCCTCCGGCTGCAGCTGATCGAGTTGCTCGGCCTCTTCCGGGACGGCTTCGTCGTAGTCGGTCATGGGTCCAGCCTGCCACGCCCGTCGCAGAGGTGGGAGGCAGGCGCACCCAAGCGGACTGCGAACATCTCCCGCCCTACTGCACGGATGCAGCAGCACCGCGCGAACGGCCCGCATGGGCGCCGAGGAGGTATATGCTCCGCCGCGCTGATCCGGATCAGGAACGGACCAGGCGCACCGACCACGAGCCCCCGCCGGCGCCGTCCGGCACGACCTCGGCGCCCAGGCTCTGCAGTGAGGTCACGAAATCGCCGTACTCGCCGTAGTCGGCATCGGCCGACCGGAGCGCGGCCAGGTTCACGTAGACCGCCGAGGTCGCCCTGGCGTGGTCGGGAACGGCCTTGCTGAACGGTCCGTACCCGGACAACGTCGCCGCGGGCTGGGTCAACTCCTTCAGGTAGCCGCGGCTGGTGGCCGCGGTGAGCACGTCCCCGTCGACCTGGTCAACGACCTGCATCGAGTTGAGCGGGAGCTTGTGCAGCGCCCGCCGGGCGCGGACGACATCATCGGAAGTGATCCTGATGCCGAGCGTCGGCGCCTCGGCGGAGGACGCGCTGGTCGCGGCACCCAGGGTCGTCGCGGGCATGGCGACGGTGATGTTGCGGCCGAGCAGCGCCTCGAGGTCAGCCTTCTTCAGGCCGAACGTCCCTATCTCGGAGAGCGAGGGCCAGGCCAGCGGGAGGGCCTCGGCACCACCCGAGATCGTCACCGCGGCACCGGTCGACTCCGGCAGGTCACCGATGATGCCCGCCCCGGAGGTGTCGATCGCCGTCCCGCCAACCGCGAACAAGCGGCCGTCCAGCGCGAGGGTGTCAGTCGTGAACCGTAGCGCGGTTGCCACACGCCCCTGCGCCGTCGACGCTCCCGGGTCGGACGAGCCGAGCTTCGCGAGCGCAGCGAAGTCCGCCCAGCCCGCGAGGACGCCGGTATCGCCCAGCGCGGCCAGGTCCGAACGGAAGGCCTGGTTCGCCGCCAGGGTGCCTTGCTCGAGCTCGCCGAGTACGAAATCGGTGTCCGCGTGTGCGGAGATCAGCGCGTAGCCGTCCCGCGTGGTCACGTCGTAGTCCTGGCTGTTCGAGGAGATCCAGGAGCGCAGCTTCGCCGCCGCGGCGGCCTCGTCCCTGACCTGGATGACCGTGACCCAGGCCGGCGCGTCGTGGTGGCCGAGAAGGCCGAAACCGATCCGGTCTCCCAGCCAGGGCTTGATGTCGGTGTCGTAGCTGGTGCCGGACGCCCACTCCACGCCGCTGGCTACGATCGCGTCCCAGATCATTCGCTTGGGGTCGGCCCCACCGCCGGCGACGGCCTTCTTCACCTCGGGAAGGTCGCGCAGGAAGGCCCAGGCCTGGGACTTCTGGGACAGCGACGGATCGAGGTCGACCTGGAGGTACGCGGCTGTCGCGGCGGGCATCAGGTCGGAGGGCTGCGTGCCACGTCCGAACCAGCCGAGGTAGTACCCCGCAGCGGCCGCGCCGCCACCTGTGACGAGCAGGGCGACAGCGAGCAGCAGGACCGGCAGCGCGCGGCGGCGCTTCTTCGGCGGCGCGACGGGCTGGTGAATGCTGCCGGGGGTGATCGGAGACACCGGCAGGTACTGCCTGACCTTGGGCTGGTGGGTCGCGGCCAGGTACTGGCTGGGGTCGCCGAAACCCACGGCGGGAAGTTCGGCGGTGGTCTCGCCGGTGAGGGGTGCGTCGATCGTGGGTTCGGTGCCGTCGATGAGCGAAGCGGCCGACTCCCGGGCATCCTCGGGCGACTCGCCCGGGTAGGCCCACGGACTCTCCCGGACGTCCGCCTCGGGGTCGAACCCCACCCCGTACTCCGGGGAGTCCCCGCACTGGGGGCAGACCAGCTGCGATGCGTCCAGTGTCTGGGCGCACGACGGACAGTTCACGATGCATCCTTCAGGGGGGAACAGAACAGCGCCCGATCAGGCTATGGCGAAAGCCCTTGTCCGCCACAGTCCCCCCGGGTGTGACACCCGAATGAAGGACACCGGAGCCGCCAGCCGGCGGCGCGTCCGGAATGGACGACGAGCGCACCGGGCGCGTCAGCGGCGTCCGGAATAGAACCGCCCCAGGAACTCCGCCTTGAACCCCGCGAACCGACCGGCCTCGATGCTGGCCCGGATGTCGTCCACGAGGCGCACGGTGAACCGCTCGTTGTGGATGGTGGCCAGGGTGGCGGCCAGCATCTCCTTCGCCTTGAACAGGTGGTGCAGGTAGGCGCGCGTGTAGTGGGCGCAGGTGTAGCAGTCGCAGCCGTCCTCCAACGGGCGGAAGTCGCGCCGGTTGGCCGCCGTGTTCACGTTGTACCGGCCCTTGCCGGTGTAGATCGCGGCATTCCGCGCCACCCGGGACGGCATCACACAGTCGAAAGTGTCCGCTCCGGCTTCGATGGCAGCGAAGAAGTCGTCCGGCTCGGAAATGCCCAGCAGGTGTCTCGGCTTGTCAGCGGGAAGTTCGGAACACACCCAACCGACGATCGTGCCGAGGTTCTCCTTCTCCAGCGCACCTCCGATACCGAAGCCGTCGAAGCGGCGGCCATCCACCTCCAGACCGGCGAGTTCGCGGGCCGCCTGCCGGCGCAGGTCCTCGTACTGGGCCCCCTGCACCACTGCGAACAGGGCCTGGTACGGCTTGCCGGCGCGCTCCGTGGTGAGCCGGTCGTGTTCGGCCAGGCAGCGGACGGCCCAGGCCTGCGTCCGTTCCAGCGAGCGCTCCTGGTAGCCGCGGGTGTTCATCAGGGTGGTGCACTCGTCGAAGGCGAACATGATGTCGGCACCCAGTTCGTGCTGGATCCGCATCGAGACCTCAGGGGTGAACCGGTGCCGGTCGCCGTTGAGGTGGGAGGTGAAGGTCACCCCGTCATCGTCCACATGCGCGAGCCGGTTCTTCCCCTCGGCAATCACGTCGTCGTCGACCAGACCGGTGGCGTCCATCGCCAGCACCTTCTTGAAGCCCACGCCGAGGCTCATCACCTGGAAGCCGCCGGAGTCGGTGAAGGTGGGACCGGGCCAGTTCATGAAGGCGCCCAGCCCGCCGGCCGCGTCCACGATGTCGGAGCCCGGCTGCAGGAACAGGTGGTAGGCGTTGGCGAGCACTGCCTGGGCGCCGAGCCCCGCGACACTCTCCGGCAGCACGGCCTTCACTGTCGCTTTCGTGCCCACCGCGATGAATGCCGGGGTGCGGATGTCGCCGTGCGGGGTGTGGATCACCCCGGTGCGCCCGAGACCGTTGGGCAGGAAGGTGCCAGCGGTGAAGGAGAAGCCGTCGCCGGCCGCGGACTCAGCGGTCACGGACGGCGAGGGCCTGCAGCTGGGCCAACGCGACCACACCGGCGGTGGACGTGCGCAGCACGGCGTCCGCGATCAGAGCCGTGCGTCCGCCGGCGGCCGTGAACGCGGCCACCTCCTCGTCGGTGAGCCCGCCCTCAGGACCGACGATGAACATGATCTCGCCGATCGGGGGCAGCGTGAACGTGCCCAACCGGGTCTCCGCGGTCTCGTGCAAGACGACGGTGAGGTCGGTCTGCGCGATCCGCAGCGCGAGCTCGGCCGTGGTCATCGGCGTCGTGACGGTGGGGACGCTGAACCGGCGGCACTGCTTGGCGGCCTCGCGCGCCGTCGCCCTCCAGCGGGTGAGCCCGCGCTCGACGCGGTCGGGCGCCCACTTCACGACCGATCGCTCGGCCTGCCAGGGCACGATCTCGTCGATGCCGAGTTCGGTCAGCATCTCGACGGCCTGTTCGGCCCGGTCGCCCTTGGGCAGCGCCTGGACGGCCACGTAGCGGACCGGACGCTCGGGCTCGCGCAGCACCTCCTGCACGGTCATGCTGAGCCCGCTCTTGTCCACGCGCAGCACCGGGCCGCGCACGGCGGTGCCGCTGCCATCGCTGATCAGGACGACCTCGCCGGCCCGCAACCGCCGGACAGCGGACGCGTGCCTGCCCTCGTCCCCGGTGAGCTCGACGACCTGGCCCATCGCTGGGGCCGCCAGGGCGGCGAGGAAGAGCGGCTCGGTCACGAGAAGGCCTCCTTCAGCCACCCGAGCACGCCCTTGCCGTGCTTGGCGACCGCCACCTCGGGGCGACCCTCGTCGCGGAGTTCGGCGAGCTGGCGGAGCAGGTCGCGCTGGCCCTCGTCGAGCCGGGTCGGGGTCTGCACGAGCAGGGTCACGCCGAGTTCGCCCCGGCCGTCCCTGCGCAGGCGCGGCACACCGCGTCCGGGAATGGTGATCCGCGTGCCCGACTGGGTGCCGGCCGGGATGTCGATCGCCACCGTGGACAGTTCGGCGTCCAGGTCGTCCCGCTCTGCCTCGAGAGTGTCCAGCGTGACCTGGGTGCCCAGCGCTGCGGCGGTCATTGGCACCTTCACGACCACCTCGAGGTTGTCCCCCTCGCGCTTGAACACCTCGTGCGGGGTGACCGAGAGCTCGACATACAGGTCGCCGGCGGGACCACCGCCAGGACCCACCTCGCCCTGTGAGACCAGGTGTACCCGGTTGCCGGTCGCGACGCCGGCGGGGATCTTCACGTTGATCGTGCGGTGGCTGCGCACCCTGCCCTCGCCGGAGCACTCGCCACACGGGTTGGTGATGATCGTTCCGTAGCCGCGGCAGCTGGGGCACGGCTGGCTGGTCCGGATCTCGCCGAGGAAGGACCGCTGCACCTGGGTCACGTCGCCGCTCCCGTGGCAGGTGCCGCAGGTGACCGGCTCACCGCCGCCCTCCGCACCCGATCCGGAACAGCGCGGGCAGACCACGGCGGTGTCGACCTTCAGCGGCTTGGTGATGCCGAACGCTGCCTCGGCGAGGGTGAGACTGAGCCTGACCAGGGCGTCCTGGCCGCGGCGTACCCGCGACCGTGGGCCCCGGCTGGTCTGCCCGCCGAACATGGCGTCCACGAGGTTCGTGAAGTCGAAGCCGCCGCCCGGGAAGCCGAACCCACCGGCGCCGCCGCCGAAGCCGCCACCCAGCGGGTCGCCGCCGCGGTCGTACATCGACCGCTTGTTCGGGTCGTGCAGCACCTCGTAGGCCTCGCCGATCTCCTTGAACTTCTCGGCGGCGTCCGGGGCGTCAGCCACGTCCGGGTGGTACTTCATGGCGAGGCGGCGGTAGGCCTTCTTGATCTGCTCGGGCGTCGCGTCCCGGGGCACGCCCAGCACCTGGTAGTAGTCAGTGGCCACACATCATCCTTCAGCTAGGAACCTGCCGACGTAGCGGGCCACTGCCCGCACCGCGGCCATCGTCGAGGGGTAGTCCATCCGTGTCGGTCCGACCACACCCAGGTTGGCCCAGATGTCGTCGTCGGTGCCGTACCCGCTGGCGACCACCGAAGTGGAGCGCAACGGCGCGTACGGGTTCTCGTGGCCGATCCGGACGGTGACGTCGCCGGTGCCGGCCACCTCTCCCAACAACCGGAGCAGCACGACCTGTTCCTCCAGCGCTTCCAGGACCGGACGCACGGTGGTCTCGTACTGGTCGGAGAAACGGGTCAGGTTGGGCACGCCGCCGACCACGACCCGGGTGGACGGGTCGGCCGTGACCATCTCGAGGATCGCGGCCACAATCGCCGCACCGAGCGGACGCGCATCGTCGGGGAATTCCTCGACCAGCCGCTCCGCCCGCTCGACGACCTGGCTCGGGGCCAGTCCGACCAGGGCGGCGTTCAGCCGTCCGCGGAGGTCGGCGACGGTCTCCTCGGGAGCTCCGCCGAGATCCACGGGGTGCTGGTCGACCTTGCCCGAGGAGTTCACCAGGATCAGCAGGCCGCGCTCGGGGTTCAGGGTGACGACCTCGAGGTGCCGGATGGTCGCGCTGGACAGGATCGGGTACTGCACGATCGCGACCTGCCGGGTGATCTGGGCGAGCAACCGGACGGTGCGGCGCACCACGTCGTCGATGTCGACCGCCCCGGCCATGAAGGTCTCGATCGCCCTGCGTTCGGCGCCGGACAGCGGCTTGACCGTGCCCAGCCGGTCGACGAAGAGGCGATACCCCTTGTCGGTGGGGATCCGGCCGGCGCTGGTGTGGGGCTGCATGATGTAGCCCTCCTCCTCCAGCACGGCCATGTCGTTGCGGACGGTGGCGGGCGAGACATCGAGTTGGTAGCGCTCGACGAGCGCGCGAGAGCCCACGGGCTCGCGCATGGACACGTAGTCGGTGACGATGGCCCGCAGAATGGTCAGCTTGCGGTCGTCGAGCACGCCAGCCTCCCTAGCTGTTGGCACTCTCGGTAGTGGAGTGCCAGTCTAGACGACGACGCGGCCGGGCGCGCCAGCGGCCGGCAAGGAGGAGTCTCGACGAGCCGCAGCCCAGGCCCGCCAGTAGGCTGAACCCCGTGATGCAGTTCAGCGTGGGAGAGTTCGCTCCGGTCGCCGATGGCGTCCACGTCGCGGTCGCGGAACCGGCCGGGGTCAACATCGGCGTGGTGGTCGGCGAGTCCGGCTGCCTGGTCGTCGACACCGGCTCCTCCCCCGAGCAGGGCGCGGAGATCCGCCGGGCGGCCGAGAAGGTCGCAGGGGTGCCGGTGGTCGGCGTCCTGGTCACGCACTGGCACTACGACCACCTGTTCGGGCTGGCAGCATTCACCGACGTCCCCAGCTACGCCCACGAGACCGTACCCGCCTGGCTGGGGCGTCCGGAGTGCCGCGAGGCCGCGTCCGGACTGGGCGTGGAGGTCTCCGCGCTCACCGCGCCCACGCACACGCTGTCGCTGGCGAAGGTGATCGACGTGGGTGGACGCCGGGTGGAGGTCGTGCACTTCGGTCGCGGGCACACCGACGGCGACCTCGTCGCCATCGTGCCGGACGCGTCCCTGATCTTCTCCGGCGACCTGCTGGAGAGCGCCGGCCCGCCGTCCTTCGGCGACGACTGCCACCTGCGCGAGTGGCCGAGCGCCGTGGACGGCATCCTCGGCCTGGTCGCGGAGCAGACCGTACTGGTGCCCGGTCACGGCGACCCGATGGACCGGCTCGCGGCGTTCACCCAGCGCGCGGAGATCTCGGGCCTCTACGGACAGGCCGAGTACCTGGTTGCGCAGGGCGTCCGGGTCGAGGACGCCTACGAGGCCGGCGAGTGGCCCTTCGACGAGGTCACCGTCCGCGGCGTGCTGCCGCTGCTGTACGCGCAACTGGCCGCCGAGGGCAAGATCCCCCGGACGCACCTGCCGCTGGCCTGACCTGCGGGGTGCGGCTAGTCTCCGCCGCCGGCCTTGCGGCGGAACATACCGCCGCCGCCCTGGCGTCCGCGCTCGGCGGGGCCCTTCTGCTTGTGATGGCTCTGGTCGCCGACGCCCTCGGCGCCGTGCTGCTTGCGCTCGAGCGCCTCGCGCATCTTCGCCTTCAGGTCGTCGTTGCTGTCACTCTCGGCCATATCGGTTCCCTTCCGGCGTTGCTGCGGCCTACACTCTGCCACCGCCGACGCGTCCGCGTACAGGTGGCGCGCACGGAGTTGTTCAGCTGGTCAGGGTGATGTCGCCGGTGCCCGTGCGAGCCACCACCCTGATGAAGGCCTCACCCTCTGCCGGCTCGCCCCGGGCGCCGAGGTCACTGCGCGCCTCGCCGAGAGCGGTGGAGAGGTCCTGCCAGACCGGGACGCCTGCAGGCACCGTGATGGTGACGTCCCCGGTCCCCGTCCTCACGGTGATCCTCCCGGACGCCACGTCGGCCGTCACGTCGCCGGCGGTGGTCGAGACCTCGGTCGTGCCCACGCAGCGCCCGATGGTGACGTCGCCGGCACTGGTGGACGCGTCGAGGTCACCGTCCGCCTGCCCGATCGACACGTCGCCGCCACCGGTGCGCACCCTGCCGGCGCCCATCCGTCCGATCCGGATGTCACCGCCGCCAGTGGTCAGTGTGCCGTCGCCGATGAACTCGACCTCGAGGTCGCCGCCGCCGGTGTGCACCGAGCCGGACGCGAGATGCTCGGCGTGGATGTCGCCACCCCCCGTGCGCGTGGCCACCTCGCCCGAGGGCCCATCGATCTCGATGTCGCCGCCGTCGAGTTGCAGGTCGAGGTCGGCATCGGGCGGGATGTGCACGTCCAGCCGCAGCTTGGCGGTGCTTCCCACCGACGCCATGAAGCGTCCGAGCTGGAACGCGAAGCCGAAGCCCTCACTACCCTCCGGCGGGATCAGCGGGGGCACCTGGACACTGATCTCGCGGCCGCTCACCCTGGTCTTCACCGGCTCGACCTCGACCGGCAGCCGGCTGGTCAGCTCCACGCGGGTCTCCCCCGGCGCGCCGTCGTGCACGACGCGCAGGTCAGCGCGATGCGCCTGCAGGCGCAAGCGCGGGACCTCGTCGGTGCTGAAGGACCAGGCGTGGTGTGTTGTCGTGGCGTTCACAGGTGGCTCTCTCTCAGGCCCAGCCGGTGATCCGGCGGGACGATCGGTGGCTGGACGTGGAAGGGGCGGAACCCTGGCTGGCCCTCCGGACGGCCTGGACGATCCAGCTGTTCAGTGACTGGCCGGCCGTCTGCGCGAGCTCCTCCGCCGTGCGCTTGAGGTTCTCGGGCAGCCGTACGGTGACCCGCGCCGTGCCGTCGTCCTCCTCGGTCTCCGGCGCAGGGAGGACCACGGTGGGCTCGGTGGTGACCGACTCGTGGCGCTGCACCTGGAGAACCGGGTCGCGGCCTTCGATCCGCACGGTGACCACGGCGTCGCCGAGATCCCGGCTGAGGTGGGCGGCAGCGTCGGAGAGGAGCTGAGTCATGGCCAGCCGCAGCGCCGGCTCCAGGCTGCCGACGAGCCGGCCGACGGTCTCTCTCGTCGCCTCGTCCGCCAGCGACGTCGCGCGATCGAGGTCGGCGGCGATGGCGATCAGGTAGGGCTCGAGTTCCATGACGTCATGGTGACATCACACTGACGTCAATTGCAAGAGATGTGGCATCAGTGTGGCGTCACCGGTCCGGCGAGGCCCGGGCTGCAGCCGGCGCCCTGGTCTCGGGGCCGGTCAGTCGCCGAACAGCGCGTCGCGAGCGACCTGCCACAGGTGCGGGTCGGTGGCCGAGACGAGCCGGCGTCCGATCACCCCGGCGTGGTAGTCGGCGCCGGCGTCGGTGGCGATCCGTCCGCCGAGCTCGGTGACCATCAGCGCCCCGGGCAGGTGGTCCCAGGGGAACATCGAGCGGTAACAGAGGAAGTCGAGCTCGCCGGCGATCAGCTTGGGGTAGTCGATCCCGCAGGAGCCCCAGGAGCGGACCAGCTCGACCTCGGCGTGCTCCTCCCCCGGCACGGGCAGGTAGCTCGCGCCGAGCGGCACGTCGCGCGGGCTGGGCGGTGGCGGGGTGAGCTGCACGCCGTTGCAGGTGACGCCAGCGCCACGCTCGACGACGTAGAGGCGGGAATGGATCGGCTGCCAGATCCAGCCGCGGATGGTCTGCGCGGAGCGCACCTCGGCCAGCATCACGGCGAAGTCGGCGCGCCCGCGCGCGAAGTTGCGGGTTCCGTCCACCGGGTCGATCACCCAGGCGTGTTCGGCGTACGGCAGCGCCTCCAGGCTGGACGGATCGGTGAAGACGCCCTCCTCGCCGACCACCAGGACGCCGGGGTCCGCCTCGCGCAGGACGCGGGCGAGTTCCACTTCCGCGTCCCGGTCGGCCACGGTGACCAGGTCGCCGGGCTTCTTCTCCTGGATGTCGTCGGTGCCGAGCGCGCCGAACCGGGGCAGGATCAGCCTGTCGGCGACGTCGGCGAGGAGCTCCGACACCTGTTCGGTCTGCACTGCGGAACTCCTGGAAGGACGGGGAAGCGGGCCGATCCTCAGGCTAGCCGCACGGCGGGGACGCACCTCACCTCGTCCGTTCTGCAAGCGCTGTCAGCCGCGCTGCAACCAACCCCGGACGCCGCCGTAACCCTGACGTGACCCGGGAGGGGCAGGCTGGCTGAAATGGTGGTGAGGAGGATCACCACGAGCTACGGGGACCTTCCGCTCGAGGTCACGCCGCTGGAGGCACGCGGCCAGCTCGGCGGCTTCCTGCTGGTCGGCCGCTGGCCGAAGGACACCACCGAGTGGGCCCAGTTCCTGCTGCTCGCCGTGCAGGTGGCCGCGGCTCCGGGAATGCTGCCCGGGTTGCCGCACCTCGGCCTCACCCACCGCGCCGCCTGGATCGAGCAGACAGCGCCGGGAGGATCACCCGCCTCGCCAGCAGCGAGCGCGTGGACCCGATGTCGGACGCCGACACCGCGGTGCTGTCCACCCTGATCGCCGCCTGAAGCGATCGGGATCCCCTGATCCGGGTCAGGTGGTGACGAAGTCGATCAGGCGCTCCACCTCGCGAGGGAGCGCCGGCTCGAGGTCGCGCCAGTCGCGGACCCGGCCGAGGATCCACTGCCAGGTGGCGGCGATGTCGGCCTGCGAGGCGTAGGGACGGCCCAGCGCGCGGCTGATCCCGTGCTTCCACTCGATGTCGCGCGGCACCGACGGCCAGGCCTCGAGCCCGACGCGCTCGGGGCGCACCGCCTGCCAGATGTCGATGAACGGATGCCCCGTGATCAGGACATGCGCCGAGCCGACCTGCTCGACGATCCGGGTCTCCTTCGTCCCCGCGACCAGATGGTCGACCAGCACGCCGAGCTTCCGTCCGGGTTCGGGCGCGAACTCCGCGACGATCGCGGGCAGGTCGTCGATGCCACCGAGGAACTCGACCACCACGCCCTCGTTGCGCAGGTCGTCGCCCCAGATCTTCTCCACCAGTTCCGCGTCGTGGCGTCCCTCGACGTAAATCCGGGACGCGGCCGCGACCTTCGCGGGCCCCACGACCCCCACCCGCGAGCCGGACGCGGTGTGCGTGGGCGCGGACGGGCGCTGGCGCGGCGGCGGCACCAGACTGACCGGCTGGCCGTCCAGCCAGAAACCCGGCCCGAACGGGAAGCTGCGCCGGGCGCCCTTGCGGTCCTCAAGGACCACCAGGCCGTTCTCCCAGCGCACGACGGCACCGCAGAAGCCGGACGTCGGGTCCTCCACCACCATGCCGACGTTGACCGGAGTCTCGACCGTGACCGGCTTGCCGGCGCGCTGCCAGCCCGGGCTCAGGACGTCACGTTCGTAGCGCACCCGGACACCCTAGATGCCGCCGGCACGGCGTCCGGCCACGACAGGCGGATTCGAGTACGTCAACCAGCCGGTCGTGGCCGAAAAGGGGACGGTTCTCTTTTCGGCCATCTGGCCGATAAAGAGAACCGTCCCCTTTTCGGTCAGTCGATGCCGAGATAGGTGCGCCGCACCCGGTCGTCGCCGAGCAGGTTGCGCCCGGTGTCGGAGAACATGATCTGGCCCACCTCGAGCACGTAGCCCCGGTCGGCCAGCGACAGCGCTGCCTGCGCGTTCTGCTCGACCAGCAGGATGGTGACCCCCTCCGACTGCAGCTCCTGGATCGTCCGCATGATCGTCTGGGTCATGATCGGGCTGAGGCCCATGGACGGCTCGTCCAGCATCAGCAGCTTGGGCCGGCTCATCATCGCCCGGCCGATCGCCAGCATCTGCTGCTCACCGCCGGAGAACAGGCCCGCCGCCTCGGTGCGCCGATCCCCGAGCACCGGGAAGAGGTCGTAGACCCGGTCCATGTCGGAGCGGACGCCGGCCGGATCCTTGCGCGAGTAGGCGCCGAGCTTGAGGTTGTCCTCGACGGTCATCTGCCGGAACAGGCGACGCCCCTCGGGCGACTGCGCGATGCCGCGCTCGACGACCTTGTGCGCGGGCTGCCCGTCGAGGCGCTCCCCCTCGAACCAGATCTCGCCCGAGACCAGCTTCAGCAGCCCCGAGATCGAACGCAACGTCGTGGACTTGCCGGCGCCGTTGGTGCCGAGGAGCGTGACGATCTGGCCCTGCTCCACCGAGAAGCTGATCCCCTTGACCGCGTTCACCCGGCCGTAGGCGACAACCATCTCCTTCACCTCAAGCATCGGAGGCCCCCTTCCCGGAACCCGGTCCGGGTTGCTCGTACGGCGTGGTCTGCGGTGAGCCGATGTAGGCCTCGATCACGCGCGGGTCGTTCTGGACGACATCCCCGACGCCCTCGACGAGCACCTCACCGCGGACCAGGCAGGCCACCCGGTCACACAGGTTGAAGATGAAGCGCATGTCGTGCTCGATCACCAGCACGGCAAGGCCCAGGTCGCGGATCTTGAAGATCAACTCCTCCGCCTGCCGGGTCTCCTGCGGGTTCATGCCCGCGGTTGGCTCGTCCAGCAGCAGCAACCGCGGGTCGGTGGCCAGCGCGCGGGCGATCTCGAGGCGCCGCTGGTCGCCGTAGGGCAGGTTGCGGGAGAGCTGGTTCTCGGTGCCGCTGAGCCCGACGAAGGCCAGCAACTCCCGGGCGCGCTCGGTGGAGGCCCGCTCCTCGTGGCGGTGCCGGGGCAGCCGGAACACGGCGTCGATCGCGTTGGTCTTCGTCCGGCAGTACATGCCCACCATGACGTTCTCCAGGGCGGTCATGTTGTGGAACAGCCGGATGTTCTGGAAGGTGCGTGCCATCCCCGTGCGCACCACCAGCCGGGGCTGCGGCGGCAGCGGTTCACCGGCGAAGAAGACCGTCCCCGAGGTCGGCTTGTACAGCCCGGTGAGGCAATTGAAGAACGTGGTCTTGCCGGCCCCATTCGGCCCGATCAGTCCCACAATCTCGCCGGTGTGCACCTGCAGGCTCACGTCGTTCACCGCACGCAGGCCACCGAACTGCATGGTGACGTTGCGGGCATCCAGGAGGAGCTCAGGCCCGCCTCCTGCCGCCGCGCTCAAGGCCTGCGTGATCGTGTCGCTGCTCATAGCACGAACCCCCCGGCTTCCGGGTAGAGATGGGCGTGGTGGGAGGTCAGCTCCTCCTCGACCTCCTCGGCAAGTTCCTCGTCGGTGTCGTGGAACTCCAGCTGGCGCCGCTCGTCCGGGACGATGCCCTCCGGGCGGAACCGCATCATGATCACCATCAGCAGGCCGAACAGGAGCAGCCGGTAGTCGGAGAAGAAGCGCAGCTTCTCCGGCAGCAGCTTCAGGATCGTCGCGCCGACCAGGACGCCCATCACGGTACCCATGCCGCCGAGAACCACAGCCGCCAGCAGGAACGCCGACTCGAGGAAGACGTACTGGTCCGGGGTCACCGACACGTCGTAGTGGGCCTTCACCGAACCGGCGACGCCGGCCAGGAAGGCGCCGCCGGCGAAGGCGAGCAGCTTCAGCGCGAAGGTGTTCACACCCATCGCCTCCGCGGCCAGCTCGTCCTCGCGGATAGCCACCCAACCGCGCCCGATCCGGGAGTGGTTGAGGTTGGTGAAGACCACGATGATCAGGGCGATCACGACCAGCATCAGCCAGTAGTAGTTCGCGAACCGGCCGATGTCGATGCCAAGGATCACGTGGGCCTTGCCGAAGTCGAACCCGAACAGGTTCAGGTCGGGGATGCCGGGGATGCCGTTCGAGCCGTTGGTCAGGTTCGGGCCATCGTTGCCGTCGAGGTTGTTCATGGTGATCCGGAAGATCTCCCCGAACGCGAGCGTGACGATGGCCAGGTAGTCGCCGGAGACCCGCAGCGTCGGCGCACCGATCAGCAGGCCCAGCAGGGACGCAACGGTGCCGGCGATCAGGACCGTGACGATGAACGGCGGCGACCACTTGATCGTGGCGAACGCCGACTCCGAGAGCACAGCCGCGGTGAACGCGCCCGCTCCGAGGAAGGCGATGTAGCCGAGGTCGAGCAGACCGACCAGGCCCACCACGATGTTCAGGCCGAGCGCGGTGGCCGCGAAGATCAGCACCTGGGAGGCGACCGACATGTTCGCGTCCGACCCGTTCTGGGTGAACGGGAAGGCGAACGCCACCACGAAGGCCGACAGCACCAGGATCCGGTTGTTGGCCGCTGCGGCGATGCCCAGCCAGCCGAACACGCCGAACTGCCGCAGCACCATCACCATGCCGACGACGAAGGCCGCGAACATCAGGAAGTCGTCCGCGTCCTCGAAACCCAGGATGTAGGCCGCTCCGAACAGCAGTAGCGCCATCAGCACCACGATGCCGAGGATCTGCAGCCACTTCGGGCTCTTCACCCGGTACAGGGTCGGTTCGGGCGAGTCGGGCAGGAACAGGGTGGCCGCGACGGCCATGATGCCGCCGACCAGGGCCAGCCAACCGCCCGGGTCGACGTTGACCAGCCCGCCCAGGTCGATCGCGATGGCGGCGACGGCCACCGCGACAACGATCAGGGACATGATCGACGCCGTCTTCGCGGTCGTGTTCCACGCGACCACCTTCGCCACCTTGCCGAGTCGCTGCTTGCCGACCAGCGGGATCGCCAGCAGCAGGATCAGCAGCACCGGAAGGATCGCGAAGAAGAGCTGCAGCGGCGACGGCGCCCCGTAGAAGGTCATGTCGTCCAGCGCCTCGGGGGCATAGGCCCACGGCAGCAGAATCGACACGAGCATCAGCACGCCGCCCGTGATGCCCAGGGCGCGCGCGGGGTAGCGGAAGCGGATCTTCAACTCGTCCGGAATGACAACCCTCATGCCCGGTCCACCACCTTCGCGCCGAGCAGGCCCTGTGGCCGGAAGACCAGCACCAGGATCAGCAGGACGAACGCCCAGACGTCCTTCCAGGCCGAACTGCCGAACTGGCCAGGGATGAACGTGGTGGCCATCGCCTCAGCGACGCCGAGCACAAGGCCGCCGACGACCGCACCGTTGATGTTGCCGATACCGCCGAGCACGGCGGCGGTGAAGGCCTTGAGGCCGGCCAGGAAGCCCATCTTGAAGTCGATGTTGCCGTAGCGCAGACCATGGGCCACGCCCGCGATCGCAGCGAGCGCGGCACCGACCGCGAAGGCCGCCATGATCACCTTGTCCACGTTGATGCCCATCAGCCGCGCGGTATCGGGGTCCTGGGAGGTCGCCACCATCGCGCGTCCGGTCTTGGTGCGATTGACGTAGTACCACAGGAACACCCAGCAGACGACCAGCGCGGCCAGGGTGAAGACCGCGGTCATCTGGATCAGCACGCCGCCGACCTGGATGGTCTCGCCGGAGATGCCGGGGACGCTCGGGAAGGGGATGGCGCTCTTCGCGTCCGGGAACCCGGGGATGTAGCCGTAGAAGAGCCGAACGAACTCCTGCAGGAAGACCGAGACACCGATGGCGGTGATCAGGGGGGCCAGCCGGGGCGCGTTCCGCAGCGGGCGGTAAGCCCAGCGCTCGGTGAGCAGCGCGACCGCCACCGAGGCGATGATGCCGCCGATGATCATCACCGGCAACAGCACCAGGATGGAGAGGGGTGCGCTCCAGTCGGTGGGTTGGCCCATCACCATCCAGGTGGCGTAGGCGCCGAACGCCCCGATCATGAAGATCTCGCCGTGCGCGAAGTTGATCAGCTGCACGATGCCGTAGACCACGGTGTAGCCGACCGCGATCAGGGCGTACAACGAGCCGAGCGATAGCCCGTTGATCAGCTGTTGGAAGAACAGGTCCACGTGAGCAGCACCCCTCTGCTGAATTGGGTCGACCCGTCGGCGTCCACGTGCGGTAGACGCCGACGGGTCAGCATGGTCAGGACTTCAGTTCGCCGGTCTTCTCCGCGGCCCAGGCGCCGCTGACGACCTTGTAGACCGTCAGGACGCGGGAGGTGGAGTCACCGAACTGGTCGAAGGCGACCTTGCCGGTGGCACCGTCGAAGCTGACGTTCGCCATCGCATCGATGGTCGCCTGACGGGCCGACTTGGCGTCGGTCGCGTCCTTGAGGCTGACCTTCAGGGCGTTGATGATGGCGTTCGCGGCGTCGTAGGCGTAGGCGCCGTAGGCGGCGTAGGGCTCGGAGAAGCCCGCTGCCGAGTACGCGCTGACGAAGGCCTTGGCCGAGTCGAGGCTGTCGACGGGGGCGCCGACCGAGGTGGCCAGGTCACCGTCGGTGCCGCCGAGCTTGATGAAGTTCGGGTCGTAGATGCCGTCGCCACCCATCAGCGGGACGTTGAGCCCGGCTGCCTTCATCTGCTTCGACAGCGGACCGGCCTGCGGGTACTCACCGCCGTAGTACACGGCCTCCGGCGAGGTGGTCTTCACCTTGGAGATCACCGCGGAGAAGTCCTTGTCCTCCGGGTTGATCGTCTCGGCGTCGGTGATCGTGCCGCCGCCAGCCTTGAACGCGGTGGTGAACGCCTCGACCAGGCCCTGACCGTAGGCCTTCTTGTCGTGGATCGTGGCGACCTTCTTGATTCCGCTCTCGAGCAGGTACTGCGCCGCGAACGGGCCCTGCACCGAGTCGGTGGTGCAGGTGCGGAAGTAGTTCGGGTACGGCCGCTTCGGGTTGGCCAGGTCCTCACCCTGGGTCAGGGTGGGATTGGTGTTCGCCGGGGAGACCTGGACGATGGTGGCGGAGGCGAGCACCGGAATCACCGTCTGCGCGACGGAGGAGTTCAGGGTGCCGACCACGCCGACGACGGTGTCATCGCTGGAGAGCTTGGTGGCGGCGTTCTTGCCGACGTCCGGAGTCGCCTGATCGTCCTGGGGGCTGAGCTTCAGGGTCCAGCCGGGAATGGCATTGGACTCGTTCGCCTGCCGGATGGCCAGGTCGACGGAGTTGCGGATGCCGAGGCCCAGGGCGGACAGGTCGCCCGAGAGCGGGCTGATCACGCCGATCGTGGCAACCTTGTTGGCGCTGCCACCGCTGCTGCTCGCAGTGTCGGCCCGGGAGCCACAGCCGGCGAACGCCAGGGAAGCCGCGACCAGGGCGACTCCCACCAGCTTGAACGAGTGCTTGTTCAATTTCCCTCCTCATGTGCATGGGACCCGACCTACCGGGTTGGGCAAGGCTACGGGCGCGGAACCATTTGAGCACCCGTTTATCTCGAAGTTGTTACAGAACCGTTGTGTGCTTCGGTGTTACCGAATCGTTAGCGAACAATGCCCGGGCAAGGTGTTTCCGCACCGAACTGGTGTTTCAGTCGAGCAGATCGCGCACCACGGCGTCCGCGAGCAGCCGCCCGCGAAGGGTCGGACGCAAGCGTCCGGCGGCCACCTCACCCAGACCGGAGGCAACCAGGGAGGGCACCCGCGCCTGCTCGGCCGCGGTCAGCACGTCCAGCGGAAGTCCCTGCGCGAGGCGCAACTCGAGCAGGACCCGCTCGACGCGGCGCTGCCCGGCGTCCAGCACCTCGCGGGCCTGCGCGGGCGATGTCCCCGCCGCGAGGCGCGCGGCGTAGTCACGCGGGTGCCGGACGTTCCACCAGCGCACCCCGTTGACGTGGGAGTGGGCGCCCGGGCCGATCCCCCACCAGTCGTGGCCCAGCCAGTAGGCAAGGTTGTGCCGGGACTCGTGCCCGGGCCGCGCCCAGTTGCTCACCTCGTAGGCGGCGAACCCCGCCCCGGTGAGCACCTCCTCGGCCAGCAGGTAGCAGTCGGCGTGGAAGTCCTCCTCGGGCGCCGGCAACTCGCCGCGTCCGATCCGGGCGGCCAGGCGGGTCCCCGGCTCGACGATCAGCGAGTACGCGCTGAGGTGGTCCGGGTCGTGGCTGAGCGCGGCCTCCAGGCTGGCCCGCCAGTCGGCAAGGGTCTCGGTCGGGCTGCCGTAGATCAGGTCGAGGCTGACCGAGCCGAATCCCGCCTGCCGCGCCCAGGCCACCACGTCACCGACCCGGCCGGGCGTGTGCCGCCGCTCCAGCACGGCGAGGACTCCGGCGCGGGCCGACTGCATGCCGAGCGACAGCCGGGTGAAGCCTGCGGCAACCAGGGTGTCGAGGTACGCACGGTCGACGGACTCGGGGTTCGCCTCGGTGGTGACCTCCGCGCCGGGCGCGAGCGGAAACCGGTCGCGGACGGCGTCCAGCAGCGCGGCGAGGGCCTCGGCCGGCAGCAGGGTGGGCGTCCCACCGCCGAAGAAGACGCTCTGCACCTGATGGGACTCGCCGAGCACCGCCAGCGAGAGGTCGAGCTCCGCGACCGCTGCGGCGAGGTAGGCGTCCTGGCTGGCCCCGGGTGCGGCGCCCAGCTCGCTGGCGGTGTAGGTGTTGAAGTCGCAGTAGCCGCAGCGGGACGCGCAGAACGGCACGTGCACGTACAGGCTCAACGGACGACCGGCGAACCCCTTCAGCGCCTCGACCGGGAGCTGCCCGTCCGGCGGGGCCGGCTGGCCATCGGGTGGGGTGGATGGCACGTCAGGGCAGCTCGAACGGCAGGTCCTGGCCGTCGAGGGCGTGGCGGCAGGCGCAGGTCGCGGTGGCGTCGTCGGGCTCGTGGGCGGGCAGGCCGGCAATCGTCCGGGTGAGCAGCGCCTTCAGCACCTCGATGTTGGCCGCGAACTGCGCCAGCACCTCGTGGTGGCTGACCGCCTCTCCGCCGTCCACGCCGGCGTCGTGGTCGGTGACCAGGCAGACCGTCGAGTAGCACAGGGCGAGGTCGCGGGCCACTGACGCCTCCGGCACGCCGGTCATGCCGACGATCGTGCCGCCGAAGGACTGGTGCATGCGCGACTCCGCCTTGGTCGAGAAGCGCGGTCCCTGGATCACCACCAGCGTGCCGCCGTCCACCGGCTGCGCGCCGGCGTCCGCCGCGGCGAGGATCGCTGCCCGGCCGCGGGGACAGTACGGGTCGGCGAAACCGACGTGGACGACGTGGCCGACCTCGTCGAACATCGTGTGGGCCCGGCCCCAGGTGCGGTCGATCAGCTGGTCCGGCACGACGAAGGTGCCCGGGCCGAGCTCAGGACGCAACGAGCCCACGGCCGCCGGCGCCAGCACCTGACGGACCCCGACGCTGCGCAGTGCCCACAGGTTGGCGCGGTAGTTCACCCGGTGCGGCGGGAACTCGTGGTTCTTCCCGTGGCGCGGCACGAAGGCGACCCGGCGTCCAGCCACCTCGCCGAGCGCGAGCGGAGCACTGGGAGGGCCGAACGGGGTGGTCACCTCGACGGTGGTCGGGTTGTCGAGGAACTCGTAGAAGCCACTGCCGCCGATGATGCCGATCTCTGCGTCCATGGCGCAGAGCCTAATCCGCGCTCGGCGGCTACTTCTTCTTCTCGGACGTTTCGCCGGTGGACAGCGCGGCGACGAAGGCCTCCTGCGGCACCTCGACGCGGCCGACCATCTTCATCCGCTTCTTGCCTTCCTTCTGCTTCTCCAGCAGCTTGCGCTTGCGGGTGATGTCACCGCCGTAGCACTTGGCGAGCACGTCCTTGCGCACCGCCCGGACCGTCTCGCGAGCAATCACCCGGGCCCCGATCGCAGCCTGGATCGGCACCTCGAACTGCTGGCGCGGGATCAGCTCCTTCAGCTTCTTCGCCATCGCGACCCCGTAGCCGTAGGACGCGTCGACGTGCACGATCGAGCTGAACGCGTCCACCGGCTCGCCGTGCAGCAGGATGTCGACCTTGACCAGCTTGGCAACCTGCTCGCCCGCCTCGTCGTAGTCGAGGGACGCGAAGCCCTTCGTCCGCGACTTCAGCGCATCGAAGAAGTCGAAGACGATCTCTGCCAGCGGCAGCAGATAGCGAATCTCGACCCGGTCCTCGCTCAGGTAGTCCATGCCGAGCTGCTCGCCGCGGCGCGACTGGCACAGCTCCATCACGGTGCCGATGAACTCGGCGGGGGTGAGGATCGTCGCGCGGACGATCGGCTCGTGGACCTCGGCGATCTTTCCGTCCGGGTACTCCGAGGGATTGGTCACCGTGTGCTCGGTGCCGTCCTCCATCACCACCCGGTAGACCACGTTCGGCGCGGTTGAGATCAGGTCGAGGTTGAACTCGCGCTCGAGCCGCTCCCGGACGATCTCCATGTGGAGCAGGCCAAGGAAGCCGACCCGGAAGCCGAAGCCGAGGGCGCCGGAGGTCTCCGGCTCGTAGACCAGGGCGGCATCGTTGAGCTGCAGCTTGTCGAGCGCCTCGCGCAGCTCGGGGAAGTCGGCGCCGTCGATCGGGTACAGGCCCGCGTAGACCATCGGGTGCGGCGGACGGTAGCCGGCCAGCTCCTTGCGGGCCGGGTGCGACGCGGTCGTGACGGTGTCACCGACCCGGGACTGGCGCACCTCTTTCACCCCGGTGATCAGGTAACCCACCTCGCCGACCCCGAGCGCTCCGGCCTTCACCGGCTCTGGCGAGATCACACCCACCTCGAGGGTCTCGTGGGTGGCCTTGGTGGACATCATCAGGACGCGCTCGCGGTGGTTCAGCTCGCCGTCGACGACCCGAACGTAGGTGACCACCCCGCGGTAGGTGTCGTAGACCGAGTCGAAGATCAGGGCGCGCGGCGGCGCGGCCGGGTCGCCGACCGGGTGCGGGACGTCGGCCACCACGTGGTCGAGCAGTTCCCGCACGCCCTCGCCGGTCTTCGCCGACACCTTGAACACGTCGTCGGGATCGCAGCCGAGCAGGTGCGCGATCTCCGCGGCGTACTTCTCCGGCTGGGCGCTGGGCAGGTCGATCTTGTTCAGCACCGGGATGACGTGCAGGTCGGCCTCGAGCGCGAGGTAGAGGTTGGCCAGGGTCTGGGCCTCGATGCCCTGCGCGGCGTCGACCAGCAGGATCGCGCCCTCGCACGCGGCCAGGGAGCGGGACACCTCGTAGGTGAAGTCGACGTGGCCAGGGGTGTCGATCATGTTCAGCACATAATCGGCCTCGCCGACGCGCCAGGGCATCCGGACAGCCTGGGACTTGATCGTGATCCCGCGCTCGCGCTCGATGTCCATCCGGTCGAGGTACTGCGCACGCATGGAACGCTCGTCCACCACGCCCGTGAGCTGCAGCATCCGGTCGGCCAGGGTGGACTTGCCGTGGTCGATGTGCGCGATGATGCAGAAGTTGCGGATCAGCGCGGGCGGGGTCTTGCCGGGGACGGGAGCAGGCATGCACTTTCCTGGTAACTGGAGCCAGCCCACGATACCGGAACCGTGCCCTCACCCCCGATTTGAGGGGGCACCGGCCGGCTGATAGAGTTCACAGTCGCGTCTGCGTGGCGCGAAAAGCCAGAATCACCAGCGAAGAGGGTCACCGGCGTGGCGAATATCAAGTCTCAGAAGAAGCGGATCCTGACCAACGAGAAGGCCAGGCAGCGTAACAAGGCCGTGAAGTCCGGGCTGCGTACGCACGTCCGCAAGTTCAACGAGGCCGTCACCGACGGCGACACCGCCAAGGCTCAGGAGCTGGCGAAGACCGCCACCCGTGCGCTGGACAAGGCCGCCTCCAAGGGCGTGATCCACAAGAACCAGGCCGCGAACCGCAAGTCGGCGATCGCAGCCAAGGCCGCAGCGCTGTAGCAGCTTCCTCGACAAACGCCGCCCGGTGATCCGGGCGGCGTTTGTCGTTCCCCGGCATGCCTTGCGGAGTTCAGCGGCGGTCACGTCCGCGGCAGCCGATCACCGTCAGCACCACTTGCTCGAGCGCGAAGCCAGGGTCGCTGGCCGCGCCCTTGATCTGGGCGTCCGCGACCGCCACCGCCTGGATCGCCTGCGCGACCCCCTGCGGCTTCCAGTCCCTGGCCAGGCGCGAGAGGTCCTTCAGCTTCCACGGCGGGACGCCGATCGCGCGGGCGAGGTCGGCGTCGCGCAGCCGGGCGTCCCTGCCGTCGAGGTACTTGCCAAGACTGCGCAGGTTGTTCGACAGCGCGCTGGTGATCAGCACCGGAGCCACCCCGGTGGACAGGGCCCAACGGAGCTTGCCGAGCGCGCCGTCGATGCGTCCGCCGAGGGTGTCGTCTGCCACGGCGAAGCTGGTCACCTCGGCGCG
>DehalE1_100020_pt1 | contig 49688 bp, 44 predicted proteins | sample DehspE1_FD_43922 | JGI IMG/M metagenome (IMG submission 43922) | reverse complement strand
CTGAGCACCCCCCTTGACGGCAAGGGCGTCCCGCCCTTTGCAATCCCCGTTTTTTATATACTAGGAAAGAGAACTTTCCTAGTATATAAAAAAGCACTTGCTATCATAGCAAATGCTTTTTTTATTAAACAATATCTAAAAATCTTTATAATATTTTTTTTACAGAATTTCTTATGACTAACTCAGGTTCAAAAAGAATGCTGTTATCACATTTTTCTCCTGACAGAAGGCGAATTATTGCTTTTGATATTTCAATTCCTAACAACTCTTTGGGATGAGCGATAGTTGTAAGTGCTGGAGAACATGCAACAGCATGTTTTTCATCATCAATACTTATAATGGAACAATCTTCCGGAAGATTAAAGTTTTTATCATTCAATATTTTTATCACTTTAGCTGCAATTTGATCATTGTAACAAAATAGAGCTGTACAATTTTTAAGATACCTTATTATTCTGTTGCTGTCTTCCTCTAAATACTTAATATCCTCTGTCGTATACCAAAATACATTTTCCACCGATATTGTTATATCGCTGCCATTAGCTGCAGTTATAGCTCCTTTGTATCTTAAGTGCCCTTGAATGTCATCAGATTTTAAACAAAGTGCAATTTTCCTATGCCCATTGTCAATTAAAAATTTAGTTGCTAAATATCCAGCTTTTTCATCATTTAAAGCAACATACGGAAAATTCATTTCGTGGTAATAAGAATTCAAAAATAATAATGGAATATTATTTTTAGAAATTTCATCATATAAATCCTTGTTTGCATTAGGCAAGGCACTTTTGGTTGGCTCTATAATAAAAGCATCCACTTCTGCATCAAGCATTGACCTTAACGCTCGAGCCTCATTTTCAACATCATTTCTTGTGCAGGCAAGTTGCATGTTGTATCCATTGCTGCTGATTACGGATTCTATTCCGTTTATGATGCTTGGAAATATGTATTCATCAAAATATGTAACAATAACGCCTATTACTTTGCTTGAACGCCTTTTTATATGAGTGGGTGAAGAAATATATGTTCCGCTTCCTTGTCTGCTTTCTAGAATTTGTTCATTAATAAGTAGATTTATTGCTTTTCTTACAGTTTGTCTACTTAAAGAATACATTTGAGAAAGCGATTGTTCAGTATAAAATTTTTGGCCTCTTTCTAATCCTTCTTCAGAAATTTTTTCCTTAATCAATCCTGCAAGTTGGACATATTTTGGTGCCTTTTTCTTCATTTTTTCACCTCAGAGCTATTTATAATCATTTATTAGCCTAATATTTATTAATTTAAGATTACCAAATATATTAAAATATATCAACATAAAGTTACCATAATTTACTATGATGCTGTATTTCGTACGATGTATTTTTCAATTAAAGGCCATGTGAAAAAACAGTTTGAAAAAAATAAAATGTAAAAACCAAATATAAAAAATACAATCCCTGAAAACGGGAAAAATCTAAATCCTATAACAAATGACAATATACTGATTGCTGAAACTGCCAATGTCCTCCAACCACCGATTATCATTAATATGAAAGCATTTTTTAATTGAGATAAAATATCTAAATCCAGATTAGCTACCATAGGAATAAGATAAGCAATTAAAGATGTTAACAGAATGCTTAATATGCTGGCTATTGACCAAAAGATAGCACCTTCAGATCCCAAACTGCTTCCTACATATGTAATAGTATTTGTATAGATAATCAACAGGTCAAACAAAATCAGTAATAATACCCCACTGAATAATATGCCCTTCTTAAAATTTTGTTTGAAACTATTCAGGAAATCAGAAATAACAAATATATGTTCATTTCTTATAAGCTTACAGCACATCTCATTATATGCTAATGTTGCTCCTCCTATAGATACAATTGGAATACAGAATATTACATACATCATATTTATAGTAATAAATCCCCAAAAATCAACAGTTAACAGTTCTATATACAATGCTGCTCCTTTTTTGGGCGGTGCATTTTTATCAATACCCGGTCCGGGATTATAATAACTTTTAAAAAACATAGTATCTCCTAGTTATGAATTAATAGAAAATGTAATGAATTATGTACATATATACTTTAATGAAAAAATCAAAATTTGTCAAATATAATAGTTAAAATAAATATAACTTAAAAATGTTGTATTAAATAAATTTTATTGTTAAATACATATTTATTGTGGAAAAAATGCTTTAAAAATAAGGTGATACCGCTAAAATCCATGCAAAATTAACTGTAATTTAAAAATAAATTAGTACAAAATGCAATCGTTTGACCCTTGACACCTTTATACTTTTTTGTTATCATTTTACTAATTAAAAGTTACAACTTTTATTTTTGTATATATTTTGCGCAATAAACATATACAAATTTAAGCATTGTTGTACGCTTATCATTTAAAGGAGGGAAATTATGAAGAAATTAATTTGTATTTTTTTAGTTCTTGCTCTAACGTTATCATTGACTACTGCTTGTAGCAGTTCAGCACCGGAAACCTCAAAAACACCAGAAACTCCTGTCGCTACTGAAAAGCCCGATGACTTAAAGTGGGATGGGTATGAAGCATCAAAAGGCCTCAGTGGTAAAATTTCATTCATGCACTTTGGCGATGATTATGAACGCCAAATGTATGCTGATTTAATTGCTGCTTATGAAGATTTAGTACCAGGCGTTGAAGTTGAACAAGTTTATACACCTGGAGACTACTATACAAAGCTTCAAACTTTAGCAGCTTCAAAGACATTACCAGATATTTTCTGGCTTAGCGAAGGTCGTGTTAAGGAATTTGCAGATGCAGGACTTATGGCTGATTTAACTGATGTTCTTGAAAAGTATCCAGCTATTTCTGACGGCATGTTTGATGGCGCTTTGGATTACGGCAAAGCAGACGGTATACAATACTGTATTCCTAAAGACTATACTTCATATGTAATGTACATAAACGTTGATATGTTTAAGGAAGCAGGAATTCCAATTCCTACATCTGACTGGACTATGGATGATTATATGAAACTTTCCGGAGAACTAACTAAGGTTGCTAACGGCAGAACAACCCAATATGGTACTGCAGTAAACAACTATCGTGCAGACTGGATTAACTTTATGGGTAACTACGATGCGCCATGGTTCAAAGATGGAAAATCTAATATATCTGATCCAAATGCTGTTAAAGGATTAAAAGTGCAAGCAGATTTAATTAAAAATGGATATGCTCCTGCACCTGGAACTACTGGAGAAAGTGAAGATCGTCTATTCATTATAGGACAAATTGCCATGTATCCATCTGGCCGTTGGGTTGTTCCAAGCTTCATAAATGAATGTGATTTTGAATGGACAGCAGTAGAATTTCCTAAAGGAACAACAAGGGTAAGTCCTTTTATTACAGCCAACGTTGCTATAAATTCACAATCATCTAGTAAAGAAATTGCAGCTAACTTCTTATCATTCCAATTGAGCCAAACAGGCTTAGGATATACACTTTCAAGTGGTTTATCTGTTCCTCTTTATGAAGAACTTATAACAGACAAAAATATACTTGCAGAACCTGCAGAAGCATTCATAGCTACTTCTAATTACATTGGAGACAAAGAGCAAGTTGAAGCTTTAGGTACTGGTAAATGGTCTGAATATAACTCTATAATTTCTGCAGAGCTTTCCCTTGTTTTTGAAGGTTCACAAACTATTGAACAAGCAGCTGCTAATATAGATAAAAAAGCAAACGAAACACTTTTCAAATAATTACTAAACTTAAATAAATTATTACAAATAATTATCTCACTATGGTTAAAAACCATGGTGAGATAATATTATACTAGGAGGTTTACAATGGCAAGTGTCAACACTAACTCACCTAAGAAAAAAACTAAGAATATGACACTTCATAAAAAAGATGCAATATCAGGATATATGTTTATTGCTCCTGCTCTTATAAGTTTTTTAGTTTTTGTACTGTACCCTGTTATTGCTTCTTTTGTAATAAGCGGCTTTAACTGGGGAATTTTAGGCACTCCAAAATTTATAGGCTTAGAAAACTACAAAACACTTTTTAATGACCCTGTATTTATAGAATCTTTAAAAAATACCTTTAAGTGGGTTATTATATACGTACCTTTTTCAATCTTAGTTTCTTTAATTATAGCATTAGCTATGGATATGCCTCTTAGAGGCATTGGTTTTTTCAGGACAATGTTCTATCTTCCGGTTATGACACCAATGGTTGTATGCGCATTGTTGTTTGTTTGGATTTATAACACTGAATTCGGTGTTTTAAACTATGTTTTATCTTTTTTCGATATTTCTGCTATTGGTTGGTTATCTGATAAAAGAATTTCTCTTATTTCTATTGCATTAATGTCAGTATGGAAGCATTCAGGATATAATATGCTTATTTTACTTTCTGCTTTACAGGGTATCCCTGACAGCTTATATGAAGCTGCTGCTTTAGATGGAATCACTCCTTGGAGAAAACTTATTGATATCAAATTACCTCTAATAATGCCATCAATGTACTTTGTAGTTCTAACAAGCGTAATTGATGCATTCCAAGTCTTTACAGAAGTATTTATTATGACAAAAGGTGGACCCGGTTATTCTACTCACACCGTATCCTACTATCTATTTGCAAATGCATTTGAATATGGAAAAATGGGCTATGCCTGTGCTATGGCAGTTGTAATGTTTATAATTATATTAGTAGTTACTTTAATTCAAGACAAAATTATGAACAAAAATGTACAATATGATTCTTAATAAGGAGGAGTTCAATTATGAAACAATCTAAAAAATCAATAGTATTATCTTATGCAATATTGGCTTTTGCAACATTAATTGTTCTACTTCCATTCTTTTGGATGCTGGTTTCTTCATTCAAAAGTCAAAGAGAATTATTTGCTTATCCGCCTAAGTTTTTACCTTCTGTTTGGAAGTGGGAAAACTATAAGCAAGTATTAAGTGCCGGCAGCATATCTTTCTTTCAGATGTTTTTAAACTCTATGAAAGTAACACTACCTGTAGTAGTTCTAAATATAACATTTTCTTCTTTAGCAGCTTACGCTTTTGCAAGAATTAATTTCCCTTTTAAAAACTTTATATTTATGATGTTCATTTCATCAATGATGATACCTGCAGCTGTTGTAATGATACCAAGATTTATGCTTTTTACAAATTTAAAATTGGTAGATACTTATTGGCCTCTAATATTACCATCTGCATTTGGAACAGCCTTTTCAATTTTTTTACTAAGACAATTTTTCATGACTATTCCTAAGGATTTGGAAGAAGCTGCAGTTATTGACGGATGTGGAAAATTTAGAATTTGGGCCACTATTATAGTACCTCTTTCAAAACCTATAATCGCAACATTGAGTGTTTTCCTTTTCCAGGGTACATATAACGATTTTATGGGTCCACTTATTTATCTTAATACTGACACAAAATTTACGATACAATTAGGTCTAGCCAGCTTTAGAAATTCATTTGCTACGAGATATGATCTAATAATGGCAGGGTCTATGTTGGCTTTAATTCCAGTCTTAATTATATATATAGTTTGTCAAAAGTATATTGTAAAAGGCATAGTTATGTCGGGCTTGAAAGGATAAATCATAATTAATTCATGTAGGAGGCTAAAATGGCTAGTATTTCATTAAAAAATATTTATAAAATTTATCAGGGCGATATAACAGCTGTTTCTGATTTTAACTTAGAAATAGACGATAAGGAATTTATAATTCTTGTTGGTCCCTCAGGATGCGGTAAATCTACAACATTGAGGATGATTGCAGGATTAGAGGAGATATCAAAAGGAAAACTATACATAGGAGAAAATCTAGTTAATGATGTTGCTCCTAAAGATAGAGACATTGCTATGGTATTTCAAAATTATGCTTTATATCCTCATATGACAGTCTACCGAAATATGGCTTTTGGTTTGGAATTAAGAAAAGTTCCTAAGGATGAAATCCGTAAACGTGTTACAGAAGCTGCTAAAATCTTAGATATTGTACACCTTTTAGAGAGAAAACCCAAAGCCCTTTCAGGTGGGCAAAGACAACGTGTTGCTCTTGGACGAGCCATGGTTAGAAACCCACAAGTTTTTCTTTTGGACGAACCCCTTTCTAACCTTGATGCTAAATTGCGTACAGCAATGAGGACAGAAATTATAAAACTACACAAAAAACTTGAAACAACATTTGTCTATGTAACTCATGACCAGATTGAAGCCATGACAATGGGGGATAGGATTGTTGTTATGAAAGATGGGTTTATTCAACAGGTTGATACACCCCAAAACCTTTACAATTATCCATGTAATTTGTTTGTTGCCGGCTTTATAGGAGCTCCACAAATGAATTTCCTTGATGCAATTGTAAAAATTGAAGGAGAAAATATAATTATTAAATTCGATGAAAATTATCAGTTTAATTTAACAGGAGAAAAATTTGAAAAGCTGAAAGCATATGATGGAAAAAAAATTGTTGCCGGCATTCGTCCTGAAGATTTAAAGGTAGCAAATGCTGAAGAAATCAGTAATTATAAAATAAAAGCTTATGTAGACATCACAGAACTTATGGGTAGTGAAATATATATAAATTTTGATAGTTTCGGACAAAAAATGATTTGTAAAGCACCAGCTGATACAAATGTTAAATCAGAAAGTGAAATCGAAATTGTTTTTGATATAAAAAAGATGCATTTTTTCGATAAAGAAACCGAATCTGCTATTCATTAATAATAAATATAATAATTTTCTTAACATAAATGATATAAATTAATATGCTTAGAAATTGTATATAACAGCCTCCTTTTTCAAGGAGGCTGTTATATATTTTGTAATTAAATGTATTTATATTATAAAATATTTTCCAAACTACATTCTTTTACATCATCATATCCAAAAACATCACAAAAATATTTCACTACAAGGTCGTTCATAATATTTAAATCTAATTCATTTCCTAACAAACTTTTTAATGAAACTACACCTTTATCTTGTATACCACATGGTATTATCCATTTGAAATGGTCAAGATTTGTGTTTACATTAAATGCAAAACCATGCATGGTAACCCATCTTTTCATCAATACACCTATTGCAGTGATTTTATTATCATCAACCCACACCCCTGTGTACTTCATGTCTTTTGTGTAGGCATGTATATTAAATTCTTCTTTTAACAACTTAATTATAACTTCTTCCACCTTATGTACATATAGCTTTAAATCCTTGCTATGATTGTTAAGGTCAATAATGGGATATCCTACAATTTGTCCTGGTCCATGATAGGTAACATCACCGCCACGATTTACGTAGTGTAAATTTACATTGTTGTCCTCAAGAAATTCTTTTGATACAATAATATTGTCATTGTCACCGCTTCTTCCTACTGTAATAACAGGGAAATGCTCTAATAAAAGCAAAGTATCAGCAATTTTACTTTCTTGCCTTAGTTTTACAATTTCTTGTTGAAGTTTAAATGCTTCATCATATTCTATCTTGCCTAGTTTAACAAAATTGAGCTGCATTTTATTCTCCTTACTTATCTTACTTAAATATGCTTGTTGCTTCCCCGGCTTTATATGAACTTCTTACTAATGGACCGCTTGCAACATATTTAAAACCCTTTTCCAACGCAACCTTTTTATATTCTTCGAATTTTTCCGGTGTTACATATTCCTTAAGCTCTATATGTTGTTCTGATGGTCGAAGGTATTGACCAATGGTAAATATATCGCAATTTACCTTTAAGCAGTCGTCCATAACTTCGTATACCTGCTCATCCGTTTCACCAAGTCCAACCATAATGCCTGTCTTGGAAGTAATATGAGGAGCCTTTTCTTTAATATATTGAAGTACCTTGAGCGATCTTTCATAATCAGCCTGAGGACGTACATCGGCGTAAAGATATTTAACTGTTTCAACATTGTGATTGATTACATTTGGGTTTGCATTTATAACAATATCCAAATTTTCATGAACACCCCTTAAATCAGGTATAAGAACCTCTATTGTGGTCTCCGGATTTATATTTCTTACTGCTTCTATGGTTTTTGCAAAGTGAGCTGCACCGCCATCAGGCAAATCATCTCTTGTAACAGAGGTAATTACCACATGTGTTAGATTAAGTTTTTTTACAGCTTGTGCCAGATTCATTGGCTCTTCAGGATCCACCTTTGTGGCATGTCCATTTGAAACATTGCAAAACCTACAATTTCTTGTGCAGACACTTCCCAAAATCATGAATGTTGCTGTTTTTTTCTTGTAGCATTCACCTAAATTAGGGCAGTTTGCTTCCTTGCAAACTGTATTAAGCTTTAAATCAGCCATCATATGGCTTACTTCATCAACTGCTTCTTTATTATAATTTACTTTTAACCATTCAGGTAATTTTCTTCCCATTTTTAACTCCTATACTATTTCTATTTCTGCTATTATTTCGTCTACTTTTACATTGTCTCCTTCTTTATAGTACAATGTGACTAATCTTCCATTTTCATCACTTTCAATTTCACTAACAACCTTTTCAGTTTCAACTTCAAATAGCACATCACCTTTTTTTATTTCATCTCCAGCCTGTTTGCACAATGCAACCAATAGGCCGCTTTCCATATTAGCACTAAGCTTTGGCATAGTAATTATTTTTTTCATGTTTCCTCCTTTAGAAAAAGCAATCTGCTAATTCTTCATAATTTAAATTTTTCATATTTTTAAGAGAACTAATGTCTTTAAGTTTATTTAATATATTAATGTAGCTGTAACGAGAGTCGGTAATATGTTCTTGTAAATCATTACAAGGAATGTTGTTTCCATGAACATTACAGTTTGTTATAACACCTTTTTTAACAAATAATTTTACATTTATTTTATCACAGAGAATTTCACTTTCCTTTTCATAAGAAAAGTCCGGTGAAACACCAAAGTTCCATTCCCACTTCGAATATTTATTTTCAGCAAGTTCTTGTATTGTTTTAATTTGTTCTTCATTTATTTCATATTTTCCTGCATTGCCAGAAAACATTGTATTAATCAATAATCTTTGAAACTCATCTATATTAATTTCATCCCTAAGATGATCCTTAATGTTGGTAACAATGCTCCTTACTGACTTCACTGACTTTGATTCAATTTTTCCTTCAGTAGTTTTTAACAAGTCATGAAGCATGGTTAAATCTGCATCAAAAAGCAATGTTCCGTGATGTAATGCTCTATTGCCTTTTATTGTTTGAGCACTTCCTGAAATTTTTTTACCGTCAATAGCTATATCGCTGGTTCTTCTTTTTTCAGCTTTAACTCCTATTGAATTCAGGGCATTTATTACCGGTATAATAAATTGATTATAATCAATGAATGTACTTTTATCGTAATCAGTAATTACTGAGTAGTTTAAATTGCCCCTGTCATGAAAAACAGTACCGCCTCCTGTGTTTCTTCTGGCTACTTTAATATTGTTTTGTTCTATTGCCTTAATATTTATTTCTTCAAAGACATTCTGATGTTTTCCCAAAACAATGCTGTTATAATTTTTCCACAGCATAAAATATGTATCATCTTTTAAATTATTAAATATGTATTCCTCTAAGGCAAGATTAAAATATACATCATCACTAATACTTTCTATATATTTCATTAATATACGCTCCTTGATAAGTACAATTTTTATGTTCTTTCTTCAATCTATCTTTTTAGCTAAAAATGAATTCCTGTTAACTAATACGAAAGCAAATTGAGCAAGGTTAAAATTGTTTTATTATATCACGAACATTTTATTAGCGCAATATTTTCCAATATTTGTACAGTTACACCATTGAATCCATACTAAGTACCTTTAAATAAGACAAGTTATCACACCTTATGTGTTATGTAATATATTGAAAATGAACATACCTCAAAGGTGGTGATATTATGGGTTATAGAAATAATGGTAATGTTGCTGGTACAACTGGTAGAAGATGTGACTGCGAATGCGTTTTTGAATGTTTATTGGAATTGCTTGAAGATGTGCTTGGAGAAAACAATCATCATTGCTGCCATAGGAATAATAATGTAGCTGGCACTGGTAGGAATCGTCGCTGTGAATGTGTTTACGAATGTTTGGAAGAATTGCTTGAAGATGCATTAGAAGAAAACAATGGTCACCATTGTCATAGATAGTTTAAAAGGTTTTAATTATATTGGTCTACTATGGGCGGGAATGAATCCCGTCCTTTAGTTTTTTTTTATGTGATAAAAAACTCCTGATTGTGCTCCTTCTTTCTATTATTCATCATCATGAATTCAATTCTAGTTAGTGTAATATAGCTTGAAAGTATAAAACCATTAATCATATTCAACATATAAATGAATACTATATCAATAAAACCATTCAATCTGGAGGTATTATGGGATATTATATAAGTGTTGAACCGAATGTCAATTTATATGTTGAGGATCTTAACCCTGAGGGCAAAAGGACAATTGTTTTCTTGCACGGTTGGCCCGGCAGCCATGATTTGTTTGAATATCAGTTTGATGTTTTGCCGAGAAGAGGCTACAGATGTGTTGGAATAGATCAAAGAGGATTTGGAAAATCCGACAAACCATGGCATGGTTATGATTACAATCGCTTAGCTGATGATGTGAGATGCGTCGTTGAAGCTCTGAAGCTGCAGGATTTTGTATTGGCAGGTCACTCCACAGGTGGAGCAATTGCACTAAGATATATGTCCAGGTATAGCGGCTATGGTGTATCAAAGCTTGCTTTGTTTGCTGCTGCAGCCCCGAGTTTAGTAAAACTTCCAAACTTTCCATATGGTATAGAAACAAGTGTAGTCTTGGATATTATTGAGGGCACTAATAATGATCGGCCCAAAATGCTTAGAGGTTTCGGAGAGATTTTTTTCTTTCAGCACACATCTGAACCATTTAATGAATGGTTTCTTCAATTGGGGCTGCAAGCAGCTGGATGGTCAACTGCTGCTATTGCAAATACTTGGTTACAGGAACAATTATTTTATGATATAGAATCTATAAAAGTACCTACTTTAATTATACATGGAATTCATGATAAAGTTGTTCCATTTGAATTAGGCGAAGTGCAACACTATGGAATTAAAAATTCTATTTTGTTGCCGTTTGAATTTAGCGGTCATGGTACTTTCTATGATGAACATGAAAAGTTCAATGAAGAATTGATGAAATTTATTGAAAAGTAAGCAAATTAGTGAACTTTTTAAATTGAATATCTTATGAACCTAACTATCTCAGTACTTTCAATTGTATTGAGATTTTTTCTTCATATTTAATAAAAACCAATAATAAATACCTGCATTTTATTCCTGTGTAAAAAAACTAAAGGCAACATATACTAACAGTATATAAAGGAGGAATTTTAATGACAATGAGCAAAATAATGCAGGAAAAGTTCAATGGAATTTCTGCTATGATAAACAACACTCCCCTGCTTGAAATTTCTCTCCGTTACAGGGGAACTGAAAGAAAGATATATGCCAAGGCTGAGTATTACAATTTTACGGGAAGCATTAAGGACAGAATTGTCCTTCACATAATGAAGCAGTTTTATGATGACGGCACCATTAAAGAAGGAGATATAATTGTTGAAGCAACAAGCGGCAATACCGGGATTTCCATATCAGCAATTGGAGCATATCTTGGCAATCCGGTTAAAATTTTCATGCCGGACTGGATGTGCCGTGAGCGACTTATTCTCATGAAGGAGTATGGGGCAACTGTAACATCAGTTTCCAAGGAAGACGGAGGTTTTAAGGGCTGCATTGAAATGGCCTCTGACATGGGTAAAGAAAATGGTATATGTCTGCCATGTCAATTTTCTAATCCAGTCAACGTTGACGCCCATTATAAAACAACCGGGAAAGAAATATTATCTCAACTTGCTGAATTTGGAAAGAAGCCTGATGGCATTGTGGCCGGAATCGGCACCGGCGGCACCATAATGGGTATAAAGAAAGCTCTTCAGGAAATATATCCAGACTGCAAGGCATTTCCACTAGAACCGGAAAACTCGCCATTAATGACAACAGGCGGTAAGTCATTCGGTCCTCATAGAATCGCCGGTATCGGCGATGACTTCATTCCCGAAATTGTAAAACTTAATGAACTTGATGACATTATTACCATTGATGACGGTGATGCTATTAATATGGCAAGGAAGCTGGCTTCACAGCTGGGAATCGGTGTAGGCATTTCCTCCGGTGCAAACTTTCTTGGTGCACTGAAAGCTCAGGACATTCTTGGCAGTGAGGATTCCATTGTTGTAACCGTATTTGCTGATGACAACAAGAAATATCTGTCAACTGAATTAGTTGAAAGTCAAGAGGAAAAACCAACACACATGACTCCTCATATAGAACTGATTGGTTTTAAAGCCATCAGGTGACATCGTCTTTCAAGTTTACAAAATAAAACCATCCATGGCCATAGAACCTGCCCTCATCAAGAGTCTTGAAGTTGACAGGTTCTTTTGATAATCTATCTGCATGAGTCTTTGCTTCCAACAAATATGCACCAAACTCTTCGGAAAGCTGAGGTATTTCCGTGGAGTTTATTTTATTTTTTTTGCTGATAAACTTAATGCTTGCTTTTATTCCAAAACTATCCACCATGTCATATGAATCCTGATAATTTATATGGCTCCACTTCCCTGTTTTTAAATCCATCTCATATTCGTGTAAAAACAAGTATCCGTACTTTGCTGTGAACTCAACAGCGTTTAATATGAACTCAACCTCATCTTCCGTCATTACATAATGAATGTTAAATCTTAGCCATCCAGGTTTTATTGATGTAATCCCGTCTTTTATAAACTGCCTGTAAGCCTTTGATTTTTCTTCGCTGATTTTCATGAGTCTGTGGCCGTAAGGGGCAGCACATGCACATCCGGCTCTCATTTGAATTCCAAACAAATCATTTATGAGTTTAGCAGCAAACCTTGGGTGAAGAAGTTTATCACTGTGCTTAATCTTGATTGAAAATATAGGCATTCTGTTTTCATCTGCTGGTCCCAGTATCTCAATGTTTGGAATTGACTTTAATCTGTCCAATACCTTTTTTGTATAATACTTCTCTTTTTCTTCTATTATTTCTGTTCCCGTCAACTTCTTGAGCTCAATTGCAAGTGCAGCCTTGAACAACTGTAATATTCCAGGAGTTCCGGCCATTTCTCTTAATTCTGGATTGCTGATGTAATCGTGAGCATATGCACTCACATAAGAAACTGTTCCGCCTCCTGAAACTGTAGGAGGAATGTTGCTGTCATATAACCTTTCATTTAATACAAGCAAGCCTGTAGCACCTGTACCTCCCAGCCATTTGTGGGGAGCTACATATATGGCATCCAGAAATTCATCCCTGCCTTTGTTCATGTTTATTTCAACATAGGGCGAACATGCAGCATAGTCAAAACACACGTAGCCGTTGTTTTCATGCATTATTCTAGCAATATCATAGACAGGAGTGATAACCCCTGTTACATTAGATGCTGCTGAGAATGAGCCAATCTTCAATCTGCCCTTATACTTTTCGTCAGAAACTTTCTTCCTGAGATCGTCCATATCAAATTTACCATCCTGATCCAGATTAATCTCCACTGTTTCTGCCAACCCTTCCTTCCACATGAGAATGTTGGAGTGATGTTCGTAAGGACCTATGAAAACTACAGGCATATGTTTTTTGCATTCTTCTGATTCATTTACAAGATCATAAAGACCCTTGTTGTTTTTAAGATAGTTACCTATTATGCTGTCAACTCTTCTGCTGGCTGCAGGTGGAATATAAATACCCATTATTTTAGCGAAAGTTTCAATGGCTCCCGTAGCGCCGTTTCCTGATGGTATTACAATACAATTTTTTTCAGCATTGAAATGTTTCTTGATAATGGCAAGTGATTTGTGAAGTATTTTAGTCATAACCTCTCCTGTCATGTCATCTTCTGTATGGGTATTTGCATAGCATTTTTGAATATCTGACAGATATTCTTCCATAAATTTAAGCCCTCGTGCAGAAGCAGTAAAATCTGCATAAGTCATTACTCTATCTCCATAGGGTGTCTTGAATTTATATCCATACCCAATCAATTCATCTCTTAATGTTTCAAATGACATGCTCATAATATCTCCTCCATTTTATATGCTTTTATAATTAACTGTAGAGATAATTATATTCATATCTAGAAAAAAATTTGATATAACCCACCCTTATTTTATTTTTTCAGCTATTGCTTTTATTTTATACTAATTTTATAATGATTGTAAAAGGAGTGATGTTCAATTGGCAAAGAGAGCTTTTTATTGTCCCCAGTGCAAGGCAAATTTCAATGTGGAGAGTTATTACAATAAACTTGGCAGTCCTCTAAGGAAATGTCCAGGCTGTTTAAATACGTATTATGATACTTCAGTCAGGGAACCCGCACTAATGTCACCCTCAGACTTCCTTCCTAAAACAATAGGTGCAATTGCATGGTGCATTCTTATTAGTTTTGCAATAGGTTCAGCCGTAGCTTTGATTGCTGTTGGGTCTATAAGTTTTGATGTATTTTTGAAGGCTGGTTCAGCAGTATTCCTGATTTATGTGTTAGTACTCAGGCCCTGGGACTATAGGGATGAAATCAATGCTTCGCTGGAAAGGTTGAAGGATGAAAACTATGTAAAAGCCTTAAAAAAATACGGCAAATGTGACATCGCACCCGATTCGGCATATTTAAAAATCATAAGCAGCGATAAATAGAATGTATAGTTTTCCTCAACTTACTTAATATAAATGCAATGGCAATCTATTTCTTATTTTACTATAGAAATGAGATTGCCATTATTTGTATTATATGATGTAAATTATAACTAACTTTCCGTATGTTACATTGTCATGATTTACATTCTGCTGTTTCCAATTTTTATTAAAAATTATAGATTACATCATCTTTAAATATTAATTTAAATCCTGTTACCATTCAAGTTTATCATCTTCCTGATATAATGAAATAGCATAATCAATAAACTCCATCAGATTTTCTTTATTTATTGCACTGATGCTTATTTCATATTTTGAATCAAATTTCATATTGATTTCAAGTATTCTTTTGTCTCTGTCGTAATATGTATAATCGATATCTTCGTATTTGGCAATGAATCTGGATGTGTAGTTTCCCATATCCTTAACACAAACGGAGTCTACGGTTAATACAAGGCCTGATTTGCCGTTGCTCATTATACTTGTAACTGTAATATCAATAATATCATCCTTCAAGCACCTTGTTTGTAATCTCATCAAGCTGACCATCCTGCTTCAAAAGCGATGCATCAAGAATTGTTTTAATTGTATGAGCTGCCTGGACGCACTTGTAAATATCTGTTTGTTCATCCTTTGAATAATTTTGCCAATCTGTACCTTTTAAGTCTATTGTATTCTTCATTGATTCTATTTGCTTAACAAAGTACAGGTCCAACCGTTGAAGCAATTCTGTCAGCTGGTTAGCTCTTGTACATATGGCCTTCAAAGCAATGCCGATGTTTTTTGCCTGAGTTTTAAAAGCCTTTGCTTTGTCGTAATTGCTGTATGAATTATTCAATGCAGCTTTAGCCTGACTTGCAAAGATTGCTCCGCCAATGGCTAGTGCAGGTCCGGCAACTATTCCGCCTAACACCATCATGCCTCCTGCCATTCCATATCCGCCGGCTGCCAAAGCTCCTCCTCCAAGCCATGCAAGTGTTGCATTTGTAGCTGCTGCACCAGCCAATGATGTCAAAGCAGTTCCTGTTGTAGCCGTTACCAAAAGTCCGCCCAAACCGCCCATTACTACACTGTATGTGCCGTATGCAAGCAATGCACCAGACCCAATAGCTGCCAGTCCATTAACTGCTATTTGTCTTGCTTCAAAAGAAGCTTCCTTCAGCTGTATAAAACCTTGACTCTCTGAATTGAAGTATATCAACTCGTCAATTCCACTGCTTTCTTTAAGGTTTATATTTTTTATTTTTTCAAAATTTGCAACAAAATCACTGATTGATGTTGAAAGCAAACGGATTTTTTCCTGTCCTAAAGCAGTAATGGCTTCATTTGTCTTACCTTTGGCCATTGCTATAAAATTCTCAGCTTCTTCAGCAATATTTTGTGAGTCTTGATTAATTGCTTTTGCTTCTTTCATATCCCTTTTTGCATCTAATCCTTTTTTTATACCTGTTGCACCTGCTGCCAGTGCAATTCCTCCAACAATAAATGGTATTGGCATATTATCTCCTTTTTATTAAAATTCAAATATTGCTTGTTTGTCCAGCATAAAACTGTCAAATTCTTCGAAGTTTTTAAATTGTAAAGCTCCTCTCATTTCAACAGCTATATTATTTAGACCCAGTGTGAACATCTCAAGATTGTTTTCTTTACTGGCCAATGAAAGCATTGACATGCTCTTTTCAAAAACTTGCTTCCTGTTTGAGTAATACTGCTCAGTTAATTCTAAAAGTTCTTTTCCCTGCATTTGCATTGATTCGATGGCGGCAGAAGAAATTGCATGAATCCTTTCTCTTCTTTCCCATGATAAACGCTCATTGCTTAAAACCTGCATGCAAGCGCTGTAAATGGAAGAACTTGTCATATAACCTACCATGCCTCCTATAACAGTACCGATGCCTGGAAAAACAGCTGTTCCTATGGCTGCCCCAAAACTTGCAGCCACCATGCCTGTACCCTTTTCTCCTAATTCCTCCACAAGCTGTAAGCTGTCTATTTCCCCGTTAGCATATCTAAGAAGGGATTTGCTTATTTGTACTGTAGCCGTTGCAATCATTGCAGGCATGTTTGATTTTGATAAGTTTACAAACACACTGTTCCTGCTTGATTCCATAAAACCTCTTACAGCAGTGTCTCCTGCTCCTATTACATAAGCTGTTGCTGCACCGCCTGCTGTGTCAGATGCAATATCCTTTGCCGCTTCTAAAACATCTTTATCTCCTTTTATAATGCTTGCAGCATTTTGAGCAACTGAAATAGCTCCGGAAATTACTGCTGCGCTTTTGGCGTTTTCCATGCCGGAACGATGTGCAGTCTTTGCAACATATTTTGCAGTTGCCAGTTTAGGATGTTCACGTATAAAAATAGCTTCTTTTGATGTTATTCCGCTATTTTCCAAATCCTTTGACACTTGAATGAATTTGGCTGCCTTTTGGTCAAACAAATCAGCTTTCTCCAAGTTTCCTTCACTCCTGAATTTATCAGCTGTTTCTGATAATTTATCAGCTGTGTCCTTAGCATAGTCTCTTGCAATTTCATATTGCTCTTTTGGAACTAGAACTTTGTTTCCTCTATATCTTTCCCACTTATCGCAAGCCATCTTTTCCACTAAATCTTCAGAACTTTTTTTAATTTCTTGAGGAGTTCCAAATTTACCACAAAATTTCATCTGGGCACTCCATGTGGGATTGCCAAGCTCATCAACCGATAATACATCAAACTGGGTGTCATTTCCTCTTCCGATATCGTTTGAACGATGTATTCTGTTATCACTTTTATTAATTATGTTTTCTGCATTTGTTTTATCTACAAAATGTATCTCAGCTAAATATTTTAGTTATACTAAATAATTTTCACATTCTGCTCGCTCACAAATTATTTGCTTTACATCTTGATTAGATTTATGGTATTTATTTAATCTGATACTACATGAAATATTTTTTATTTTTTAAAACTTTTTGAATCCGTATTTCGTCTATAGACTGTTAAGACAATTATGATGTGCATCAATACAAGGAAAGGTGAAATTCGTGCGAACTAGGTTGAAATTAGAAAAACAATACGAAGATTATGTTATAGAAAATAAGGAGAAGCACTACAGGATAGCTTACAGTTATGTAAAAAATGCTGATGATGCGCTGGATATTGTGCAGGAAGCTGTATTCAAGGCATATGTTTCTTTAAACACCTTGAAAAATTCAGAATATATGAAGACATGGTTTTACAGAATATTAATCAATTCATCATTGGATTTTCTTAGGAAACAAAAAAAGGTGGTAACCATGGATGAAGAAAACATTGCTGCTTTTAATGATTGTGTTTTTGATGAATATGAAAATATTGATTTGAATAATGCACTGGATGAGTTGCCCGGCGACTGCCGCAGCATTATAATATTAAGATTTTTTGAAGATTTAAAAATAGAAGAAATTGCACAAATACTCGGCGAAAATGTGAATACGGTTAAAACCAGGTTATATAAATCGCTGGATAAGCTTCGAATTGAAATGAATGATTAATGGAGGATTGCCATGAAAAATAATAATATAGATCAGTTCAAAAATGATTACATGAATATAGTTATCCCGGAAGAATTGGATTTTGCAGTAAGAATATCATTAATGGAAGGGAAGAAAAAAATGAACAGACAAAAATACTTAAAAATAGCAAAAACAACGGCAGCTACGGCAGCAGTAATTGCAGCGGTTTTCACCGTAGGAATTAACACAAGTGAAGCATTGGCTCTTACGCTTTCAGAAATACCTGTGATAAACAAAATAGTGAGGGTTTTGACATTCAGAGAATATAATATAAATGAAGACACATATAATGCAGACATAAAGACACCTGCAATAGAAGGTCTCGAAAACAAGGAACTTGAAAGCAGTCTCAATGAAAAGTATCTGGAAGAAAATAAATTGCTGTATGAACAATTTACTAAAGACATGGAAAGTATGAAAGCAAACAACGGCGGTCACCTTGGCGTTGACAGCGGTTATGTTGTAAAGACAGATACAGACAAAATATTGTCAGTGGGGCGTTACGTTGTCAATACGGTTGGTTCTTCTTCCACAACTTTTCAATATGATACCATTGACAAGGAAAATGAAATATTGATAACTCTCCCAAGCCTTTTCAAGGATGAAAGCTACATTGATATCATAAGCGAAAATATAAAGGAACAAATGATTGAACAGCATGAAATCGATGAATACAATGTTTACTGGATTGAGGGCATCGAAGATTCATCGATGGCTGTATTTAACAAAATATCAAACAATCAGAGCTTTTATATAAATAGTGAAAATAAACTTATTATTTCATTTGATAAATATGAAGTTGCACCTGGATATATGGGAGTACTGGAATTTGAAATTCCTTCAGATATCCTTGGTGATGTTTTAATAAGTGACAAATATATAAAATAAATACATCTCACAACTAATTTGTATACTATATATAAAATTACCCCCACAGTGACAAACCACGACGTTGCCATCAATCTGACCCCGCAGTCTACTTTTAGTCTGCGGGGTATATTTATTTCATTGAACTTGCTGCGACAACTTTATTTCTTCCGGATTCTTTAGCCTTGTATAGGGCTTTGTCAAGGCGCTGATACCAGTCTTCAAAAGATTCACCCTTCATTCTTACAGCTACGCCGAAGCTTGCAGTCTGTCTGCCTGCAACAGTAAAAATTTTTTCCTCCAGAGCAGTGCGTATTTTTTCAGCCAGTAAAACAGCTCCGTCTTCTGATGTCTGGGACATCAATATCACAAACTCTTCGCCTCCGTACCTCACAAAAATATCAGACTTGCGTATGATGCTGCTTACTGTCTGGGCTGATTGCCTTAATAGTTCGTCACCAACAAGATGCCCATATGTATCGTTGACAATTTTAAAATTATCCAAATCAAGCAATATCATTGATAGTGGTTTGTTGCTTTTTTCTGACATATCAATTTCATTGTCAATAATTGTATCAAATAAACGTCTGTTGTTGATGCCTGTCAGCTGATCTTTAAATGCATCTTCTCTTAATTTATTCTCAGTAGCAACTTTTTCTGTAATATCTCTTGCAGAATAATATATGTATTTGCCGATACTTGTCTGTGTGTGCCATTCAAGAAATTTATATGAACCGTCCCTGCAAAGAAACCTGCTTATGAAATCCGAAGGTATATGTTTTTCATCAGTGACATTTGCAGCTGATTTATCTGCATTTTCTGTGTACATAAACGAAAAAATACTCTTTCCATAAAGATATTCAGCCTTATAACCTAGAACATCCTCAAACTTCTTATTAATCCTGTGAAATATCCCGCCAGTGTCTGTGACACATAGCATATCAAGATTCATATTGAGAAATTCTTCAATTTCTTTTTCCTGTTCATATTCAACTGTCATGTCTTTAAATGAAACTACAACTCCCCTTATGGAATTGTCGTCAGAAATAATTCCTGCTGCGCTGCCCCTTATATAAATTTCAGATCCGTTGTTTGAAATCAGTGCGGTATTTTGTTCAAAGTCAAAATTTTCTTTTGTTTCAAGCACATAATTAACCGGATTTATGCTTTTAAGACCTGTATTAGAATTAATGCTGTTAAACACATTTTGGAAGTCTTGACCATACGCCTGCTGTTTTTTCCACCCTGTTCTTTGTTCTGCAATATTGTTCATAAGGGTTATTTTGCCATTACTATCAGTGACAATAATTCCTTCATTGATTGAGAAAAGAGTGGTTTTAAAAAGTTCTCTTTCTTTTTTCACTGCTAACTCGCTTTTTTTACGTTCATGAACCTGTTGTATTGAAATAAGCAGCAATAGACTTATGACCAGTATTGGAAATGTTTTTACCAATGCTTCAACTGAAATTCTCCAAACAGGTACTCGAATAAATAAATTCCATGGTGTGTCATCAAAAGAAGCATAATAGAAATAATAACCGCCCAATCTATGAACTGTTTCTTTTTCATAAGTTTTCATAGTTTCTACATCACTTTTAGAAACTTCACTTAAATCATATATTTTGTAAATTTGATCAGATGACATACTTTTGCTGCTGGTTGCAAGAATTGTATCCGTTTCGTCCACCAGGTAGCTATCATAGTTTGAATTTATAATGTTGTTAAGCCATTCATTTGTTAAATCCAAAGACACAACACCTTTAAATGTATCATCGTCATATACCGGAGCCGACAATGTAACCATCATCCCTTTGCCTGCATGATCAACATATGCGGAAGTCCATATTATTTTACGCATGGGGTTATTCTCAGGATTTGCCACCTTAAAAAATTCCACCGTTTTAAGATTTTCTGAATATTTAAAGTCTTTTGATGAAACCCAAGGGAACATATTTATAAAGTTATTATTACTTGTGTAATACAGCCACGCCACATCAGGATACTTTTCATAATGGCTGGAAAAGAAATTATTGTATTGCAGTGCGAGATTTATTTCATTTCTTACCATTCCTTTTTCTGGAATCTGTCCGACGCCTGTTATGTTTCCTGTTTCTTTTTCATGCTGAGTATCTTTGATGGAATCCAAGCTGAAAGTATTTGTTTTTTCTTCATATGTTAATAGGCTTAAATATTTGTTGTCAATGACATACTCATTTTCAAAAAATAGATTCCCGTATATTGCCATACTTTTTATAAAACTGCTGCTTATTTGAACATGCTCTCTGAGAATATTTCCTCTTGCTCTTGCAGTTTCTTCGAATTCATCAAATGAAGAATCAAAATTGTTGCTAAATGAAATAAGAAAAGCAGTAATAAGGAGTATGATCATATTTATATTCTTAATGTTTATAAATCTTGATTTCAAGTATTATACCAGCTCTGAACCTAAACAATATTTCAGATATCCTTTTAATGAAATTCTTTATATAATCTTTTTATCAATCTAAGTATGACCTATTTTTATACAGATTGTAACATTATTTTGCTTCTTTTAAAAGAAAAAGTTTGCGAATATTGTCAAAAATCAACAAATTAATTGCAAAATCTATTGATACAATTGACAATCTAACAATATATAAGAAATATGATGCAGAACTCATACTTAATAAATATCGTATTCTGACGATAATAGTTTATGTAGCTAAATAATAAATTTACATAGGTGACAATATGGCAGAATCATCATTTGTATATACCATACATTCTTATGTCCCATTGTTTTTCATATTTATAATAGTATTATTTTTTTCTATATTAATTAAAAAAAATATAAAATTAAGAAGTGACAAAATAAAATTTGATGAAATGAAACGGCAGTTGGAAGAAAGCGAACTGCTTTTCAGAACAATACTTGAACAAGCACCATTAGGCATAAGTATAGGCGATTCAGACGAATTTGCCAAAGAATTTTCTCCAAAATTTCAGCCTTTCAATAAGACGTATGAGAACATTTTGGGCAGAACAAAGGAAGAGTTGGCAGGCATTGATTGGAAAAGCATAACTCACCCTGATGACATAGAATATGATATGAGTCAATTAAAAAGGTTGTTGGCACATGAAATAGACAATTATTCAATGGAAAAAAGATATATTAAACCCGACGGATCATATACATGGGTTAACATGGTCATAGCAAGGCTGGATTTGGGCAATAATGCTCAAACCCGAATGTGCATTGTTCAGGATATAACTAACAAAAAAATGGCCGAAGAGTCATTAAGAGAAAGCGAAAGAAGCAAGGCCGTCCTGCTTTCTCATCTGCCAGGAACAGCATATCGCTGCCTCCCTGACAAATTAAGAACTATGCAGTTTTTGTCAGATGGATGTTTTAAGTTAACAGGTTATTATCCAGAAGAATTCATAAACAACAAAACACTTTCCTACAGTGATATAATAGCTCCTGAGCATAGATGTATTGTATGGAAGGAATGGGAAAGAGTACAGACATTAAAAACACCTTTCAGATATGAATATGAAATTGTTTCTGCTTCCGGAGAATGCAAGTGGGTATCAGAAATCGGTCAGAGCATTTATAATGAAGACGGTAAAATTGAGGCTTTAGAAGGTATCATATTTGATATTACAGATAGAAAAGACAGGGAAGAACAAGTCAAGTATTTAAGCGAACATGATTTTTTAACAGACTTATACAACAGGAAATTTTTCGATGATGAGAAAAATCGACTGGACAACATGAATGAATGCCTTCCAGTAACTATCATGATAGTAAATATCAACGGAATGCGCCTTATAAACGATGCGTTTGGATATGATGAAGGTGATCAGGTTATTAAGGAAGCAGCTAAGATAATAGAGAGCTGCTGCAGGAAAAATGACATCATAGCTAGGACTGCAGGTGACGAATTCAGCATTATTATGAAAAACACCAGCAATTATGAAGGTGCCTATGTACAGCGTGAACTGCAAAATTGCTGTGAAGCGCACAACAAAAAAATAAGAGACCGAGCCTTTGATATAAGTATTTCATGTGGCATAAGCACTAAAGAAAATGCAAATGAAAGTATAGACAAAGCTCTTAAAGATGCAAGCGATGTAATGCACAACAGAAAGCTTCTCAACAGCAAAAGTTCTCACAGTGCAATTTTATCTTCAATAATGGCTACAATGTATGAAAGAAGTCATGAAACTGAGGAACATGCCAAAAGAATTGCGTTTATTTCAAGAAAAATCGGGAGTAATATGGGGCTTCCTCCTAATGTACTCGATGAGCTGGAACTTTTTTCAATGCTTCATGATATCGGAAAAATAGGAATTGACGATAGAATCTTAAATAAGCCCGGAAAGTTAAGCCATATTGAAAGCTCAATAATGAAAAAACATCCTGAAATTGGATATAGAATAGCAATGTCTTCTCCGGAGCTGGAACCTGTAGCTCAATATATTCTGTGTCATCATGAGAAATGGGATGGATCCGGCTACCCTAAAGGGCTAAAGGGAGAAAATATACCACTTCTTTCAAGAATACTGGCTGTCAGTGATGCATATGACGCCATGACTGAGAACCGCATATACAGAAAGGCAATGTCTGTTGATGAAGCTATGGCAGAAATCAAGAATAATTCCGGAACACAGTTCGATCCACATGTTGTAAAGGTTTTTATTGAAAATTACAATAACAATTAAAAAAATCATAAACATTAGCAGTAAACAACATCCACATAAAAAGGATAGAATTTTAAATTCTATCCTTTTTAATTATGTTATATTCTTTTATTACTTAATTTTTAGATTACTTAACATTATACTTAGATTCTATACTATTTATTAAAACAATACAATTTACTAATTGATAGATATTTCCCTCTTATGCCCTTTTTTTCAATCTAACATCAGGCTCAGACGGCAGTTTAAATAACGGAATAAATCTGTCCCAACCGGTCAATGTCAGCAGTAAAATTGATACTACGGCTGTTATTGCCATAAAATTATACCTTATTAAGTCAAATGAAACAAAGTTGTACAGTGGATATACTGCGTTGGCAATTCCAACATAGAATCCTATATAAACATGCCACGGAATCAACTGTGAACCGAAAACACCTAATGCATCTGAAAAAGTTGCGTTTCTCAACTTCAATTTATACATGTCTTCTTGACTTGCTTCTACATTTTCATCTGTCAAGTCCTTGATTATAGGTCCAATGGTTACTATCTGTGCCATTTCATCTGCTAATGCTGCATTTCCTACCAAAGACAAAATTCCATTGGCAAACATCAACTGTCTTACACTTTTTGCTGTTTTTGCAATAAAATCAGACAATGGCTTAAATGCATGCATCTTTGACATAATGCCTCCAAATGCACCAACCCACATCATCATAACAATAACCCATGATCCTGCATCTGCAAACCCAGTCATCATATTGTCCAGGAATTCATGAATAGAGGTAACTGTTCCTGCAAACAATCCGAATATCAATGATGAAATGAGCCCTACTCCCAGACATGCCAAAGTTGGCACACCCTTTATAGCAGTAATCAATACAAGTATTAATGGAACTATCATAAACATTGGCACTCCATTTTTAACCTGGCTCAGAAGTTCAACTGCCGAAGGTCTTTCAATTGCCAGTGCATCATATACTTCCTTAGGAATTTGGTTTATGGCATCTGCTGCATTGCCTACTTCACCAGGCATGCCCATACTTACCACTAAAAAACATACCGCAGCAAGAACAAGACAGCAAAGTGACCATGGGCCTTGACTTCTTACTCTGTCTACAACTTGTACACCTTGGATTCCTGAGCTTACAACAGTAGTATCAGAGATTAATCCTATATTGTCTCCAAAACAAGCTCCTCCTGCTATGGCACAAACTGTGATTACGGGGTTTCCTCCAACTATGTGGTTCAGCCATAAAAAAATCGGCGCACATGCTGCAAAAGTTCCCCAAGAAGTACCTGTTGCTACCGAAAGAATGGCTGCTATTATAAAGGATGTAACTGCAACTGTCTTTGCAGATATTCCTAGACCTAATGCCAAGTTGATTATAGCAGCACCTACTCCTGTTGACATAAATGATTCTGCCATAGCATAAGCCAGCATTAAAATGAAAAACACCAATTGCATTTCTTTTACATTGTTAACTGCGGAATCAACCAATTCACCAAATTTAACCTTTTCTGTAAGTGCAGCAATAATGGCCGCATAAACAACCGCAATCGGTGCAATTTGTAAAATGTCAAGTCCTAATGTACCCAAGTTGCTTGCTATCATAAGTCCAGCCATTAGAAACACTGGTGATAACTTTAAAAACGCTATCATAAAAATACCTTCCTCTTAAGTTTTGTTTAAAGTATAATGTCGTGTTAATAAATTAACAATGTAATTATAACATGTATAATCGGTTAATGCAAGCAATAAGGTTATTTTTTATATAAATTGTGTAACTAAAATGTAACCAAACATGATTAAATGTATATAAATCAAAGCATTATAACAATTTGTATAAAAAAACCTGCATTTATTTGCAGGTTTTTCATATGCATTAATAAAATATAGTAAAGCTAAAATGCTTCTATGACTTTCAATTGTCATGTGAAGGCTTATTTAGGTTGTTAAGTTTATATGTGTATTTTATCGCTAATGAAGCTACAGAGTCCTTGCTTGATTTTTCCACTTCTGATGTATTTTTCAATAACACAAAGTATGTCACTTCTTTTAAATTGTACACTAACAAGTGATTTTTCTAAGATTTTAAAGTCTTCAAGTTCAATGGAATCTGTAAATATTCTGCAATTTGTTATTTTTCCATCTGAAAGCTCTAAATTAATTTCAAAAATTCCCCAATCAAACTTATTCTCTAATACTAATGAAAAGTCAGGACTTTCTGAATAGTTCCACTCCCACGATTTATACTTTGCTACATACTTTGCTACATCTATTTCATTCTCATTTAGAGTGATTGGTTTAGTCTCTGTATTGTAAAACTCATTGAAACTTGTTATGAGAGCAGTTTTTAAACTTTCAATGGTCATTTGCGGACATATTTCTTTCAGGTTTAAAACTCTTGATAATACAGATTCAATCCCTTTTGAATTTAGTTTTAAAGGAGACACAGTTAAATATCTTGACAACTTATCTAAATTAACATCTACGAGCATGGTTCCATGATGACAGCTTTTGCCTTTGTCACTGATAAATGCATTACCAGAGAACTTTCGTTCATTCACAAGTAAATCATTCCTGCCATTAAATGCGCTTTTAATTCCAAATTTATCAATAGCATTTATAATCACTTTTAAATTATTTTCTACATCATAATTACTATCAGATGCTATGAACGTGAAATTTAGATTTCCAAGATCATGGTACACTGCACCACCACCTGACAATCTTCTTATGAGGCAGACATCATCTTCTTTAAGCTTCTTAACGTCACACTCTTTGTAGGGATTCTGATTCCTTCCAATTACAATGGTATTTTCATTTTGCCACAGAAACAATATTACTTCATCAGGCTCACTGCAATCCATCAGCCATTCTTCTATTGATAAATTGAATTTAGGGTCAAAGGATTCTGAGAGATATACTTTAAATTTATGCAAAATGTATTCCTCGGCCATCAATATTCAGCAATGCCTCATGAATGGACTCAGCTGTAGTAGGATGAGCGTATATAACGTGTGCAGCCTTATCAATAGTCAAACCTGAAGTTATTATGTTGCTGATTGTACTAAGCATGTCAGTAGCATGAACACCAACTATTGTTCCGCCTATGATTTTTCTTGTTTCCCTGTTCGCAATAAGTTTAACAAAGCCTTCTGTTTCTCCCATTGCTTGTGCCTTACCATTTGCCATTAATGGGAATTTACCTGTCATGTAATCAATGTTTTGAGTATCTGCATCTTTTTCATTTAATCCAACATGTGCAACTTCTGGCATTGTAAATATTGCACTTGGTATTAAATCATAGCACATTTCATTCTCAATTCCGTTTATATTATCTGCGGCTACAATTCCTTGATGGGAAGCTATATGAGCTAGCTGTATCTTATTTGTTATATCACCGATTGCATATACATTTGAATTGCTCGTTCTCATATGGGAATCAACCATTATGCCGTTGCGTCTTTCATTAAGCTCTACCCCTAGTATTTCTAAGTCTAAGGATTCAAGATTTGCCTTTCTTCCAACTGCCATGGCTACTTTTTCACTTATAAGATATTTTGATTCATTGTTTTCATTAATTTCAACAATTTTTGTTCCATCTAATGCAGATTTAATAGCTGATGCCTTAGCACTCTCATAGATATTGATTCCTTTTTCAATGGCAGATGTTCTAATTACTTCTGCTACATCCCCATCCATATTATTTAATATCTGTGGGAAGAATTCCACTACATTTACCTTAGTGCCTAAAGCATTATAGATAAAGGCAAACTCCATACCTATAACTCCCCCACCAATGATTGTAAGTGATGAAGGTACTTCTGTCATCTCCAACAAATCCTGGCTTGTAAGGATGTCTTCACTGTCTGCACCTTCAATTGGAAGAATAGCTGTCTTTGATCCTGTAGCTATGATTAATTTTTGGAATTTTATAGTGGCATCGATGGATTTGTTTTTCACAGTGAGAGTTTCTGAATCTTTCACCTCGGCTTTGCCACTTAAATATTCTATCTCATGAACATTCATCAGGTGCTCAATGCCTGAAACCAATGTATTGACTACCTCATTTTTTCTGTTCATTATCTTATCAAGAGAAAACTTTACTTCTCCTACTTCTATTCCGAAACTTTCAGAACGTCTTATTTTTTCTAAAGTCTCTACACTGCTTACCAGTGCTTTTGTAGGAATGCATCCATGGTTGAGACAAGTCCCGCCAAGTCTGTTTTCCTCAATTATAATTACTTTTTTTCCACCCTGGGCTGCTCTTATGGCAGCAACATAACCTCCAGGGCCTCCACCGACAATTGCTACATCGACTTCATAGCTTTTTTGTACAGGCTTTGCAAGACCAAAGGAATAGGTGGGCTTTGCCTTCACAGTTTCTGTTTCTTTAAACAATTCTCCTTCAACAGTTCCAACAACCTGACCCTTTTTTACTATATCGCCTTCGGTAATTGATAATTTTTCTAGTACACCCTTATATTGCGATGTATATTTAATTGTTCCTTTTCCGGACTCTATTGAAAATATTGTGTCCCCTGCATTTAAAGCATCTCCGGCTTTTTTATTTATTTTTCCGATTTTTCCGGACGTGTCGTGTCCGGAAAGTTTTTCTATTATTAAATCATATTTCATTTCTTAAGGCCTCCAATATAATTTCCAATAAAAGTGATTTTCCTTTTTTATTTGAAATCGCCTTCAAATTCTACAATACATTCATTAAGCAGTGTTACTGCATATGCCATAGATGGTCCACCGCCAAAAGCCACTGAAATCATAGCAGCTTCTAATATTTCTTCTTTTGTTGCACCTGCTTCAAAAGCTTTGTATGAGTGATAAACAATGCAATACTCGCATCTTGTGAAACAGCCGATTGCCACGCTCATCAATTCTTTTGTCTTAAGGTCAATGGACTTCGGTTCATAAGAAGCGCCTAGCAATCCCATAAATGCACCTACATTTTCAGGATTTGTTGTTGCAAGATTTTCAAGTCCACCCACGAATGAATTAAGTAATTCTCTAACATTATAAGCCATATTTTTTCTCCTCAATTTTATTTGTCCATGCAATGTTAAGCATAGCAATTATTAATGTTAAGTATAGCAAACAATTTGTTAAATTGCAAACAATTTTTTTACAAATTTATAAAAAAACTGCTTACCCTCATTTAATTGCGCTGGTAAGCAGTTTTAATAATTATTTTTTAGTATTTAAAATCATCTTTTGCAAAACTTTTTCATAAATTATAAGTTCGTTTTCATCAATTCCTGATACCAAATCTTCATTGAATTTAATACCTATAGGCATTAAATCAGAAATAAGTTTATCACCTGCATCAGAAAGTTGTATGTAAACAACCCTTCTATCGCTGTTATCTCGTTCTCTTTCAATCAAACCATCTCTCTCCAAGCGGTCAATAAGCCTGCCCGCACTTGAGTCCTGTACATTCATAAGATTAGAAAGCTCTCTTTGAGAAATTCGCTTGTTGGTTTTTACATAATATAGTGCAATCCACTGTATACGTGTTATACCTGAATTCTGCAGCCTGCGGCCGAAGGCTTCCGAGATCTGCTTTATTGCATTTTCAGTAATATGCCCCACACATTTATTTAAATTAAAAAACATATTGCCTCCTAAATAAACCTAAGTATTATAGTAATAACCCTAGAATCATATACCTTGGACAGTATATGCAAGTCATTATGCAAATCATTGTATCATTAAAATGAACAAAGTGCAATATTAAGTAAAATCAATAAGATACCTGATAATCCTTGCATGTGAACTGAAGGCTTGTAACGTTGTTGAATGTGTTTGTTTCAGGAAATCCCAGTATTGTCAGTTTGTTTGGTTCACCAATTCTCTTGTATTCTTCAGCTTCATTCCACATAAGAACATTTAGCATCTTTCCCCTGAATTTTATATGCTGCTTTTCTTTTCCCATGTAAAATGGCTGCCCTGTAATTTCAAAATTGTCCAGAACAATATTTGGTTTTGGAAATCCCTCTCCATAGGGCTCAAGCATCTTAAGCTCCGTGCATATGTCATCATACACGTTATCCGGATCCAACACATAATCTACCTGATATGTCTTGACGAAGTTTTCTTCAGTGAGATTTTCTTCGCCTAAAGCAACAATTGTCTCTGCAAATTCTGATAAATTTGCTTTTTCAATTGTAAGACCTGCTGCCTTGGCATGTCCTCCATGACCTACAGTAAGATGGCTTATTTTGTCAAGCTCTTCTTTCAGGTTAAATCCGTCGATGCTTCTTCCTGAACCCTTTAGCAATCCTTCCTCGCTGTCAGTGAACACTATTGTTGGCCTGTTGTATTTTTCCTTGAGCCTTCCTGCTATGAGACCTATTATTCCTTCATGGAAGCTCTTGTCATATACAACCAGCACATTTTTAAGCACATCATTTTCCACAATTTTTTCTGCAGTGCTGTATTGCTGTTCAGTCATAGACTTTCGCGTCTCATTTACTTTTTTTAAGAAATTTATATACTCTATGATTTGTTGTTTGTTGTTTATAAGAAACAAGTCTATTGCCTTGTCAGTTTTGCCCACTATTCTTCCAATGGCATTTATCATGGGCACATAAATGAATCCCATGACAAAATGAGAATTGACCTCTGTCTTAACATCGCATATTTCCTTGAACATTTTAAATACAGGACTTGGATTGTTGTTTATTATAGTTAATCCTTTTTGAACTATAATCCTGTTTTCGCCCACCAATGGAACAACATCTCCCACTGTTGCCAGCGCCACAATGTCCATGTGCCAATACACTTTATTTATATTAACATTGAGTTTCTTGTATACAAGAAGCATTAGTTTGAACAAAACCCCAGCTCCGCACAATCCCTTGAACGGATATGTGTCGTCCTTCTGCTTAGGATCAATTACAGCATCCGCCGCCGGAATTTTTTCTCCAGGCTCATGGTGATCTGTAATCACAACAGTGAGTCCTTTTTCCTTTGCATAATCAATTGCTTCGTTGGCTGCAATTCCATTGTCGCACGTTAATATAAGACTGGTGTTTGGAAACTGCTTTAATATGCAGTCCACTCCATTTTTGTTGATTCCGTATCCGTCAATAAACCTGTCATTGACATAATAATTAACATCTGCTCCAAGCTTTTTCAATGTGATCATTCCAAAAGCAGTAGAACATACACCATCACAATCGTAATCACCGACTATTGTAATTCCTTCATTGTTTTTTATAGCTGAAATTATCAAATCAGCACCCTTGTCTGCATTCTTCATGAGGGATGTATCCAAAAGCGAATTTATGTCGCAGTTTAAAAATTCTTCCATTTCTTCTTTTGTTGTGTATCCGCGATTACTAAGTATTGCTTGTACAACTTCCGGTATTTCTTTTATATTAAGTTTCTTTTCCACCTTAGGATAAATCCATCTGTTTTTCAATTGAATTCCTCTATTCATCAATAATAAATAATTTCAAATACAATTATATCCTCTGAGGACATAATTGTCAAAATCATACCTGTATTTTGACATATTCATTATTAATGTACTTTATGCTCTTTCCCAGGATACTAATTTATGTATTTACTTATATAATACAAAAAAGCAGATTGTTCAAAACAGTCTGCTTTTGACTCATAATATTATTTTTAGTTACCTGTATTCTCGGATTTATTTTTACTAAAAAAGTCCTTCTTTAAATTTACAACAGTTCCGCTCAGGAATATCAAGCCTATAAGATTTGGTATTGCCATTAGGCCATTGGCCGTGTCAGCAAGTGCCCAAACAAATTCCAAACCTCCGATTGAACCAACCACAATGAATATAACCCACAATATTCTCATAGGTTTTATACATTTAGGTCCAAACAGGTATTCTCCAGCCCTTTCACAATAATAATTTACTGAAATGAGGCATGAGTATCCAAACAATATCGCTGAAAAAAGCACTATATAGCTTCCAATGTTTCCCGGTAATGTCTTGTTGAAAGCTCTCATTGTAAGTGCGACACCTGAAACACCTGTTGTCCATTCACCTGATACCACAATTGCTATTGCAGTAATTGTACAAATGATTATAGTGTCTATAAAAACTTCAGCTACACCCCAGATTGCTTGTTCAATAGGATGGTTAACTTGAGCACTACTATGAATAATAGGTGAACTTCCCATACCTGCTTCATTGGAGAATAATCCTCTAGCAAAGCCCATTTTTACAATCTGGCCAATTGCTGCTCCTGCAAACCCTCCTGTTGCAGCAATTGGTTTAAATGCACTAGTAAATATTAGCGCTATAGCGCCTGGTACTTCTGTAGCGTTAAGAATCAATATTGAAATGCCTGTCAGTATGTAAAGGCCACCCATAAATGGTGTAAGGAACTCACATACTTGCCCCATTCTTTTTATACCCCCAAGAATTACCACTGCTGTGAGGGCCGAAAGAATTACTCCTGTTATTATAGGTTTGACACCCCATTGTTCCTGAACAGAAAGCGCTATAGAATTTGTATCAACAACAGCTCCCATTATAAAATAAGTTATGATAACCATAATGCAGAAAAAGTATGACAAGAATTTATTATGAAGTCCTTTATCTAGATAATACATTGCACCGCCGGCAATTGAGCCATCTTCCTTTTTTTCTCGATACTTAATACCAAGGGCAATTTCTGAAAACTTCGATGCCATTCCAAAGAATGCAGAAACCCACATCCAGAATACTGCTCCAGGTCCGCCTATGGCTATGGCAGTGGCCACGCCTGCAATATTTCCCGTTCCTACAACAGCAGCAATAGCTGTAAGTCCTGCCTGCCCGGAGGTAATATCACCATCTACACCACTTGTCTTTTTGAACATCTTCCCAACTGTATTTCTCATTATAAATCTGAAATTGAAAATCTGCGGCAACCCAAGTCTAAAACTTAGAAAAATACCAGTGCCCACCAAAAGGGCAATCATGTATGGTCCCCATACAATACTGTTCACCAAGTCATTAATTTGTACAATCTTTTCCATAAGTATTCCTCCTTCATCATTTGCTCAATAATATAGCAACAATTATGCCATATTCATAAAGTATGATGAAGAAAGGTAAACTTGCTCAAAAACAGGTTATATTTGAAAGGAATAATTAGGACTTCTTCTTACATACTTTTTCATATGTAAAGATTATTTCACAAACTGTGAAGTTTATTTCACATATTGCTCTGACATGCCGTATTCTTCCAACTTGTTGTAAAGCTGCCTCCTGCTTATTTCAAGTATACGTGCAGCTTCGCTCAAATTGTTGCCACATCTTGACAGAACAAGTTTTATGTACTTAATTTCATAAGTTTGTCTGATTTCTCTTAAGGGTTTTAAAACGACTACACTTCCCATTTCTGGATTTTCCTGAACAGATACTTTTATCGAAGGCATGTCTCTTTTTCTCAGTATACCATTATCACTTAACACAACAAGCCTTTCTATTATGTTTTTTAGTTCTCTTATGTTTCCTGGATAATCATAGCTTATGAGCATTTCCAGAAGCCCGTCTTCCATTTTGTTTATCTTTTTCTTCATCTCGTTTTGATACTTATCCATAAAGAAATTAATTAAAATAGGAAGATCTTCTTTCCTTTCCTTTAGTGTTGGCACTTCTACAGTTATTGTGTTAATTCTGTATAACAAGTCCTCTCTGAATCTACCTTCCCTTATTTCCTTATCCAGATTCCTGTTTGTAGCACTAATTAACCTTAAATTTACACCAATACTTTTGTTGCTTCCTATTCTCTCGATTGCTTTATTTTCAATTACTCTTAAAAGTTTGACCTGAGTATTAAGCGGAAGTTCTCCTATTTCATCCATGAATAATGTCCCCATGTCAGCCTCTTCAAACCTTCCAATCCTCTTTTCAAAAGCTCCGGTAAATGATCCTTTCTCGTGACCAAACAGTTCCGATTCCAGCACTCCATCAGAAAAAACCTGACAATTTACTGCAACAAAACTTTCTTCCTTTCGACTGCTGCATTGGTGTATATATTTAGCAATAACTTCCTTGCCAGTTCCCGATTCACCTAAAATTAGTATGTTTGCATTGCTTTCTGCAGCTTTTTTTGAGATTCTCAATACTTCCTTAAACTTCGGACTGTGTGTTTCAAGCAGATAATTAAAGCTCATGAGACTGCTTTTTATGGTTTTATTATCATTTTCAAGCTCCTTTATTTTTAAAAGCTTGTCTATTTCTTTTAGGAGAATCTGAGGATCCTGGCCCTTAATAAAATATCCGAATGCTCCAAGCTTCATTGCAATTACAGCATTTTCTACGGTACTGAAGGCAGTTACCAAAATAACTTCACAGTTATAATTCTTTTCTTTTATTTTTTTCAAAAGTTCGGTACCATCCATGCCTTCCATCTTCAAATCAGTAATCACAAGGTCATAACATTCCTTTTCAAGAAAGCTTAACCCTTCCTCTCCAGATGAAGCAAGTGAAACTTCAAATCCCCTGAATTCAAGCATGAGCTTGTATACATTTCTGAATTCTTCTTCATCATCTACCACCAATATTTTAAAATCATACATTTTAGCATGTCTCCTTTAGCAATGGAAATTTCATCCTGAAAGTTGTTCCTTGACAAGGCTGACTATTAACATGAATTTCTCCGCCTATTTTCTGAACTTCATTATATACTATGTACAATCCAAGGCCTGTACCTTGTCCAACCTTCTTGGTTGTGAAAAACGGGTTAAATATTCGTTCAAGATTTTCTTTGCTTATGCCCGTACCGGTATCCTTGAAATCAATCATCAAATATTCATTTTCCGCGCTGCAGTCTATGAAAATTTTTCCTCCATCATCCATGGCGTCAATTGAATTGGATAACAAGTTTAAAATAATATGATTCAGAGACCCTGTCTTTGTCAGGAACTTTATGCCGTCACTGCAGTTTACTTTCACTTCAATTTTCTTCCTTAAGCTGAGCTTGTTTTCTAAGGCAACTATATTTAAAATTTCTTCCTTCAGATTTATGACTTCTGATTTATTGTTTTCCATATGGGAAAAATTAAGCAAGTTGTCGACTATTTTACCAACTCTTTGAACAGATGATTCAATAACGTCTATAGCATCTTCTGCAACCTTATTTTGGTCGAAAACATATGTTTTAAGTATGTAGCAATAATTTTGAATAAGACCAAGAGGATTTCTTATTTCATGAGCAACTCCTGCAGACAACTGACCAAGAGCGATCATCTTATTTTGCTGTAAAATCTGCTGTTGACTTATTTTACTGTCTGTTATGTCTTCTATTACTATTAGGTACTTATAGTCATAATGCTCTATTTCAGAAATTGAAAACATATAGTAACGCCCGCCGAACATAAATTCATTATCATTATTAAAATTATTTATATCTATATGGCTTAAAATTGGAATTTCTCTGTAATCTATTCCTTCAACTTTTTTGTTTTCTTCTTTCATGAAGCGGCAGAAAGATCTATTTGTGTTAACTATCAATCCTTTTTCATCCACACAAACCAGAAAGCTTGATAATGCGTCAACAGTCATCTGAAGGTTGTTCCTGCTTCTGTTTAAATCATCTGTTCTTTTTTTTACCTCATTTTTTAAAGTGTAGCTCCACAAAGCCATACCCATGAAAAAAATAACTAATGTTGAAATAAGAACAGTGAAAAACATCATTAGGTTGTCCGGAACTCTGTATTTTAAAATCGGCTCAGAAATTCCAAACCATTTTTGATGTATTTTTTCAACGGAATTTGTTTTTTTCAAAGTCAATATTCCCTTATTTAATATGTTTACCAGCTGAATGTCATTCTTGTTTACGCCAATGCACACCTCACGATCGTACAATGCAGCATCAAGAATCTTAACCTTGTCATCTATGCCTATTTCTTCTGCAAAATGCATGAGTACAGGCTCATCCCCAACAACTGCATCAACCTTGCCTTCTTTAAATTGCTTCACCGAATCAAACAAGTCAGATGTTTCTACTATTTTTACACCCTCAATATTTTTTCTTATATATTCAACTGCATAATCACCGGCAGGGACTGCCACCGTATAGCCTTTCAAATCATTTGCATTTATAAATTCATCTGTATTTCTGGTCATAGCTATAGCACGCATACTGTAGATAGGCTCTGAAAACGCAAAATATTTCTTGCGTTCTTCACTTGGAAAAATGTCACACATATCAGCTTCTTCAGATATTACGCTGCCTAAAACATTTTCCCAAACCTGTGGAACAAACTCTATATCAACGCCAAGTTCAATTGACAATGCGCTAGCATAATCCAGTACCAAACCCTTGTACTGCCCATTAGCATTGTCAATGTAGGCAAAAGGTGGAGCGTTCTTATCTGATGAAAAATAAATAGTACCCTTTTCAGAAAGGTACTCAGCTTCTTCGTCGGTAACCGGAATTGAATAATGAATATATTCATAAAGGCTTAAGCCATATGTATTGTCAATATACATGCTTGCTGCAAAAAAAAGAGTTAAAGCTGTAAAAATAGGTATAAATAAGAATAACTTCCTGTTTTCTGACATAGCAAATCCTTTCTGAGAATAATAAACCTATTATAACATTATTTTACAGTTTTTAACAGGTATAAAACTCAAGTTATAGCCTGCAATGTTAAATACATACACTATTGTCTTTTTTGTAATATTTAGTATTTCTAACCAAACAATCTTTCTTCTATTTCCGAATTGAGAATATCAGTTATAAACATGTGTCCCGGAGCATGTGTTATTACAATTTCAGGCTTTGCATTTTCAATTGCAGCCTGTGGTGTAACACCGCAGGCCCAAAACACAGGCACTTCTCCTGCCTTTATTTCTACTTTATCGCCGTAATCAGGTTTATTAATATCTTTTATTCCTATTTCTTCGGGATTTCCTGAATGTATGGGGGCTCCGTGCACATGGGGGAACTTTTCTGTTATCTCATATGCTTTTTTTATGTCCTCAGACTTTATGGGTCTCATGCTTACTACATATGGACCGCTGAATATTCCTGATGTTTTGCACTGTATATTTGTTTTATACATGGGGACATTGCAGCCCATTGTTATGTGTCTTACTTCAATTCCTTCCCGCATCAATGCTTCCTCAAATGAAAAACTGCATCCTATGAGGAAACAAACAAAATCATCACTCCAATATTTTTCTGCATTATAACATTCATCTGTTTTCACACCGTCTTTGTATATGAAATACTTGGGTATGTCGGTGATAATATTTGCATTATGAGCTGTCTTGATGGTAATAAAACTACCTAGTTCAGTGATTTCAAGTATTGGGCATGGTTTAGGATTATATTCTGCAAACAATTTAAAATCATCAGCATATTTTTGCGGAAGTATAACAAGATTTGCCTGGGCATATCCGCCGCACATGCCTGCTGTGGGTGTTGTGATCATTTCATTTCTCATTAATTTTCTTATTTCTTTTGGATGCAAGTCATGATAATTCATTTACTCATTCCCCTTCAACAAAATTGTTATCCATGTTTCCCTTGATTTTTTAGAGTTCTTCTACTTTTACTGCATATGATTTTCCGTTTACTCTTACATTGTAACTTTTGATGTTATTCACTTTTATTTCTTCTGCTATATTTTTGTTCTTAGCAGATAATTGCTTTTTAACTTCATCAATTTTATTTTCTAAATCCTTCAAAAGCATGTGAGCTTCTTCAATGGTTGATTTTTTAAAGACTATAACATCTCCCGGCTTTGCCTGTGCTAGTTTAGGAAGATCTGCAGTTATGACATTGGCTATTTTTGTGTACCCGCCTGTTGTTTGTCGGTCAGCCATCATTATTATGGGAGTTCCGCTGCTTGGCACCTGTATGGCCCCCATGGAAATACCATCTGATATTATGTCTGCTCCATCTCTGTGCTCTATTTTTTCTCCTGTCAATGTGTACCCCATTCTGTCGCAATTATTAGTCACACGAAATTTACTGTTAAAAAAAGTCTCAACTCCATTTTCTGTAAAAGCATCATCCTGAGGTCCTAACACAACTCTCAATTCCACAATTTCACTGCCATAGTCATAGAAATTTCCTGCTATTTCTCTTCCTGATACACTCATGGGGGCTATTCCTGTCTTTAATATGTCTCCAGCTCTCAAGGCTCTTCCTTCATATCCGCCTATCTGAGCTTTCAGGAAAGTTGATTTGCTGCCCATTACAACAGGAACATCAATTCCGCCTGCAAAGGCTATGTAACTTCTTAACCCTGTTTTCATCCCTTTAAATGAAAGAAAATCACCTTTCTTTACTGCAATGCTTGTGTTTAATTCTAATGATTTTCCATTTATTGCAGGCTGCAGGTCTCCTCCGGTTATGGCTATGACAGCAGCATCTAAAAACTCAATTTTAGGTCCTATCATTGTTGCTTCAAGCAAGCCTTCATTTTCATCATTTCCCACCAATATGTTGGCTAATTTTGCAGCAACATGATCCATGGCTCCCGAAACAGACACCCCGTATTGCTGGTAGGAATACCTTCCTAAGTCCTGAACGGTTGTCATAAACCCTGCATCAACAACTTTAAACTGTCCCATGTCCATCCCCTCCGTTCTCTTTAGGATACGTAATGCATTTATAAGTTCCATTATCCAATTGCTGCTTGATTTTTTCATATTCTAGTTCGTTTATTTTCTTAAATTTTATATAGTTTCCTGATTTGAGCAATATTGGATTTTCTCTGAGAGGATCAAATAATTTTATGGGAGTACTTCCTATGAGCTGCCACCCACCGGGGCTTGATACAGGATAAATTCCTGTTTGTTCTCCGGCTATTCCTACGGAACCTCCAGGTATTCTGGTCCTTGGTGTTTGAAGCCTTGGGGCAGCAATTCTATTGTCCATTCCTCCCAAGTATGGAAAGCCTGGAGTGAACCCAAGCATGAAGATTAGATATTCCCTGGATGTATGTATTTCAACAACTTCTTCAACTGTTATGTTGTTGTATCTTGCTACATTTTCTATGTCCGGTCCCCAGTCGCCTCCATACAATGTAGGTATCTCAATTACCTCAGGTGCGGGAAGCTTGATGTTGCTTAAATTTTCTTCAATCTTTTTCAATATGTTTACAAGTTTATAAAAATCAGTCTCTAAAGGATTGTAATGTATCATCAAAGAACGGTACGTTGGCACCAGCTCCATAATTCCATGGACTTTATTAATTTCAATTGCAGATGCCATGGCTCTTATTTTTTTGTTGCTTTCTTCAGAAATGCTGTTTCCAAACTCAATGTTTACAGCACTGTCACCTGAAAATAGATATTTTGCTTTGTCGTACATGATTTCCTCACATCTTATAATTTTATGAAACTTCCCATGGGAACAACTTCAACACCTTCTGCTTGAAGAGCTCGTTTTATTTTTTCAACAAATTCTACTGCCCTTGGGTTGTCCCCATGTACACATATTGTATCTGCCTGAATATCAATGTCTTCACCGGTAATTGCAGTTACTTTTCCTTCCTTTACCATTCTTAAAACTCTTAGTATGGCCTCGTCTTCATCATGAATCATGGCACCTTCTTTTTTTCTTGATACCAATGTTCCGTCTTTATTGTATGCTCTGTCTGCAAACACTTCATTTGCAACCTTTAGATTTGCCTTTTTGCCTGCTTTTATCATTTCACTGTTTGCAAGACCTACAAGAATTAAATCTTTATCCGTTTCATAAATTGCCTGTACAATGGCTTCAGACAGTCCAGCATCCTTTGCTGCCATGTTGTAAAATGCTCCGTGAACCTTCACATGCTGCAGACTAACGCCCTTGCTCCTGGCAAATGCCCACAATGCTCCAATTTGATATTTGATGTAGCATTTTGCTTCTTCTGCAGTTATTTTCATCTCTCTTCTGCCAAAACCCATCAAATCGGGAAATCCAGGATGAGCTCCGATTGCAGCATTTTCACTGACAGCCATTTCTACAGTCTTGTCCATTGTCAAGGGATCTCCTGCATGAAATCCGCATGCAATATTAGCCGAAGAAATGTGTTTAAGCACTTCTTCATCCATACCCAGCTTATAATCTCCGAAACTTTCACCGATGTCACTGTTTAAATCTACTTTGTACATTTATACCTCCAAATCAACCTTATTAATTAAAATTATTTTCCAGACGTTTAATATGATGCTGACAGTCTATATTTGATTGAATTTTCTGCTGTTGTTTTTAACTTAATAAAAATATTTAAGTTTTCTTCATAAGACAATCCATCTACTGTTGTTTCATTTTTCTTGCTGCAGCCGTCTACTGCACCTGCTTTTACAATTTTCTCCAATACGTCCTGGTATGTTTTTTCGCCATACATGATTATTTTGTTGTTAGTAATGCAAAGACCTGCACAGATTGCAAAAGCACCCCAATTAGAAACCCCTGCTACAATGAGGCTATCAGTCTCAACCTGTGCACATATGATGTTTCCCTTAAACACATGCTTTTTAACAACATCACTGACTTTTCCCATGCCCACTTCATTGCCACCATCACCCACTGCTGATGTTCTTATATTATGTTGTTTCGCTTTAATGAACAGCAGGTCTGTATTTGGACAAAATTCAGTTATATCTTCTCCCATCATTGAATAGCATCTGTTCTCAATGTTTCTGCCCGGCCGTTCAATTGCAATTATATGATCCGGTTCATACTCATTAATAATTTGTTCTGCTTGCTGGTCTTCCATGTTCTCTTTAAAAATATGTATGCTTGCTTCAAGATTTAATAATTCAACACCTATTTTTAGAAACTTCTCTGAATACTTATCAGTTACAATTACAACTTTCTTACCCAATCTTTCAAGTCCATAGGCTAGAGCCAATGCACCAGGCGGTCCATCTGTCTCACCAACTCCTGCTGATTTTATAACAAAGCCTGTTACAATTACCACTGTTTGACTTAAGTTGAGAGATTTCACACAAGATTCGATCTGCCCCGTAAGATTAACTTTATCCAATCCTCTCTTGTCAAGATTCCTGGAAATGAGTTTTTCAAATTCATTAAATTTAACATAAAAGTTACTTCTAATATACATCAAATTCACCTTTTTTCAAACATTTTTGTAATGCTGGTATTTTTCATAAATTAAATGTTAACGCTTGTATGTTTTTGTTTCATTGTAGCAGAAAATGATATATAATAAAAATATCTAAAAACTATTTGATATATTATTAATTTATTATAAATGGAGGAACAGTGGACAACAGACAACTTTCATATTTTCTTGCAATAGTTGAAGAAGGAAATATTACAAAGGCAGCACAAAAGCTTCACCTGGCACAGCCTTACTTAAGTCAAATGCTCAAATTGCTTGAAGAAGAACTAGGTGTAGTTTTGATAGACAGGACCACCCGAAAATTCAAAATAACAGAAGCCGGCCAGCTCTTAAGCTACAGGGCAAAACAAATTCTAGATTTGTCAGAGGCAACACAAAAAGAAATGAAAGATTTCAACAAAGGAATAAAGGGTGTGCTTTCATTGGGCTGTCTTTCTATAGCCATAGAAACAGTCCTTACGGAAAAAATTTTCTCTTTTCATAATCAATATCCGGGCATAGACTTTGAAATAAGGCAGCAGACCACTGATGAAATTTTGGAGCTTTTAAAGAGGGGGCTTGTAGAAATAGGGGTAATACGAGCACCTTTTAATTCAGAAGATTATGAATCCATATGTCTTCCAATGGAAAAAATGGTGGCAGTATCATGCAATGAAATTAACGAAAAAAAAAGCGGCAGTAGGTTGTCCCTGGAAGAACTATCCCAAAAGCCGCTGATGGTGCACAGGAGATTTGAAAAAGACATTGTGAACATGTTCCGTGAAAAAGGATTAAAGCCAAGAATCCTGTGTAAAATTGAAGATACAAGGCCCCTTCTGCTTCTTGCAGAACAGGGAATGGGAGTTTCAATTGTACCAAGAGACTGGACTAATCTTATTTCAAATTCAAATTTAAAAAGCTATGAAGTACCGGATATACACATAGACACCGGATTAGTGGTTGTATGGCTTAAAAATCATTACTTGACCCTGGCAGCCAGACACTTTCTGGAATGCTTCCGGTAAATTATAAATCAGCAAGATTTTCCAGAAGTCTGTTGTTCCCTTTTTTAAAATAAATGTGAAGTCTGTGCTGGGCCCTCGTCATGGCTACATAAAGAAGCTTAAGGTCCAGTTCTTCTTCCTGGTACACGTCATCTATATTTATAATTATAACTGCATCAAATTCAAGTCCTTTGGAAAGATATGAGGGCATGATTACAATTGTGTTGTCATACTCTTCTTCTTTGCCTTCAATAAGCTTAATATTAATCTCTTTTTTCAGTTCTTTGTGTATCTTTTTACATTCTTCAGGAGTTTTTCCAATGAGTGCAATTGATTTGTAGCCCTCAGCCATAAGTTCAGACACCATTTTTTGTGTTGCAGCAATCACTTCTTTTTTTGTTTCAAAGACTGATGCTTCAGGAACATCTCCGTGCCTTACAACCGGCTTTGCCAGAATAAGCTCATCATTTGGTATGAGTTTTATGACTTCATTGGCAAGGTCCATAATTTCAATTGTTGTTCTGTAGCTTTGTTCAAGTTTCAGAAAACGGCTGCTGTCAGGTTCAAATATTTTTTCAAGAACCATTTTCCAGTCCTTTATGCTTCTGTAAGAGTGTATTCCCTGTGACAAATCTCCAAGAATTGTGAAAAAGTCAGTGTTGAATATTTTTTTCAGCACATAAAACTGAAATAGGCTGAAATCCTGCGCCTCATCTATTACAACATACTTGATATTTACAGAATTTTCAAAGCCCATTATTCTGTGTTTAAGGTACAATAAAGGAGCAAGGTCTTCAAGTTCCACCATATTCATTTGAAGAATTTTTTTTGAATAATTGCTCACAACAGATGCAAATTCACTGCTAAGCTTGCCGTGGCTCAGTGCAATTAATTTTTCTTCGCTTGTTATGATTTCAATGTAGTAGTGGAACAAATCTTTTTTCACAAATTGACTCATATAATTTTTTACGGCAGTCTTTGTGTTTTTCTTTATTTTTTCCAGGGCTGCATCCCTTATGTTCAACAAGTCAACTATCACAAGCCTTCGTTCTTCGCTGTCAGGTTCATTTTTTCTTATGGTTTCAATCTTCTTGTCATAGGATAGCTTCACTTCATCATAAATTCTTGATTTTTCCTTATCAAGGCGAAATCTCAGGTGCTTTTCAATTTGCTCAAACCTATTATAAAGAGGAAGGTGGTTGTAATCCCGAAGCAGTGCATTTTTCACTTCCTTTACGCTCATGAGAGTACAGCCTTCAAGCTTGAAATCTTCCTCTGGGACGTAGCCTAATTCAATTTCCTTCACATATCTTGCAATGATGTTCTTGAATGCAAGAGAACCCTTGAAAGCTGAAACTTTAATTGATTCAGAATTTTGTGAGTCCACATGATTTGTATTGATGATGGAAACAAGCTTTTCTTCGGAATCTGTTAGTTTGTACTTGTTTCCAATGAGTTCAAAGGCATAATCAGCATATGTGGTCTGTTTTACATTGTCAGCTCCAAGCTCCGGCAAAACTCCTGAAATATAGTTCAAGAACAATCTGTTTGGAGCTATAATCATGAACTCTTCAGGATAAAATGATTTTTCATATGTATATATGAGATAAGCTATGCGATGAAGGGCTATGGTTGTTTTTCCGCTTCCTGCAACCCCTTGGACTATCAGGGGTTTGTTTATGTCTGATCTTATTATGGCGTTTTGTTCTGCCTGAATTGTTGAAACTATGTCCTTAAGGCGATTGTCTTTGTTTTCTCCAAGTGAAGCCTGTAAAAAAGTATCTGTGGCAGTGATGTCCACATCCATTATGTTTTTAAGCTGTTTGTTTTCTATTTCGTACTGTCTTTTTAAAAGAAGCTCACCAGACATTTCTTCTCCCAAATCATTCAGGTATGTAACATGTCCGAGCCTTCCGTCGTAATAAACGCTGGCAAGAGGTGAACGCCAGTCCAGTATCATGGGAACTTCCCAGTCAGGCCTGAGCAGCGATAACTTGCCTATATAAAATTTTTCTGTTAAGTTTCTTCCCTCTTCCTGAAAGTCAATACGTGCAAAATACGGTTTGTCCTTTGCCTTGACAAATCTTTCGAAGTTTCTTTCCAGCTCATCCAACAGTCTTGTGTGCAGCATTATGGACATGTAGCTGTGGCTTGAATCTGTGGGATCAAGGTTTGAATATGCGTCCTTTATTTCAGCCTTGTACAAATCCTTGTTCTTTTCCGATGAACCTATGTTGTTTTCAATATAATCAACAGTTTCTTCAAGTCTTTTTTGTTCTATTTCATAATCAGGATGATCTCTAAGTGTCATATATCCTCCTTCACCGGCATTTGTCGGCCGTTTTATATAATAACTTAAATAACACACATGGTCAAGGAGAAACATGGCGGCAAAAGGAAAAAGGAACCTGCATAGCACAAGTTCCTTGTATCGTTACAACAATTGTTCGAGAATAGTTTTTACACATTCCCAGTTTTTCTTATTTTCGAAATAGGTCAGTCTACCTTTTTCCGTTATGGTGTAGTACTTCCTTCTTCCGCCCAGGGATTCATCACCCCAGTAGGAGATTATGCAGCCTTCATTTTCCAATCTTTTAAGGCTTGAATACATTGTGGCTCCCTTAGGTTCATATTCAACCGCAGAACTTGAATTAATCAATCTGGTTATTTCATAACCATATTTGTCACCATTCATAAGCTGCTTAAGAATCATAGTGTCAGAATGTCCTCTCAGCAAATCAGAGGAAATTTTATTGTTCATGCTTCCCCACCCATATAATATTTTCACTTTATCTCCCCTAATAATAAAGTTCACATTTATTATACACCTGTATTTTCAATCTGTAAACGTTAATCCCAATCATAACACAGGCAATATTATCCATTTATTTCCGATTGTATTATCAGCAATTGATTAATAAAAAACTTGCAGGAAAATAAAGCTTAAATATAATGAAATTTTTCATACTGGTTACCAGTATGAATAGTTTATTTCAAAACTCTGTCCATGAGACCAAGAAAGTTTTTATAGCTTATTTTTTCTATATCTTCCTTGGAAAATCCTCTTTCTTCAAGTTTTACAAGCATGTTGTTGCCTTTGGTTATGTTCTCAAGACCTATTGTTCCTTTGTAAGCATCACTTGTAAAGCTGTTTGTAGTATCTCCTTCTAAATAGTCAAAGAAGTCAAAACCAAGAGCCACACAGTCAATTCCAATGAGTTCAACAACATGCTCCAGGTGATTAATTAAAAAATCAACTGTCATGTTTTCAGGTTCAAAACTTATAAACTCATTGAATGAGTTCATGCCTATGAGACCTTTCTTTTCACCTATTGCTTTTATTTGATTGTCTGTAAGATTTCTCGGCACATCACATAATACCCTAGCATTTGAATGAGAGGCCATGAAAGGTGCGTCTGTTTCATTGCATATATCCCAGAAAGTTTTTTCGTTAGCATGGGATACATCAAGCATAATTCCAAGATCATTTATTATTTTTACTGCTTCTTTTCCTTTTCGGGTAAGCCCTCTGTCATGATTACCCTTCACACCTGTTGCTAAATCGTTTTGTTCATTCCATGTGAGGGTTGCATGTCTGAAGCCCAGCTGATACAAGGTGTACAAGTCATCCACTTCTTCGCCTATACAGCTTAGTCCTTCCAACCCCAGCATTACAGCCAGTTTATCTTCTTTCATTGCCGTATAAAAATCATCTGTGTTAAGCATAATCTTTAAAAAATCTCTGCTTTCCCACAGCTCACAGCTCATTGATTTTATGCTTTCAACAATTCTTTCCCTTGGTCTTTTATCATTAGGAGGATCTGCCCATATGACAAATATTCCTCCTGCCATTCCTCCTGTTTTAAATCTTTCAAGATGATCGTTTCTTATGACGTTTTTTCTTCCCAATCCCCTTTTAATTGTAACATCTGTCCAAATATCACCATGTATGTCCAGAAACATATTTCCCCCTATGAAAACTAATTTACATTAATTGAAACAGGTTACCCATAAATATTCCAAGATAGTTTCCTATTACATATCCAAAAATTCCAGCCAGTACAATAGGACCTATGAGTTTATTCCAGCCTTTGGCTATGGCCATGGCAGCTGCTGTTGTGGGTCCGCCTATGTTTGCATTTGAGCAAAGAAGAATTTCCTCCAGTGAAAAGTGAAATAATTTTCCGAATACGAAAGATACAATCATGTTAATAAGCACTATGACCCCAGTGAACACCAACAGCAGAGGTGCCTGTGAAATAATAACAGGTATTGAAGCAGGAACTCCTATTACCACAAGGAATATGTAAATCAAAAATGTTCCAAGTTCCTGAGCTCCGTGAATGCTATTTATGAATCCAGGAGCATATGTAGCCAGCAGCATTGTAAATGTTGTTATCAAAAGATATTTGTTGCCTAAAAAGCCATTAAACAAATTCAACACAAAATTGCCTTTTGGTATAACACCGGACAGGAATGACGAAAGTGCTGTAGAAATCCATACTACAACAAAAGCAATAGCAACTGCAAAAGATATGTCTTTTAAGGAAATGTCTTTTCTTCCCCAGTACTGGGCAGCAAGTGTTTCTCCTTCTTCTTTATTTGCATTTTCAGCTACGGCATCAATGTGGGGATGTTTGAACTTTCTCATAAAAAATCCAATTGAAGGAATTGCCAGAAGCACAAAGAAATATAATGCCATCAAAAGATTGTCTGCAACTGTAAGAGCCGATATCCACTCTTCTCCTGTTCCAAATGATTCAGCCATGGCAGCAAAGTTTACACCTCCGCCAATGTACGAACCGGTCATCATGGCTGCCATTTTGTATAAGTCCGGAATATAATTTTTCAGCAGCATAAATGATAATAAAACACCCGCAATTGTTCCTATGGAACTTAGCAAAAACATGATTAAAACCCTTCCGCTTTCCCTCCAGATTTTTTTGATGTTGGCATCAAATAATAAAAGAGGAATAGCAAGGGGCACAACATAACCCCACACTACATCGTATGTGGGAGCTGCTGTAGGAATAACATTGAAATTGGCTAAAAGCATGGCTGCCACCAAACCAATTATGGCACCGGTAATCTTTGAAGCCCAGGCATAAGTCTGTTCAAGGTAAATGCTCATTGCAGCAATGCCAATGAGAATAGACCACAACGCCCAAGTGTTGTCAGCACTTATTAAAGTATTCATAATAACCTCCTTCAGCTAATTCTTATTTTGTTCATTTTATTGAACATTTACTATATTATATTTAGATGATTTGAGTTTATTACTTATAGCAGACATTATTAAAAGTATAAAAAAGTTGCTTCGCAACTCCGTTAGGGGGACCTATGTCCCCCTTCGGCGCAAAATATACTAACGTATTTTTTGCTGAGCACCCCCCTTGACGGCAAGGGCGTCCCGCCCTTTGCAATCCCCGTTTTTATATACTAGGAAAGAGAACTTTCCTAGTATATAAAAAAAGACTTATCGTCATAAAACAATAAGTCAATTTTTATAAAAATTATAAAACTCTTTCAGCTCTTCTTTTTTTTCTGGTGAAAGCTGTGTTTTTTTGATGTTCTGAACAGCACCTTCCAGTGCATAAAGTCTGTTTATTCATGCAGAAGCATCTATTGCTTTTATTTTAAGCCAAGCTTCTTTGCTTCCTGTTTCTTTCAACTGCTCGTACGTTATAATTCCAATCTGATTAAGTTGTTCCTCAACTGTCTTACCAATGTTTATTAAATTTGACAATTCCCCCATTTCATCCTCCTCAACACATTTATTTCCATCTTACTATTATGCAGTCCATAAAGCAAGCCTCACAAAATATTCACATAAAAAAACCTTGCAGCCATTCACTGCAAGGTTTAAGTAAATTATTCTTGTACTAAGCAGGATCCATTTCTAAGTCCAAAACCATTTCCTGCCATGTTCCCGCCCTGGCCTCTTCCAAGACCGTTTCCTAATCCTCTGCCTTGAGCGTTTCCGTTACCCATCATTCCGCCAAATCCGGCACCAAACTGCTGTCCAACTCTTGCCTGGCCTGTTCCATCACAAACTGCCTGATTTTCCTCAATGGCTTTGATTATGGCATCTGCCTCTTCCTGTGTCATAGTCCCTGCCTCAACTCTTTCCTGAAGAATTGCAATTTTGTTTTCAAGCATTGCTGATTGAAATTCTTCCAATGAATCATAGTCTTTTGCAATTTCTCCATATGTTTTTCCGCTTTGTAATTTTTCTTCAGTTACTTCCTCAACTGTGTTTCCTGTTACTGCTGCAGCTAACTCAGCAGGTGTAGCAAAATTTGCTGCGGCAAAAGCCGTTACTGTTGTTGTTCCTATTGCCATTACCACTGCTCCGAGTACTGCTAATTTTTTTAAATTTGTCATTTTATTGACCTCCCAATATTTGATTTTGTATTTGTTTCTATGGTATTAATATAAAGCAGTACTATGGCAAAAATATGTCTTTTATATTTTATTTTTATGGTATTTAGTTACATTTAAAAGAACATCCTGAATTCAGGATGTTCTTTGTATATTATCGCCCCTGCCAGATGTGGATTAGGCTTTTGTTCATTCCTCGTGCAAACACGTCGGTTCTGTTAGGTCCCCACGATACTGCTGCAGGTTCTGAGTCAAGATTACCTCCGATGTTCTGCCAGTCTTCCCACCTTGTTCCATTCCATGTTCTCATAATCAGATTATTGTTTCTCCCTCGTGCAAACACATCCAGATGATTTGGCCTGCGTGATGAAACTGCCGGCCCTGATGTCAGTGTTCCTCCAAGGCTTTCCCAGCCGCTCCAGCTTCTGCCGTCCCACCATTTGTGAATAAGATCGTTTCTCATTCCTCTTGCAAACACATCAATACGGTTTGGACCCCACGATACTGCTGCAGGAGAAGAGTTGAGATTTCCTCCAAGGCTTTCCCAGTCATTCCACCTTACCCCGTCCCACCACTTGTGGTAAAGAGCATTGTCAGTTCCTCTTACAAATACATCCAGCCTGTTGGGCTGCCAGGATGCTGCAGCTGGTGCTGATGTCAAAACTCCGCCGAGATTTTCCCAGTCGTTCCATCTTGCTCCATCCCACCATTTGTGATACATGGCGTTGTCTGTTCCACGTACAAATACGTCTATTCTGTTAGGGCCCCATGATACTGCTGCAGGTGCAGAAGTAAGAATACCTCCAAGGTTTTCCCATATGCTCCAGCTTCTGCCGTCCCACCATTTGTGGTACATGGCATTGTCAGAACCTCCCACAAAAACATCCAATCTATTAGGCTGCCATGATGAAACTGAAGGAGATGTTGAAAGCACACCGCCCAGATCCTCCCATCCAGACCATCCCTGGCCAGGACCAGGTCCAGGTCCAGGTCCTGGCATACCTCCACCGTCTCTTATAAGTTCCAGAACAATTTCAATAAGCCTTATTAGAATACGGTCCAGCCTGTTGCGAGGTATATTAAATTGTCTTACCATTAATCCATACCATGGAATTTGATTTTGAAATCTTGAATACACTTGATTTGCAGACATATCTCCTAACTGTTGGCTCATAACATAATTTACAGCAAGATAAAACAGCATATCAGTTATATTTCTGTTTAGACCTTCCTGCTCAAGTTCATAATAAAGGCCGTCATGCTGTGAACGAATATTTTGCATGATATCCTGAACGTTTCTTTCCCGCTGAGCAAATAAGTAATCTGGATTATTATTTATTGGTGCTTGAACTCCATATGGTTCATTAAACATTTTATATCCTCCTTAAATACTACTTATACTATTTTATTGTGATTTCCGGC
>DehalE1_100019_pt1 | contig 51391 bp, 45 predicted proteins | sample DehspE1_FD_43922 | JGI IMG/M metagenome (IMG submission 43922) | reverse complement strand
GACGGTTCTCCTTTTCGGCCAGAGCTGGACGGAAACGAGAACCGTCCCCTTTTCGGCCACCCCGACGGGAGGGACGCGACGGCTCAGCCGGCGCGGTTCACGACGGTCAGCGGGAGCAGCGACCGCCCGGTCGGACCGATCTGGATCTCGGTGCCGAACTCGGGACAGACACCGCAGTCGTAGCAGCCGGACCAACGGCAGTCCTCCACCTCGGCGCCGTAGAGCGAGTCCTGGTAGTCCTGCCAGAGCCAATCGCGATCGAGCCCGGCGTCCAGGTGGTCCCAGGGCAGCACCTCGCCCTGCGGGCGCTCGCGAGTGGTGAACCAGGCGACGTCAACGCCGTGCGGGGCGAGCGCGCGCCCTGCGGCTTCGGTCCAGCGGTCGAAGGAGAAGTGCTCGCTCCAGCCGTCCATCACGCCGCCGTCGCGCCAGACCTCCTCGATCACCGCGCCCACGCGGCGATCGCCGCGGCTGAGCAGGCCCTCGATCAGGCCCGGCTTGCCGTCGTGGTAGCGCATGCCGATCGACCGGCCGTACCTGCGGTCGGCGCGGATCTTCTCCTTCAACAGCCGGAGCCGGTTGTCGATGGTCTCAGGGTCGGCCTGGGCCACCCACTGGAACGGAGTGTGTGGCTTCGGCACGAATCCGCCGATGCTGATCGTGCAGCGGATGTCGCGGGTGCCCGCGGCGCGGCGTCCGGCCTCGATCACGTGCGCGGCCATGTCGGCGATGCCCAGCACGTCCTCGTCGGTCTCGGTGGGCAGGCCGCACATGAAGTACAGCTTCACCTGCCGCCAGCCCTGGCTGAACGCTGCGGTGATCGTGTTGATCAGGTCCTCCTCGCTGACCATCTTGTTGATCACCCTGCGCATCCGCTCCGAGCCGCCCTCCGGCGCGAACGTCAGGCCCGAGCGCCGCCCGTTGCGGGAGAGCTCGTTGGCGAGGTCGATGTTGAAGGCGTCGACGCGGGTGCTGGGCAGCGACAGCGACACGAAGCTGCCCTCGTACCGGTCGGCGAGCTGCTTGGTGATCGGCGCGATCTCGGAGTGGTCGGCGCTGGAAAGGCTGAGCAGGCCCACCTCGTCCAGCCCGGTGGCCGCGATCCCGCCGGCGACCATGGTGCCGATCGTCTCGATGTTCCGCTCCCGCACCGGACGGGTGATCATGCCCGCCTGGCAGAACCGGCAGCCGCGGGTGCAGCCCCGGAAGATCTCCACCGAGTAGCGCTCGTGCACGGTCTCGGCCAGCGGCACCACGGGCTTCGCCGGGTAGGGCCACTCGTCGAGTTCCATCAGGGTGTGCTTGGCCACCTTCGCCGGCACACCGGGGGTGTTCGGACGCACGGACGCGATCGCGCCGTCCGCCCCGTAGTGGACGTCGTAGAGGCTCGGCACGTACGCCACGCCGCTGGACGCCAGCCGCAGCAGCAGCCCGCGCCGCCCGTCCGGGCGTCCGGACGCCTTCCAGTCGCGGACGATGTCCGAGACGACCAGGGCCGCCTCCTCGCCGTCACCGAGGACGGCGGCGTCGATGAAGTCCGCGATCGGTTCGGGGTTGAAAGCAGCGTGCCCGCCGGCGATCACGATCGGCTCGTCCTCGCCACGATCGGCCGCGTGCAGTGTCATCCCGGCCAGGTCGATCGCCTCGAGCAGGTTGGTGTAGCCGAGTTCGGTGGAGAAACTCACCCCGAGCACATCGAACGCGCGCACCGGCAGGTGGTTCTCCAGCGTGAACTGCGGCAGGCCGTGGCTGCGCATCAACGCGGCCAGGTCGGGCCAGATCGAGAACGTGCGCTCGGCGAGCATCCAGTCGCGCTCGTTGAGCAGTTCGTACAGGATGGCCAGGCCCTGGTTCGGCTGGCCCACCTCGTAGGCGTCCGGGTACATCAGGGCCCAGCGAACCTCGGCGGCGGCGAAGTCCTTGCTCACCGAGTTCACCTCGCCCCCGATGTACTGCACCGGCTTGCTGACCTGAGCCAGCAGAGGTTCGAGCCTCGGGTAGAGCGATTCGACGGTCATGGTCATGGTCGCACCAGCGTAATCATCGCCGGCCCCGATCCCGAACCCGGGCCGGGTCGAAGAACTGCCCCCCGACTCCAGACAGCGCTGCCAGGACACCGACGCCTCCGCGCGGCGTCCGCTCAACCACGGGCAGCGAGGCGGGCGAGCACGGCGTCGCTGCGCAACTCGCGCAAAGCGTCCCGGGCGATCCAGCGTGCGGACGCAGAGTCGGGATGCCGGGCCAGGATCTCCTCGCCGGTCGCCAGCGCCGCATCATGGCACTCCGGCGAGCGCTTGCCGACCTGACGCAGGGCCCAGTTCACCGCCTTCTTGACGAAGTTGCGCCCGTCCACGGACTCCCGGACCACCAGCGGCAGCAGGTCGATCAGGCGCTGGTCGGGAGCCGCCTTGTCGTGGACGGCGAGCGCACAGAGCACCACGAAGCCTGCGCGCTTCACGTACTCCCCGGGCGCACCCGCCCACTGCTCGACCTTCGCCCAGGCGAACGGGGTGGACGCGAACAGCCCGCAGACCTGGTCGCAGACGTCCCAGGAGTCGAAGTCGGCCGCCCACGCGTCCGCCTGTTCAGGGGTGACCAGCGCGGGAACGTCCACCAGCCCTGCGAGGATCCGCGCCTCGTGCACGCCTGAGGCCCACAGGTTGGCGGCCACCTCGTGCACGAACCCGGGCCGGGTGCGGCGCATCCGGCGCAACTCGTGCGCGAGCCCACGCAGCGCCGGCATGGACACGCCGAGTGTGCCGTTGGAGTTGATGCCATAGCGGGCCATCCCGGCCACGTTGTCCGGATCGGCGAGTTCCCGCAGCCGATCGAGCAGGACCCCGGCGCGTTCCGCCGCCCGGAATGCGTCCGCGGGCGGGAGCACCCTCAGTTGATCACCGGGGCGTGCGGCGCCGCATTCTCCACCACGATGTCCGCCCGGTGCGCGGGGTCACAGGACTGCAGGTAGAGCAGTTGGCCCTGGTAGTAGCGGGCGTTGCCCGGATCCTCCGGGTCGGGAGTGATCTTCTGCTCGCGCTCCGCGAGCCGGTGGAAGGACTCCTCGAACGGCACCTCGAGCCAGACCGAGATGTCCCAGACCTTCTTCTTGCGGCTGGAACACAGTTCGTCGCGGTGGATGAACATGCCGTCGATGATCACGACCGCGTCATCCGGGGCGATCCGCCACGGCGAGTGCACCTCCGACTCCGAATCCAGGTCGTAGGCTGCGGTGCGGTAGCGGCCCGATCCCTCGTGGCCGAGTGGCTCGAGCACCTCGTCGGTGAACCGCTCGTAGTCGTAGCTGTCCTCGAAGTAACCCTTCGCGGACGAGCGTCCCTGCGCGTAGCGGACCGAGCGCGGGTTGAGGTAGTCGTCCATCGAGATCCGGATCACCTCGAGCCCCGATTCACGGAGCAGGTCGGCGAGTTCATCGGCGAAGGTCGTCTTGCCCGCGCCGTCCACACCATCGACTCCGACCAGTGTGCGCCCTGACCGTGGCCGGATCTGTGCCCGCAGCCACTTCAGTGCACTCGCCGCATCGAGCCGGTTCATCACGTCATTGGTCATCTTTCGCTCCACCTCAAGCGATCGTGCGCGAAGAGTCCCAGAATACCCCGCCGGGCCCGGAAAGCTCTGCCGGCGTCGGGACGGCGGGCGCCGTAGCCCGCGGCAACCCGAGCCTCCGTCCGATCCAGAGTGCAGCTGCCATCACCGAGAGCGTGAAGACCAGCTGGAAGAGGATCTCGGGGCCGACCGCATTGGCTCCCCGGTCGAACATGCCTTGCAGCCCGCCGAACGGGATCGTGACCTCGCTGATCAGGTTGTTCCACACATGAAGGGCGACCGCGGCCTCCAGCCCCCCGGTTCGCCAGATCAGCACCGAGCAGGTCAGGCCCACCGTGAAGTAGTAGATGTTGAGCCAGACGTTGTCGGCGGCGTGTAGCACCATGAACAGCGCGGAGGACGCCACGGCCGCAACCACCAGCCCGAGGCGGCGGGAGCCGAACCAGGAGCCGACGCTGCGCGCGATCAGCCCGCGCACCCCGTACTCCTCGCCCGCGGCCTGGAACGGGGTGGTCAGGATGATCGCGAAGATCAGGAACAGCGAGTCGGTGTTCCAGGTGAAGGTGGGCATGCCGCCCAGCAGGATGTCGATGCCCAGGCCGAGCAGGAAGATCGGCACGGCGACCAGGCTGAACCGCGCGAACAGCCCCCAGCGGAACCCTCCGGTGATCGAGGAGATCCACTTCGGACGCTGGCCGAACACGGCCCAGCCGGTGAGGCCGGCCAGCGGGATGGCCAGCGCGAGGGAGAGGTTGTTCGCCGTGAACATCAACGGCGTCATGATGTCGTTCATGAGCTGCTCGGTGCTGGTCCCGGGTTGCAGCGTGGGGATCTTGGTGCGTCCGGTGGCGATGTCGACCACGAGGGCAGTGCCGGTCAGGACGATGTTGCCGACCAGCCAGGTGGCCACGAACATGGCCAGGGCGAGCAGGGGCTTCCACCAGCGGTAGCGGGCCGCCCGGAAGAACTCGTGGTACTCCCGCGGTGTCGTGGGCAGCGCGGGTGGCTTCGGCGCGGGGCCGGTCGGCTGAGGTACGCCGTAGTACGCCGAGGCGGCCGGGTACGGTGCTGGCGGATAACCCCACTGCGGCTGCGGGTAGCCCGGAACCGGGGGCTGCGCGGGCCAGCCCTGGTCCGTCCAGCCGTGCGCGGACGCGTCCGGCTCCTGCGGCGGCACGGGTGCGCCGGGGTCTGGTGGGACGCTGGGGCTCGGCTGGCCGGGGTCCGGCCCGTTCAGGCCAGGTTCGGGAACCACAGCGCAACCTCCCGGGCCGCCGACTCCTCCGAGTCGGACGCGTGCACGAGGTTCTCCCGATTCGACAGCGAGAAGTCTCCACGAATCGTGCCCGGCGCAGCGACGACCGAGTTCGTCACGCCGTTCATGAGGCGGACCACCTCGACGGCGGAGGCGCCCTCGAGCACCAGCGCGATCAGCGGCCCGCTGGTGAAGTACTCCCGCAGCGGCGGGTACCACGGCTTCTCGACGTGGTCGGCGTAGTGGCGGTCGGCCATCGCGGCGTCGACGTGCCGGAACTCCATGGCCACAACGGCCAGGCCCTTCGCCTCGTAGCGGGCGAGGATCGTGCCGGCGAGGCCGCGGCGAACCGCGTCCGGCTTGAGCAGGACGAGGGTCCGTTGCAGATCGGTCATGGCCCGCACCATACCGTCCGGCACCTCACCCCGGCGGTCCGGCCGGCGGCGTTGCCTCGATCCGCCGACCGAGCACGAAGCACACCACCCAGAGCAGGGCGAACATGCCGCCGACGGCGAACATCATCGGGGTGGCGAAGCCCAGCGCGATCGCCACCGCCTGGGTCAGCCAGCCCAGCAGGTAGCCCGGTGGACGCCGGAGCAGGGCCGCGGCGAGGACCGCGAAGGCCGCGGCGCCGAGCCCCAGCCCGAAGGCCGCCCCGACCGACACCTCCGAGACCTGGATCATTCCGGGGATGGCCAGGCCGAACACGACGGCCTCGAAACCCAGGATGCTCAGCATCACCCGTCCCATCGGGTTGGACGCGGCCAGCCTCACGGCTCGTCCGCCTCGCCCACGGCCCATTCGCCGAGGTCGACCAGGTCGGATCGATCGCTCGCGGATGGGGACTCGTGCACCAGGAGGGCGCGCGCCTCTCCGGCCGCGTAGACCGAGCCCGCGATCAGCACGCCTGCCCCCGGGCCGGCCTCATCGGCCAGGCGGACGGCCTCGTCGATCGCCTCGGCCATCGTCGGGGCGATCCGCACCCGGTCGACACCCACGATCCCGGCTGCCCGCTCCCCCAGCGCCTCCGCGGGGAGCGCGCGATCGGTCGACGCGATGGACGTGCAGACCAGCGTCGAGGCCGCCTCGGCGAGGATCGACAACACCCCGTCGACGTCCTTGTCCGCCATCATCGCGACCACGCACACGAGTGGGTGGAAGTCGAACGCCTCGACGAGCCCGTCGATCGTGGCGCGGGCACCGTGCGGGTTGTGGCAGGTGTCCAGGACCACCGTCGGCGAACGGCGCACCACCTCAAGGCGGGCCGGCGCCCGCACCTGTTCCAGCCCCTCGGCGATCACGTCGGCCGGCAGTGGCTTGCCGCCGAGGAACGCCTCTGCCGCGGCAACGGCAAGGGCCGCGTTCTGCGCCATGTGCGCACCGAACAGCGGAAGCACCAGGTCGCCCAGGGGCCCCTCGGCCGTCTCCAGCCGCAGCACCTGCCCGCCCACCGCCGGCGCTCGGCTGATCAGCCCGAACTCCAGCCCTTCGCGCAGCACCTCGGCGCCCACCTCCGCGCACCGGGCCAGCAGGACGCGGGCCGCGTCCGGCTGTTGCGCGGCGAGCACCGCCTTCGAGCCCGCCTTGATGATGCCGGCCTTCTCCGCCGCGATCTCGGCCACGGTGCTGCCGAGCAGGTGGGTGTGGTCGAGGTCGATCGGGCACACCACCGCCACCTGCGCCTCGACGATGTTCGTGGCGTCCCAGCGGCCACCGAGCCCGACCTCCACCACCGCGACGTCCACCGGCGCATCGGCGAAGGCGGCGTAGGCCAGCGCGGTCATCACCTCGAAGAAGGTCATCGCGACGCCGTCGATCAGCTGGTCGTCGACCAGTGCGACCAGCGGCTCGATCGTCTCGACCAGCTCGTCGAAGCGTTCGGCCGCGATCGGCTCGCCGTCGATGCTGATCCGCTCGGTGACGTCGACCAGGTGCGGGCTGGAGTAGCGGCCGACCCGCAGGCCGAGGGCGCGCAGCAGGGAGTCGATCATGGTCGCGGTGCTGCCCTTGCCGTTCGTGCCGGCCACCAGGATCACCGGGCACGACCGCTCCGGTGAGCCCAGCAGGTCGCACAACGCCTGCACCCTCGCCTGGCTCGGCGCCACCCGGTGCTCGGGCCACCTGGCCTGCAATTGGTTGACGATCTCGGCGTGAGTTCTGCTCATGGTGGGCTCAGCCTAACCGCGCCCCGCCCGCGAGGGGGATCCAGTGCAGACGCGGGCCCGTGGGTGCGTCCGCAGGGCCGGGCTGCGCCCGCGAGGGGTCGGACAGCCGCTCGGTATACTGACCGGGTGTCCGACTCCGTAGCCGCCCCACGTTCGCGGCGACCCTGGCCGGAGTGGGTGACCCTCGGTGCCCGGCTCGTGCTCGGCGTCGTGCTGATGGTCGCAGGGCTGCTCAAGGTGACCCGACTGGACGCATCGATCCAGTCCGTCCGGCTGTACCAGATCCTGCCGTGGGACGTCACCGCTGCCGTCGGCTCCGCACTGCCGATCATCGAGATCGCGGTCGGCCTGCTGCTGGTCACCGGCACCTTCGTGAGGGTCTCCGCAGTGGTCGGCTCCCTGTTGATGCTCGCCTTCATCATCGGGATCTCCTCGGTGTGGGCCCGCGGCATCAACATCGACTGCGGATGCTTCTCCCCCGGCGCGGTCGTGGATGCCGGCCAGACCCAGTACCCCCTGGAGATCCTCCGCGACACCGGACTCCTGCTCTGCGGCGCGTGGGCCGCCTGGCGGCCACGCTCACCGTTCGCCGTTGACAACTGGCTGTTCGCCCCGGTCACCGAACCCGCCGAAGACCCCGATCCGACCATCGCTGACGACAAGGAGCCAGCCCGATGACCCAGAACAACCGCGAGCGGCTGCGCCAGGCCCAGGCGGACGCGGCCAAGCAACAGCGGCTGAACCGGATCATCGGCGTCGGCGCCGCGGTCCTCGTGGTGGTGCTGATCGCCGTCTTCGTCGGCGTCCTGCTGCAGAACCAGTCGCAGCAGGCAGTGAACAGCTCGTCCGCGATCACCCCGCCGAACGCCACCTCCGACGGAAAGGCTGTCGTGGTCAGCCCGGGCGTCGCCAAGCAGGGCGCCCCGGTGGTCGAACTCTTCTTCGACTACCAGTGTCCGGTCTGCAAGCAGTTCGAGAGCATCTACGGCAGCACCCTCAACACGTTGGCCGCCTCCGGTGACATCGAGCTGCACTACCGGACGATGAACTTCCTGGACGCGAACCTGGCCAACGACGCCTCCCTGCGGGCCGGCATCGCCGCAACCTGCGCCGACACGGTGGGTCAGTACTCCGCATTCCACAACGAGATCTACGCCGAACAGCCCGCCACAGAGGGCGAGGGCTACACCGATGCCACCCTGCGCGCGACCATCCCGGCCAAGATCGGCATCACCGGCGACTCGCTGACCACCTTCCAGTCCTGCTACGACAAGCAGGCCACGAAGGCCTTCGTGACCACCATGGGCGACCTCGGCGTCCAGGACATGCAGACCGTCACCAAGCAGGTGGCCACCCCGACGGTGTTCGTCAACGGCAAGAACCTCCCGTTCAGCGGTCTCGGCGACCCCACCGGGCTGCTCGACCTGATCAAGCAGAACGCCTGACGGCACCAGGAGCCCTGCCCAGATGACCGGAACGAGCCAGCGGCAACGCCTGCGCGAAGCCCAATTGGCGAACCAGCGCGCCGCCCGCTTCCGCCGGATCATCGTGATCGGCTCCGCGGCTCTGGCCGTGGTGCTCGTTGCGGTGATGGTCGTCGTGTTCGTCCAGCAGTCCGCGAAGTCCGCCGCCGATGCGGCCGCTTCGGCCACCGCCGGCGTCCCCTACCCGCCCAACGCCACCAAGGACAAGGACGGGATCACCGTGTACTCCAACGAGGGCAAGCCGGTGGTGGCGGTGTATTCCGACTACCAGTGCGCGGGCTGCCTGCAGTTCGACCAGAGTTTCGGTTCCGCACTGAGCCTTCTCGGCCAGACCAAGGAGATCACGCTCGTCGACCACACCCGCGTGGCCCTCGACAAGGGCAACGCCGGAGGGCTGTCCCACAAGGCCGCCCTCGCGGCTGCCTGCGCGGACGTCGTCGGCTACTACCCGGCCTACACCACGGCGATCTGGGAGGCCGCGTCGAGTGGCCCCTACACCGACCAGCTGTTCCTGGAGACGATCCCCGACAAGGTCGGCATCGCCCAGGCCGACCTCACCGCGTTCCGCGCCTGCTACACCAAGCAGTCCCTGTCCGCGTTCGTGCAGGGGGTGGAGGACGCAGCGTCGAAGGCCGGACGCAACGAGCTCCCTGTGATCACCGTCAACGGCAAGCAGGTGCCCAACTCGGAGTTCGTCGGCAAGTCCGGCCAGGACGTCAAGAAGATCATCGAGGCCGCGGCCAAGGGCTGAACCGGTGCCCCGGTGAGTGGCGGATTCTGAACTATCCCCGACCGCTCAATAAGATGCACCCCATGACTGATCAGCCCCTGACCGACGCCGTGCCCCCCGCAACCACGGGCACCGGCGGCGTACCGGAGCGTCCGGTGCTGGAGGGGCTGGAGGCCAAGTGGTCGGCCATCTGGCGGGAACAGGACACGTACGCGTTCGTCCGCCCGGCATCACGTGACCAGGTATTCAGCATCGACACGCCCCCGCCGACCGTGTCCGGCTCACTGCACGTGGGCCACGTGTTCAGCTACACCCACACCGACCTGATCGCCCGGTACCAGCGCATGCGCGGCAAGCATGTCTTCTACCCGATGGGCTGGGACGACAACGGCCTGCCCACCGAGCGCCGCGTGCAGAACTTCTACGGCGTGCGCTGCGACCCGTCCCTGCCCTACGACGAGAGCTTCACCCCGCCCGAGAACCCGGACCCGAAGCGACAGCTGCCGATCAGCCGGCGCAACTTCGTCGACCTCTGCCACGACCTGACCGCGGTCGACGAGCAGGCGTTCGAGAACCTGTGGCGGACGCTCGGCCTGAGCGTGGACTGGCAGGCTCTCTACGCGACGATCTCGGACGAGTCGCGAGGGGTCGCACAGAAGGCCTTCCTGCGCAACCTCGGCCGCGGTGAGGCCTACCTGTCGGAGGCCCCCACGCTGTGGGACATCACGTTCCAGACCGCGGTCGCCCAGGCCGAGCTGGAGGCGCGCGACTACCCGGGCCACTACTACCGGGTCGCGTTCCACGCCGCCGACGGCAGCCCGGTCCACATCGAGACCACCCGTCCCGAGCTGATCCCGGCCGTGTGCGCCCTGATCGCCCACCCGGACGACCAGCGGTACACCCACCTGTTCGGCACCACGGTGACCTCGCCGGTGTTCGGCGTCGAGATCCCCGTGCTCGCGCACTCCGCGGCCGAGCCCGACAAGGGCGCCGGCATTGCGATGTGCTGCACCTTCGGCGACCTCACCGACGTGCAGTGGTGGCGTGAGTTGCAGCTGCCCACCCGCACCGTGATCGGTCGGGACGGAAGACTGCACTCCGACACACCGGAGTGGCTCGTGAACGCGGACGCCTACGCCGAACTGGCCGGCAAGACCACCTTCAGCGCCCGCGAAGCGATGGTGGGTCTGCTGCGGGCGGCCGGCGACCTGGACGGCGAGCCCCGGCCCACCCAGCGGATGGCGAACTTCTACGAGAAGGGCGAGAAGCCGCTCGAGATCGTCTCCACCCGACAGTGGTACATCCGCAACGGCGGCCGCGACGACGACCTCAAGCAGGCCCTGCTCGCCCGGGGCGAGGAGCTGATCTGGGTGCCGGACCACATGCGGCACCGCTACGCGAACTGGGTGAACGGCCTGAACGGTGACTGGCTGATCAGCCGGCAGCGGTTCTTCGGCGTCCCGTTCCCGGTCTGGTACCCCCTCGACGCCGACGGCGAGCCCGACTACGCGCACCCGATCACGGCGGCCGAGGACACGCTGCCCGTCGACCCGTCCAGCCAGTGCCCGCCCGGCTACACCGAGGACCAGCGGGGCGTGCCCGGCGGGTTCGTCGGTGACCCGGACGTGATGGACACCTGGGCCACCTCGTCGCTCTCGCCGCAGATCGCCTGCGGCTGGGAGCGCGACGAGGAGCTGTGGCGGCTCACCTTCCCGATGGACATGGCGCCGCAGGCGCACGACATCATCCGCACCTGGCTGTTCTCCCGGGTGGTGCGGGCGCACTTCGAGCACGGCTGCCTGCCGTGGCGGCTCGCCGCCATCTCCGGCTTCGTGGTCGACCCCGACCGCAAGAAGATGAGCAAGTCCAAGGGCAACGTCGTCGTGCCGACCGACATCCTGAACGAGTTCGGTTCGGACGCGGTCCGCTGGCGTGCGGCCATGGCGCGCCCCGGCATGGACTCGCCGTTCGACAGGGCCCAGATGAAGGTCGGACGCCGGTTGGCGATGAAGGTGCTGAACGCGAGCAAGTTCATCCTCGGCATCGCGGCGGACACACCGCCCCGGGTGCAGCCGTCCGAGCCCGTGGACCTGGCTATGCTCGCGACTCTCGCAGAGGTGGTCGAGTACGCCACCGAGGCGTTCGAGGCCTACGACTACTCTGCGGCGCTCGACGCCACCGAGAGGTTCTTCTGGCAGTTCTGCGACGACTACCTGGAGCTGGTCAAGGAGCGCGCCTACGGCACGCCGTCCGGCGAGAAGGAGATCGACGAGACCGCCAGGGACTCCGCCCGTGCCGCCCTGCGGGACGCCCTGGACGTGCTGTTGCGGCTGTTCGCGCCGTTCCTGCCGTTCGTCACCGAGGAGGTCTGGTCGTGGTGGCGGAAGGGCTCGGTGCACCACGCACGCTGGCCGCAGGTCTCCGACCTCGCCGCCGGCGACGGCAATCCGGCCCTGCTGGACGACCTCGCTGCCGCCCTGGTCGGCATCCGCGGCGCGAAGTCGCAGGCGAAGGTGTCGATGAAGACCGAGGCGACCCGCGCGACCTTCGCCGGCTCCGAGGACGTGATCGCCCGGCTCCTCGCCGCAGAGGACGACCTGCGCGCCGTCGGCAGGATCAGCAGCCCGATCGAGTGGCGGGCCACGGGCGGTCCGCTCGAGGTGACCGTCGAGCTGAAGCCCGTCGAGGGCTGATGGCGCCCGCCCGGGTGGCCCTGGTCGCGCTTGCCGTGGCGGCGTCCGTGCTGGCCTCCGGGTGTGCGTCCGAGGTTCGGGACAGCACGGGCCGGGTGACCGCACCGATCACGACGGACTCGTACTCGGTGCGGGTGGGCGACTGCCTCGGCAAGCTGCCCACGGAGAGCGCCGCCAAGCTCCAGCTGCTGCCCTGCGAGGAGCCGCACTACTGGGAGGCCTTCGCCATGGCAACGCTCACCGGAGACGACTTCCCCGGCAACGCTGGCGTCCGAGAGCAGGCGGCAAGGGCGTGCCAGGACGCCTTCACGGACTTCGTCGGCGTCACCGCAGGGAAGTCGAAGCTCGGCCTCACCATGCTCACACCCACGAGCGAAACCTGGACGCAGGCCGAGGACCGCGCCGTGGTCTGTCTGGTCGGCAACCCCGGCGGTGGTGTCACCGGCACCCTCAGGGGCACCGCCCGATAGCTCGGTTCGCGGTCCACCTCGGCACCACGCCGAACCGTCCGGAAACGCCGGGGGCGCTCCCGACTCTTCGGGAGCGCCCCCGGATCTGGGAGAGCTTGTGGCCGGGCCTGCCGCTACAGCAGGTCGCGCAGCACCGGATCAGCCATGTCCAGCACGGCCGCCTTGGCGTCTGCGGCATTCGTGGCCGCCCGGGCGGCCGCAGCCATCTGCTGGCACTGCTCCCTGGTGTGCAGGCCGAGCGACGTGCGCACCGCGGGCACCTTGCCCGGAGCCATCGACAGGCTGGACACACCCAGACCGGTCAGCACCAGCGCCAGCGCCGGGTCACCACCGGCCTCGCCGCACACGCCGACGGGCTTGCCCATCGCCGCACCGCCCTCGCAGGCCAGTGCCACGACGTCCAGCAGGGCCGGCTCCCACGGGTTGAGCAGGTCGGCGAGCTCGCCCTGCATGCGATCGGCAGCCATCGTGTACTGCTGCAGGTCGTTGGTGCCGAGCGAGGCGAAGTCGACGTGGTAGAGGATCCCCTTCGAGCGGATCGCCGCGGCCGGCACCTCGATCATGATCCCGACCTTCGGCAGGCCGAGGGCGCGCACCTTCTCCGCGAACCACATGGCCTCCGCCTGGGTCGCGATCATCGGCGCCATCACCCGCACGTCGGCCCCGGTGGCCTTGTACGCGGCGGCCAGCGCCTCCAGCTGGGCGTCCATCACGTCGGTGCGGATCATGCCGAGCCGAATGCCGCGTCGTCCGAGCGCCGGGTTCTCCTCCGGACCGAGATCGGCGAACTTCAGCGGCTTGTCGGCGCCGGCGTCGAGGGTGCGGACGACCACGCGCCGGTCCCCGAACGCCTTGAACACCGCGGTGTAGGTCGCGGTCTGCTCCTCCACCGTCGGCATCGTGTCGCGGTCGAGGAAGAGGAACTCGGTGCGGAACAGGCCCACGCCCTCCACGGCCTGCTTCGCGGCCTTCTGGGCGTCGTCCGCGGTGCCGATGTTGGCCAGCAGCGCCACCGGGTAGCCGTCCTTGGTCGCCCCCTTGCCGGTACCGCCGGCCAGGGCCGCGGCACGGCGCTTCTTGCGCTCCTCCAGCATGGTCACTTCGTCAGCGGTCGGGTTCACGGTGATCTCACCCACACCGCCGTCGATGGCCACCGTGGTGCCCGCAGCAACGCCGAGGATGCCGGTGGCCTGCACGACAGCAGGAATGCCCAGCTGCGAGGCAAGGATCGCGGTGTGGCTGGTCGGGCCGCCGGCCGCGGTGATGATGCCCAGGCAGGTGTCCGTGCTCAGCGTCGCGGTCTCCGCCGGCGCGAGGTCGTGCGCGGCGAGGATCGACGGCACGGTCAGGGTCGGCACACCCGGCTCGGGCTGGCCCAGCAGCCTCGCCACCGCACGGTCCCTCACGTCACGAAGGTCCGTGACCCGCTCGGCCATGTAGCCGCCCAGCGACTCGAACATCGTGCAGATCTCCTCCACCGCGGCGGTGACCGCGTTGGTCAGGCCCTTGCCCGCCTGGAGGTGGTTGTCGATGCCCATCGCGAGCCCCGGATCGCGCGCCATCATGGCGCCCGCCTCCAGGATCGGCTTGGCGTGGTCGCCCGCCACCGCGGCCCGGGCCTCAAGGCCCTTGGCCACCTCGTCGAGCACACCGTGGACGGTGGCCGAAGCGGCCGAAGCGTCCGTCGTTGGGGCCTCATCCGCCGGAGCGGTCGGGGCCGGGGTCACAACCACGAGGGGACCCACGGCAATACCGGCGCTGACGCCGATGCCGTGGAAAGTGGAGTGCTGACCGGCGTCGGCAGCCATCGGACTACTCCGCGTCGAGATCGCGGGACAGGAGCTCCACCAGAGAGTCGAGCGCGGCGTCCGCACCCTCCCCCTCGGCGGCGAGGGTCACGGTCTCGCCGTGCTTCGCACCCAGTGCCATCACCATCAGAATGCTGCGGGCGTCGACAGGATTGCCGCCCTCCTTGGCGATCGTCACCGGGAGACCGGTCGCCGTCGCGGCCTGCACGAACAGGGATGCAGGGCGGGCATGCAGACCGACCGAGGAAGCGATGCTGACTTGACGGGTGGCCATGAGAACTCCTTCGTTGGGCGTCTATGTCTCCGGGCTCCACAATGGCATATCCGCGCCCGGCGCAGCGACAGTTCGGCGCACTCGGTACCTTTCCCACCCCCCGGGAAACCGAGCTGTGCGGGCTGCGGGGTCAGGCGCTCTTGTCGCGGCGCTCGCTGCGGGCCAGTTGTGACCGGCTGACCAGCTGGGGAGCCGCACCGTCGTTGACGACATCCGCGTCCACCAGCACCTGCGCCACCTCGTCGTCGCTCGGCACGTGGTACATCACGTTGAGCAGGATCTCCTCAAGGATGGACCGCAGCCCGCGGGCGCCGATGCCGCGGCGCAGCGCCATGGCGGCGATCGCGTCGATGGCGTCCGCGGTGAACTCCAGGTCGACGCCGTCCAGCTCGAAGAGCTTGCGGAACTGCTTGATCAGCGCGTTCTTCGGCTCCACGAGGATGCGTACGAGCGCCTCGGCGTCCAGCTGCTCGACCGTGGAGATCATCGGCAACCGTCCGATGAACTCCGGGATCAGGCCGAACTTGTGCAGGTCCTCGGGACGGACCTCGGCGAACGGGTTCAGGGACGCGGGCCGACGGACCGCGGCGTCGTTGTTGAAGCCCAGCGGACGCTTCCCGACGCGGGCGTTGATGATCTCCTCCAGGCCTGCGAACGCTCCGCCGACGATGAACAGGATGTTCGTGGTGTCGATCTGGATGAACTCCTGGTGGGGGTGCTTGCGGCCACCCTGCGGCGGGACGGACGCGGTGGTCCCCTCGAGGATCTTCAGCAGTGCCTGCTGCACGCCCTCGCCGGAGACGTCGCGGGTGATCGAGGGGTTCTCGCTCTTGCGGGCGACCTTGTCGATCTCGTCGATGTAGATGATGCCGGTTTCGGCCTTCTTCACGTCGTAGTCGGCGGCCTGGATCAGCTTGAGCAGGATGTTCTCCACATCCTCGCCCACGTAGCCGGCCTCGGTGAGCGCGGTGGCGTCCGCCATGGCGAACGGAACGTTGAGCATCCGGGCCATGGTCTGGGCGAGGTAGGTCTTGCCGCAGCCCGTCGGGCCGATCAGCAGGATGTTCGACTTGCCGAGCTCGACCAGCTCGTCGTCGGCGATCCTGCGTCCGGGGGTACTGGCCTGCGCCTGGACCCGCTTGTAGTGGTTGTAGACGGCGACCGCCAGGGCCTTCTTGGCGGTCTCCTGGCCGATCACGTAGGCGTCGAGGAACTCGCGGATCTCGGTGGGCTTGGGCAGCTCGTCGAGCAGGCCGGAGTCACTCGCCTCGGCGAATTCCTCCTCGATGATCTCGTTGCACAGGTCGATGCACTCGTCGCAGATGTACACCCCAGGCCCCGCGATGAGCTTCTTGACCTGCTTCTGGCTCTTTCCGCAGAACGAGCACTTCAGCAGGTCCGAGGTCTCGCCGATGCGTGCCACGTCGCGCCTTCCGTCCGTCTATGCCTGTCAACACTAGCCCGGCCGACCCACTTCAGCGGGGACGGCCGGGCGTAGAAATCAGTGGGGTACGTCCTTCAGGGAGGTGAGGATGTCGTCGACGATGCCGTACTCGACCGCCTCCTCCGCCGTCAGGTACTTGTCGCGCTCGATGTCGTGGCTGATCTTCTCGATGTTGTGCCCCGTGCTGTCGGCGAGCATGCCCTCCATCAGGGTACGGATGCGCATGATCTCCCTCGCCTGGATCTCCAGGTCGGAGGACTGACCATAGCCGCCCTCTGTAGCCGGCTGGTGAATCAGGATCCGGCTGTTCGGCAGGGCGAGGCGCTTGCCCTTGGTGCCGGCGGCGAGCAGCACGGCCGCAGCCGAGGCCGCCTGGCCCAGGCAGATCGTCTGCACGTCCGGCTTGATGTAGCGCATGGTGTCGTAGATCGCGGTGAGCGCGGTGAACGAACCACCCGGGGAGTTGATGTAGATGCTGATCGGGCGTTCCGGGTCCATCGACTGCAGGCAAAGCAGTTGGGCCATCACGGCGTTCGCGATGTCGTCGCTGATCGGCGTGCCGAGGAAGATGATCCGGTCCTCGAACAGCTTGGTGTAGGGATCGACGCGGCGCACGCCGTACGACGTCCGCTCCTCCCACTGCGGGATGTAGTAGTCCATACGCGGACCGGCCGGGGCGGTCGAAGTAGGCAGAGTGAGCATTTCGTTCCTCACTGGTTCGGGGCGGCGGTCTTGATCTGGGACGCCCGCTCGTAGACGTGGTCGATGAAGCCGTATTCGAGCGCTTCCTCCGCGGTGAACCAGCGATCGCGGTCGGAGTCCTTCTCGATCTGCTCGACGGTCTGCCCGGTGTGCTCGGCGATCAGGCCCGACATGGTCTTCTTGATGTGCAGCGACTGCTCGGCCTGGATCCGGATGTCGGAGGCGGTGCCGCCGAGGCCGCCGGACGGCTGGTGCATCATGATCCGGCTGTGCGGCAGCGCGAACCGCTTGCCCTTGGCGCCCGAGGAGAGCAGGAACTGTCCCATCGAGGCGGCCAGACCCATCGCGACGGTCGCGACGTCGTTGGAGATCCACTGCATGGTGTCGTAGATCGCCATGCCGGAGTCGACCGAACCGCCGGGAGAGTTGATGTAGAGGTAGATGTCCTTGGTCGGGTCTTCCGCATTGAGAAGGAGCATCTGCGCGCAGATGGCGTTCGCGTTCTCGTCCTTGACCTCGGAACCCAGGAAGATGATCCGGTTGAGGAGCAGGGCCTGGTAGACGTTGTCCGTCATGCCGATGCCGCCGGGACCGGCAGCCATGGACAGCCCTCGCTGAATGGCTCGATGTTCGTTCACGCAGGCGAACCTACCCGCTGCCCCCCTCATTTCGGGCCTGTTCTCGCCCCTGTTCGCTGTCGGCGCACGGGTGTCGTGATCCGGCCACGCATCCCGTCCCACCCTGCTCAGCTGCCACACCTGAGGCTGCGGGTGGCCGGATCACGACAACGCGAGAACCGCGCGGATCGTGTCGATGACTGTGTACGGGCGCTCCGTGAGCATCTCCCAGGTGATCCTGACCACGCGATAGCCGTGCCTGACGAAGACGTTCTGGCGCGCCCGGTCCCGTTCGAACTGCTCGTGGGTCGAATGGACGGACTCCCCGTCGAACTCCAGGACCAGGCGTTCCCTCGGGAACCACGCGTCCGGAAACAGCAGCTCCCCATCCAGCCGGAGCGGCTGGTTCGCGACCCACCCGGTGATGCCGGCCACACCCAGGAGCGCATGCAGCAAGGCCTCCGCGAACGACCAGGGGTTGCTCATCGCACGAGCGGCCACTTCTTCCCGGACGGGGTTGCCCGGAGTGTGCGCGAAAGCCGGGAGCGTGGCCTCGAGGGCCGCCCGCGTGACCAGGCGACGCCGCAGCGCCTCGAAGACGGCCTCGCCCCGGTCGGACGCGGCAATCTCGAGGCAGGCGTACTCGGCCGTCACCGTGCTGATTCCGCGGTAGTGCCGGCGGTGCTCGCCCGGCACCCTGCCCCGCAGCGGCTCGATCCACGCTACGGGTCTCGAACGGGTCGGCGTACGCAGGCGGATCGGCATCGTGATCGGACGGCCGAGCAGCAGTTCCACGGCGGTGACGCCCACGATCGAGCCGTGGCACGACCACATCGAGGCAGCGAGAAGCCGCGCCGCCGGTTCGGTGAGCAGCACGGGCCGGAGGTAGACACCGGGGAGGATCGCGGCCACCACCCCCCGCTCGGCTGCCCGCTGGATGGTCCGTGCCTGGCGCGGGTGGTCGCGCAGGGTGAGCACGGGGCTGTTCTGGAGAAGGTCATCGATGCGCATGCCGACACCTTCGGCAGGCGGGGGACGCGATGGTCACGGGCAGCGCGGAGCTGTGGATGACGCGATTCGACCGCCGGGACCTGTGGATGAGGCGAGCGGGACGGGAGGGACGGCGTTCGCGGCCGAATCGCGACAGGCCGGGAACGCAGCGACGCCGCCACCGGTGCGGTGGCGGCGTCGCGTTGGTCTGTGACTACTCGGCCTCGGCCTCGGCTTCGGCGACCGCTCCGGAGAGATCCACCGGGTTGCCGTCGGTATCGGTGACCTTGGCGTCCGAGACGATCAGGACGAGCGCCTTGTTGCGGCGGATCTCCTGCATCCAGGCGCCGATGTGGTTGTGCTCCATCATGTGCTGCGCCTCCTGCTCGGGGCTGGACCCGTTCTGGGCAGCCTTGCGCACGAGCAACTCTGACAGGTCGGCCTGCTCCACACCGACCTCTGCGTCATCGGCGACCTTGTCGAGGATGAGCTGCGCCTTCAGGCTGCGCTCGGTCGACTTCTCGATGTCGGCCCAGAACGCCTCCGGGCTGTCGGCCTCCTCCTCGGACTGCTCCAGGTAGCGCTCGAGGGTGAGGCCCGCGCGCTGCAGCTGCTCGGTGATCTGCTCCTTGCGGGAAGCGATCTCCGCGGCGAGCAGTCGCTCGGGCACATCGAACTTCGTGGCGTCGACGAGCGCCTCGAGCACCTTGTCACGGCCGCTGGCGACCTGCTCGGCCGCGATCATCTGCTCGACGCTGCGGGCGAGGTCTGCGCGCATCTCCTCGACCGTGTCGAACTCGGAGATCAGCTGGGCGAAGTCGTCGTCCACCTCGGGCAGGGTCTGCTCGGACACCTTGGAGACGGTCACGGTGATGTCCGCGGGCTCGCCCTCCAGCGGCCCACCCACCAGCGTGGACGCGAAGGTCGCCTCCTCGCCGGCGCTCAGGCCGGTCACGGCCTCGTCCAGGCCTTCGATCATGCCGCCGGAGCCGATCACGTAGGTGACGCCGTCGGCGGTCGCGTCCGGCAGTACCTCGCCGTCACGGGTGCCCACCAGGCTGATCGTGATCTGGTCGCCCGCTGCGGCCGGACGCTCGACCTCGGTGGAGGTGGCGAACCGCTGCCGCAGGAGCGCGATCCGCTCGTCGACCTCGTCGGCGACCGGACGCTTCGGGTCGACGGTGGCCTTGAGCTTGCTGAAGGCGGGCACCTTGAAGTCCGGGCGGACGTCGATCTCTGCGGTGAACTCGACGACGTCCCCGTCCTCGAGCTTGGTGATCTCCACGTCGGGCTCGCCCAGCGGCACGACCTTGGACTCGGCCACAGCGGCCTCGAAGGCGGTCGGCAGCGCGGCGTTGATGGCCTCCTGGAGCACCATGCCGCGACCGAAGCGCTGGTCGATGACGAGGTTCGGCACCCTGCCCTTGCGGAAGCCGGGGATGGTGACCTGCTGGGCGATCTCGTGGTACGCCTTGTCCAGGTGGGGCTTCAGGTCGGCGAAGGGGATCTCAACGGTGAGCTTGACCCGGGACGGGCTGAGCTTCTCGACGGTGCTGGGCAAGGCTGGCTCCTGATCGGACGTAGACAGACCTGCCAATGTTAGCCAGCCCGGCAGCGCAGGTCATATCGACCCCCCGGACGGTCATGGTCCGGGATGCCTCGGGACGCCAGCACCCCGCGGCGTCCGTTAGTCTTGGCCAGCACGCGGATGTAGCTCAATGGCAGAGCCCCAGCCTTCCAAGCTGGTCATGCGGGTTCGATTCCCGTCATCCGCTCTGATCGGGCCCGGGAACGGCAATGGGCCGACGTCCCACAGGACGTCGACCCACGCATTGTTGATGGTCAGGCTGCCAGCCAGGCCTCTCTGGTCAGAATGGCGATCATGAACCCCATCGTGGCCAGCCCGACGAAGACCGCACCCGCATCCAGGCCCGCCGTGGCGGCGTACCGGATGGTGTACTGACCCAGGAACGACGCCAGAACGGCGCTTCCCAGAAGGACCCCCACAATCATTCCGCTGATACGCGTGACGTAGCGCATCCTGCTCCTCCCCCCGAATGAGCTAGATGAGGAAATCGTAGGGCATTTCCAGGTCACCCGTCCAGATGACACAGCCATTTCTCAGGTTCCCCTTTCAGCGTGCTGGCTAGGCCTTCTTCCCGCGCGGCAGCCCGGCCGGCCGGAGAGCCCGCACGCCCACACCGCACTGGTCCTCGCCGACCTGTTCGGCACTATCGGGCGCGGAGTGCGCCCGCTCGGGGTGGGTCTGGTCGATGCCGGCCTCACCGCGGAGGTCGTGCTGGTCACCGCTGGGCTGAGGGCGGACGCGGCCCCCGCGTCGTTCCCGGACGGGTCGTGGAGGCCACGTAGACTCCCGATGGATCCCTGCTCCCGGAAGGCTGTCGTATGGCGAGGTTCGGTGGTTCGCGTGTCGCGGCCGCGGCGGTCGGCGCGTCGATGCTGGTCGCGCTCGCGGCCTGCACCGCCCCTGACCCGGTCGTCACCGGGGAGCGTCCGAACTCCCCCACCGCGACCGGCACCCCGTCCCGCAGTGCCGAGACCGACCCGGCCAAGCTCGCGCTCGACCTGTCGAAGCTGCCCGGCTGGACCGCGCCCACGGCACAGGGGGACGGGACGTTCAGCCGCCCCCTCCTCGATGCCAGCGGCAAGGTGACCTGGAAGGTGCTGGACGGCGCCAACCAGGTGATCAAGAACTACGACCCGAGCCAGCCCGTGGCGTTCGGCGATTCGTCCACGTACACGAAGATCCCCGGCGTGCTCACGTTCCGTGGCAACAACTACCGTGACGCCCCCGTGTACGGCACCACCGACGTGAGCCAGAAGAAGATGCAGGTCGTCTGGACGCAGGACACCGGCGACGTCTACGCGGAGAATTCGCACTGGGCGGGCGCAGGGTGGACGGGCCAGCCGCTGCTGGTGAACTGGCCGAAGGCCACCAAGGAGGCGATGGGGCTCAGCCAGGCCCAGATCGACGACCCGAACTTCGTCGAGGTGGTCTACCCGGTGGTGGACGGCAACGTGTACCGGCTCGATTTGGCCACCGGCCGGCAGACCAAGCCGCCGATCCAGGTGGGTTGGGCGTTCAAGGGGACGGGCTCGATCGACCCGCGCGGCTACCCGCTGCTCTACTCCGGCATGGGGCTGAACCAGAACGGGGACAAGACCGGCACCTGGCGTTACCGGATCTTCGACCTGATCCAGAACAAGGAGGTGTCCGGCTGGGACGGCTCCGATCCGGGCGCCCCGCGCGACTGGGGGGCGTTCGACTCCTCCTCGCTGGTGAACGCGGCCACGGACACCCTGATCGAGCCGGCCGAGAACGGCCTGGTCTACAAGGTGAAGCTGAACGCGCAGTTCGACCCGGCCGCGAAGACGGTGAGCGTGAACCCGACGTTCACCAAGCTGAACTACAACACGCCGGAGTCGTCGCGGCACGGCATCGAGAGTTCCGCGGCGGCGTACCGGAACCTGATGTACGCCGGCGACAACGACGGCAACATCATCTGCTGGGACGCGACCACGTTGCAGGTCGTCTGGGTGCACCCGAGCGGCGACGACACGGACGCCACGATCGTGCTCGAGGACGACAACGGCACCCCGTTCCTCTACACCGGCAACGAGATGGACAAACGCGGTGAGGGCGCCAACGGCGCCAGCCACGGCCCGATCACCATCCAGAAGATCAACGGCTTCACCGGCAAGACCGTCTGGCAGTACCAGATCGACGCCGTCTACAACGAGGCCGTGAACGGCGGCCTGATGGCCACCCCGGTGCTCGGCACGGGCGAGGTGTCCGACCTGGTGTTCTTCAACATCGCCAAGACCGGATCGGACAAGACCGGCACCCTGCTCGCGCTGGACCGGAAGACCGGAACGGTGGCGTGGAAGCGGGCGCTGCCGCACTTCGGCTGGAGTTCGCCCCTGATCCTCACCGGTACGGACGGCCACGCCTACGGGATCGTCGGCGACTCCTCCGGCCTGCTGCACCTGTTCAACCCGAACACCGGTGAGGACTACTCCACGCTGCAGCTGAGCCAGAACATCGAGGCTTCGCCTGCTGTCTACGGCAACATGCTTGTGGTCGGGACGTACGCCAAGAAGCTCTACGGCATCCGGATCAGCTGAGTCCGGGGACCAGCCCGCACTCTCCCCCGCTCCTGTGGAGCACCGAGGAGCGAGCCGGTGCGTAACAAGGGGTACTCCCTTGCCCGTCCGGACGACCTTCGACCACGATGGCTCCGACGACGCGACGGCCCGCGTCGAGGACGGAACCGCCGATGACCGCCGAGACACCCGCCACGCAGCCCCCGCAGCCCGACCCTGACGCCCGAGCGAGGAAGCGGTCGAAGAAGAGGCAGCGCTCCCTGATCGACGTGGTCGGGGTGTTCATGCTCTCCGCCGTCGCAATCATCACGGCCTGGTGCGGCTTCGAGGCGTCCAAGTGGGGTGGCGAGATGTCGATCGCCTTCAGCCAGGCGTCCTCGGCCCGCGTGCAGGCCACGAACGCGGACGGCCGGTCCCGCGACGCCCGCATGTTCGACCTGGTCATCTGGGCCAACTACGTCCAGGCGGTCGCGGAGAACAAGACCCAGCTCGCCGACTACATCGAGGCCCGGTTCACACCGGACTTCGCGGCCGCCTTCAAGGCCTGGGACGCGGCCGGCCGGGTCGAGGCGTCCCCGTTCGCCAACCCGGCCTACGTTCCGACCGGCACCAGGGAGGCCGCGGAGCTGAACGCGACGGCCGACGCGAAGTTCGCCCAGGCCCTGGAGAACAACCAGCGCGGCGACAACTACTCGCTGCTCACGGTGCTGTTCGCCCTGGTGCTGTTCCTGACCGCCATGTCGCAGCGGGCGAAGGTGCCCTGGGCGAACTGGGTGCTGCTGGGCCTGGCGATCGCGGTGACGCTGGTCGGAGCGGGCATTCTGGCCACGTTCCCGATCAAGATCTGATCGGGGCCAACGAGGTCCGGCTCGTGGCCTGATCGACGCCACATCCCGGCGATCCTGGCGAGGATCGCCCGACACGCATACCCCTAGGGGTATAGTGCGATCGTCGAACGACCCCCGAGCCCGAGGACCCGATCCCCCCATGAACACCGCCGCCGGCCACTGCGCCGCCGCTGAGGGGTGGGGCGGGCGATGAGCGACCTCACCCTGCTCGGCGCCTTCCTCGGCGGACTGGTGTCGTTCCTCTCCCCCTGTGTCCTGCCGGTGATCCCCGCGTACGTCTCCGTGGTCACAGGGCTCGGCGCCGCGTCCGTGCAGGCCGGTGGACGCGCGCACCTGGCGCAGGTGCTGAAGACGTCGCTGGGCTTCATCATCGGCTTCAGCACGGTGTTCGTCCTGCTCGGACTCTCGGTGACCGCGGCCGGGCAGGTGCTGTACGCGAACCGCGTCCTGCTCACCCGGATCTCGGGGCTCGTCGTGCTCGCGATGGCCCTGTTCCTGCTCGGCTCGCTGTTCCTGAAGGCGCCGTGGCTCTACCAGGAGGCACGCTGGCACCCGCAACTGGACCGGTTCGGGCCCTTCGCCGCCCCGGTCGCCGGGGTCGCGTTCGGGTTCGGCTGGACGCCCTGCATCGGCCCCGTCCTGACCAGCGTCCTCGCCGTCGCGGCGAGCAGCGGCGACCTCGGCAGGGGCACGGCGATGCTGATCGCCTACTCCGCCGGCCTCGCGGTGCCGTTCCTCGCCGCTGCGCTCGCCCTGGACCGGGTCGCGGGCGCGTTCCAGCTGGTGAAGCGGCACTTCTTCGCGATCACTCTCACCTCGGGAGTGATCCTCGCCGTCTTCGGCGCACTCCTCGCCCTCAACCGGATGTCGTTGGTCACCACCCTCACGCAATCGCTCCTCGAGTCCGTCGGCCTCGGCGGACTGCTGGGGCTCGGATAGGCCGGAAAGGTCAGCAACACACGATGAGTACCAAACGCACCGCGACCCAGCCACAGTCCCGCAGGGCTGCCCGGGCTGCCGAACTGGCCCGTCAGGAGCAGCGGCGCAAGGCGTTCAGAATCGGGGTGATCGCCGGGCTCGCTGCCGTCCTCGTCCTCGTCGGGGTGTTCGCGCTCGGCGGCCAGGGTTCGACCAACCGGACCGACGCCAGCGGCCAGGCCTACGTCGCGACCAAGGACGGTTTCCGGCTGCCCGGCCTGCTCGACAAGAACACGACGGTCGCGCTCGCCGACTTCGCGGGTGGGCCCGTCGTGGTGAACTTCTTCGCCTCCTGGTGCGTGTACTGCAACGAGGAACTGCCCGGGTTCGTCCAGGTCGCGCACGCGACCACCGGCCAGGTGTCGTTCGTCGGAGTGGACACCAACGACTCCGGGGACGGCGTGGCGATGGCGAAACGGTTCGACCTCCCCGGCGCCGGCTTCCACCTCGCCCACGACATCGGCGACGATCCCGCGTCGGAGTTGTGGCTGTCGTACGGCTCGCAGGGGCTGCCGGTGACCGCGTTCTACGACGCGTCCGGGAAGCTGGTCGACTTCGCCGGCGGCATGCTCACCCAGGCCGAGCTGCAGCAGCGCCTCAAGGCGAACTTCGGCGTCGAGGTGTCCGCGCCGGACGCGTCCGGCCTGGTCGCACCGGTGATCCCGCTGATCCCGCAGGGGGCGTACGAGCTGCTCAGCCGCAACACGGGCGACTCGTTCGCCGCCATCGACCTGCGGCCGGCCGCCGACTTTGCGAAGGGCCACATCGACGGCGCCCTGAACATCGCGGCGACTCCGGCCGACGTGGTGGCGAAGGCCTCGACGCTGGACAAGTCCGGCAGCTGGTTCCTCTACGACGGGTCCGGGAAGGACGCGGAGCCGGTGGCCGACGCGTTGCACGATGCCGGGTACAAGCACGTCTACGTCATCGAGGGCGGCTGGGCCGCCTGGGCGTCCGCCGGCCTCCCGTCCGCCACCTGAGCCGGCGGAATCCTGGACGGCAGTCCTGAGCCAGGGCGCGGCCGGAATCCGATTTGGGCAACGTGGCGACCCGCTGATAGCCTGCAAGGCTGATTTTCGGAGAGGACCCAGAAATGCCGGGCATGGACGCGAAGCGAGGGCAGCGTGAGCTGCTCGCCGCGGCGGTGCTGCATGCCCCCAGCTGCTTCGAGTACCGCAACGCGGGCATCGAGCCGGGCAGGAGTGGGCCTCCGAACTGACCCGACCAGAGGAAGCTGGATCGCGTCCAGTTGCTTCCGGAAGCCGCCCGCTCGCCAGCCGAGCCGGGCGGCTTCTCACGTTTCCGGGGCCAGCTGCCCCACACCGACAACCGAACAAGCGCGAGTAGCTCAAGACCAGAGAACAGCAGTCCGCACGACCAGGAAGGAGGGCTGAACCATGACCCAAGTAGCGGTCTACAACGCCGGCGGTGACCAGCTTCTGCACACCGTCGAACTGCACCACGCGATCCGGATGCTGGTCCGCCGCGTCGCCCGCGTCCGCGAGGCCGTCGTCGGCGAGACGTTCGGCCCTTATCCGCGTCCGCGGTCGCTCGAGCTGGTCCGCTGGATCTTCACCGGCTGGCTCTACCACGACCGCGGCGAGCGCGTGCCGCAGGTCAGCCGCGAGAACGTCCTGCGGCGCGACCGGTACACGTGCGCCTACTGCGGGCGGACGGGCACCACGTACGACCACATCGTGCCGCGCCACCTCGGCGGAGGGACGACGTGGCTGAACTGCGTGGCGGCGTGCGAGGACTGCAACAGCCGACGCAAGGGCGGACGGACGCTCGCCCAGGCCGGCATGACGCTGCAGTTCCTGCCCTTCGTTCCGGAGGCGTGGGAACTGCTCCCCCGCCGCCGCTGAACCACCTGCCGGGGTCGCCCGCGGCGGCCCCGGCTGCTCAACCGGCTTGTGAAAGGAGAACAGAGGTGGACCGCGTTCGCGTGATGCCGGACGTGCACCTCGGCAAGGGCGCGACGGTGGGCTCGGTGATCGCGATGCGCGACGCCGTCTCGCCGTCCGCGGTCGGTGTCGACATCGGCTGCGGCATGGGCGCGGTGCGGACGAACCTGACCCTGGACGATCTGCCCGACGACCTGCACGCGCTGCGGGTGGCGATCGAGGCGGCCGTCCCGGTCGGGTTCAACGGCAACGACGGTCAGGCGCCGATCGTGCGCACCGACCGTCTGCTTCGCACGCGCTTCGACGCCTTGTTCGGGCGGTTCGACGAGCTGCGTGCGGCACGGATCGGCGAGCGTGAGGGACGCGCGGTCGCCCAGTGCGGTTCGCTGGGCGGAGGCAACCACTTCATCGAGCTGTGCGCCGCGGAGCAGGACGGCTACCTGTGGCTGACGCTGCACTCGGGAAGCCGCAACATCGGCAAGGAGCTGGCGGACCGGCACATCGCGACGGCGAAGACCCTGGAGCACAACCTCGGCCTGCCGGATCGCGACCTGGCCGTGTTCCTCGCCGGCACCGCGGAGATGGACGCCTACCTGCACGACCTGTGGTGGGCGCAGGACTACGCGATGCTGTCGCGCACGATCATGCTCGCCACCGTGCAGCGCGTCGTCGCGGACTGGTTCGGCGGCCACGGCCTGGCTGTCGAGTTCGAGGCGCCGGTGCTCTGCCACCACAACTACGTCGCCCGGGAGACCTACGACGACGTGGAGTTGATCGTGACCCGCAAGGGCGCGATCCGGGCCGGTGTCGGTGACATGGGCCTGATCCCGGGCTCGATGGGCACGGGCAGCTACGTGGTGCGGGGGCTCGGCAACGAGCAGTCGCTCAACTCGGCCTCGCACGGGGCCGGACGCCGGATGTCGCGCAACCAGGCGAAGCGGACGTTCACCACCGACGACCTGGCCCGCCAGACCGCCGGTGTCGAGTGCCGCAAGGACGCCGGGGTCGTCGACGAGATCCCCGGTGCGTACAAGCGCATCGAGGACGTGATGGCGGCCCAGGTCGACCTCGTCGAGGTCGTCGCACGGCTGCAGACGCTGCTCTGCGTCAAGGGCTGATGCCCAGGGAGGCGCCGGTTCGCCGGCGCCTCCCGTCCACCGATGGCCCCGGAGTCTGGATCCGGTTCGCCTGGAACTCGCTTGCGACTAGCCTGTTCACGTGACCAACGACATCCCGACCATCTACGATGTCGCCCGGCTCTGCGGGGTATCCGCCTCGACGGTGAGCCGCACGTTCGCCCGCCCGGACAAGGTGTCGGCAGCCACCTCCGCGAAGGTGCGGGCTGCCGCGGAGGAACTCGGCTACACCGCCCGTTTTCCCGCGGCCGTCCAGAGGAAGGCTGCGACGAAGCTGCTCGCGATCACGGTCGCCGACTTCTCGAACCCCTTCTACAACCAGCTCGTCTGGGGTGCCCAGATCGCGTCCGGGCACGCGGGATACGAGCTCATCCTCGCCGACTTCCACGAGTCGTCGGCCCGGGAGAAGGCCGAGCACGAACGGCTGCTCGACGTCGCTGACGGCATTGTGATCGGCAGTTCCCGGCTCAGCGATCCCGCATTGCGCAAGATCGCCGCGAAGAAGCCCACCGTGGTCGTCAGCCGGGAAGTCCGTGGCGTCGCCAGCCTCGTCCCGGACAACGCCTCGGGGATCAGGGCCGCGATGAGCCTGCTGCACGGCCTCGGGCACACCGCCGTGACCTATGTCGCGGGCCCGGAGGCGTCATGGGCCGACGCCGCGCGATACCGGGCTGTGTGCGATGCCAGCGCGGCCGCCGGCCACTCGGCGCAGAGGATCGGCCCGTTCCTGCCGACGTTCGAGGACGGGCTCGGTGCGGCCCGGCAACTCGTCGACCGCCCCCCGACGGCGATCATCGCGCACAACGACATGCTCGCGATCGGCCTCATGCACGGGCTCCAGGCTGCGGGTATCCGGATTCCGGAGGACGTCTCGATCGTGGGGATCGACGATGTCCTGGCTTCTCGCCTGGTAACCCCGAAGCTGACCACGATCGCGCTGCCCGCCCTCCAGCTCGGCCTCCAGGCGGTGCGCAACGTGGTCGCTCTGGTCCGCGGCGCCGTACCGAAGTCCGACTCGGCACTGGTGATGCCGGTACAGCTGAAGGTTCGTGAATCGACGGGGCCCGCGCGCAAGGCACAGAGCCTGCGCTGAGCGCCGCGACCGTCTACACCCAGGCGGCGCCCGGCACCGAGGTCCGGGCACGGTAGAGCGACGTGGACGCCGTGACGTACAGGTCGCGACCGTCCAGACCGCCCCAGGCGAAGTTGCCCACCGATTCGGGCACCTCGATCATGCCGATCGGGCGTCCGGCGGGGTCGAAGACGTGGATGCCGCCCGCCCCGGTGCACCAGACGTTGTTGAGGGCGTCCACCTTCATGCCGTCGGCCTTGCCGGACGCGTCGGAGGGAACCCGGGCGAACTCCCGTCCCTCGTCCAGGACCGGTCCTCCCGATCCCCAGGACGTCTTGAACTCGATGATCCGGCCGGTCGCCGTGTCGTTGACGTAGAGGCGGGCCTGGTCGAGGCTCAGGCACAGGCCGTTGGGCTCGGCCAGCTGGGTGGAGAGCAGCCGCAGGTCGTCCGACTTGGTGCACTCGTACACCCCGCAGAACCCCAGCTCCCTCGGACGCAGCTCGCCCATCGCCGACTCGGTGCGCCCGAAGGGGGGGTCGGTGAAGATCACCGACCCGTTCGGCGCGGCGATCACGTCATTCGGACTGTTGAGTTCCCGATCCTCGTAGTGACTGGCGATCACCGTGCGTTCGCCGTCCGAGCCGATCCACACCAGCGAACTGCTCCGGTGCTCGCACACGATCAGCCGCCCGAACGGGTCGATCACCTGGCCGTTCGCCTTGTTGGTCGGATGCCGGGTGACCGTCAGGCCGGACTCGTCGCTCCAGGCGTAGGCCGTGTCGGCCGGGATGTCGTTGAACAGCAGCCGGGCGGCCTCGAGCTGCCAGACCGGGCCCTCGACGAACTGGAACCCTCCGGCGAGACGCGCGAGGCGCTCGGTGAGTTCTACCGGGACCGAGTTCAACATCACGCGTCCCCGTCCGCCCTGCGCGAGGCGAGCATCGAGCCGGCCACCGAGATGATGATGAAGGCGCCGATCACGACCTGCTGCCACAGCGGCGAGACCCCGAGCAGGTTGAGCCCGTTCCGGATCGTCGTCATCAGCATCGCGCCCACCACGGTTCCGTAGAGGACGGCCTTGCCGCCGGTCATGACCGTGCCGCCGATGATGGTCGCCGCGATCACGTCCAGTTCCATTCCCTGCCCGGCGTCGGCCGTCGCGGCTTCCGAACGGGAGGCGAGGATGACGCCGGCGATCGCGCACAACAGGCCGGAGATCATGAACACCGTGACCCGGACCGCGGTCAGCGAGATCCCGGCCAATCGCGCGGCGTGGGCGTTCGAGCCGATCGACAGCACGTGGCGCCCGAACGGGGTTCGGTACATGACGTAGGCGAACACGGCGAATACGGCCACGAGGATGACGACGGGGAACGGGAACGGCCCGATGAAGCCCTGCCCGATGAACTGGAACTCCGGATAGCGCAGGCCGTAGACGGGGACGCCGCCGGTGATCACCATGATGATGCCCCGGAGCACCGACATCGCCCCGAGGGTCGCTACGAACGATGGCAGGTGCAGAATCGTGACGAGCAACCCGTTGCACGCGCCGATCACCGCGCCGAGGAGCAGCGCCGCGACGACGGCCAGGTAGATGTTCACCCCGGACTGGATCCAGATCGCGGCCGCGAGGCCGGAGATCCCGAGGATCGCCCCGACGGAGAGGTCGATCTCACCCATGCCGATCACGAACGTCATGCCGATGCCCATGATCGCCACCCACACCGACTGGCGGAGCACCACGGTCAGGTTGCCGACGGTGAGGAAGTAGTCGCTGGCGAAGGCGAGCGCCACGCACAGCACGAGGAAGGCGATCGTCACTCCAGCACCGGGCAGCCCGACAACCCGCCTGAGTCCGGCCATCGCTCTCGGCGCGATCACGCGTCCGGAGGGAACCGTGGGGGTCGAGGTCATTCGTCGTCTCCTTCACTGCTCATGGCAATCAGTCGTATCTGGGGCAGCGAGGTGTCGCTCGCGGCAAGGTTGGCTCGCACCCTGCCTTCGCGCATCACCAGGATCTGGTCGCACATCCCCAACACCTCCGTCTCCTCGCTGGACACGAGGACGACGGACTTGCCCGCCTCCACCAGCGAGGTGATGAGTTCGTAGACATCGTTCTTGGCGGCGACGTCGATACCCCGGGTGGGGTCCTCCAGCAGCAGGACGTCCGCGTTGCCCAACAGGCTTCGCGCCAGCATCACCTTCTGCTGGTTCCCTCCGGACAGCCGCGAGATCACCTGGTCGGGCCCGGAGACCTTCATCCCGTACTCGTCGATCGCGGCGTTCACGGTGCTCAGTTCGCGCGCCGGGCTCAGCCCGAACCGTCCCATGATCCGCTGGAGGGCCGAGATCGTGGTGTTCCACGCGACGGAATGCTCGGGGAAGATGCCGGCGACCTTCCGGTCGGAGGGCAGGTAGATCAGGCCGAGCCGCCGCGCCTGCCGGATCGAGCCGAGCCGGACCGCAGAACCGTTGCGGGTGACCGAGCCCGAGGCCGCAGGGAGCGACCCGGCCAGCCCGCGGATCAGCTCGGTCTTGCCACTGCCGGCCAGGCCGACGACGCCGAGGATCTCTCCGCGACGGAGCACGAAGGAGACGTCGCGATAGACGGGTTCGCGGGTGAGCCCGGCCACCGCGAGCACCGGTTCGCCCAGTTCCACCTGCTTCTTCGGGTACTGGTGGTCGACGAGTCGTCCGGTCATCGCCGTGACCATGTCCCGGGCGCTCAACTCCGCGGTCGGAGCGTCAACGACGACCGCGCCGTCCCTGAGCACGATCGTGCGATCGCACAGGTCGGTCACTTCGTCGAGATGGTGCGAGATGAAGATGACGGCGACGCCCTGGTTGCGCAGGTCCCGCACGACCTGGAACAGCTGGGCCTTCTCGCGGGCCTCCAGCGAGGTGGTCGGTTCGTCGAGGACGAGGACCTTCGCCCGCTCGTGGACGGCGCGCGCGATCTCGACGAGTTGTCTGGTGGCGATCGGGAGATCCTCCACCGTCGCGCGGACGTCGACCTCGATGCCGAGGACGTCACGGAGCACGTGACGGGATTCCCGGATCATCGTCTCCCGGTCCAGTGGCGCGAACGGCGTGCGGCGTCCCTTGGTCAGCTCGGCGTGCAGGTAGACGTTCTCGTAGACCCTGAGGGACGGGACCAGGCTGAGTTCCTGGTGGACGGTGCGAATGCCGAGTCGCTGCGCCTCGGTGACGCTCGCCGAGCCGAGGTGTTGGCCGTCGACGCTGATCGTCCCCGAATCGGCCGAGTAGACGCCGGACAGGATCTTGATGAGGGTCGACTTGCCCGCGCCATTGGCGCCGAGCAAGCCGACCACCGTGCCTGAGTCGAGCCGGAGATCCACATTCCTCAACACGGGGACGCCACCGAACGACTTGCCGATTCCGGTCATATCGACGACTGGCATGGAGGGAGTGCTGGGCATGGGGATCTCCGGGCTCGATCTCAGGGCTGGAAGGGAACTACTCCTGCGTCACTTGCCCGGCGGAACGTACTCGTAGTTCTTCGGATCGAAGGTGTTCATGTTGCTCTTGTCGTACACCGTGGTGGGCACGTCGATCTTGCGATCGACCGTCTGGCCGTCCTGCACGAACTTCTTCACTGCCTGCAGTACGAGGGTGCCCATGGCCTTGCTCCCGGTGTCCACCGTGGCGGTGAGCTCGCCGTTCAGGATCGACTGGCGACCGTCCTTGGTGTTGTCGTATCCGGCGATCTTGATCTGGTCGAGCTTGCCGGCGGCCTTCACCGCTGCGACCGCGCCCAGGGCCATCTCGTCGTAGAGACCGTAGATGAAGCCGACATCCGGGTTCGCCTGGAGGATGTTCTCCGTGACCGTCTGACCCTTGGCCCGGGTCCAGTCAGCCTGCTGCGACGCGACGACAGAGAGGTTGGAGTTGCCCTTGATGGCGTCCATGAAGCCGTTGAGACGCTGGTCGTTCACCACACCCGGGAATCCCTGGAGCACTGCCACCTTCGTCGGCGAGGTGAAGGTCTTGTTCGCCCACTCGCCGATCTGGTGGCTCGCGCCGTACTGGTCGAAGGTGACGCAGGTGACGTAGTACTGGTCGTTCTCGGAGAGAGTCGCCATGTTGAACAGGAAGACGGGGATGCCCTTCTCGGACACTTCCTTGATGTAGGGAAGCATCGCCTCCTGGTCCTCGGTCGCCATGATGATGGCGTCGATGTTCTGCTGGCTAAGGGTCTCGAGGATGCTCGGCTGCTCCTGCAGCGTGGCCGTGTTCGAGCTCGGTGCCTGGACGGTGAGGGTTGCCCAGCTCTCACCGCCGTTCTTGTCGATCTCCTCCTTGATGCCGGCCAGAACCATCTCGTACGACGTGTTCATCACCACCGGCACATAGGCCAGGTGCAACGGACCGGTCTTGGTGGTCGGCTTCATCAGGGTTCCGGAGGTGGCGCTCTCGGATGCCGAACCGCCGGAGGACGGTGCGGTCGAAGCCGCACCGGGCTGATTGGAGGTTGAACACCCGGCCAGGAGCGCCAGGGGAATTGTCGCGGCAACCAGGCCGCGGATGAGTCGCTTCACTGCTGTCTCCTTCGACGATGCATCATGCGAGCCACAAGTATGTTCGGGGTCCGCCGAACCTTCGCACACTTGCCGTCGGTTGCAGAAGCGCGCACTGCAACTAGTTGCAGTCATGGGGAGTCACTCGGTGGCCCGGGTTCGGGCGGAGGAACCCGCGAAGGCGCGCCGAGCCTGTTGCCGGATCCGCAAGACGGGCGGGCGTACCCGGCGTCCGGGACATCGCGTGGTCGGGCGACAGAACTCGAACCGGAGGGATAGGCGCGCCGAACTGGCGTCTGACTAGGTGTGATAGTCACGATGCGGCGATCTCGGAGACCAGTTGGGGCTTATCTGGGGCAGAGATTCCAGCATGTGAACCTGTCGCCCCCTTTGGAAGGTCCAGCCCGATCCAGCGCCACTTCAGCACGCACTTCTGTTGATCCCTGCGTGCCGATGACTTACTCCCCCGGTCGGGGTCTCGGGCTGATCGGCGATGCCACGAGACAACCACCGCAATCTGTGAGGCACAACATACGACAACCAGATCCTCTGGGCTCGCGGCACCTGCGATCGTCAGCCCGTCAACCGTGAGGCTCGGTGGCTCAGTCATAGGCGAAGAGAGGTCGCCACGGGCGTCACGCTGGCGACTGGAGACGCGCATATGTCGGTGCGCTCACATAGGATCCGAAGCGTGAGTGAGTCGGTCGGAAAGCATGTCTTCGTCTCCTACGTTCGAGAGGATTCTGCGCAGGTCGACCAGCTCTGCGCGATCCTCGAAGCTAGCCGGATTCCATACTGGCGAGATCGGACCTCCCTCGGTCCGGGCGACGCGTGGAAGGCGAAGATCCGCGATGCGATTCGCGAGGGCTCGCTGGTGTTCTTGGCCTGCTTCTCAGAGTTCTCCAGAGCGAAGCTGAAGTCGCATATGAACGAGGAACTCACGCTTGCAGTCGAGGAATACCGCAAGATGCCACCCGGGCGTACGTGGCTGATCCCCGTGCGGTTCGACGACGGCGACGTGCCGGAATGGGATTTAGGTGCAGGCAGGGTCCTCAGTGATCTCAACTACGTCGATCTGTTCGGATCTGCCATGGCACCGCAGGCAGCCTCGTTGGTCACCACGATTCACGGTGTCATGGGTGAGAAGCAGCTCGGAGCAGCGCAGACGCTCGAGGCTGTCGAGCATGCCGTGGCCTCAGATCGAATCGAGGTTCTGAAGCGCTTAACCAAAGAAATGCTCCTGGATCCGCAGCGACGTATCCAGCTCGACGATCTCGTTGGACAGGAGGTTCAGCGAGTGATCCTGACCATCTCCGACAGTGTGAGGGTCGAAGGCCCGCTTGAAGGGTCGGGAGCAGATCAGATCGTCCGTGTCGCTGAGTCCGCCCAGGAACTGTGGTCCTTGGCTGCACCGTTCTGCGCTTCATTGCAGGTGGCGGCTCGATGGGCATCACCGGATGCCCTCGGCCCTTGGGCGATGTCGATAAAGTCGTTCGTCGAGGCAGCGAACAGAAGCACTGCGGGGATCACTGCGCTAATAGAACAGCGGCGCTTGCCCGGGATGGTCGCGGCGATGACGGCCGGACTTGCGTGCGTGGCCAACGCGAAGTGGGAGAACCTGCGCGTCCTTCTGACGGAGCAGATGGTCAAGGACCGGTACCAGCCCACACGACTGCCACTGCTCGAGGCCACCGATCCGTACGCGCCATTCGGGAGTGCGGAGCTGGTTCCGCACACTCTCGCCCACTCCGCGGTTGATGGCTTAGGCCTGCGAGACGCCCTCGAGGACTTCACGGAGAGGCGAAAGGGCAAGTACCACACGCCCGTCGCTGAATGGCTGCATCACGTCCTGAGGCCGCTATTCATCGATCAACTGCCGCAGGAGGACGCCTATGCCGCGGAGTTCGATCGGGCCGAGGTCATGCTGGGGCTATTGTCGACCGACCTCGTTCTGGCTCGACTGCCCATCGGGACTACTGACCGCATGTGGAGAGGATCTCGCTGGTTCGGTCGTTCGATGTGGCGGTCAAAACACAGCTACGGGAACCCCATCGACGACTTCAGCCAGGAACTTGCGGCCCAAGGAGAGATGTGGGCTCCGCTGCGCGCCGGTCTCTTCGGAGGGAGTCAGGATCGCGCACAGGCCGCCATCGACAAGTACCGTGCTGACTTTTCGGAGTGGTCGCGCTCCATCTGGTAACGGGTGCTTGGCTCGGCCGCCCAGGATGCGCTCGGAAGCGTAGTTGGGGAGGCATTCGGCCGGATGCTCAGGGATCCATGCCGCCGGATGCTGGCGAGCTCCCCCTACCGATCGCCCGCCGTCCATACCATTCGCAGTCGCTTGCGAAGACGTGCGCTCTTGGCAACAAATGCAATCGGGTCCCGGAGCCGCTGCTCTACCTCAGCTCTCTCTACCTGAGATGAGTCGAGAGGGCACAGAACAACAAACAGGCCAGCCGTACGCAGGAGGATAATTGCGTCGACATCCGTCGGGCGCAAGTTATGACCGTGCGCGATGGAATTCCTCATGGTGGAGACGGGGTTCCTCAACGTGCGCAACCAGTCGATGTCGAACCCCAGTGTCTCCAGGCGAGCAGCATACGTCTCCAAAGCCGGGAACCGCCCCTCGGAGTTGCCAGTCTCGATCCTGAAGATCGGCTCGCCGAGTGCCAAGAGGAGCCCTCTGGCACCAGCCTCGATGAGTGGGTACGCCGCTCGGGCGGCGTCGTCGTAGCGACCGTCCCAGAAGCTCTGGAGTGCCTGACCGAATGACGTCGCTGTCTCCATATCGCATCGATACTTCGTCGCGAGGTGGGCACCGACTTCTTGCGGCGAGCTCGCTCCGAGCTCAGTCTTGATTGCCAACAGTTCGTTACCCAGAGTGACCGCGTTCGCTTTGGCGATGAAGATCTCCCGACGCTCCAGCGCCTCGGCTTGCGCCTCCTCGGGGCCCGCGCTAGAGCGCACGGGCATCCCGTTACCGTCTATGGTGATTCGGGATACCAGCTGGAGAATCCCACCGCTCGCACGCTCAGCTTCGCGAAGATTGGACTCGTGCGAACCGGTCGGAGCGGGTGTCGTGAGCCAGATGTCCAGAGCCTGAAGCGCAGTCCTCGCTCCCCGGTAGCGCGACATGCGCCAGTCCACGAGGTTGCGGGGCACGGTTAGTTGACTAGTTACAGTCTGCATTCCGAGCTCTTCGATCGGCATGTCTTGCATGGCAGCGACAGCGGCGCCTCGGAGGTCGTTGAGGCCGAACGTCTGGGCTTCGCTCGCAGCACGCTGCAGCCAGTGAAGTCGGACGAGTCCCTCGGCCTCCTGAGCAATGCTGAGGTATCCCTCCACGAAAGAGCGGTGGGCGCCAAGACGCTCGAGGTCGGTCTCCGCCAACTTCACTCGAAGCTCATGAATGAAGTCGACAACCAGGTCGGATTGGCCATGACCGCCTTGCAATGCATCAACCAGACCCCGCACCTCGTCTCTCTCGGGATGTGCGAACGGTCCGGTTCGGGGAGGGATCGCGAGCGGCTCCAGGCACTGAAACAGCACGTGGGTGAGGCCTTCCGTCACCGCCGCGAGCGCCATGTCCCATAGTTCTTGGCGGACGAGCGTCTCAACTGGAAGCGCGAACTGGCGGGCGAGGCTGGAGGCACGGCGCAGGCATGAGGCGCGATAGTGGGCGTCCAAGCCCTCTTGTGTGGCAAGTCGTCGGTAACCCTCGACAACACGTTCGGCTTCGGGGAGTCCGGATGCTAGGCCTGCAGCCAGCACGACGTCGCGCAGGTGGGTCTTCGGTAGGTCGTGGGTGACTCGGGCGCAAAGGTCGAGCCAGCAAGCCTTCTCCCGTGGGTCGACGGTCTCGAACGCTGGAGGCCACTCGCCCTCAGCTGAGGAGAAGCGCTCTCCCATTACTGAGGCGCCATAGCGGTTGGGATCATCCGTGATCGCGTGGGCGAAGGCGCGCTCCGCCATCACGACAAGCCGGCCGCGCGACTCCCTAGTGCCCGCTTCGAAGTGCCTCCGGGTCAGCTTAAGCATCAGATCCCAAGGGTCGGTCGCGGCTGGGCCGAAGACATCAATCTCCGTCGCCAAGGTCTGAATCTCGCCGTCCTCGTAGAGCCAGCTGGCGTTGTCATCGTCAGGTCCGTCGGTCGCCGTATCGTGCGTCACCGCGACCGCCAAAGCACCACGCCTGCTGACAGCGCCCCATCATCCAGCATGGGACCCGGGCGCGGCGGCTCGTGCGTTAGGGGGGCGGTGAGAGTTCTCCGGCGCGCATGTGTTGCCATGCCAAGCATCCTGACACGAACAGCCAGTCTCACGGTGGTGGATGCATGGCGTCGGCAGTGCGGGGCCGGTAGCAAGAACGCTGGCGGTTCCTATGTGCGCAAGAGCCTCGACGCACACGAACGACCACGGCTACATCGGTCGAGAATCGGAAAGGCACCGGGGAGCCCGACCATGACGCCCGACGCCGGGTCGCGTATTCCGGGACGCTCGCGCCTGGGACGGTGGACGGTTCACGACCATGCGTTGACTCACGACACTTTGCGAGATTGACGGTACGGCTGACAGAGACTCTCCGCGGGCGCTACAACTTCTCTGTGATGGATTCACAGGTGGAGGATGTCGAAACCCTCTCCAAACTGGCGGAGAAGGAAATCCTCAAGTATCAGCTGGCTCATCTTCACCAGACACGCCGTGGTCCAGCGTTCTGGCCACTGCCTGATCGGGGCATGACCGGCAAGGAGGAGGGCAGGCGGGAGCTCGCGAGGCGTAGTGCTCGGCTGGGATTCGGAGGGGTGTCATGACCGCAACGAAGGGCAGCTTCGCTGTCGGGGCTCACTGGATCAAGGCCGCGCTCCAACTCAACCCATACACATACACCGGCAAAGGTGCACCAGCGAAGGCGTTCGCGGATGAGGGCACCTACAACGCGGCGATCCTGGACCGATGCGAGGCCGAGGGCATCCGCCTCATCGCTGTGACCGACCACTGGTGCGTGGACACCGCTCGGTCGCTAATCGATGCTGCTGGAGATCGAGGGATCGCTGCACTTCCCGGCTTTGAGGCCAACTCCGCGGAAGGTGTTCATCTACTCGTGATCTTCGAGGCCGGCACCGACTTTGCCGACATCAATGCTGCGATTGGCGTCTGCGGCGGTACACCCGGATGCGCCAACGGCACGACCGGGCGTCCGTTCAATGAAATCCTCCGCGCGATGGATGAGAGAGGCGCACTGGTCATCCCCGCCCACGCCAACGTTGCAAACGGCGGGATGCTCACGGGGCGGAATGGTCCCCCACTCGTAAAGATGGTGACTCATCCGGATCTCCATGCATTGGCGGTGACACCTGGCCACCCGGAGGCGAGTGATCAGGAGGCAATCTGCAAAGGCCGCAAGCCGTTCGATCGGGTTCATCCCCTGGCGGTGATCTTCGCCGATGACATCAACGGCCCGGACGCACTTGCTCAGCCAGGCGCCACGACCTGGTTCAAGGTGAACGCACTCCGGCTTGACAGCCTCAAGCTGGCTGTGCGCACTCCAGCGACGCGAGTCGCAACCAGCGATCCCACCTCATCACCGCGTCCCCTGATTCGACAGATCTCCTGGAGCGGGGGATTCCTTGACGGAGCAACGATCCCCATCTCCCCGGACCTGACCACGCTCATCGGCGGCCGCGGAACCGGAAAGTCGACGGTTGTCGAAAGTCTGCGTTATGCGCTGAACATTGAACCGATCGGCGCCGAGGCACGGCGTGACCACGACTCCATTGTCAGTGGCGTGCTTCGTTCGGGCACGACGGTTCGCGTGGAGGTTGAAACCACGACGCCCGCGCCGCAACGCTTCACTATTGAGCGGTCAGTGCCCAACCCGCCGGTCGTGCGTGACTCCAGTGGCACCGCAACCAACCTGACACCTGCCGATGTGGTCGGCAGCGTCGAGATCTTTGGCCAGCACGAACTTGCCGAGTTGGCGCACGACAAGGTGAGTGTTGCTCGGATGGTTCAACGCTTCGCCGGCTCCGCTGGACCGGACCCGGACCACGTGGGCCTCTTGGAGAAGCTGCGGGACAACCGAACCAAGCTCGCCCGTGCGGAGAAGGACCGCGACAATCTAGAAACCGAACTCACCGACATCCCCCGCCTTGAGCAGCACGTCGCGCGGTACACCGCTACCGACCTGCCTACGCGGCTCAAGGAACTGACGCAGCTCGATAGCGACGAGGGTGTCTTCGCGGAGGCGAGTGGGCGCTTGTCGGCCGCCCGAGGGGTTCTTGCGCCGTTAGCCGACGCCGAGGCTATTGCTGCGCTCACCGCCGCTCTTCCAAACATCGAGACGTCGCCACAGAAGGAGACGCTGGAGCGGGTCAGCGCGGCCACCGCCAGACTTCAGGGAAGGCTAGCCGCGCTGCTTGCGGAGGCGGTGACTGCCGTCGACGAGGCGGAGGCGGAAGTTGCGGGGGCCAAGGCTGCTTGGAAGGTAGCAACCGACCCCCAACGCGATGGGCACGCCGAGGTCCTCCGACAGTTGGTTGAGGATGGACATGACCCCGACAAGTACCTGACGACGACCAAGGCGCTCGAGGTACTCAAGGCGAAGGAGCAGCGGCGCCCCGGGATTGCGACCCGTATCTCGGGCTTGCATGCCGAACGAACCGATCTCCTCGGACAACTTGCAGCGATCGAGACCAGGCATTCCGAGGAACTGACTGCTGCGGTTCGACAGGCCAACGCGGCGACAAACGGAGTTGTTGTCGTCCGGCCGATCGCAGCACCCGATCGCAAGCCCATCAAGAGCGTCGTCGAGCGTCACATCAAGGGTGTGCGAACCCAGATCATGGCTGCCATCGATGCCGAGAGCTTCTCACCTCGAACCTTCGTTGCGGCCGCACGGAGTGGCCAAGAAGAACTCGCCAAGCAGTTCGACGTCCGCGGCGCTCAGGCAACGAACCTCATCGGTGCTGGTGAGCAACTTCTTCGTGAGCTCGAAGAGCTGAGCGTTGGTCAAGCGGTCGACATCCGTCTCGACGTCAGTGCTGGCTCCGGTGTGCGCGAGCTCCGAAGTCTTGACGACCTCTCGAAGGGCCAGAGAGCTACTGCCCTGCTGCTTCTACTCCTTGGCGCTTCGACGGCGCCGCTCGTGATTGACCAGCCCGAGGATGACCTCGATAACCGGTTCGTATACGACGGGATTGTGCAGCGGCTTCGCGAACTCAAGGGGACTCGTCAGATCATCGCCAGCACGCATAACGCGAACGTGCCGGTGCTTGGTGATGCCGAGCTGATTGTGGCGCTGGAGGGAAATGGTCAGCACGGTTGGCCGTCTCCCGAGGGCGTAGGGTCGCTCGACGATGCACCCATACGGGCGCTGGCCGAGAGCTTGCTTGAGGGTGGGCAGGCCGCGTTCAACGCGAGGCAGCACCTCTACGGGTTCTGATCAGTCGACGGTGATCGGCCAGGGGCGGCCGTGAACGTCAGCGAGGAGCCTGCGGCGTCTGCCTCCGAGGAGTCCGGGTCAGCCAGAATCCACAGGGTGCAAATCTCTCCCAGCGGATGGTCGAGGGGCGAGCTTGGCTGCGCGCACCAAGCCCACCCGGCCAAGGCGCCCATGACCTGCAAGGGCGCAGACTAGGCGGCCATCGCTGACCGCTCGAAGGTCCGCTCACCGACCCCCGTGACCGAGCCGCCTCCCGCCCGGTGGATCCAGACCAACTGCTACCCCGTCCTCGCGATTCCGCCGGCCCGTCGCGGTACCCGCAGACCTCCTCGACAACCATGTACGCGAGGTAACCAGAAGCATCACACACCTCTGGCATGCCCTTCACCATTTCGTTAGTATGAAATGCAACACTCCTCCCACTAGGAGCTTCGCATGCGAGAGGTGATCCGCGACCCCGCGAAGACGTTCAGGTGTCCTCGGTGCGGCGCGCCGGTGACCTACAAGGGACGCGGCCGGCGTCCGGTCTGGTGCTCGGCGCGGTGCCGGGTCGAGGCGTCCATCGAGCGCCGCGGGAACGAGATCGTCGGAGTCAAACCCGAGGTCGTGAAGGTCGTTTCACCGACCGCACGGCTCAGCGATTGGGAGAAGGAACGGCGCCAGGAGATCGAGCGAAACCTCGACCGAGACACCGTCGTCGATATGGTCGCGAGCCGGCCCGAACTGCTCATGGACGCGCTCGCCCGCGTCGAAGAACACGGGTTGAGCGCCCCCGCTGGAGAACGACAGATCCTCTCCGACGCAATGATCCGGACGGCGCGCTCCGTCTCCCCCGATACCGTCGGCCAGGCCATCACGTCGCCGCGGCGCTCGCACAAACGGGACGTCTCCGAGTGGGTTACCCTCCTCGACGAACTGACCATGCAGCTCGCCACCGGGTTGCTCTACAACCGCGATCTTCCGACCATCGACGATCCCATGCGCAACCTGGTCGACCACTACCTCCAGCGCGTGGACGGCTCGAACCGCTGAGCACGCTTTCTTTCCTGGCGTTTAGGCGCTTCTGAAGCACTGCTCAATCCATGACAGTCGTGCCCGCAGCAGCACCAGCGCGCGGCCAGCAGACTCCGGAACTTGCAGATCTGAGCTTCGAGACTTGCAGATCTGAGCTTCGAAACTCGCAGATCTGAGGCAACACCACAGGGAGGGCCGGCCCAGAGACAGCGTTGCGCTTCTCGCAAGGCCTCAGTGCTGAGCGAAGCCTTCGGCGAGAGCTTCATCGACGCGGTCAGAGGTATCGCGTCGGCCGTCGTTGGCCGGACCGAAGGCAAAGAAGGCTGGCGGCCATGAGCCGGTTCGCCGACCGTGGCTCTCAGTTCTCCGGGCCAGCGCAAGCAAGCTGGCGACCTCGTGGTCGGGCAGTTGGTCGATGAGCTGATGCAGTTCGTCGCGAGCGGCCTCCATCGCAGCAGTGAGGGACCGCATGCCCAGGCGAAACCGGTGCAGTCGTGGCGCTTCGTATTGCACGCGTAGTACGCTCGACTCCAGGAGAGGGCAACCCATGGGAGCAGAGAAGTTGATTGCGGCCGAGTCGGAGGCTGCGGAGCAGCACCCGGACACTGCGATCCGCCCGGGGTCCAAGGTCACGCGCGGCCACAACCGGGTCAAGACTCTTCAGGTGCGGCTCAACGACGACGAGTTCGCGACACTCACCGCCGCTGCCGAACGGCTCGGGGTGCCCGCCTCCACGCTCGCCCGCGATCTGCTACTGCGCGAACTGGCCTCGCCGTGTGAGAGCCCGCAAGCTGTCATTGCCCGAATGCGAGCCGATCTCGACGCGTTGGCCTCGTCAGTGGCCTGAACGGATCGCTCACCCGAGCCAGAACGGACGCAACATCGCGTCGACGTCCTCGGGACGGACGCGGAGGATGCGCCGTCCGCTGGAGAAGACCGCCAGTTGACCGGACGCGATCCGGCGTCGCAGGGTCTTCCGGCTGATCCCCGTCCGCTCGGCCGCCTGGGCCAGGGACTCGTAGCGCTGCTGCTCCATGGTGAACTCCTTCCGCAGCCCCTTAAGCCTCAGAAGGGGCCTGATCCGGACACCGGAGGACCAAGCGATGTGAAGATCTGCCACCTCGTGCCGCCTGCCGGGCCTGACGTCATGGCGTCAACCAACGTCCCAACATCCTGCATTATCCGGGTGATATACTCCGCTTTATAAAGGTTTCCGCGCCGGCACTGCTACCCCTGCTGCGGTCCCAAGCCCAGGGCGAGATCCTCGCATGGGTCTTCCTCACCCCCGGCGAACACAGCATCGTCGACATCGCCCGAGCGACCAGCATCCCCGAGACCACCGTGCTTCGCGAGATCGACCGGCTCACGGCGACTGGCTTCGTTCTCGAACGCCGCCAGGGCCGGTCACGACTCATCACGCCCAACCCCGACAACCCCGCCACCCAGCCCCTGACGGCGCTCCTGGCCATCACCTTCGGACCGGCACACGTGCTGCGCCAACACCTGGCGACTCTCGACGGCGTCGACTACGCCGCGATCTACGGCTCCTGGGCTGCGCGGGCAACCGGCGCACCCGGACAACCCCCCGCCGACATCGACCTCCTCGTCGTCGGAGAGCCGCCCCGCACCCACCTCTACGAACTCGCTGAAGACGCCTCGACGACCCTGCGTAGGCCGGTCAACGCCACTGTCGTCGATCGTGCCACCTGGCTCGCCGGCACCGATCCGTTCATGGCAACCGTCCAGCAACGTCCGCTCATCACGCTCATTGACAATCTCTCCACGCCGACCACTTCGGTGTGAGTCGGCCCGCGATGGAATCCGAATAGCACAAGTGCTACCATCTGGTCATGGAGAACACCGTGGGGCTCAGGGAGCTGCGTCAGGACGCCTCCGAGCTGGTACGTCGGGCACAGGCCGGGGAGGAGATCACGATCACGGTCTCCGGACGGCCGAGCGCTCGGCTGGGACCCACGGAGCCGGTCCAGTGGCGGAGTTGGGAAGACGTTGCCGAGCTGTTCACCGGCCCCTCCGATCCGGAGTGGGAGCACGACCGCGAGCTTGTTGCCGATGACGTCCGCGACCCCTGGGCCGGACGGTGAGCACGCCAGTTCAGCCAGAGCGCGCACTGCTCGACACCAGCGTCCTCATCGCCGGTGACGTCGCACCGATCCCCGGCGTGCTGGCCATCAGCGCGATCAGCCTTGCCGAACTCCAGTTCGGAGTGCTCGTCGCCAAGACGGCCACCTTACGCGCCGAGCGGCTGCGCCGGCTCAGCGTCCTCCAGAAGCACTTCGACGCCCTGCCGGTCGATGACGCGGTCGCCATCAGCTACGGCCGGCTCGCCGCCGCCGTGGTCGATGCCGGACGCCAGCCCCGCCGCCGCGCCATGGACCTCCTCATTGCCGCTACAGCCCACGCCCACGGCGCACGCCTCTACACGCGCAACATCGACGACTTCGCCGGGCTCGAGGGTCTCGTCGAAATCAGCACTGCCTGACACTTGGCTCTGACGGGATAGCCAGATCGTATAGCCTCGGCAGCTTGCGGCTCGGCCGCCAGGCCCGCTCCACAACGGCAATCGATAGCAACTGTGCCACAGACAACGTTCCCAGTGGATCCTCCATCCACGCGGTGGCCGTCTTCGCTAGTCGATGGTCCGTCGCAAGCGCTGCACCTCGGCCACGTGCCGCACCGTGGGTCCAAACTCAACCCATGAGTGCTGCTCGGCAGAGGCAGCGACTGGGAGTTTGAGGAGGGGCACCCCCAAGGATGCAGGACCAAACCCGAACGCGGAGGTCGGTGGAACTGAAGCAAGCCCGAAGCCGAGCCCGTTGATGTCGACTAGACCTCCGAGCCTGCCCAGGAGTCGGCGGCTCCGCAACGCTGCTCTTGCAGCTTCACGCAGTTCTTCCTCCCCTCGAACTTGCGCTGGCGCTGCAAGGAGCGCCTGAAACGAGTCTGAAACCCTTCGGACGCTACGGTCGTCCTTGATGTCGGCAACTCGTCGAAGTGTCGGCTCACGGAGGCTCAGCGCCGTGAGCTTCTGATAGCTGAGCAAGGCTGTGGAAACTCCTTCCCCATCACGGATGGGGTCCCAACGCAGATTGCCGATCGGGGACGCGCTTCCCAGAAGCATCTCCCGACTGATGACCTGCATACGGATGAGTCCATTGATCACCTTTCGGCGCCGCCTTCCACAGATGAGCGGCACATGATGCTCTCGAACGAGCATGGCATCCGAAACTGCGCCCGTGATTTCAAACCACCACTCATCGGGGTGTAGCCGGCGAAACACCGACCAGACCTCCGGTTGGCGCGCGATGTCAGGCACCGAGTCCCCGATGTACTGACTGGCCGCGTGGATCGCATTCTGAACGACGGTCACGCCCAAAGACGGCACCCTCGATTGTTCAGCAGTACGCCACGGCCGTGTCCACGGAATCATGCTGCTCGGCGCGGGCAAGTCGCCGGAGGCCAACAGAACCTGATCGAACATCACCAGCGACGCGAGCGCGACATCTCGCAGTTTCCGGCTCCCGCGGAGCGCATGCGAGTAATAGCCCGGAGGAGCCGTTGGGAGATCCGGACGCACGTTGGGATCGAACTCAGGCCCACATTCCGCGAACCACTGGTATACGGCACCCGAGTACGGCGCCGAGAACAGCACCTGCATGCCCCAAGCACTACCACGCGGCGCGACCTCCGCGCATACACGACACACACGCCCGAATGCTCGACCACACCGAGGACCGCGCCGACCTCGAGAAGCCCGTCAACATCACCACTGCCCAAAGGAACTGGCCTCACAGCTCAGCGAGTTTGCTCATGTTCTCGGCCAGCCGGGACCGGGACGCCCGCGTCGCGTGCTGGTACCGCTCGACCATGCCGGCGGTGGCGTGGCCCATCATCGCCTTCAGCTCGGCGGTTGTCGCGCCGGTCATGCCTGCCAGTGACGCGGCCGAGTGGCGCATGTCGTGGAAGGTCAGATCCTCCCGGCCGATGACCTTGCGGGCCTTGCCGTAGGCGTAGCGCAACGCCTTCTCCGACATCGGCGAGACGCCGTCTCCGCCCGGGAAGAGGAAGCCGTCGCGTCCGGTCACCGGGAGCGCGGCGACGTACTTGGCCAGGTACGGGATCAGGTGCGGCGGAATGCCGACGTCCCGGACGCCGGCCGCCGTCTTCGGCGCTCCGACGTGCACCTGGCCCTTCGTTCGCGTCACCGCCTGCCGGACGCGCACCACGCCCTCGGTCAGGTCGAGGTCGCGCCGCCGCAGGCCGCGCACCTCCCCCGACCTCAGCCCGCACCACCCGGCCAGCACCACCGGCAGCCCCTGCTTCGCCGGCAGCTCGAGCAGCTTGTTGAGTTCGGCGGGCGTCGCTGGCTCGATGTCGCGCGTCCGGCGCACCTTGCCGGCGTTGCGGACGCGGCACGGGTTGCGGTCGATCAGGCCCTCGTCCTCGGCCTCGCGCAGGATCGAGCGCAGCAGGGAGTAGGCGTGCTTGCGCTGCACCGGACGATCCCCGGACAGCACCGTGGAGTACCAGCGGCGGATCTGGTCGGGCTCGAGGTACTTCAGCTTGAAACTCCCCAGCGTCGGGGCGATCAGCTTCTCCAGCAGCCGGCCGTACTCCTCACGCGTCCGCGGGGTCAGCTCGCGCTCAGCCAGGCAGCGCCGCGCGTAGCCGGCCAGAGTGTCCAAGTCGTCCGGCTGACCCTTCACCTTCACCGGCGGACGCCACTCCTGGCGCGAGATCGACCGGTGCACCTCACCCAGCCAGAACTCGGCGTCGATCCGGTCGGAGAACAGGTTCGGAGCCTCGTAGCGCTGCCGATCCGGGCCGACGTAGCGCGCACGGAAGTACCCACTCCGGCGCTCGATGCTGCCGAAGGACCGGCGCTCCTGACCCAAGGGAACCTCCTGATCGACAGGAAACCCGAGAACCAGTATATCGCTCTGACTAGGGGTTTCGCTTGCCCCAAATTAGCCCCAATTGGGGCTTATCTGGGGCACGGAAGGTCTTGACATGGCCACTTCTGGGTGCATGTCGCCTGTCGCCCCTGAGGTGTTCGGCCTAGCCAGCAAGGCATAATGCCTAGCCCCAGCCTGGGGCACAAATTGTCGGGGCGACAGGACTCGAACCTGCGATCTCCTGCTCCCAAAGCAGGCGCGCTAGCCACTGCGCTACGCCCCGTGGACCGCGGCAACTCTATCCAGCCGGGGGGACGGCGGTCCAAGCGGGCAGATCCCGCCACCCCGACCGCCTCGGAGCCGCGTCAGCACACCCGGTCAGCCGAGAGCGCCGAGGCCCGGGTTGAGCAGCAGCCAGGCCAACGGCCCGGCATCCGGGATGCGCCCGTCGACGTAGGCGCAGAGCACCTGGCCGCGGGCCTTCTCTGCAACCAGGCCGTAGTGGCCGGCGCGATCCCACTCGGGCGGGCACAGCTCCAGCAGCCCGACCAGCTGGGCCTGCTCGGTCCACGTGATCAGCGGCGCCTCCCCGGGCAGGATGCCGCCCAGCCGGTTCGCCACCCCAGCCAGTTCCGCGTCCCCGAAGTCGGCGCTGCGGTAGTGCATCAGCGAGCTCTCCAGCGCTGCGGTCCGACCCACGGCGGTCCGTCCCATCAGCTCGTGGCACCGCTCCCGCGCCTCCAGGCCCACCGACAGCGACGTGATCCAGCCCGCCATCGCCACCCGGCCGTAGCCTTCTCCTGCCGGGATTCGCCCCAGCAGCCGCAGCGCGTCCGAGACCAGCGCAGCCTCGCCCAGGCTGCGTCCCCGCGCCAGCCCGAACGCCGCCCCCAACACCGACTCCTCCGCCGCCCAGTCCACCCGGTCGAGCAGGTCGTGCGCCGACGGGTCCAGCCACAGCGCCCGTCGATCCGCAGCGAACTGGACGCACAGCGCCTCCGCGACATCCAGCTCGTCGCCGCGCCCGACGGCGTCGGCCGCGACCTCGTGCAGCACACTCTCCGGGGACGGCACCCACTCCAGCGGAATCCGGCTCAGCCCGCGCGGGGTCTGCACGTCCAGGATCCGGCGACCCACCTCCGCCGTCACCGAGACCATCCCGTCGGTGAAGTCGACCACCACGTCCTCGGGCGCGCTCAGGCCGTAGTCAGCGACGTCACCCCACCACGACTCCTCCGCGTCCAGCTGGGTGTCGTTCAGCCACGGCGGCAACCGCCCCGCCAGGTCGTCCAGCATCGGGTACCAGTCCGAAACCAGAGAAGTGGTCAGCCGCTCCCCTGCCGCCAGCTCGGCTCCCGCGGGCGCCACCAGGTAGTCCACGGACGCGCTGCTCTCAGCCGGATCGCCGAACTCCTCCAGGTAGCCCTGCTCCAGCCGCAGCCCCAGCACCGGGCCGGCAGCGTGGGCGGGAGCCACCGCCAGCAGCGCGTTCACCCCGCTCCCCCAGCTCCACAGCGCGTACTCCGGCCCCGGGCGCACCCGCAGCCGGTCCTCGACCACGTCCGGACGGTGCGCCTCCCGGGTGAGTACCCAGCGGCTGCGCCAGCCCTCCAGCACCGAGTGCCGCTGGAAGACCCGGCCCTCCGGCGTGGCCAGCGTGTGCTCCACCTCGTCCGGCGCCTCGAACTCGGCCGGAGCACCCTTCACCCCCAGCCATGCCAGCTCCACGACGAGATCCGGCCCGCGCAGCAGCCGGACGGACGTGCCGTCCCCGGCGACCCGCACTTCGGCCTCGCCCCAGTGCATCACCGCCGGCGTTGGCATCTCGCGCACCAGTAGAGGTTACGACCCTCGAAGGCGCGGACGCTGACCTCGCGCCCGCAGACCAGGCAGGGCTGGCCGGCCCGGCGGTACACGTACACCTCGCCGCCATGCCGATCCACCCGCGGCTCGCGGCCCATCGCCTCCGGCGTGTGCTCGGGACGCACCGTGTCGATCCGGCCGTGCCGAACCCCGAGCGGCATCAGCTCGACCAGGTCAGCCCAGATCCGTTGCCACGCCCGGGCGGAGAGGGTGTTTCCCGGCGTGTCGGGATGGATCCGCTGCCGGTACAGCACCTCCGCCCGGTAGATGTTGCCGACCCCGGCCGCCACCCGCTGGTCCATCAGCAGGGACGCGATACTGCGCCCCGAGCGGTGCACCCGCTGCCAGGCCCGCGCCGGATCGGCGTCCGCGCGCAAGGGATCGGGGCCGAGCCCAGCGAGCAGACCCGCCACCTCGTCCGGGCCGATCAGCGCGCACGTCTGCGGGCCACGCAGTTCCGCCGCGTGCTGGTCGGACTCGATCCGCAGCCGCAGCGTGTCCGCACCCTCCACCGGACCCGGACGCACCCAGCGCAGCTTGCCGATCAGGCCGAGGTGGATGTGGACGAACGGGCCTGGCGAAGGGGGTCCGGCAGGCTCGAGGGGCGACACCGGGGTGGACCCGAAGTCGATCAGGAGGTGCTTGCCGTAGGCCTCGGCGGTGCGCAGCGTCGTCCCGTCCAGCAACTCCGCGGCTGCGGCGAACCGTCCCTGCGGGCTCGTGACGCGCACCGGCCGTCCGGCGAACGCGACCGTGAGTTCGTCGGCCAGGCGGTGAATCACGTGGCCTTCAGGCATGTCACCTCCGGGTGGAGAAGGGTCTCGGAGTCTACGCTGCACTCATGAGCTCGACGCAGCGCCATCCCGAGCCCGAACGGGTCTTCGGCAGGGACGGCATCTCCGGCCTGGTCGACGCCCACCGGGCGCAACGGGCCCGCGACGTTTCGCGTCCGACGGCTTCGGACGAGGCTGCGGCGGAGGCCGCAGCGGACGCTGCGCTGGCGCGCCTGGAACGCGGTCGTCATTGAACCGGTGCCCGCAGGGGTATGTTGTGTGCGCGCGTGCCGCCAGCGGCAGGCTCGCGCGACCGTGACAGCAAAGTACCCACCGTCCATCACCCCTACTCAGTGAGGTTGCATGTACCCGGCAAACATCACCCGTGCTGAAGCCGCCACCCGCTCGGGCCAGATCGCCACGCACAGCTACGACGTCACCGTGGACCTCTCCGGACGCGTCCCCGACGCCGGCGAGTACGACCCGACCGCGACCTTCGTGTCGTCCTCCACCGTGAAGTTCACCGGCCGCGGCGGCCCCAGCTGGATCAACCTGATCGCCGACCGCCTGCTCGCCGTCACCCTCGACGGCCGTCCGCTGCTGGAGGCGGAGTTCTCCGAGCACAAGCTGCACTTCACCGCCGAGGCCGGCGAGCACGAGCTCACCGTCTCCGCCCTGTGCCGCTACAGCCGCACCGGCGAAGGCCTGCACCGCTTCGTCGACCCCGTCGACGACCAGGTGTACTGCTACACCCAGTTCGAGACCGCGGACGCCCGCCGCATGTATGCCTGCTTCGAGCAGCCCGACCTGAAGGCGACCTTCGCCCTCACCGTGATCGCGCCCGCCACCTGGACGGTGCTGTCCAACTCCCCGGAGGTCGAACCCACCCCGCTCGAGGACGGCCTGGCCCGCTGGGCCTTCGCCGCCACTCCCCCGATCTCCACCTACATCACCGCCCTGATCGCCGGGAACTTCCACACCGTCCGCGACAGCTACACCGGCCAGGGCGCGGAGATCCCGCTGTCGGTGTCGTGCCGGGCCTCCGTGGCGCCGCACCTCGACGCCGAGCGCATCCTCGCCACCACCAAGGCCGGCTTCGAAGTCTTCGAGGAGCACTTCGGCAGGCCCTACCCCTTCGCCGACTACGCGCAGGTTTTCGTGCCGGAGTTCAACGCCGGCGCCATGGAGAACGCCGGGTGCGTGACCATCCGCGACGAGTACCTGTACCGCTCCCGGGTCACCAACGCGTCCTACGAAGCGCGCGACAACACGATCCTGCACGAGCTCGCCCACATGTGGTTCGGCGACCTGGTCACGATGACCTGGTGGGACGACCTGTGGCTGAACGAGTCGTTCGCCGAATGGGCGTCCCACTTCTGCCAGGCCGAGATCCGGGCGAAGGGCGCCGAGCGGGACGACCCGTGGGCGACCTTCGCCAACAGCCGCAAGAACTGGGCCTACCGGCAGGACCAGCTGCCGTCCACCCATCCCGTGGCCGCCGACATGGTTGACCTCGCCGCGGTGGAACTGAACTTCGACGGCATCACCTACGCCAAGGGCGCCTCCGTGCTGCGGCAGCTGGTCGCGTTCGTCGGCCAGGACGCGTTCCTCGCCGGCGTGCGGGCCTACTTCGCGAAGCACGCGTGGGGCAACACCCAGCTGTCCGACCTGCTGGCAGCACTCACCGAAGCGTCCGGACGCGACCTGTCCCACTTCGCCGCCGAGTGGCTGCAGACCGCGGGCGTGAACACGATCTGGGCCGAATTCGCCCTCGACGAGGCCGGAAGCTTCTCCCGGTTCGCGATCCGCCAGATCGCGCCCGCCGCGTGGCCGACCCTGCGGCACCACCGGCTCGCCGTCGGCCTGTACGCCGAGCAGGACGGACGGCTCGTCCGCGTCCATCGCGCCGAGGTGGACATCGCCGGAGAGCTGACCGAGCTGCCCGAGCTGGTCGGCCAGCCGCGTGCGGCGCTGATCCTGCTCAACGACGACGACCTCACCTACACCAAGATCCGGCTCGACCCGCTGTCACTCACCACGGTGGTGAACGGCATCGGCAGGCTGGAGGACCCGCTCAGCCGCGCGCTGTGCTGGGGAGCCAGCTGGGACATGTGCCGCGACGGTGAGCTGCCGGCGTCCGACTTCGTCTCGCTGGCGCTGTCCGGTGTCGGGGTGGAGACCGACCTCACCGCCGTGCAGGGCGTGCTGGCCCAGGCCCGCACCGCGATCGACCTGTACGCGCCGCGCGAGACCCGGGTCGAGCTCAACGAACGGTTCGTGACCGGGCTCGCCCGGCTGCTCAAGGAGGCCGAGCCGGGCTCGGACCACCAGCTGGCCTTCGCCAGGGCGCTCGCCAACGCGGCCCGCTCCGACGCCGTCGTGCAACTCCTGCAGGCCTGGCTGGCCGGGAACGAGGCGCCGGCAGGACTCGCCGTCGACACCGACCTGCGCTGGCTGATCCTGACCAACCTCGCCCGTCTCGGCGTGGTCGGCGACGACACGATCGACGCCGAACTGGCGCGGGACGCGACCGCGCGGGGCGCCGAACAGGCCGCCGGCGCCAGGGCCGCCCAGCCCACACCCGCGG
>DehalE1_100018_pt1 | contig 56011 bp, 54 predicted proteins | sample DehspE1_FD_43922 | JGI IMG/M metagenome (IMG submission 43922) | reverse complement strand
GTTATTCTGAGGAAGAAAGCTTAAAAGTGTTCTTATGTGTTCTATGCATTCTTCTTCTGAATCATCCAGAAAATGTGCCACTCCGCTTATGCTGTTGTGAGTCATTGCTCCGCCAAGCTTTTCTGCAGACACCTTTTCTCCTGTTACTGTTTCTATTACGTTTGGACCTGTTATGAACATTTTGCTGGTATTTTGAACCATGAATATGAAATCTGTTATGGCAGGTGAATAAACTGCTCCTCCTGCACATGGTCCTAATATTACAGAAATCTGAGGTATTACTCCTGAGGCTATGGTGTTGTTGAAAAATATCTTGCCGTAGCCTGACAGAGCATCAACACCTTCCTGTATTCTTGCTCCGCCTGAATCGTTTATACCGATTATAGGAGCTCCAACCTTAAGAGCCATTTCCTGAGTTTTCACGATTTTTGCAGCGTGCATTTCTCCCAGGGATCCTCCAATAACCGTAAAATCCTGGGCATATATGTATACTAATCTTCCATCAACAGTTCCGTATCCTGACACAACTCCTTCGCCGGGATATTTCTTTTTGTCCATTCCAAAATTAACGCATCTGTGTTCAACAAAAGCATCAATTTCAGAAAAACTTCCTTCATCAAGGAGTTTTAAAATTCTTTCCCTGGCAGTCAGTTTGCCGCTTTCATGCTGTTTGTCTATTGCCTTTTGTCCGCCGCCCAGTTTTATTTTTTCATTTAATTCCCTGAGCTCCATCAATTTGTCGTTTGGCAATTTTATACCTCCTAAGATTTGTATATATAACCAAGTATATACAATAATAAATTTCTTTTTCAAAGTCAATCGATACCGTAGGCAAAATAATGTTGCTTTTATTTTGACGTTCAAAGTATATTATATAAACAAAATTTTGTCAATATATTTGTAACCAGCCCACCGCAAAATAATACTCATTAATGAAATCAATTGTGAACATTTTGCATATATTGAATAGTAGCTGAAAATTATGAAAGGTGTGATTCCATGAAATATAATAACTTTGACCAATATAACAGGATACGGCCATACAAGGCTCAAAATATGATTGTGAAAACATTAGAAACTATAGCTCCTCCTGAGCCACAACCTCAACCGCAGCCAGCCGAAGAAATACCACAGCCCTTAGCCAGCACCGGTTACATAAATGTGGGTGTTTACACAGCCCTGGGAGCACTGCCAGTCAAAGACGCCGTTGTGACTGTTTACACAATTGATGAAGACGGAGAAGAAAATGCACTTTACCACGTTGTGTCTAACATAAACGGAAGAGTTCCGACAATGGAAGTTCCTGTAGAATACAGTCCGGAAGATCCTTTAGAAAGTCCTACATTTTATTTTTCAACTTACAACATGAGAGTTCAGGCAATAGGATATTACACTGTCAATATTATTGACCTTCGTGTTTTTCCTAATGTTGCCACAAATTACAGAGTGAGTTTGATTCCCGTAATGGAAGGTGCCACTGAGGAAGAAGGCAGTCAGACTGTTGTCATTCCTCCAACCCCTGCAGATATTTCAAATGAATAAGGAGGAGATTACATGAGCACACAAGTACCAGGATTATCAACTGTTGTAGTTCCGGATAATATTACAGTACATCTTGGAGCTCCGGATCAACCGGCAGAAAATGTAACTGTACCATTTATTGATTATGTAAAAAATGTAGCTTCAAGTGAATTATACCCAACATGGCCTGAAAGCGCCCTAAGGGCAAACATATACGCAATAGTATCAATTGCGTTGAACAGAATATTCACGGAGTGGTACAGGTCAAGAGGATATAATTTTGACATTACAAACACCACTCAATTTGATCAGGCATTTGTTCCAAACAGAGGAGTATTTGACACCATAGACAGAATTGTTGACGACATTTTCAACGATTACATCGCAAGACAAAACCAAGTAGAACCCTTGTACGCCCAGTTTTGCGACGGACGTGTTTCAATTTGCGAAGGAATGTTCCAATGGGGAACTGTTGATTTGGCAGCCCAGGGATATGTTCCTTACGAAATACTTCAGTACTACTACGGAGACAACATCAATATTGTCAGAGATGCTCCGATTGTGAATTTAGAAGAAACATACCCAGGTGTCCCCTTAAGTGTAGGAGACAACAATCAGTATGTGCTGCTGATAAAAATGGCTCTCAATGCCATTTCTGTTAACTTTCCGGCAATTCCGAAAGTATATCCTATAAACGGGGAATTTACTGAAGGAATGGCCGATGCAGTAAGAGCATTTCAGGAAGCATTCAATTTACCTGTAACAGGTGTCATAGACAAGGCAACATGGTATGAAATAAGAAAAATATATGTGGCAGTAAGAAACCTTGCTCAGCTTACTTCACAGGGAATACTTGTAAGCGATATTCCTCCAGATATAGTTACTGAAATCGAGGAAGGAAAAGTTGTTCCAAGAGTGCAACTTGTTCAGTATTTTCTCAATGTTCTTTCAGCTTATTATAGCTCCATACCTGCAGTTGACATTGACGGAATACTAGGTCCAAAGACAAGGACATCAATAATAGAATTTCAAAAAACTATGGGGCTTGAGCCCACAGGCATAATAGATGATGCTACATGGAATTCAATGTACAACAACATACTTGGAATATTAAGGGCACTCCCCCCTTCAGCAATTGCTCTGCCGGCTCTTATATTCCCTAACGTTATTTTAAGAGAAGGATCCGAAGGCCCAAGTGTATTCATTATGCAGGAATATCTTTCATTCATATCATCTGTGGTACCGGCAATTCCTACTGTAACTCCGGACGGTGTATTCGGTCCTGAAACAAGGGCGGCTGTCACTGCATTTCAAAGGCAGTACGGGCTTAACCCGGATGGTATAGTGCAACAAGCAACATGGAACAGAATTGTCCAGGTTTACAGAGAACTTAGATTTGGGGTGCAAAGGAATCAAGGGCAATTTCCAGGAAATGAAATCAGTTAATGAGGTGATAATATGAGTATTCCGGAAACTGACATACACATTCCAGGAGCAGCAATACCTCACACCATAGTATCTTTCCCCGCCCATATAACAGTCCACCTGGGACCACCTGACGAAGAAGCATTGAACGTCACAGTTCCATACCTGGACTATATAAAAAATGTGGCATCCAGTGAATTGTATCCAACATGGCCGGAAGAAGCATTAAGAGCAAACATTCATGCAATCACCTCAATAGCAATGAACAGAATTTTCACAGAATGGTACAGAGGCAGAGGTTATGACTTTGATATTACAAATTCAACTCAATTCGACCAGGCTTATGTCCATGAAAGAGGAATATTTGATAGTGTTGCAAACATTGCAGATGATATTTTTGATGAATATGTTGTGCGCCAAGGCCATATTGAACCTTTGTTCACAGAATTTTGCGACGGAAGAATTTCACAGTGCAATGGCATGTATCAGTGGGGCAGTGTTGACCTGGCCAACCAGGGCTACTCAGCCATAGACATACTCAGGTATTACTACGGAAATGATGTGAACATAGCACCTTATTCAATTGCAGAGGAAATTGTGGGCACCTATCCAGGCACTCCTCTGGCTTTGGGTGAATCAGGTATTCCAGTCTTTAGGATGCAGCATTCCCTTAATAGAATATCACGAAACTATCCGGCAATACCCGTAGTTCCAATAAACGGGTACTACGGTGAAGAAACAGAGTCTGCAGTGAGAGCATTTCAGCAAGCCTTTAATCTTCCGGTTACAGGAGTTGTAGATAGCGATACATGGTACTGGATACGACGCATCTATGTGGCAGTCACAAGACTAGCTGAATTGACAACAGAAGGAATTCTCATAAACGAACTGATAAACTTATATTCAAATGTTCTTTTAGAAGGTGATACACGCCCTGTTATAACAGTGCTGCAATACTTTCTTAACCTTATTTCTCAGCAAAATCCCAGCATTCCTCTAGTTCCTGTAACAGGCTACTTTGGTCCGGAAACAACCGATTCTGTAACAGCCTTACAAAATGCAATGAACCTTCCTCCTTCAGGAATTGTAACGCAGGAAACATGGAATGTGTTGTACAGAAATGTATTTCCCATACTTGCCAATACTCCTGTAGCAAATATATACCTTCCGGGTATAAGTTTTATGGGAATACCATACAGCATCAGTATGGGAACCGAACACCCGGGCATCATCATATTGCAGACTATGCTTGCATATATAGCATTATTTATTCCAGAAATACCTTCCATAGAAAGGGACGGAGTTTTCGGCCCGGCAACAGAAGAGGCAGTATCTGCCTTCCAGAGTCTTTACGGACTTGAACCAACAGGAATAGTAAATGCTGACACATGGAACAAACTAGCGGAGGTATATGTAAATTTAAGATACAATCCTCCTGCTGCACAACAGTGAAAGGAGACTATTATGATATATAACAACTTTAATCACGAAGGTGAAACTTCAGCCATAACTGAAATTCAGCAGTACTTGAGAAACATTTCGTATTCACACCCTGAAATACCACGTATTTCTTTGTCAGGAACATATGATGCTCAAACAAAAAAGGCAGTGGAAGATTTTCAGAGGTTTTCAGGTCTTCCCGTTACAGGCAGGGTTGATTACAACACATGGAACGCCATAGTAAAAGAAAACAGCCTTCATTTGAAATCTAAAGAAATGCCTTATAAAATTCCATGCAGATCATTTGATTTCGGAAACATAAAAAACGGGTACTCGGGAGACATTGTGTATGTGCTTAAAATTATGCTCAACAACTTCTGCAGAAGATACAAGAATTACAAGAAAATCGAAATAAACGACAAATATGACCATGAGACAGAAGAAGCTGTAAAGGAATTTCAAAAAATAAGCATGCTGCCCGTAACCGGCATTGTCGACAAGGAAACCTGGAACACCATAGTTTCAATTTACAGCACGTGCAAATTATACGATTATAAATAATTGCTGATCCAGTATCAGCATTTTTAATTTTTTGTAAAATTTTCTTCCAGACTATTGACAATTGATGAGCATTTGCTAAAATAGAGTTAGCACTCAACAGCGAAGAGTGCTAACAACACGTTTGATAAATTGCATTTGCAATTAATTTATTTGTAAGGAAGGAATAACTATGGCAAAAAAACAGTTTAAATCAGAATCCAAGAGACTTTTGGACTTAATGATCAACTCCATTTACACACACAAGGAAATTTTCTTAAGAGAGCTTATATCAAACGCAAGCGATGCAATTGACAAAAGCTACTACAAATCTCTTACAGACAACAGCATTGTATTCAACAAGGACGATTTTTACATAAGAATTGCCGTAAATGAAGATGAAAGAACTCTCACTGTTTCTGATACAGGTGTGGGAATGACAAAGGAAGAACTTGATTCAAACCTTGGAACTATTGCAAAAAGCGGTTCATTTGATTTCAAGGAAAATAACGAGGCTAAAGATGGAGTAGATATAATTGGCCAGTTCGGAGTAGGTTTTTATTCAGCATTTATGGTTGCTGAAAAAGTAACCGTAATAAGCAAAGCAATTGGGTCAGAAGAAGCATACAAATGGGAATCTGAAGGCGCTGATGGATATACCATTACAAGCTGCACAAAAGAAAAAACAGGAACTGAAATAATAATGAAAATAAAAGAAAACACCGAGGGAGAAGATTATGATGAATACCTTGATGTTTACAACATAAAATCTCTTGTAAAGAAGTATTCAAATTTCATCAAGTACCCTATTAAGATGATGGTTAAAAAAAGAAAGCACAAAGAAGGAACCGAAAACGAATACGAAGAGTACATGGAAGATGAAACATTGAACAGCATGGTTCCTATATGGAGAAAAAACAAAAGTGAACTCACACAAGAAGATTATGAAAACTTCTACATGGAAAAACACTTTGGCTATGAAAAGCCTCTTCGTTACACTCATGTAAGTGTGGAAGGCCTTACAAGCTATAATTCAATCCTTTATATTCCTGCTAAGGTTCCATTTGATTTTTACACAAAGGAATTTGAAAAAGGACTTGAGCTATATTCAAACGGAGTTCTTATAATGAACAAATGCGGTGATTTGCTCCCTGATTATTTCGGATTTGTGCAGGGACTTGTGGATTCAGCTGATTTATCCCTCAATATTTCCAGAGAAACTCTGCAGCATGACAGGCAGCTTCAGTTCATTGCGAAAAAAATAAAGGAAAAAATCAAAAGCGAGCTTTTGTTAATGCTTAAGGATGACAGAGAAAAATATGTAACATTCTTTGAAAGCTTCGGAAGAACATTGAAATACGGCATGTACAGTGAATGGGGCGCAAACAAGGAAATTCTGCAGGACCTTTTGATGTTTTATTCTTCAACGGAAAAGAAACTTGCAACACTTGATGAATATGTGTCCAGAATGAAAGAAGATCAAAAATACATTTACTATGCAACAGGAGAAAGCACTGCGAAAATTGCAAAGCTTCCACAAACTGAAATTGTTGCAGACAACGGTTATGAAATTCTTTATTTCACAGATGAGATTGATGAATTTGCAATCAAAGTTCTCATGAATTACAAGGAAAAAGAATTCAAAAACGTTTCAAGTGCAGATATGGATTTAAAAACTGACGAAAACGAAAATGATGAAAACAAAGAAGAAAACAAGGACATTTTTGAATTCATGAAAGAAGCACTTGACGGAAAAGTTAAAGAAGTAAGACCTTCCAAGAGACTTAAAACTCATCCTGTGTGTCTGGCTTCTGAAGGAGAACTTTCAATTGAAATGGAAAAAGTTCTTCAGTCAATGCCTGACAATCCGGGAAATATTCATGCAGAAAAAATACTTGAAATTAACACAAACCATGAAATGTTTGAAAAAATAAAGAATTCATTTGAAAATGACAAGGACAAACTTAAGAAACTTTCAAGCGTATTATACAATCAGGCTCTTCTCATTGAAGGACTACAGATAGAAGATCCTGTACAATATGCAAATGATGTTTATGAATTGATCAACAACTAAAAAATAGGCCTCACGGCCTATTTTTTCTATTAATTCTTAATTCTTCACTCTTAATTCTTAATTGCTTTCCATGAATTCTTCTAATGTTAAACCTGACTCATATACCTTTGTTGCCAGTTCAACTCCCAGGTATCTTATGTGCCATGGCTCATAAAAATATCCTGTAATATCTTCCTTGCCCTTCGGATATCTCACAATGAAACCAAATCTGTGGGCATTTTCTGAAACCCATTTACCTTCATCAGTATTTCCAAATGTATCGTCCAGCTGAAAGTTCATGGCTGCACAAGTTATATCCATTGAAAGACCAGTCTGGTGCTCGCTTTGTCCTGGCTTTGCACTGTATTTGTCTGCGGCAGCCTGCCCGTGATTTTTTACATATGAATTGTAAAGATCTCTCTGGGTGCCGTATGATCTGTAGCCTGAACGTGCATGCAGCTCATAGCCTTCTTCATCTGCAGCAGCCTGGAACATGTCCTTAAGCGCAATGTATGCCGTCTCTCTAAGCTGGTTTATTTCAGGGTTTTCAAGTACTGTGGGAATACCCTCAAGTTTTACTAGGTCTTCAGGCACATATGTGCTGGATAAATTGTTTTTCTTGTTCACCAAGGCATCTATTGCTGCAGGGTCTTCAACCATGTTAATATCGACCGGTGTTGATGGCTCCTGCGGCTTTTCTGCCGGATTTTCATTTTCATTATCTTTGTTTTCACCGCCAGGAACTTCATCAACCGGATTTTCTATATCCGGTACCTCCTCAACTGGTTCCTCATTAACAGGCTCTTCTGCTGTTGGAGGAAGTTCTGTTTCATCTTTTAATCTTCCTTCTACATAAATTACAACGGCAACCAGTATTAAAACCATAGCTGCCATAGTAATGAATAATCTTCTCTTCTTATATTTTTTTGTGTTCTTCATGTTTTCTCCTTTGCAGGCTAGTTGATTTTCTTCCACATAATTATTGCATCTTCCAGAGGCATCTGATAATATCTTGGTCTTTTGCCTGCTGAAACGAACCCGAACTTCTTGTACAGATTGATAGCTGGGATATTCGACTCCCTCACTTCAAGTGTCATAGCCACTATTTCGCTGCACACACATATGTCAACCATTTTTTCAATGAGCATTGAAGCAATGTTTTGTTTCCTGTATTCAGGTATAACAGCAACATTTGTTATGTGGCATTCGTCAATGACCTTCCACATGCCCATGTAGCCAACTATTTTTCCTCCAAGTTCAGCGATCTGGTAATAAGCAAGATCATTTTTCAGTTCATTTACGAATGCATCCCTTGACCAGGGCAAAGAGAAACATTTTTTTTCAATTTCAATAATCTGATCAATATCTTCTTTTTTCATACCCCTTATGATGACTTGATTCATGTTGCCCCCCTATTTTTTATTTCTTTCTGCCTGTGACAATCTCAGGTACTGCGGCTTAAAGCTTGATGCAGTTATTGTCTCCCCTTTTTTTGCCATGCTGCACCCTATGAAGCAAAGCGTTGCAGCATTAAGGTTGTTGAACTTGTTTGGGGTGAAATAAGCTTTGTTATTTAATTTTTCTTCAATTATATTTCTGTAGCTTACAGAACCGTCACCTGTTAATATAACCGGTTCCTGGTATTGGTTTAAAATATCCACAAGCTCTTCTATGTTGCACGGAAACTGCTCTTTTACACTTTTCAGTTCTTCCCCTTCCCATTTATAAATGCCTGCATACACCCTTCCTGCCTTCGCATCCATAACTGGAACAATGAGCTTCTCTTTATCATATACGTTACCTGCCAAAGATTTCATTGTAGGTATGTTTACAATAGGCAATTTTCCTGCAAAAGCCAGGCTCTTTGCTATGGCTGCTCCAATACGAAGTCCAGTGTATGAACCGGGGCCTTCTGAAACTGCTATTACATCTATGTCCTGAATTTTAATTTCAAGCTCTTTTAATAGTTCCTCAATTAACGGCATCAGCTTTTCTGAATGTGTTTTTTTGTGGCTCAATGTGAATTCACCGAGTACGTTGAAGTCTTCAGAAACCGCACAGGATGCTGTCACAGAGGCTGATTCAATTGCAAGTATTTTCATAATTTTTCAGCTCCTCCGTAATTTTTTCATAAACAACTCCCTTGCCTTCAATTGTCATGATTCTTTTGTTGTCGTCTATTCTGTCTATTTTTATGTCTATTCTTTCATCAGGAAGTATAGTTCTTATATTTTCGGACCACTCTATTACTGTTACACCCTCAGAATATATATATTCATCATAGCCTAAATCATACATGTCATCTTCTGATTCAATTCTGTACACATCCATGTGATAAAATGGAAGCCGTCCTTCATATTCCTTTATGATATTGAACGTGGGGCTGGTGATGTATTCTTTTACTCCGAATTCCTTTGCAATAAACTGGGTTATTGCAGTCTTGCCTGCTCCTAAATCCCCATCAAGGCATAAAACAGTCCCTTTTTCAAGGCACCGGCTTATTATTTTTCCTATTTTTTCTGTATCCTGCAAATTATTGACTTTAATTTTCATTTCTTACCTCTTTTTTACGGCATCAGGAAGACTCCATTTTGCCGCACATCTATCGTTCATTATACATTTGCACATATAAAAAATCAAGGAATATATCACCTTGTCCAAGTCTTAAAATTTAATTGAACAAAGACTGCGGACATGTTATAATACTTTGAATAAATTTTAAATACGTGCAAATGATAATTATTTGCTCTTAACAGTCATATAATGAAATATCAAATATTTGAGGAGATTGCAATGAATAATAATTTTAATCATATATATTTTATCGGGATTGGCGGCATAAGCATGAGTGCATTAGCTGAAATAATGATTGATGAAGGAGTGAGGGTATCAGGCTCTGACAGAAGTTCATCCCACATAGTAAAAAAGCTTGAAAAACTAGGTGCTAATATAAACATTGGCCATGAAGGCAAAAACATTAACACTGACATAGACCTTGTAGTATATACATCTGCAATTTCGAAAGATAATCCTGAACTTGTAAGAGCACAGGAACTGAACCTTAATATTATGGACAGGGCAGAATTTCTCGGCCTCATAATGAAAAAGTATAATAATGCCATCTGCGTGTCAGGAACACACGGCAAGACTACAACAACAGGAATGCTTTCCTCAATACTCATGGAAACTGAAATGAATCCAACCATATTTTTAGGCGGAGAAATGGATTCCATGGGCGGAAACCTAATGCATGGCTCCTACGACATGCTGCTTACGGAAGCATGTGAATACAAGCGTAATTTCCTCAAATTTAATCCAACAGTGGAACTCATATTAAATATTGAAGAAGACCATCTGGATTATTACAAGGACTTAAGTGATATTGAAGATGCATTTCTTGAATATGCTAAAAAACTTCCTTCAACAGGACATCTTGTGGCAAATGTGCTGAACAAAAACCTGTTCAAGGATATTAAGTGCAATGTTGTAACATTTGGAACAGATAACAGCGCTGATTATTACGCTGCTGACATAAAGCTCGTTCCATCTCCTTCTTATTCACTCATGAAGGAAAGCAAAAAAATAGCAGATATAAAATTAAGCGTGTTCGGAGAGCACAATATTTTAAACAGTGTTGCAGCAGCAGCCGCATGCATTTCTCTTGGCATTGATCTTGATACAATTGCAAAGGGCCTTGCAGACTTTAAAGGAACTCACAGAAGGTATGAATACAAGGGAACTTTAAACGGAGCCAGCGTAATAGATGATTACGCACATCATCCTTCTGAAATGAAAGCAACATTGAAGACTGCAAGATCTTATACATCCGGAAAAATCATCACAGTATTCCAGCCCCACACTTACACAAGGACGAAAAAACTCCTGAATGAATTTGCTGAAGCACTTACGCATTCAGATGAAACAATTTTATTGGACATTTATGCCGCAAGAGAAATAGACAATGGAGAAATTCATTCAAAGGATATTATTGCAAAGATGAATGTTCTTTCAAAAGATGCACATTATGCTGAAAGTTTTGAGGAAGCTGCAGAATTGATCCGATCCATGGCAAAAGAAGGCGACACCGTAATAACCATGGGTGCAGGAAGCGTAGACACAGTGGCTGAGCTTCTAGTTAATAATTAAGGTATATTTAATTATTAGTTAAGGGCAATTAAAATGAAGAATTAGGAGTTAAGAATTAAGAATTTCGGATAGGACAGCAAAGCTGTCCTTATTTTTTGTATAATAAAACAAGAATAGGCATGCTTTGCGCCTATTCTTTCCATTAATTCTTAACTTTTCACTCTTAATTCTTAATTGATTTAATCAGTGGTCCCTGTTTGTAAGGTACAGCGCCAGTTCCTTGAGATGATTTGCTCTGTCACCAAACATTTCAAGGCCTTTTATTGCTTCATTCGTGAACTGTTCAACATCTTTTCTTGATTTTTCTATTGTTGAAAATGACAGGTATGTAACTTTATCATTTGCAATGTCGCTTCCTATTTTTTTCCCCAATTTTTCCTGGGTGCTTGTTACATCCAGTATGTCGTCTTCTATCTGAAATGCAATACCTATATTATCTGCAAATGTTTCAAGAGCCCTAAGCTGATTATCATCAGCTCCTCCTAAAATTGCGCCGGCCTTGACGCTGCTTTTTATAATAGCACCTGTTTTGAGGGAATACATGTATTTAAGCTCCTCAACAGATGATATTTTGTCGTGTCCGTATATGTCCACAATCTGACCGCCAATCATTCCATCAGCTCCGGAAGATTTTGCAATTTCATAAAGTGCCTTAACTGCACTTGTTATTTCAACGTTACTCTTCAAAGCAGCTTCAAGCCCCGTTTCAAATGCTCTGTTTAAAAGTCCGTCTCCTGCAAGAATTCCCGTTGCTTCACCGAATTTCTTGTGATTTGACAATCGTCCGCGCCTGTAATCATCATTGTCCATGGCAGGCAAATCATCATGAATCAATGAATATGTGTGTATCATTTCCATGGCGCAGGCAAAAGGAATAATTTCCTCTGCATTGTCTCTAAACAATTCATATGTTCCAAGCATCAAGACAGGCCTAAGCCTTTTTCCACCGCACAAAAGACTGTAATTCATTGCCTCGTAAATTATTTTTTGAGGATTTTTTTCTTCTTTTATTATAGTACGAAGACATTCTTCTATTTTTAAAACTTTTTCATCCATCCAATTTTTAAATTCCATTTCAAACCCCTGAACTATAAAATTAACGAAAGAGCATTAACTAACCTGCTCCCCGCTGTTAATTGTTGAACACTTTTCTTGCTATTTCCACTGCTTCCTTTGCATCTTTTGCGTAGTAATCTGCTCCCATGTTTCTTGCATATTCTGCAGTCAATACTGCTCCGCCAACCATTACAGGGCAGTCAATGCCATTGTCTCTAAGTTCTTCGATTATATCCTCCATACTTTTCATGGTGGTTGTCATCAAGGCGCTCAGTCCCACGATTATTGGTTCATCTGCATATTTTTTTGCTTCTTCAACGATTTTTTCAGCAGAAACATCCTTGCCCAAATCAATTATATCATAATTATAGTTCTCTAGTATAACTTTTACAATGTTTTTCCCAATATCATGAATATCTCCCTTTACAGTTGCCAGTATTATTTTCCCGTTGCTTATACCGGCAGATTCATTTTTTTTGAGACTTTCCTTAAGAACATCAAAGGACGACTTCACAGTTTCCGCTGACTGAATGAGCTGTGGAAGGAAAATTACTCCCTTTTCAAAATCACTTCCTACAACATCAAGGGCAGGAATAAGGAATTCATTTACAATTTCAAGCTCTGTCTTTGTACTAAGTAGTAATTTAGTCTTGGCTGCAGCATTTTCCTTTAAACCCTTTACTACCATGTCATAAAGCGTTTCTTCCTTTTTTTCCTTTTTAGGAGATGTTTCTGCAGATGATTTATCGCCGTATCTTTCGATATACTTTATTGAGCCTTTGTCATGGTTGTAAAGAACATTGAACGCATACACCTTATCCATCATGTTTTCATCGTTTGGATTTATTATTGGAAGATCAAGTCCTGCTGCCATGGCAATTGCAAGGAAAGTTTCATTTATAAGCGGTCTGTTTGGCATTCCGAATGAAATGTTGGAAACTCCAAGAACTGTCTTTAATCCAAGCTTTTCCTTTACCATTGTCAATGTCTTTATGGTCTCTTCTACTTCCTTTTGCTGAGCAGAACATGTGAGAGTCAGGGTGTCTATGTAAACATCTTCTTTCTTTATGCCGTACTCCAATGCCTTGTTCAGTATTTTTTCTGCAATTTTGAAGCGTTCCAAAGCATTGTCCGGAATTCCTCTCTCATCAAGGGTAAGCCCCACAACAGCAGCGCCGTATTTTTTAACCAGAGGCAAAATTCTTTCCAGCACCTGGTCTTCTCCGTTTACGGAATTTACTATTGCTTTTCCGTTTGCATACCTTAAACCTGCTTCAATTACATCCATGTCTGATGAATCTATTTGAAGGGGTGCATTTGTCACTGATTGCAGCCCCTTTACTACCTTCATCATCATTTCGTTTTGGTCTATTTCCCTGAGTCCAACATTCACATCCAGTATCTCTGCTCCAGCTTCTACCTGAGAAACTCCCTGCTTCAGGATGTAATCCATGTCACTGTTTTTCAATGCTTCTTTAAGCATCTTTTTTCCTGTTGGATTTATTCTTTCGCCTATTACTTTTACTCCTTCAACCAGTACTGTGTTTGATGGAGTACAAAGAGCATGAAATTTTTGTTCTGCTCTTTCAACCTTTGTCAGCCTGCTTATTTTCTTTTTTATTTCACGTATGTATTCAGGAGATGTTCCGCAGCATCCTCCAAGCATTGATACCCCTATTCCTATGAACGCAAGAACATCATCAGAATATTCCTCAGGACCTATTTCATAGTGCGTTTTCCCATCTATAACAGATGGAAGTCCTGCATTGGCCTGTACAAGCACCGGAAGATTTGTCCAGTTCATGAGTTCTTCCACAATTGGTCTGATTTCCTTTGGTTCCAGTGAACAGTTTATACCTATTCCATCAGCTCCAAGCCCTTCAAGTGTTACTGCCATACTTGACGGAAGACATCCGGTGAATGTTCTGTGATCCTTTTCAAAAGACATGGTTGCAAGAACAGGAAGAGTTGTGTTTTCCTTTGCGGCCAACAATGCTGCCTTCATTTCATACAAATCAGTCATTGTTTCAATGAGAATGAGATCTGCTCCTGATTTTTCACCCTGAACAACCTGTCTCTTAAATATTTCATAGGCTTCATCAAACGTAAGAATTCCCATGGGTTCAACTAGTTCACCAATGGGACCTATGTCAAGGGCTGCAAAGACATCTTTGTTTCCGATTGCTTCTCTTGCAGCCTTCACTGCAGCATCTATAATTTCTTCTACCGAGTAATTTGTTGCCTGGAGTTTTTTTTCATTTGCACCGAATGTGTTTGTTGTTACAACGTTGGAGCCGGCTTCAATATATTCTTTGTGAATTTCTACAATCATGTCTCTTTGTTCAATATTGAGCGTTTCAGGAACATCCCCAAGTTTAAGCCCCTTCTTTTGAAGCTCTGTGCCCATGGCTCCGTCAAACAAAACAAGATTATTATCAATAAACTCTTTAAAATTCATATTTTACCTCTTATATTTCTCTGTTTAAAGAATGAACCAGAGATATGATATTGTTATGTGTTTTTCTTGCAACATAAGGGTTGTTCATGGTGTAAAGGTGCACACCGTCAACTCCGTTAGCCATAAGGTCAATTATTTGCTCGGAAGCATATGCTATTCCTGCATCCACCATTGCATCCTTGTCATATTCAAACTTATTCATAATCTGTATGTACTTTTCAGGTATTTTTGAACCGCTGAGTGTTACAATTCTTTCTATCTGGCTTTTGTTTGTAAGAGGCATGATTCCAGCCTGTATAGGAACATTAATATTGTGTTTCTCTGCAAGATTCAGGAAATTGTAAAAGTCATTGTTGTCAAAAAAAAGCTGTGTCGTAAGGTGTGTTACTCCTGCTTCAATTTTGAATTTAAGATTTTTAACATCATCCTCCAGATTTTTGCAGTCTACGTGACCTTCCGGATAGCAGGTCCCTCCCAAATCGAAGTTGTCCCTTGACATGATGAACTCTGCCAAATCGGAAGCATGCTGAAAGTCTCCCTTTACTTCTTCCTCAAGGGGGATGTCTCCTCTTAAGGCAAGAATATTTTCAATTCCATCTTCCTTCAGATCTTTTAGAGTTTCGATAATTTCTTTCCCTGTTGAACGGATGCAAGTGAGGTGAGCCATAGCTTCTATACCATACTTATTTTTAATAATGGAGGAAATTTCTCTTGTCTTGTTTTGATTGCTTCCTCCCCCTGCTCCATATGTAACGCTTATATAATCAGGCCTTAAGTCGCTTAATGACTCCAGTGTCTTATAAATTGTTTCTATGGATGAAGTGGCTTTAGGCGGAAAAATTTCAAAAGAAAAAACAAATTTCTTTTTATTAAAAATGTCAGTAATATGCATTGTCTTTGCTCCTTTTTGATTTTGACTATTATAACATAAGCATTTGAAACTGTAAACCAAATCGAAAAATAATTATTTACTACATTTTTTTATAAATATTCTTTAAAAACTCTTCAGTTCTCATACAGCTGCATATTGTGACTGTTTTTATCATATAAATAGATACTTAAGTAAAAATTAGTATAAATATTGTAATAAATAAAATTGACTAACAATTTTGTTTAAGTTATAATGTAACCATGCAAACGTTTTTTTACATCATTATCCATTAATTGAATTTAATGCAACTAATTCTAAAATTTATCTTTGAATATATACAGTTCTAGCAAATTGCTATGATTTGTATTTATAAAAATAATTTATGTGGAGGGAATGTAAAATGAAATCAAGAAAGTTAGTATCACTTATTTTAGCAGTAATGATGACAGTAATGTTATTTGCAGGTTGTACAAGCCAGACGGCTCAGACACCATCAGAACCGCAAAAACCTGCTGAACAGCCTGCTGAAACGCCTAAAGCCGACAAGGTTTTAAAATTTGGCGGCACTGGATTCGGAGGATTATTTAATCCAATTATGTCAGACAACACTTACGACACCTATGTAGCAGACTCTATTTTTGAAAAACTTGTTACAAACAACGCAGAAGGCGAAATGATTCCTGTCCTTGCAGAATGGACAATTTCAGAGGATAAACTCACCTATACATTTACATTGAAAGACGGAATCAAGTTTTCCGACGGCTCAGATTTGACCACCGAAGATGTTGCCTTTACATATGAAACAATTGCTCACCCTGACTACAACGGTCCTAGAGCTTACGCTGTAAGCAGTCTTAAGGGCTATGAAGAATTCCACAGCGGGGCTAAAGATACTTTTGAAGGAATAAAAATAATAGATGACAAAACAATATCATTTACATATGCTGAAGGTTCAGCTGCACCGGCTAATATTCAAAACTTCATGTACGGCATAATGCCTTCAGATTATTATGCTTTTGATTCATGGGAAGATTTCCTTGCTTTAAATGAAAAACCTATAGGTTCAGGTACCATGGTTTTTGACAGCTGGGAACCGAAGCAATTTATAAAGCTTATGAAAAACACAAATTACTGGGATCCTAGTAGCGCAGCAAAAATTGACGGCGTTTTATTAAGTGAAGTACCGGATGAAAGTATACTATCTGCTTTGCAGACAAATCAAATAGATTTTGCACAAATACCTTCAAGCGCTGAAAATCTTGAAGCTGCTGAAGCTCTATCAAATATAAGCATTGCAAACTTCCTTGGAAACGGATACACATTCATGTGCTTCAACACAACAAGGGCAAAGCTTGCAGATGTTAAAGTAAGGCAGGCACTCATGTATGCTCTTGACAGGGAATCATTCATAGAAGCACAATATGGCAAGGGTTTGGCTTCTGTAGGTATGGCTCCTATTTCTCCTTCATCCTGGGCATTCCCAGATCCATCAGAACTTAATGCTTACAAGTTTGACATGGATAAGGCTGCAAAACTCATGGATGAAGCAGGCTGGACAATGAATAGCGATGGTTATAGATACAAGGATGGAGAAAAGTTCCATGTAAACTGGCTTGTTTATACTGACTCATCATGGCCTGGAACATTGTCAGGCATGGCATCTGACACATGGAAACAATTAGGCGTTGAACTTGAAATAGAACTTATGGACTTTGACACTGTTGCATCACGAACAATGGATGCAGCTCCAGGTGAAAAAGACTTTGACATTTACACAATGGGATTTTCTCTGGATATTGACCCTGACCCAACAGGAGCACTGTTTGATGATGATGCATTTGTAGCAGGAGGTTTTAACGCATCCGGTTACAAAAATGCTGAAGCCATGAAATTGGTTAAGGCCGGAAAAGCCGAATTTGATACTGCAAAAAGAAAAGAAATTTATAATGAATGGGCAAAGATAATGAACTATGAAATTCCTCATGTAATCATAGCTTACAGGAGTGAAATATGGGGAATAAACAACAGAGTAAAAGGAATGGATCTTGGAACATACAGAACCTGGGATCAATGTTTGAAAAATATAACCATCGAATAATACATTCAGGGGAGGGTCTCCTCCCCTCTCTAAAATAAAACGAAAGAGGTGGTTTTATGAAAAACTACATTATTAGGCGCATTATTCAGATGATTCCTGTTTTTATTGGAATTTTATTCATATTGTTTTTCATACTTGAGCAAGCCCCAGGTACTCCGGTTTCAAACATGATGATTCCTAAAATGACACCTGAACAAAAAGCTGAATTGGCTCAAAAGTTGGGACTTGACGTTCCATGGTACGAAAGATTTGTTAACTGGATAGGAGAAGCCCTTCACGGGAATCTCGGCTATTCAATCAACCACAAAAAACCCGTTGTGGATGTTATGAAAGATTACGTGGGACCTACACTGCTATTATCTCTTGTTTCCTTGGCCATTTCGGTTATAATCGGCATACCTGCCGGTGTAATAAGTGCCACTAAACAATACAGCATCACTGACAACGTTCTTACCGTTGTATCGTTCATAGGTATAAGCATCCCGTCCTTTTTCTTTGGGTTGCTCCTCTTGAAAAATTTTGCTGTTGATATTCAGATTTTCCCTTTATTCGGGCTTAAGGACCCTCTTTTAATGTCAACTAATCCCGTTGATAAGGCATTGGACGTAGCATGGCATCTTGTTTTGCCAAGCATTGTTCTTGGCCTTGGCTCTACAGCAAGCTTCATGCGCTACACCCGTTCAAGCATGCTCGAAGTAATAAAGCAGGATTACATCAGGACGGCTCGTGCAAAGGGGCTTAAGGAAAAAACTGTAATATACAGACACGCCTTCAGAAATGCTGTCATTCCCATAATAACTCTTCTTGGCTTCTGGATACCTTCACTGTTGTCAGGAGCTGTTGTAACCGAATCAATTTTTGCTCTTCCGGGACTTGGTAAAATTTCTGTTGAAGCAACCATGACAAGAAATTATCCGTTGATTCTTGGTATTAACGCAATGCTAGCAGTTTTGACACTAATGGGTACATTGGTGGCAGACATACTGTATGCAATTGCAGACCCAAGAATCAGATACGATTAAGGGGTGCTCATATGGTAAAAAGTGAAGTTCTTAAAAACACAAAAAGTTCACACAAAAATCTATCATATTGGGGAGAAGTTTTTTACAGGCTACGCAAGAACAAAATGGCAATGATAAGCTTGTACTTGCTTGTTATTATCATAGGTCTGTGTATAATTGTTCCTGAATTATCCCAGTATTCCATAGAAACTACAGATATGCAAAACCGAGATCAGGCCCCCAGCTCTGATCACTGGCTTGGAACAGATAAAATCGGCAGGGATTTGTTTGTCAGACTTTTTTATGCAGGAAGGATATCTTTAGGTCTTGCTTTGGCAGTAGTAACCCTTGAATGCGTTACAGGAGTTGTTTTAGGCAGTTTATCCGGCTTTTACGGCGGTTTTATCGATATAGTCATAATGCGCTTTGCAGACATATTTATGTCCTTTCCATTTATGATGTTTTGCATCACCATTGTGGCCGTATTTGGAAACAGTGTAACAAATCTTATAATTGTTCTCGCGCTGCTTAGCTGGCCCAGCATTGCAAGAATTGTGAGGGGACAAATACTGACTCTCAGAGAAATGGAATACATGGAAGCATGCGAAGCATTAGGCATAAGTGACTTCAGAAGAATATTTCGTCACCTCCTGCCAAACGTCCTGGCTTATGTAATAGTCTATGCAACTCTTGGGATGGCAAGTGTTATATTGACTGAAACATCATTGAGTTTCTTAGGACTTGGGGTTTCACCTCCTACACCCACATGGGGAAATATGATACAGGAAGCAAGAAACACTCTTATTATTCAGCAAAAATGGTGGTATTGGATACCTCCCGGAATATGTATTTTTATTTCTGTTATGTGCTTTAATATACTGGGCGACGGCATGCGTGATGCAATCGACCCTAAAATGAAGAGATGAGGTTATCATGAGCAGAATATTATTGGATGTAAAAAACCTTAAAACTTATTTCTATTCAGACAGAGGTGTTGTTAAGGCTGCTGATGATGTCAGCTTTTATGTAAATGAAGGGGAAACTTTAGGCATAGTAGGAGAATCAGGCTGTGGCAAGAGCATATCTTGTATGTCATTGGTCAGATTAGTTGAAACTCCCCCCGGAAAGTATGAAGGAGGAGAAATATTATTCAACGGAGAAGACATGTTGAAAGTCTCTGATGAAAGAATCAGAGAAATAAGAGGAAATGATATATCTTTCATATTCCAGGAACCCATGACTTCCTTAAACCCGATTTTTAAAATAGGAAGACAAATAAGCGAAACCATGATGCTTCACAGAGGCATGACCATGGATGAAGCTTACAAAGAAAGCATTAAAATGCTTGAGCTGGTAAAAATTCCAAACCCTGAGCGTGTAGTCGATGACTATCCATTTGCCCTGTCAGGAGGCATGCGTCAGAGGGCAATGATTGCAATGGCGCTTGCATGTGAACCAAGACTGCTTATAGCAGATGAACCTACTACAGCACTGGATGTAACTATCCAAGCCCAGGTGCTTGACCTTATGAACGAACTTAAACAAAAAATAAATGCCTCTATAATTTTTATCACTCACGACCTTGGAGTAATAGCAGAAATGAGTGACCGCGTAATGGTTATGTATGCCGGAAAGGTTGTGGAAGTAGCAACGGTAATTGACATATTCAAGGATCCCAAACATCCTTACACCATCGGTCTTATATGTTCCAAGCCGGATATGGCAACATCAAGCACAAGACTTCATGTCATTCCGGGAAATGTACCAGATCTCAGCAACTTGCCTGAAGGATGTCCTTTTCATCCAAGGTGCGAAAAAGCAATGGATATTTGCAAAAAATCTTTTCCAAAAGAAATTGTTCTTGAAGGAGAACACAGAATTGCGTGCTGGCTGTACACAAATGAAGATAAGGAGGAAGTGCTATGAGCTCTTACAGTGAAAATGCGGTCGATAGTTTAGTAACCGTAAAAAATCTAAGAAAGTATTTCCCCATAAAGACTGGAATCATTAAGCGTTCAACAGGCAGCGTCAAGGCAGTGGACAATGTTTCATTTCAAATAAAAAAGGGAAAAGTTCTGGGTATCGTAGGTGAATCAGGCTGCGGCAAATCTACACTTGGTAGGACTATGCTGAGACTTCTTGACCCCACAGATGGTACTGTTGAATATGACGGAAAGAACATATATAAAATGCATAAAAGCGAAATCAATCATATGCGCACAAAAATGCAGATTATTTTTCAGGATCCATACAGTTCATTGAATCCAAGGCTTCCCATTTATGAAATTGTAGGTGAAGCCATGCTGCAGCACAACATTGTTAAATCAAAAAAAGAAATGAAAGAAAAAGCAATTGAAGTAATCATGAGGTGCGGATTGTTTCCAGAACAGGCAGACCGTTATCCTCACCAGTTTTCAGGTGGTCAGCGTCAGCGTATTTGCATAGCAAGAGCCTTGGCAGTTAATCCTGAATTTATAGTATGTGATGAAGCTGTTTCAGCTCTTGATGTGTCCATTCAGTCTCAAATAATAAATTTATTAAAAGATGCCCAGGAAGATTTCGGACTGACATACTTGTTCATTTCACATGACTTGTCAGTGGTAAAGTTTATCAGTGACGAAGTTGCGGTCATGTACCTTGGTCAGATAGTGGAAAAAGGAAGCAAAAAAGAGATATTTACAAATCCTCTTCATCCTTATACAGAAGCATTGCTGTCAGCGGCGCCATCATTCGATCCGTCTGTAAGACAAAATAAGAAGCGCATTATATTGGAAGGAGACATTCCTTCTCCGGCTAATCCGCCGTCAGGCTGCCGTTTTCACACCCGTTGTCCTTATGCTCATGAAATATGTAAGGAAAAGGCACCTGAATACATGGAAATAAACCATGGACATTTTTCAATGTGCCATAAAGTGAATGGAGTGTTTTAAATGTTATTCTTAAAATCAAGAGTTGAAGAAGATTTGGAAAAAATAAGACTTGCTAACTTGCCTCATGAAAATCTAAATGAAAAATCAAATGAACAGGAAGAATTAATGCTGGAAAAAAATGATATTCCAGCTATGATACTGGCCGTGTTATCACTGATACTTCCTTACTTTGCAGCATTTGTTGCAATAATAGCATGTGTTGTGTTTCTGCTTGGATATTTTTATTAGTAATGTAACGCTGTTATGGTATTCGCAGTCTCGTTCACAAATATATTAGCTCCCTACGGTCGCATATATTTGGAACTCGCTGCGGTTGACCTACCATCAATTTTATTCACCCTACGGTCGATAAAAATTAAAACCGGGAATTGCTTCCCGGTTTTATTTGTGCTCGTTATATTCTAGTAACGTTAGCTGCTTGGTCGCCTCTGTTTCCTTGAGTAACGTCAAAGCTTACTTTTTGACCTTCTTCAAGAGTCTTGAATCCGTCTCCCTGGATAGCTGAGAAATGTACGAATACGTCATTTCCATCTTCCTTTGTGATAAATCCAAATCCTTTTTCTGAGTTAAACCATTTAACTGTACCCTTAGCCATGAGTACCTCCCTAAATAATATTATTTATATTCCATTGTATAAAAAAATTCACACATTTTTACATATTATATACAGTGACACATATAATATCTAAAAACATGTGAAATCTATAAATACATCTGTAATACTCTTAAAGAATACCATAGAAATTGAGATTTGTCAACATTATTTTAAGCAACAGGCACAAATTTTTCACGCCATAAAACACTATATTCCGACATGAGACCCTTTTCTGCAAACATTTCCGCAAGTGTCTATAAATTTGCATAATTGAATAATAATAACATTTGTTGACAGACTGCAAAATATGTTCATTAATCAAAGAACTTTAAAAATTAAAAGGCGCCATAGGCGCCTTATTTTTATTGTTAATGTTCTTCCCAGTCCGTTTCATATTTGCAGAATTCATCAGCCATCATTTCATCTGTATAATCAAGAATTATGTGCTTTACAATGCTTTCCATTGTACCCATTTCTTCATCATCCTCAAGATGCGATTCCATGAGAATGTCTTTAAATATACTGTATGCTCGGTTGTATGATATATTCATTTTTGTCAATTCGTTAAGCATTTCAGGACTTATGGAATTTTTGAAATCCTCAAAACTCATTTCCTGAGCACACTTTTTATTCATTAACTCACCCTCTGTCTGTTTTCTTTTCTTTCCAAATACTCATCGTAGGTCATGGCCATATCAACCATTCCCTGTTCATTAAGTTCAATTATGCGGTTTGCAACAGTCTGAATAAACTGGTGGTCGTGTGAAGAAAACAACACAATTTCTTTAAAATCCATCAAGCCGTTGTTAAGGGCTGTGATTGACTCAAGATCCAAGTGGTTTGTAGGCTGGTCAAGGACAAGTACGTTTGAACCTGACAGCATCATTCTTGAAAGCATGCATCGCACTCTTTCTCCTCCTGACAATACATTGGCAGGTTTTAAAGCATCATCACCTGAAAACAGCATTCTGCCCAGGAATCCTCTCAAAAAGCTTTCAGACTGATCTTCAGAATATTGTCTCATCCAGTCAACAAGGTTTAAATTTACTCCATCGAAAAATTCGGAGTTGTCCTTAGGGAAGTATGATTTTGTGATTGTCTGTCCCCACTTGATTGTTCCAGTATCCGGCTCCATTTCTCCTACAAGTATTTTGAACAATGTGCTTTGTGCAAGTTCATTTTCGCCCACAAAAGCTATTTTATCGTCTCTGTTCACTCTGAATGAAATGTTCTTCAGTACATCAACACCGTCAAATGATTTTGACAATCCTTCAACAGTAAGTATTTCATTTCCAACTTCTCTGTCCGGAGTAAACTTAACAAATGGATATCTCCTTGAAGAAGAAGGCATTTCTTCTATTTCTAATTTATCAAGAAGCTTTCTTCTTGATGTTGCTTGTTTTGATTTTGACTTGTTTGCAGAGAACCTCTGGATAAAGTTCTGTAAGTCTTTTATTTTATCTTCTCTTTTTCTGTTCTGGTCTCTCATGAGCTGCTGCATAAGCTGGCTTGATTCATACCAGAAATCGTAGTTTCCTACATACATGCTGATTTTCTTGTAATCAATATCCACAATGTGAGTGCACACTGTATTTAAAAAGTGTCTGTCGTGGGATACAACAATTACAAGACCTTCAAAGTCCAGAAGAAAATCTTCCAGCCAGTTGATAGATTCAATGTCTAAGTTGTTTGTAGGCTCATCAAGCAAAATGATTCCAGGTCTTCCGAATAATGCCTGTGCAAGCATTACTTTGACCTTGTCACCACCGTTTAAATCTCTCATATACGAATAATGAAGATCTGAACCTACTCCAAGGCCTTGAAGAATCTGAGCAATTTCTGTTTCTGCATCCCAGCCGTTCATTTCTGCAAATTCACCTTCAAGTTCCGAAGCTCTAACTCCGTCTTCATCTGTGAAGTCTTCTTTTGCATATAATGCATCTTTTTCCTTCATAACATCATATAATCTCTTGTTTCCCATCATAACTGTTTCCATTACAGAAAATTCATCATACATGAAGTGGTCCTGTTTCAGCACGGACATTCTTACATTGTTTGGAATTGACAGTTCTCCTGATGTGTAGTCAATTTCTCCTGACAATATTTTCAGGAAAGTTGATTTTCCTGCTCCATTGGCTCCTATTACGCCATAGCAGTTTCCCGGCACAAATTTTAAATTTACGTCGTTGAAAAGTTTGCTTCCCCCAAATTGAAGGCTTAAGTTTGTTACTGTTATCATTTAATCATCCTTATATATAATATTTTAAATTTTCTTTTTTAACCTAAAAAGAATATCATATTCAATCTAATAATGCAAGCTAAAAAGGAGCCTTAGAATTATTATTCTTCACGGCTCCCATTATTTTAGTTTTTCTTGTTTAGGAAATTTGGAATTGTGAAATCAAATGGATTGCTTTCCTTGCCAGGTTTTTCTTCTTTGATGGCTTTAGCGCCTTCAGATTTTGCTGTCTTAGTGTCTGCAGCGTTGTTTTCACCGAAACCTGTGGCAATAACAGTGATTTTAATAGTATCTCCAACTGATTCGTCAATATTTGCTCCAAATATGATATTTGCTTCCGGGTCCGCAGCTTCTTCTATGAGTTTGGCTGCTTCATTCACTTCATGAATTCCCATGCTTGTGCCGCCTGTAATATTTAAGAGAACACCTCTTGCTCCGTTTATGCTTGTTTCAAGCAGAGGGCTTTGGATAGCCTGCTTAACAGCATTGAGAGCTCTGTTTTCTCCCGTTGCCTGACCGATTCCCATGTGTGCAAGGCCCTGACCTGACATTATTGTTTCAACATCGGCAAAGTCAAGGTTCATGATTGCAGGAATTGCAATAAGATCAGAAATGCCTTGTATACCTTGTCTTAAAACATCGTCTGCCAATGTAAATGCTTCAAGCATTGTAGTTTTCTTGTCTGATATTTCCAGAAGTTTATCGTTTGGTATAACCACAAGGGTATCAATATTTTCTTTTAATTTTCTAAGACCTGTTTCGGCATTTTTCATTCTGTTCTTGCCTTCGAACATGAAAGGTTTTGTAACAACGGCAACTGTAAGTATTCCTTGTTCTTTTGCAACACCTGCAATGTACGGAGCCGCTCCTGTTCCGGTGCCGCCGCCCATTCCGGCAGTAATGAACACCATATCTGCTCCTTCAACAAGTTCCGCTATGTCAGCTTTATTTTCTTCAGCTGCCTTTTCACCTATTTCAGGTTTTGAACCCGCACCAAGACCGTTTGTTAATTTTTCGCCTATCTGAAATTTGATTTCAGCTTTAGATGAATATAATGCCTGCTTGTCCGTATTAACACTTATAAATGTAACACCTCTTACGCCAGCTTCAATCATTCTATTTACTGCATTATTGCCGCCGCCTCCGACGCCGATTACTTTAATATTTGCCAGTCTTTCTGATGGTTCTTCAAATTGAAACATATATTGACCTCCTAAACGAGAGAAAATTTTTCTTATTCATTATAAAAAATATTATATCACATAATTATAAATTTTCATACACATTTTTAATTAGTTTACTTGTTTTTATTATATTTTTCAAGCCAAAAATCTATCATAATTCTTAACTTTTTATAAATATTATTTCCAAATGCAAATACTGCTGCAAGGTACACAGGAAGCCCTAACTGCTCACCCACATATGCTAATAACAATCCAAATACCACGTCACTTGCTAAAAACGCACCGCTTTTTACAGGAGTTAATTCTCCATTTAAATTTTCTGACAACATATTCATAATTGTGTTTAATATTGCCAACACAGCAATAGCTATATATACTGAGTATTCAGGACTGTATATTAAATTTAAATTTAATCCTGCAACTACTCCAAGCACCAGGCCTGCAACTACGTAAATCATTATTTCAACCCCTTATTCTGCGCTCTGCGCAAATTTATTCTCGGAATTTATTCCGTAAAACTTTGGTATTTTTAGGTTGTAGCTCATAATGGCCGCAACTTCCATTCCGTATTTGTTTTTAAGGTCATATGCATATGTTCCTTCTTCAGTTACAACGTTGTACAATTTTTCCTGGTCCCCCACGGCTCTTATTACGAAAGGAGCAGGCACTGCTTCTCCGTTTATTTTAAGTACCGGTCCAGCACATACCACCTCTGAAATGTTTACTATTCTTTTACCATTAACATCTATTGCTTCTGCTCCTGCACTTTTCAAATCATTGAGAAGCACTGTTATATCTACGTCATGTACTATTTTATCCATAATATCAAGGTTCTCGTCATCACTCAAACTGTCTGAAACCCTGAGCATTATTCCCGGACCTCTTACATCAGTAAAACCATTGTAAAATTTCAATTCTTCAATCTGATGATTCATTTCTATCATAGCCTCAAGAAAATTGTCGTTATCTAAATCCTTTGCCTGACTTTTTTCGTATAAAACTTCATCCTGGAGGTTTTTAACAACTTCGCGCATATCTTTTACATTTTTTTCATAATTATTTAAGTTTTTAAGTGCATAAATTGTATTTTCATCAACACCTGCATCTGCTCCGTTTACAATTGCAGCAGACACAGTAAAAACCAAAATAAAAATGATTATGTTCATTGTCTTTAGTTTTATGTGAATCTCCCCCGATCTTATTCTTCCTCTATGGTAATTGGAACAGCATACTTGAATTCTTTTTCTCCATCGTACTTGTTGATGAATATTTCGGAAGAATTTTCTGTTTCGATTGTATATCCTATCTGGCTCAGCTGAGACACTATTCCTCCCACAAAATTAAGTGATGCATCTATTGTTCTGGAATTGCCTATTGCCTTTATTTCCAGCGGAAGCACCAATGCAACACCGTTAACATTGATGTGATCCAATACAGGCACTATTTCAGTATAGTTTGTGTATCTCTGTCCGTTAATGGATATCGCCTCAACACCTGCATTGTTTAAATAACTGATGAGCGCCAGAATATACTGGTGGCTTGAAGCCAGGCTCACATAAGAATTAGGTTCGGAATCAATGGTGATTATTGTTCCAGGTCCTTTAACTTCATAATAACCGGATAATATTTGCTGATTTGCAAGTTCTTCCTTTAATCTCTCAAGTTCCGCCTCTTTTGCATCATAAATCTCTTCATTTTCCTTTGCTGTTTGTTTTAAGGCATCAAGCTCTTCTCTCAATTCATTTTTCTGAAGAGTCAGCTCTGCCAGCTCATTGTCAAGCTGGCTTGCAATGTTCTGAGGATCTTCATTCCCAAGAACATTGTTTGTTGTTCTTATTTGCGTCATGCAAACAACCCCTAGAACCAAACTTATAGCAAACAGCATTACCTTTTGCCACAACTTACTCATTGTAATCCTCCATTTTATAGTCCTCTATGTACACAGGACTGTCCCCCTTTGTAAAATCTATTAACCCTGAAGCAACTGTCAAGTTATTATTGAGTCTTTCGTTTATTATTTTCATGGCAAACACAATCTGATATTTTATGTCCTCACCCAGCTTTATTCTAATCACAGTGCCATATTCCGTGTTTATCATAACGCTGTTGTCCTTGCAGGCTGTTATGCCCTTTATTGTTTCGCTGCCGAATTCACCTTTCAGGTATTCTATAGTGTCAAAAATGTTGTTAATATTGTCAATGCCCGCAAATTCTGCTGTGTTTCCTATATTGTATAATACATCAGTCAAACTTTCAATAGTCAAAAGGTCGTTTTTTTCTGCTGATGTGCGAAGGGCTATGCCACTCTTGTCAGTAACAATATATTCATTGTTATAATGTATCTGATAATTCTCTACCCTTTCTTTTATTTCAATATATATTTTGTTGGGCAGCTCGTAAACTACACGGGCGCTTTCCACGTAAATTTCTTTTTCAAGATTTTCCTTTACTTTTGCTCTATCTACTGAAAATAATCTTTCTCCCTCATCAACATGTGATTGTTCTATGATGTAATCTTTTTTGTACAATACGTTTCCTGCAACATCGACCTGCGTAATTTCAAAATAAGGTGTTTTAAAATATACGTAATAAAGGCAAAAAACAACAACTACAGCAGCCGTAATAAAAGCTGCTGTACTTACGAATAGCTTTCTGAATTTTTTCTTCTTTTTCTTTTTCTTTTGTTTGTTGTTTCTTTTTTCAGCCATTTTTTTACCTGGTATCTTTAGTATGAGTTTTTTTATGTGAATTTAATTTTATGTTTCTGTTATTACGGCTCCTATATTTTGCAGTTTTTGCACAAATTTTTCATAGCCTCTGTTTATATGGTAGATGTTGTTTATTTTTGAAGTTCCTTCAGCTCCTAATGCTGCTATTACAAGAGCAGCCCCTCCCCGAAGATCTTTTGCCTCAACCTCGGCACTATAAAGCTTGTGGACTCCCTCAACAACTGCCACTCTTCCGATTGTTGTGATGTTTGCTCCCATTTTCTGAAGCTCAGGTACGTGTTTGTAACGTGAATCAAATACCGTTTCTTCTATAATTGAAATGCCGTCGGCTGTTGCCATGCTGGCCATAAACTGCGCCTGCATATCTGTTGGAAATCCCGGATACGGCTGAGTTGTAACTTTCTCTACTGCTTTTATTCTTCCTTTGTTTGAAATTACAATTGTTCCATGAGTTTCCCTTATTTCACATCCGGCATCTTCATATATTGAAGTAATTGACTTGAAATGAGATTTTTCTATATTTCTTATGTAAATTTTGCTCTTCATCGATGATGCTGCACTCAAATAAGTTCCTGCCTCAATACGGTCGGAAATAATCTTATATTCTACAGTGTCTGTATTTTCCGGTTTTTTTCCTTCTATTATTATTGATCCTGTTCCTGCACCGCTCACACTGTATCCACATGTGTTCAAAAAGTTCTGCAAGTCAACTATTTCCGGTTCTTTCGCAGGGTTATATATCACTGTCTTTCCTGGTATTCCAACGGCAAACAACATAATATTTTCTGTTGCGCCCACACTTGGGTAGTCAAGCTGAATTTCACAACCTGATGGCTCTGTGACCTTGCCGACTAAAAGTCCACTTTTTTCAATGATCTCAACTCCAAGTTTTCTTAAACCCTTCAGATGCAAATCTATTGGACGAAGTCCTATTTCACATCCCCCGGGATATGCAATTTCAACATTTCCTGTCCTTTGAAGAACAGCTCCCATCAATATTATTGATGACCTTATTTTTCTTACAAGTTTTTCCGGTACCTGAGAAGTATTAAGTCCTCTTGTGTCAATGAGAGCAACACCGTTATCGTGTTGAACCGTGCATCCCATGTCTTGCAATATTTCCAGCATATCTTTTACATCTTCGATGTCTGGTATATTTTCAAGAAGATATTCTCTTCCGCTGATAACCGTACTAGCTAAAATAGGAAGAGCAGCATTTTTTGACCCGCCTATGTCAACTATTCCTTCTAAGCTGTTTCTTCCTTCAATTATAAAGCTTCCCATCTTTATCCCTCCGCAACAAGTAACATAATCGATTAACCGGAATAACATTCCGGAAACCTCAATATGACTATCAGTTCCTGAGAATGCAATGCAAGTTATATAAATATAACTTGCTTTGATTTTTGTACTGATTCAGATAATCATATAATATGTTATGCAATTTCATATTACTTGTTACTTTTGGTTTTTAAGTTGGTCAAATTCAACATAATATCATATATTTTCCCTTCAACGTCAGTGCTTCCCATTCTCTTTGAATTCAAGCTCATTGCCTTAAGAACATTTTTGTTCTTTATTATATCATCAATGGCATTACTAAGTTCACTTCCGTTTAAGTCCTTTTCAAGAATCACCTTTGCTGCCCCTTCCTTTTCAAGGGCACGGGCATTGTACTCCTGGTGGTTTTCTGCAGTATAAGTCTTGGGTATAAGTATGGAAGGCACTCCTATGGCTGTAATTTCAGCAATGGTTATAGCCCCGGCACTTCCTATGACTATGTCAGAAGCTGAAAGTGCAGATGCCGCATCATACATGTAGTCCCTGATTTCAATGTTGCTCTGTGGTTTTACTTTTTTGTTAAGCTCTCCCATAAACTTTTCATAGTGCTTCTTGCCTGTTATATGAAGAATTTTAATACTATTATTACCGTTGTATTTTTCTATTGTTTCTATTATTGCTTCATTTAAACTTATTTGTCCCCCGCTGCCTCCAAAGGAATATATAAATATATCGTCACTATTTAATTTAAAGTTAGCCCTGGATTTTCTCCTGTCTGCTGTAAGTATATCTTTTCTCACAGGATTTCCCACAAGCACCAGCTTGTTTGCAGACTCCTTGGGGAAATAATTTTCAGCATCCTTGAAACTTATTATGATTACATCAACAACCTTTGAAAGCAGTTTGTTTGTGATTCCGGGAAAAACATTCTGCTCATGTATCATAGTTGGTATTTTTTTAAGGCTTGCTGCAAGAACTACCGGTCCGCACACATACCCTCCGGTTCCAACAACTATGTCAGGTTTAAAATCCTTAATTATTTTTGAGGCCTCCATAACTCCCTTGATTGAGGCCAAAATTGTTTTTATGTTTTCAAAGCTTAGACTTCTTCTGAGATATTTTGCAGTAACATATTTGAATTCAAAGCCTTCTTTTGGAACGAGTTCGCTCTCCATTCCTTTTTTTGTACCTACATATAATATTTCATTGGATGGATCCGCAAGTCTCACCTTTTGAGCAATGGCCAAAGCAGGGTTTATGTGTCCCCCTGTTCCTCCGCCGGTTATAAGCACTCTCATTTATTAATCACTTTCCTTTTTTATTTTAGATCAATTTATTGTCATTGTATTTCCTAGGCAATGAATTATTGCCTGCTACTTCTTAACTTCTGTATGTATTTGAATATTTTGAAATATTTAATAATATTCCCATGGAACAAAGTAGAAACATCAGAGATGACCCCCCTGCACTTATAAAAGGCAGGGCTCTACCTGTGGGAGGCATTGATGAGGTTGCTACGGCAACATGTATCATGAACTGAACAAGTACCAGTGTTGTAAGTCCTAATGCCGTCTGGCTTCCGAAAAAATCTTCAGTGTTCATTGATATTCGTAACCCTCTCCAGGCAAAGACTACAAAACCAAGCATTATAAACACACACCCAATGAATCCTAACTCTTCACCAATTATTGAAAATATAAAATCGTTGTATGCTTCAGGGAGATAAAAAAACTTTTGTCTGCTTTTCCCAATTCCCATTCCGAACAGTCCTCCTGTTCCGAGGGCATATAGTGACTGTATTATCTGCCATCCCTGGTCCTGCTTATATTTAAACGGGTCAAAGAAGACTATTATTCTTGTAATTCTGTATGGCTGCATTGCAATCATAACAACAACACCTGCTACAGCAGCTCCCACAAGAAGGAACAGGTGGCTGAGCCTTGCTCCTGCGCAGAAAAACATAACCATGAGAGTTCCGCCTAGAATTATGGCTGTGCTCAGGTCATCCTGCATAGCAATCAGACCGCAGAAAACCCCTATGAAAACCATTGAAGGAATAAAACCTTTTGTAAAGGAACTCATATTTTTGCGGTTTCGATCAAAGTAGTCAGCCATGTATAAAACTCCGCCTATTTTAATTATTTCTGAAGGCTGAAATGTTATACCGCCTATATTTATCCACCTTTGTGCTCCGTTAGAAGCAATTCCCATAATCACCGTCAAAAGGGCAAATCCCACGCATGCAACAAGAATTACCTTATTGAATCTGGAATATATTTTATAAGGAATATTTGCAAAAAATATCATTCCGGTCATTCCTATTACAGCTGCTATAACCTGCTTTTTCAGAAAATAAAACGGATCTCCGTTAAACTTATAGTATCCGTCAGGATAGCTGGAACTATAAACCATCAAAAAACCAAAGAGAACCAATACTACAATAATAAAAACCAAAACCCAGTCTACAGTCTTTTTACCTGCTTTGTGTACTGCTTCCTCCATAATATTTAACCCTTTCCTTAAAGTCTCTTCCTCTCACCTCGTAGTTAGGGTACATTCCCCAGCTTGCGCATGCGGGAGAAAGAACAACATTGTCGCCTTCTTCGCTTAATTCGAAGCATTTCTTCACTGCCTCATCCATACTTTGAACTTTATAAATGTTTGTGAATCCATAACTGCGTGCACATTTTTCTATGTCATTGGCAGTCTGGCCAAGAAGCACCAAGGCCTTTACCTTGTTGTCAAATGATTGTATAAAATCATCATACTGTGATTTTTTGTCGTAGCCTCCTGCAATGAGCACAATTGGTTTTTCTATTCCTTGAACAGCCTTGATGGAAGCGTCGGGATTTGTTCCCTTTGAATCATTGTAAAACTTCACATTGTTATATTCACCGCAAAATTCAAGCCTGTGTTCAACGCCTTTGAATTCTTTTAATACTTTAGCTATTGTTTCAACATCAGTTCCAAGCGCTATGGCTGCTCCGGCTGCAGCCATTGCATTTTCCAGGTTATGTTTGCCAGGAATGAATATGTCCCTTGTGTTTATGATAACAAATGTATCATTTTCATTTTTATATACCATCTTTCCATCAAGGACAAAAATTCCTTTATCAAGTACTCTTTCAGAACTGAAAAATATTTTCTTTGCTCTTATGTTGTGGGAATAATCTCTTATAATTTCATCTTCATAATTTAATATTGCATAATCATTTTCATCTTGATTTATTACGTTCTTAAATTTAGCTTCAACATAATTTTCCATTGTGTGGTGATAATCCATGTGGTCAGGAGTTATGTTTGTAATGACGCTTATTTGAGGCTTGTAGTCATATGTTCCCGCAAGCTGAAAACTGCTTACTTCTGCAATTAGCACATCACCTTTTTTAGAATTCATGGCATCGTCAAAAATGCCAAAGCCTATGTTTCCTGTAAGCTTGCAGTTTCTGCCACTTTCCTTTACAATTTCACCTATGAGAGTTGTTGTGGTTGTCTTGCCGTTTGTTCCCGTAATTGATATGAATGAAGCTTCTGTAACCATGTAGGCAGCTTCAACGTCGCTTATTATTTTAATGCTTTTTTCTATTAACTTAACAACAATTGGCACCTCATACTTTATTCCGGGACTTTTTATTGCAAAATCCAGCTCATTCATAGGGATATTATCTATTTCGCTGCTTCCAAAGAAATACTCAGCATCAATTGAACTGAGCTCCTGAAGCTTTTCATATAATTTTTCCTTTGGTGATTCATCATATGCATATATAACTGCTCCCAGTTTATGAAGGGCTTTAATGCATGATATTCCCGAAACTCCAAGCCCGATAACAAGTATTTTTTTATTTTTCATTTTAACCTCTCTTTAGTCCACTATTATTTTATGTGACTATATAGAATAAATGCCTATAAATGCCAATATAACAGTTACAATCCAAAATACTCCCACTACTTTTGTTTCCTTCCAGCCGCACATTTCAAAGTGATGGTGCAGGGGAGCCATTTTGAAAATTCTTCTCTTTGTTCTCTTGTAATGTAACACCTGTATTATAACAGACAGAGCCTCTGCAAAATAAATGCCGCCTATGATTGGTATTAGTAAAACCATGTTTGAAAGAACTGCAACAGCAGAAACTGCTCCTCCAAGTGCCAAAGATCCCGTGTCTCCCATGAACACTTTTGCAGGATTTGCATTGTGCCTTAAAAATCCAAGACATGCTCCTGTGACTGCAGCGCTCACTATGGCAATTCCGCCATAAATTGCATTTATATCTCTCAGGCTGTTTGTTATAAGGCTGAATGTTGCCATAACAATCAAAGTTACTCCCGTGTTAAGTCCGTCAAGGCCGTCAGTTAAATTTACGGCATTTACAGTTCCCAAAATTACAAACACAACAAATGGAATATACAATACGCCAAGATCTATTACAGCATTGGCAAATGGTATTACAAGTTTCGTGCCGTCTGCGCTGTACTTTGACCCATACAGTGCCAGAAGTACAGCAAACACCACCTGGGCTAAAATTTTCTGATAGGCCCTTAGTCCCAGATTTCTCTTTAGTACCACTTTTATATAATCGTCTAAAAATCCAATAAATCCAAATCCAAATATGAAAAACATCACTGCCCATATTTCCTGAGTGTAGTAGCCGCTGGTAGCTATTGCAATGAGTGTTGCTAATAAAATTATTATTCCTCCCATGGTAGGAGTGCCTGACTTGCTGTAGTGAGACTTAGGGCCTTCCTCTCTGATGCTTTGTCCTACTTTCAGGCGCTTCAACACCGGTATTACAACCGGTCCAAGAAACAGTGCTATTAAAAATGATACAATTATTACTCTTATTATTTGTCCGCTGCCTTGCATGTTAAACTCCTTTGTGACTAATTCCTTAATCCTCGTTTTTTCTCTACATCTATTATTGCCATTTTCGCAATGTATCCTTCATCATATGGAACTTTTTCTGTGCCCATATCCTGGTAAGGCTCCGTTGATTTTCCCGCCAACAATATTACATCCTTAGATTTGGAATTGTCAATAGCATAATAAATTGCTTTGTCTCTCTCAACTATAATTTCGTATTTTCCGCCTGCTTTTTCAACACCTTTAGAAATTTCAACACATATGTCGTAAGGATCTTCAAAACGTGGATTGTCGGAAGTAAGTATGCTTAAGTCGCAATACTTTCCAGCAATTTCACCCATTGGTGCTCTTCTTGATAAATCCCTTTCTCCTCCTGCCCCAAACATCACAATTTTTCTGCCTTCTGCAAATTCAACTATTGTATCCATAACCTTCAAAAGTCCGTCGGGAGTGTGGGCAAAATCAAGTATTATTGTGCAGTCAAGCTGATTTTCAAGTATTTCAAACCTTCCCTTTACACCTTTTATTTCGGCCAGCGATAAAATTATGTCATCAATATCAACTCCCAGGCAATATGCTGCTCCAAGGGCTCCCAGTGAATTAAGAACACTGAACTTTCCAGGAGTGTTAACATGAACCTTCTTTTCAACTCCCAAAATATTCAAATCAAATGATGTACCCTTCATAGTAGTAACTAAATTTGAAGCCTTTATGTCAGCATCATTTTCTATTCCTGTTGAAAGTGCTTTTACTCCATCAGTCTTTAACTCTTTGTAAAGCCTTGCACCGTAAGGGTCATCAACATTTATTATGTTGTTTACCTTTGTTATATAAAACAATTTTTTCTTTGCTAGATAGTAATTTTCCATTGTTTTGTGAAAATCAAGGTGATCTCTTGTAAGGTTGGTGAAAATTCCCACATCAATGTTCACATTGTCAACTCTGTTCAGTTCAAGAGCATGTGAAGAAACTTCCATAAAACAGTGAGTAACATTTTTTTCAGCCATTCTGGACAGGTAATTTTGTATATCGGCCGCTTCAGGAGTTGTATTGTCAATTTTTATTTTATCTTCATCTATCAATACGCCCATTGTGCCTATTATTCCTGATTTATCTCCCAGATGGTCGTAAATTCCTTTTAATAGATATGTAGTGCTGGTCTTTCCGTTTGTTCCGGTTACGCCGGTTATATTTATTTTTTCTGACGGGCGGCCGTAAATTACGTGGGCAGCTGGCGCCATGGTTTCTCTCGGTGATTTGACAACAATAAAATTACTTTTATCTTTAACATCTTCTGGGATGTGATCACACATTATGGCAGAAGCACCGTTTTTTACAGCGCTTTCAATGAACTTGTGTCCGTCTGAGGTGTATCCTTTTATAGCAACAAAAATATCGCCTATTTTTGCTTTTCGAGAGTCATTTGTAATGCCGTCTATATTAATATTTTCATCTCCGACAAAACTTTCATATTCAATTTCTTCAAGCAAATTTTTAATTTTCATAATATTGCTCCCTTATTAAAGTGTATGTTATTATATGCAATTTTATCATATTTAAAATTCAAATACAATAAATACTGTATGTCCCATTACCATTTTTCAAAGTACCCTTGCTGAAAAATGTGGTAAAAAAATGTAGCAAATTTCTAAATCATTACTTATGAATTTGTAAAATTGATTTAACAAAAAGACGGAACGCAGAAGTTCCGTCAGACCATTGACAAACCGAGACGCTGTCATCCTGAACGATAGTGAAGAATCTCATCCTTATTGAAAATATGAGATTCTTACGTGTCGCCTTCAGAATGGCAACGTCAAATGTTACTTTGTCATCAACCTGACAAAACGCGAAGCGTTCCGTCTAGTTCAATATCAATGTGACCACAGAACCCTTCACAACCTTTTCGCCGGCTTTAGGGAATTGAGATTTAACAATTCTTTCAGCTTCGACTTCAATGGTGATATTGCTTTCCAAGCCCGCCTTGATTATTTTATCAGTTGCTTCTGCGATTGTAAGTCCCAAAAGATCCGGAACTTCTACAGTCTGAGCTTCAACCTTGCCAAGTTCTTCTTCAGTGTAAACAGGTTCTACATCATAATATTTCATTATATTTTCAAGCAAATCTGCAGCAGCAGGTCCGGCTACAATACTTCCATAGTATCCTATGTTTCTGTCCGGCTCATCAACCATTACAAGTGCAACAGCTTTAGGATTATCAACAGGTGCAACCCCTACAAATGAAGATATGAATTTTCCGTCTTCATAACGTCCATCTATAACCTTCTGAGCTGTTCCGGACTTTCCACCTATTCTGTAACCAGCCCTATAAGCTTGCTTTGTACCGGATTCAGCTACTTCTTTCATTATCTGAAGCATCATTTTTGATGTTTCATTAGAGATTACTTTTCTTCTTACAACAGTGTCAAAATTTTTAACAACATTTCCTTCTTCATCTATGAGCTGTTTCACTATCCTTGGCTCCATGAGATTTCCGCCGTTTGATATGGCTGAAACAGCACCCACAAGCTGTATGGGTGTTACTGCAACACCCTGGCCGAAAGCCTGCGTAACAACGTCCACATCCTTCATGTTTATGGGCTCTTTAATGAGACCAAGAGCCTCACCGTTAAGCATTATACCTGATTTTTCCTCAAAACCGAATGATTTTATATACTTGTAGAATAAATCCTTGCCAATGTCAAGACCCATTTGAGCCAATGCATCATTGCAGGAGTTTTGAATTGCTTCGGACAATGTCTGCTGTCCATGGGGCCTGTAATATCTCCAACATTTAATGTTCTCCCCCGGTATCTGTCTTACAAATCCATCGCAGAAATATGTTGATTCAAGTGAAGCTGTATTTTCCTCAAGGGAAATCGCAGTTGTTATAAGCTTGAAAGTAGATCCCGGCTCATAAATATCATTTACTGCAGGATTTCTCCACATATTGAACCATGCTTTTTGAAGCTCTTCATCAGATAAAGCTGCCCATTCTGCGCTTGTTTTCTCATCAACAGGTTCCTTTGGCTCGTTGGGGTCGTAATCGGGCTTTGAAGCCAATGCCAAAATATCTCCATTGTTTGGATCCATTACTACAATTGTAGCTCTTTTCGCATTGTAGTCTGCAAGAACTTTTTCAGCACTTGACTCAGCATAGTGCTGTATAACCTCATCTATTGTAAGAACAACTCCAAGACCGTCCTGAGATTCATAGTATTCATTGTAACCAAAAGGAAGCTCTCTTCCGTATGCATCGGTATTTACAACAGTACGTCCCGGAATACCCGTCAAGTAATTGTTGTATGTTGCTTCCACACCGTAAAGTCCGTCCTGGTCAACATTTGTAAATCCTATTACATAAGGTGCAAAATTTCCGTAAGGATATATTCTTTTGTTATCTTCAATTATGTTTATTCCGCTTAAACCTCTGTCCCTTATGGCTTGAGCCTGCTCATCCGTAATCCATTTCTTAAGCACCACGTATGAATAGTTGGAAGTTATTTTTTTAAGAACTTCCTCATAGTCCATCTGAAGAATTTCCGAAAGAATTGCAGCAGTTTCTTCAGGAGTGTTTGTATTGACCGGAATATTTTCTACTGCCGCTTTTTCAGAAAACATTGATTTGTTTAGTCTTTTGAGAAGCCCTGTAAAAAAGCTATCTGTGTTTTCCTCTGTTTCCTGGGATTCCTCGCCTTTTTCTTCAGGAGTCTGTACTCCCTTTTTCACATCAGCAGGAAAACAAGTTACAGTGTTTGAATTAACACTGACAGCCAGTTTTTTACCTTTGGCATCATAAATTGTTCCTCTTTTTGCACTTATGGTAATATCTCTGGACCAGTTTTCCATAGCCTGTTTCTTGTATTCTTCACCGTTTATGATCTGAATGAATCCAAGCCTTATGACCAAAGCAATTGTAACTAAAAAAAAGCAAAGCAAAAATACCAACATTCTTTTTTTATTTTGAAGGTTAGTATTGCTTTTTATACGTTTTTTCATATGGAAACCCCCTATCTAATGAAACTTACTACCTTGTCAAGCAATCCAACAAATAAATTTTCATCTTCTGCAAGTACTTCAGTTTCATCTTCGGTAGTTTCTGCATTTCCATATGCAAAGTCAACAAATACAGTTTGTTTTCTTGTAGGGTAATTCATTCCCAGATAAGCCTTTGCCATTTCTTCAATACTGTTAGTGTTTTTAATACTCTCCAGAGCAATATTGTATTGATCTATGTCGTCATTAAGGTCAACAATTTCTTTATTCAATGTATTGAGCTCCATTTGCTTATCTGTAATGACAGCATAATTATAAACTATTAAAATTCCGAGTATGAATGTTACAGCAAGCATGACTGTGTTTTTAAAGCTTTCTATAACATTATTATTCTTTTTTCTTTTTATTCTTCTTTTATTTGGAGAATATTGCTCAGTATCTTGTCCATAATCAAATTCAATTGCTTCTTTCCTCAAAGCCGACATAATTACACCCTCTCGCCTATTCTTAATTTTGCACTGTGTGCTCTGCGATTTTCGACCAATTCTTCTTCAGATGGCAGCACTGGTTTTCTTGTTATGATTTTTAATTTGCGCCTGTGATCGCACATACATTTTGGAAATTCAGGAGGACATATGCAGTCCTTGTTAAGATCATTAAATGCATTTTTTATTATCCTGTCTTCCAATGAATGAAATGTTATGACACAAATCCTTCCGCCCACGTTCAGGCAGTCAACAGCATCCTTCATTGTGTTTTCAAGTATCTCCAATTCTCTGTTCACTTCAATTCTTATGGCCTGAAATGTTCTTTTAGCAGGATGCGAACCTTCCTGCCTCACTTGCTTTGGAATAGCCTTCTTTACTATTGAAACAAGCTGTCCTGTTGTTTCAATGAACTCATGTTCTCTTTCCTGTACAATGAACTTGGCTATTCTTGCTGCCCACTTTTCTTCCCCGTATTCCCAGAGAATCCGTGACAGCTCGTGTTCTTCGTATCCATTTACAATGTGCCTTGCTGTGGTTGTCTGGTTTTTGTCCATCCTCATGTCAAGAGGCATATCGTAATTGTAGCTGAACCCTCTTTCAGGTATATCCAATTGAAATGACGAAACTCCCAAATCAAAAATAATTCCGTCAACTTTCTCTATATTTAAATCCTCTAAAACTTCTTTAATGTTGCTGAAGTTATTTTTAACAGGTATGAAATTCTTAAATTCCTTTAATTTATCTTTTGCTCTTTCGATGGCATAATCATCCTGGTCAATGCCGATTACTTTTCCATCAGCAGCTCTTTTTAGTATTTCCTGAGTATGCCCTCCCCCTCCTAAGGTAGCATCCACATAAATTCCATTTGTCTTAATGTTAAGCCCTTCAATCGATTCGTCCAACAATACTGACTTGTGTATATAATCCATGTGACTCCTCCTTTATAATCCTATCCCCAAATCTGACATCTTTTCTGCTATGCTGTCAAAATCAAATTCGTCATTGTTGGAGTAATCATTCCAACTTTCTTTGTTCCATATTTCGATTCTGTCTATAACCCCTATTATAGCAGCCTCGGTGTTTAATGCGCTGAATTCTCTCAGCTGTGGTGGTACCAGTATTCTTCCCTGTTTATCGAAAGAACATTCAGAAAATCCAGAAACAAACTGTCTTAAAAAAAATCTTTCCTGTTTATTGAATGTTGACAGGTTTCTAAGTTTACCGACGAATTCGTTCCATGTTTCAATAGGATAAACAAATAAACATTTATCCAATCCTTTACCAATATAAAACGTTTCGCCTAACTCATTTCTAAACTTGGAAGGTATTATTACTCTTCCCTTTTCATCAAATGAATGTATGTATTCACCAGTAAACATTTTCTACCACCTACTGGGCACATTATACCACATTGTGGGTATTATTTACCACAATTATTTTAAAAAACATAAAAAAATTTTTATTACTCCACAAGGCTGTGTAGAAATTTCTGAACTTGTCCTCTACAAAACATAAAAAAAGACGAGCAATTAACATTTTCAGTCAATCACCCGTCTTTTTATAACTAATAATTCTTAATTCTTCACTCTTAATTCTTAATTGAATTGTTTTTCCTTTTATTTAAATAAACCAGCAGAAGCACACCTAACAGTATTGAGCCCAGGCTTATGAGCTGTGCAACACGCATTCCTAAAAACATGAGGCTGTCTGTTCTCAGTCCTTCAACAAAGAATCTTCCTGCAGAATATAATATCAGGTAAAGTCCCAGAACCTGACCGTCTGTTGTTTTCTTGTTTTTTCTGAACCACATTAAAAACAGGAATATGCATAAATCTATGATTGACTCATACAAGAATGTGGGGTGTACCTTCTGGCCGTTTACAATAATACCCCAAGGCAAATCTGTAGGGCCTCCGTGAGCCTCCTGGTTTATGAAGTTTCCCCATCTTCCTATGGCCTGACCTAAAGCAACGCTTGGCATAACTATGTCAAGGAGCTCCAGTACTTTTATTTTTCTTTTTTTGCAGAACAACACCCCCACAATCACGCCAGCTATGAGCGCTCCATGAATGGCAAGTCCGCCGTTTCTTATGTTGATTATCTGATCAGGATTTTTGCTGTAAAAATCCCATGAAAATATTACATAATATGCTCTGGCACCAATTATAGCTGCAGGAATGGCATACAATAAAAAGTCCAGAAGGTTATCTTCCTTAAATCCAATTCTTTTGCATTCTCTTAAAGCAAAAACAACTCCTAAAAGTACTCCTGTAGATATGAGCACCCCGTACCACATTATATCAACGCCAAAAATCGTAAACGCTACCGGATTCATATTGCCTCCTTATCTTTCTTTAGTATTTCCAAATTCAACATTAACCATTATATAATTATATTCATCATTAGTCAACAAAAGATGAGATCCTTCACGCGATGAACGCCATGAGGGATCTCAAATAAATGCCTCTTATTTATCTTAATGTTGCTTCAAATTTCTTATTAAGAACCTGAAGAATTTTGTTGTGGATGTTTTCCACTTCCTTATCTTTCAGAGTGCGTTCCTTGTTTCTGTAAGTAACAGAGAATGCAGTGCTCTTGTAGCCTTCCTCAATGTGTTCTCCCTTGTATACGTCAAACAGTTTAACTGATTCAATGAGATGAGGATTTACATTTTTTATTTCTTCTTCCATTTCACCTGCAAGAACTTCGTCCTTCACTATTACAGCAATGTCTCTCACCATTGATGGATATTTAGGAAGAGCTTCATACTTCCATTCTGTGTTTTTGTTTTCAAGGATTTTTTCAACATCAATTTCAGCAATGTAGACTTTGTGGTCAAGTCCATAATTTTCAATTGTCTGATGGCTTGCTTCTCCGTAAATTCCAACAAGCTCTTCATTAATATAAAGGCCTGCTGTTCTTCCGGGGTGGAATGTAGAATTATCTTTAACAGCTTTTAATGATGGTTTTATTCCAAATCTTGAAAGTATTCCTTCAACAATTCCCTTAAGGTCATAGAAGTCGTAATTGCCATACATTCCAATACAAAGCTTTTGCTTTTCATAAGGCTCTTCTGTAACAGGCTGAGACTTCGGAATGAATATGCTTCCGATTTCAAACAGTTTCGCATCATCAACTCCTCTGTTTGAGTTTCTCTGAATTACTTCCATCATGTTTGGAATCAACGTTGTTCTCATGGAACTGAAATCTTCTCCCAGAGGATTAAGTATTTTAACGTAATTCCTAAGAGGGCTGTCCATAGGAGCACATATGTTGTCATAAGTTTTAGGGCTTATGAATGAATATGTTGTTATTTCATAAAGTCCCATGCCGCATGCAATTGTCTTCATGTCATCTTCAAGAAGACGGATTTCGGATTTTCTTCCTACTCTTGTGCTTCCTGTAAGAGGTTTTGACTCAATGTTTTCAAAACCATAAAGTCTTCCCACTTCTTCGATGAGGTCTGCTTCCTGTTCAATGTCAGTTCTGAAATATGGAATTTTACTAATTATTTTTTCGCCGTCAAATGTGCTTTCTATTTCAAGAGTGTTCAGAGATTTAAGCATATCTTCCACAGGAATGTCAACTCCAAGAAGCATTTCGCTTCTGTATGGTCTCAATGTCACTATAGGAGCATCATAATCATTTTTACCTGCTTCAAGATATCCTCCAACAACAGTTCCTGCTCCGATCATCTCTATGAGCTGGCAAGCTCTGAGGCTGGCAAGTTCAACCATCATGTGTCCCATTGGTTTTTCATTTCTTGCTGAAGCTTCAGAACGCATTCCAAGTTTCTTGGAGGTTTCTCTTATGGATTTAGGGTTGAAGTTTGCACTTTCAAGTACCATTACTTTTGTATCGTCGCTAATTTCTGAATTAAATCCGCCCATAACTCCTGCAATGCAGGCAGGTTTTTCACCATCAGCAATAACAAGCATGTTTTCTTTTAATGTTCTTTCAGTCTGGTCTATGGTAACTATTTTTTCATCTTTTTTTGCTCTTCTTGCAACAAGTTTTTTTCCTTCCAGTGCTTCAAGGTTGTATGCGTGAAGAGGCTGACCAAGTTCAAGCATTACGTAATTTGTAACGTCAACTATGTTGCTGATAGGTCTCATTCCTGCATCCATCAGAGTTCTTTGCATCCATAATGGTGAAGGTCCTATTTTTATGTCTTTGATTACTTTTGCATAGAAACGGCTGCACAGATCTTCATCTTCGATTTCAACAGCATTTAAATAATCTTTTATGTCACCTTGTTCATTTTTAACAGAAATTTCAGGGAATTTAAACTTTGTTCCCAAAGTTGCTGCTGTTTCTCTCGCCATTCCAACGATGTTCAGGCAATCCGGTCTGTTGAATGTAACTTCAACTTCCAGAGCACTTCCGTTTAGTTCCAGAACTTCCTTTATGTCTTTTCCAAGAGGAGTGTCTTTTGGAAGAATTATTATTCCGTCCCTTGATTCCTTTGGTATTATTTTATCTTCGAATCCAAGTTCTTCGTAGGAAACCATCATACCGTATGAAGGAAGTCCTCTGAAGTTTGTTTTCTTTATTTTAAGTCCGTTAGGAAGCACAGCTCCTTCAAGTGATACAGGAACAATGTCTCCTTCGCTAATATTTTTAGCTCCGGTTATTATCTGTACAGGTTCTGCTTCGTTTATGTCTATTTGAGTTACAACAAGCTTATCAGCATTTGGATGTTGTTTTATTTCAAGAATTTTTCCGGTTTTAACATTTATTACTTCTTTATTATAATCAATAACAGCATCAACGTGTGATCCTGTAAGTGTCAATTTGTCAGCCAATGTCTTGTCATCCGTGTTAATGTCAACATACTGGCTCATCCATTTAATAGGTACTAACATTTTAACCTCCTAGAATTGTTTTAAGAATCTTACATCATTTTCAAACAAAAGTCTTATGTTTGGAATTCCGTACTTAACCATTGCAACGCGGTCTATTCCCATTCCAAATGCATAACCGGAATATACTTCAGGGTCTATTCCACAGTTTCTAAGCACATTTGGATGAGTCATTCCGCATCCTAAAAGCTCCATGCTCCATCCCGTTCCATGGCATGAAGGGCAGCCCTTGCCCATGCATATTGGGCATGAAACGTCAACTTCGGCGCTTGGTTCTGTAAATGGGAAGTTGTGAGGTCTGAAACGTGTCTTCATGTCGCTGCCGAACAATTCCTTTACAAACTGGTCAATGGAATCCTTAAGGTTTGCCATTGTAACTCCCTTGTCAACAACAAGGCATTCCATCTGGTGGAACATTGGTGAATGTGTGTCATCCACATCGTCAAAACGGAATGTTCTTCCCGTGGAAACCATTCTTATGGGAAGTTTGCCTTCCTTCATTACTCTTATTTCCATTGGTGAAGTGTGTGTTCTTAAAATCAAGTCATCTGCTATGTAGAATGTGTCTGACCAGTCTCTTGAAGGATGGTCATATGGTGCATTAAGATCGTCAAAGTTGTTGGCCACTGTTTCAATTTCAGGTCCGCTTATAACATCGTATCCCATACGCATAAACACGCTCTCAAGTTCTTCCTTTACTTTTATGAGAGGATGTCTTCTGCCTATTTCAGGAATTCTTCCAGGCATAGTTATATCAAGTGTTTCTGTTTTAAGCTTTGCAGCTGATTCGTGATGTGATGCCTTTTCCTTGATTTGTTTAATTTCTTCCTCTATTATTGCTCTTACTTCATTTGCCAGTTTTCCCATTTCGGGTCTTTCTTCTTCGGATAAAGAACCCATTGACCTTAATATTAACGTCAACTCTCCTTTTTTACCCAAGTACTGAACTCTTACTTTTTCAATATCGGCATTATCATTGCATTGTTTCAATTGTTCCAATGCTTCTGTCTTTAATTTTAAAAGTTGCTCTTTCATGAATTCTCCTTTCATATTCCATAATCACATATTTATACAAAATAAACTCCGCCTCTGTAAGAGGCGGAGTCCGCGATACCACTCTAATTTGCTCTTATGAAGAAAATCTTCATAAAAGCCTCATTTATATAACGGTATGACCGTGCAGGACTACTTTGTTTCATCCCACAAGCTCCAAAGCGAATGTTCAGCATAAATGTTTTAAATCATTTCCAGCCTAGATGATTATTCTCTGTAAAAACTTTATTTTATACCTACGTCTTTTTCATTGCCTGATATTCAATTCTATTTAAAGCTTCAAAGCTTTAATAATCCGATTATATCAAATAAATATTTATTTTACAACAGTTTTTTTCTTATTTCATAAATGCTGATTCCTGCTGCAATTGAAGCATTTAAGGATTCTGCTCTTCCTGACATTTTAATTGTAATATTCATATGGGAAGCATCTATTATTTCCCGGGAAACTCCCTGTCCTTCATTTCCAATGACAACACAGATTTTATCAGATTTTTCAATGTCATCAAATGTAAAATCAGACTCCACTACTGTTGAGTAAATTTTAAACCCCTGCTCATATAATCCTCTTATTATTTCTTCATCATCACCATGAATGAAATTTCCTCTGAATATGGCTCCTGCAGAAGCTCTCACAACCTTTGGATTGTACTGGTCCACACAGCCCTTGTTCATTATAACGGCAGCAGGACCGAATGCATCAGCTGTCCTTATGATTGTTCCCAGATTCCCCGGATCCTGAATGCGGTCGCACATAACAGCAAATTTAAAGTCTTTCAGCAATTTTATATCATCTGTGTCATTCTTTTTTATTACTGCAAGAACTCCCTGAGCATTAATGGTATCTGAGACAGAATCAAATACATTGTCTGTGCATGCAATCACTTCAGAATCAACTTTTTTAAGCTCATTTTCCATAGCCTTTGCTTCATTTTTATCCAAAGCACTTTCACTGAATAAAACAAATTTTATATTTGCTTTTTCAGTTATTGCTTCCCTCACAAACTTAATTCCTTCCACCACATATGAATTTTCCTGGTCACGGGATTTTTTTGAGCTTAATGAACGCACATACTTAATTTTTAAGTTATCCTTGCTTGTTATTAAATCCATGGCTACCTTTTTTCACTTATTTTTTTCAGGTTGTCGTTATTTCCAAGTATTACTACAATGTCATCTTTTTTGATTACCGCATCTGATGAAGGAACAATGTTTATGCGTTCGCCAGTCTTGATTGCAATAATTGTCATGTCTGATAGATTCAGTTCCTTCAATGACTTTTGTTCCCATTCTTCAAGAGCTACAGTTTCAATAATGCTGTAATCCTGAGAAAACTCTATTACATCCAGTATGTTTGGAGTCACGAGGCCAAAAGCAACACGCATGCCCATGTCCCTTTCAGGATAAATAACCTTGTCTGCTCCTATTTTCATTAAAAGCTTTCCGTGAATTTCGCTCATGGCTTTGGCTATAACTGTGGGAACCCCTGCTTCTTTTGCTATGAGTGTAGCCATTATGGAAGCTTCCAAATCAGAACCTATTGCTATTACTGCAACATCAAAATTTCTGATTCCCATGGTCCTGAATGAAGGTTCATCCAGTGCGTCCATTTGAACAGCATGAGCCACATACTCAGAAATATCCTTTATTATGTCAGGGTTCTGATCGACAACCATTACGTCATGTCCAAGTTTAGAAAGTGTCTTTGCAACGGAAGAACCGAATCTTCCGCATCCTACTACTATTATCTGTTTCATGTTATTCTCCTTAACCGATTATTACTTTTCCTTCAGGATAAGTATAATTACCAATATTCTTATTTTGTTTTAAAAACGCATATGCAACTGTCATTGGTCCAACTCTTCCGATAAGCATTACCAGTGAAAGTATAAGCTTCCCGGCATCGCTCAAATATGGAGTTAATCCTTTAGAAAGACCAACCGTTGCAAAGGCTGATACAGTTTCAAACAACATATCCAGAAAATCATAACCTGTGGCTTCTTCTGTAATGGCAAGAACAAATGATACAACTATTACAAGCAGCAATGAAATCATTAAAATGGCAGCAGCCCTTATGGTTGTATCAGGTGTTATTCTTCTTTCGAAAACCTCAAAATCTCTCTTACCCTTTACAAGATTATAAAAAGATACAATCAGCACTCCAAAAGTTGTTGTTTTAATACCTCCTGCTGTAGACGCCGGAGAACCTCCGATAAACATTAAAAATATCGTGAAAACTGCAGTTGACATTCTGATTTTTTCTGTTGGAATAGAATTAAAACCAGCAGTCCTGGGATTTACGGCCTGAAATATTGCTGCCTGAATTTTACCTGAGAGGCTTAAGCTGCCCATTGTTTCGGGATTGTTGTGTTCAAGTGCGAACATCATTATTGTTCCACCTATTAAAAGTATTGCTGTAATAACTATAACAAGTTTTGAATGCAGTTGCAGCATGTGGAATTTCTTTGTTTCATATACATCCCAGAATACATAGTATCCGATACCGCCTATTATAATAAGCCCGCAGACAGCAAGAGTTATAATCGGATTGTCTACATAGTTGATCATGCTGTTACCTATAAGGTCAAAACCAGCGTTACAAAAGGATGAAACTGCATGAAATACAGAATATCCAATACCTTTTGAAACTCCATAATCTCTTATAAAAACAAAGGAAAACAATATTGCTCCAATAAGTTCAATTGCAAATGTGAAAATCAGTATATTCTTTGTAAGCCTTACAACGCCCTGGAGTTCATCCACATTTCGTTCTTCCATAATAAATACCCTTGTTTTTAAGGACATTCTTTTTCCAATGAAAAAAGAAATTAAAGCTGTCATTGTCATTACTCCAAGTCCGCCTACCTGTATGAGCACAACAATAATTGTTTTGCCAAAGACAGTCCAGTGAGAAGCTGTATTAACTACAACAAGCCCTGTTACGCAAACTGCTGATGTAGCCGTAAAAAGGGCATTAACAAAGCCTACACTTCTGTTGTTTTGTGAAGCTACAGGCAATGTAAGGAGAATCGCTCCTATTAAAATGATTGTTGTAAACCCAAGAAAGAAAACCATGTAAGGGTTTCTTTTAACGCCGCATACAACATTGTATATTTTTTTCATTTGATTTTACCTCATATATCATAAAATGCACAAACTAATATGATTTATGCATTACTATGTCATTAGATTATAACACTTTTGTGTTATTTTTCAACATAATTTTATTTTGATTGACTAATACATTATGTAGGGGCGGATCTTGTGTCCGCCCGGGGTCATTGATTTATTAAATGCGGGAGAACACAAGGTTCTCCCCTACAAAACTGTAATTCTTAGGGTTAGGGCGTGGGCATAGCGCAGTTTCGTTCACTAATTTTTCTGCTTCCTACGGTCGCAAAAATTAGGAACTCATTGCGTTTGACCTACCGCTGTTTTTCTCTCCCTACGGTCAGAAAAACAGGGTTAGGGCATAAAAAAAGACTGCATTTTTCACAGTCTCATTTCGGCTATTAATTTGCTTTAACTTGTTGTACAAGGCTTGTGAATCCAGCTGGATCATAAACTGCCATTTCAGACAACATTTTTCTGTTGATTTCTATGTTGTTAGTTTTCAAAAGATTTATGAATTTGCTGTATGACAAACCGTTTTGTCTAGCTGCAGCGTTGATTCTTGCAATCCAAAGCTGTCTGAATTCTCTCTTTCTTAACTTTCTTCCTACATATGCATATGACAGTGATTTCATTACTGCCTGGTTAGCTGTTTTATATAATTTACTCTTTGCTCCGTAGTATCCTTTAGCAAGTTTCAATACTTTTCTATGGTTTTTCTTAGCATTTACAGCTCTTTTAATTCTTGCCATTTTGTTTTCCTCCTGTGTCCAATCTTATTAATATGGTAGTATTTTACTGATTCTGTCCATGTCTGCACTTGATAATAATGTGCTTTTTCTTAAGTTTCTTATAGATTTAGAAGCTTTTTTCCCTGTAAAGTGATTTTTTCCAGCTCTAGACCTCTTAATTTGTCCACTTCCAGTTTTAGAAAATCTTTTTGCCGCTGATCTGTTAGTTTTTACTTTTGGCATAACAGTTCCTCCTTAATGTTATTTTTTTGGTGCTAAAAACATTGTCATGTTTTTGCCCTCAACTATTGGTAATTTGTCTATAGTAGAATATTCAGATGTCATCTCAGCAAACTGCATCAACACAACTCTTCCTGCATCCATGTGTCCGAGCTCTCTTCCTCTGAAACGCACAACTACTTTTACCCTGTCGCCGTCTTCAAGGAATTTCGACGCATTCTTTGCCTTAACAGCAAGGTCATGTTCCTCAATATTCGGAGTCATTCTGATTTCTTTTATATTGATTACTTTTTGCTTCTTCTTAGATTCTTTCTCTTTTTTAGCCTGAGCGTACTTGTATTTTCCGTAGTTCATGATTCTGCAAACCGGAGGTTCTGCAGTTGGTGATACATTCACCAGATCCAGTTTCTTGGTTTCTGCAATCTTCAATGCCTCTTTTGTACTGATTACGCCCAGCTGGCTCCCATCAGAGTCAATGACTCTTACTTCCTTTTCACGAATTTGTTCGTTAATTTGAAGTTCTTTTATAATTTACACCTCCTAAGTATAAACTGAAACTTATTTCCTGCTTTATTATTTATAAAATAAAAAAGACAGCCCAATCACCGCTATCTTAAACAACACAAAGTAAGTGTATGTATTTATTAACCATACTGGCAGTAATAATAACGCCGTAAGGTGAGAAGCGGTCACTTCTTCTTGAATCCTTATTTAGTATATACAACATTACAATAATTGTCAACAATTATTTATTATAAAATGTTATAAGTTTTTTGGTTATGGAAATGATAATTTCATCATCATTATAACATAACATCATGAGGAGGTAAAATGAAAAAAAATAAATATTTATTTTTAACAATTTCTTTTGTTGTATATAATATTATTATTTTAATAGTATCAGATAAATATTCCATACCGTTAATATTTTTTCTGCCCATGCTTTTATATGCTGCTTTTATGATAAAATCCATGAAAAGATCAGGCAAAAAAAACGACAACAGCTCAAACATGTTCCCTGAAGAGTCAAATGAAACTGTGTCTTCAACAACCTATTTTGAAAAAAAGAAAACCGAAGAGCCGAAAATACAAATTGGATTTGATGATGTTGCAGGTCTTGAGGAAATCAAGGATGATTTAATGGATGTCATTGATTTTTTAAACAATGAAGACAAATACAAATCCATGGATGCAAAAGTTCCAAGAGGAATACTCTTGTACGGTCCTCCGGGAACAGGCAAGACTTTAATTGCTAAGGCTATTGCAGGAGAAGCAAAAGCAACATTCATATATTCAAGCGGTTCTGAATTCGTTGAAAAATATGTTGGTGTTGGAGCAAAAAGAGTAAGGATGATATTTGAACGAGCAAGAAAAGAAGCTCCCAGCATCATATTCATAGATGAAATTGATGCTCTTGGTGCCAAGAGAAACTCTGAAAGCAACAATGAAAAAGACCAGACATTAAACCAGCTGTTAATAGAACTTGACGGTTTCAACAACACGAGCAATGTAATTGTTGTTGCTGCAACCAACCGCATGGATTTGCTTGATGAAGCACTACTGAGGCCGGGACGTTTTGACCGCAAAATTTATGTGGGTAACCCCAATTACTATTCAAGGCTGAAAATTCTAGAAGTGCACACAAAGAACAAACCTCTTGACAAAAAAGTACTTCTTAAGGACATTGCCACAAAGACTCATGGTTTTTCAGGCGCACAGCTTGCAAACATTGCAAACGAAGCCGCTCTTAAAGCAATAAAAGACAAAAGCAAAAAAATAAACAGCGAAAACTTTGAATTTGCAATTGAAAAAGTTGCTGCTGGACTTGAAATCAGGCATTCAACTGTTTCAGAAAAAGAAAAAAGGATAGTTGCCTACCATGAAGCAGGTCATGCAGTTGCAGCTAAAATTCTAAACATCGACAAGGTGCAGAAAATATCCATAATACCAAGAGACAAGGCTTTGGGGTATGTTTTGAAATTCCCCACAGAAGACAAATACTTATATACTAAAAAGGAACTGTGCGATAAGGTTGCAGTACTTTTAGCCGGAAGAGCTTCCGAAGAAGTGTTCTTAGGTGAAGTATCTACGGGAGCTTCCAATGACATAAAAGAATCCACAAACATTGTGTATGAAATAATCTGCAGCTACGGCATGGGTAAAAACACACAGAATACATGTATAGATGAAAGGGTCTTCAAATATTATCTTGACAGCATAAAAGATGAAGTTGCAGACATGATAAAGGAAACATATGAACGAGCACTACACACCATAAGGGAAAACAAGCAGGTTGTTGAAAAGGTGGCAGAATACCTCATTAAAAATGAAACAATGAATGCAGACCAGCTTGATGAACTCATGGAAGACACAAAGAAGAAAAAAGTGCTAGTTTAATTCAATGAAGAATTAAGAGCTAATAAAAATGAAGAATTAAGAGTTAAGAGTGAAGAATTAAATGAAAAAACTGGACGGCTTTGACGTCCAGTTTCAATTAATTCTTAATTATTAAATCTTCATTCTTAATTATTTAAGGTAGTCCATTGGTTGAGTTCTTACACCGTTTATTCTGACTTCAAAGTGAAGGTGATTTCCGGTTGAATATCCTGTTGAACCTACAGCCGCAATTGTTTCGCCTCTTGAAACTGCTTGTCCCTTGCTTGCATATAATTTTGAGCAATGGCCATACAATGTTGCAATTCCGCCGCCATGGTCAACTATTATGTAATTTCCGTATGAATAATGCCATCCTGCAAAAATTACTACTCCGTCATTTGCCGATACTATTGCTGTTCCGTAAGGAGCTGCTATATCTGTTCCTCCGTGACTAGACCAAACACCTGTTATAGGGTCAGCTCTTCCACCAAAGTTTGATGTCACTCTGTATTGTCCAGGAACAGGCCATGCCATTTCGCCGCCTGCGTACTCAACTGCTCGCTGAGCTGCTATAATGTCTTTTTCAATCTGAGCAGACTGTGCTTCCATGGCAGCTTCCTGTCTTTGAATTTCTGCTAAATTGCTTTGAAGTTTTGACATATATGTTTCTTTTGAACGCGAAGCAATTTCAACTTCATTTTGCTTTGCAGCCAATTGGTTTATAACTTGAGTAAGTTCAAGTCTTTCTGTTTCCTGAGAAACTTTGAGTTCTTCAACTTCTGTCTTTTGTTCACTTATGCTTTTCAACAAATCAATGTCGCTTTGAACTATGAGCTGAATCATGTCAAGCCTTGTGAGCGCATCAACCAAATCTTCAGAATTCAATATTACTTCCATATAACCTGATGTTCCCTGTTTGTACATAACTCTTAATCTATCTTCTAAAATTTCATTGTTTTTGTCGATTTCATTGTTGAGTTCAGCGATTTTCTGTTCGGACTCAGCGATTTTCATTGTTATTTCCTGCTTTTCAAGCTCATAGCTGTCAGTTTCCAATGTTAAAGCTCTGATTTCACCATCCAAGACATCTATTTCCTGCTGTACGCTTTTCTTTTCGCCCTTAAGAGCATCAGCCTGTTTTCTTATATTAGCAATCTGTTTTTCGATTTGCTGCTGCTTGTACTGTAAATCTGCAATACTTCCCCCTGCTGCAGCCGGAAATAAACTTAACACAGTTACCATGAGCAATGTAAAAGCTATACTTTTTCTAAACATGACACACCCCTATACACTCAAGAATTTTTTCAATGAAACAAGGCTTCCTAATATTCCAATGCCTATTCCTATGGTTAAAAATATTATTATCAAATCGTTGAGAATCATCTCAACTCCGACCATGTATCCGGAAATTCCAGATAAAAGCGCCACATAACGGCCTGCAAGATAGTTGATAATATAGTTGTATCCAAGTGAAATTATTAAAATTGCCACCAGTGAACCAATAAGACCAAGCAAAATGCCTTCTATCATAAAAGGTCCTCTAACATATCCGTTTGTTGCTCCAATATACTGCATCAGCTCTATTTCCTTATGTCTGTTAAGCACTGTAATTTTAATTGTGTTGGAAATAATGAAGATACTTATCAACAAAAGCATTATTATAAGTCCTGCTCCCAACCTCTTTACAAAGTCAGCAATTTTTATGAGGCTGTTTACAGCATCCTTGTAATATTGCACATCCTCGACGCCTTCAAATGTCTCAATCTTTGAAATTACCTGCTCAGACATTGAAACATCTTTAAGCTGCACAATATAAGTGTTTGGCAGAGGATTCACCCTCAAACCTTCCAGGAGAAACGAATCCTTTCCCCAATCTTCCTTAAGCTTGTCCAGGGCATAGTCCTTGGTCTGGAAAGCAACTCCTAGCACACCATCTATTTCCTTGAACGAATCGCCCATTTCCTTAATCTGATCTTCACTGATATCATCATCCAGGTAGACCGCTATTTCATCAAATGTTTCCTTTGTTACCAATGCAACATTGTTCACATTTAAAACTACTATAAGCACAAATCCAAGTATTATTAATACTGCTGTAACAGATCCAACGGAAGCAAGTCCCATCATTCTGTTTCTCCACATGCTTTTTAATGCCTGTTTGAATATATATTTAATTTTCTTTGGGTTCATCTGTATATCCCCCTGCTTTGATATCTCTGATAATGACTCCGTGTTTAAGCTCAATGACTCTTTTCTGGTAGCGTGTAACTATTTCCCTGTCATGAGTTGCCATTATAACTGTTGTCCCTCTTTTATTAATTTCTGTGAGGATTTTCATGATTTCCTTTGATGTTTCCGGGTCAAGATTTCCCGTGGGCTCGTCTGCAATTATGGTCTCAGGCTTGTTAATAACTGCCCTGGCTATGGCAACTCTTTGCTGCTCACCGCCTGACAGCTCGTCCGGATAATATTTTGCCTTGTCGCTTAAACCAACCATACTAAGCACCAATGGAACTTCACGCCTAATGCTTTTTGCGCTGCAGCATATCATTTCCATTGCAAATGCCACATTCTCATAAACCGTCATTTTAGGAAGAAGACGATAGTCCTGAAAAACAAAGCCAATTTTACGCCTGTACTCGGCAACACTTCTTTTTCTTATTTTGTTTATGTCAAGTCCGTTGTAATTAATTGTTCCTTCGCTTGGAGAAATTTCTCTTAGCAACAATTTTATGAGAGTACTTTTTCCTGCGCCGCTTTTTCCTACTATGAATATAAATTCGCCTTTATCTATTTTTAAGTTAATATTCTTAACTGCTGTAAATTCTTTTTTATATGTTTTTGAAACGTTATTAAATTCTATCACTGTTCCACCTCTTACCACTTACTATTATATAACACATTTTGACAAAATTACAACTATTATTATTCTATTTTACTTTATTTTTGCATAAAATGAAATGTTTATTTTTGGTTATACCAAAAAAATTTGACATATAAAAACGAACTTTGTAATTATGCATAAAAAAAGATAAGTTCTTAAAATCAACGACACAAATTGCATAATGCTATCAGCACAACAACTTTTCGTTGACTTAAGAACTTACCTTCAATTAATCTTATAATTTTTAATTCTTAACTCTTAATTCTTAATTGCATTTTTAACTCTTAATTCTTAATTGCACTTAGTTTTTGTATTCTTTTTCTAAAATAACCTTTTGAGGAAGTTCTGTCATATCTGTCTTAACTACCGTGAAAGGATATGTAAGAATCTGTGCTGTCACATCACCGGGCTTCGGATCAGTGTATTCTGCATATACGGTCAGCACCTGTTCCCCTTCTTCATTGCTTAAAGTGAGTTTGTCGATTTCAACGTCATATCCGGCTGTGCTCTTTTCGCCTCTTGTTACAACCACATAAATTTCATCGTTGATTCTGCATACCAGAGCCTTTTCCTTCATTCTGTAATTAGGAAGAACTTCACTGATTTGTCTTGGTATATTTTCCGGTTCAATGCTTTCAAAGTTCACATCCTGTGCACCCTTTCCTCTGAAGTATCTGAAAAAAAACAAAATAGCAGCTATAAAAACAACAATCGCAACTGCAGTAACTATTTTTTTCATAAACATCCCCCTATATATATATTTCTTTATATTTTATTCTGATGTTTATGATTTATGCTAAAATAGCCACAGTTTGTTTACAAAATGTGATAATAAAGTATTTGACATCTAAGCTTGTCTTTAAGTATAATTTTATATAAGAAAGGAGTTGAAAATATGTCTTGCGATTGTAATGAATTTCAGAATTTAACAGCTAATTTGCAGCTTTTGAATAAAAGCATACTGGATATTGTCACTAAGCTGGATGAACAGACTTCAATGCTCAACAGAGCTGTATTTAAATCTGCAACACACTGCGGCTGCATTGAAATACATGCAACTAAACAGCTATATTCACCGTCTAAAACACTGGAGGAAAATCAGCTGGACTTGGATACTCATATAGAAGGAAATCTATGTCCTAAATGCAGAGATAAAATAGAAGAAGAAATGGGTGAACTATTATTTTATATTGCGTCCATGTGTGAAGCCCTTGATCTTGATTTTGAAAGCATAATGGCCAAGAAATTCGACCATCTTAAAACCTTGGGTATATACAACCTTCTTTAATACAATTAATAATGACGAATTAAGAATTAATAATTTTGAGATATAAAAAAACTTAGGCATGCCTAAGTTTTTTGTTGAAGTTATTCTTAATTCTTAACTCTTAACTCTTAATTTTAAAAGTTAGCCTATTGTTACAAGAGGATCTCCAGTGCTCACTGTTGTTGATTTTGAAGTATGGATTTTATTAACAACTCCATCCTTAGGAGACACAATTTCGTTTTCCATTTTCATTGCTTCAAGAATCAATACAATGTCTCCGGCCTTTACAGTCTGACCTTCTGTAACTTTAATATCAAGAATTGTTCCAGGCATTGGTGCTGTCAAAAGCTCTCCTGAAACCGGTCCCGAAGGAGCAGGAGCTGCTTTTGGTGCTGGGGTAGCCACTGCAGGGGAAATCTGCGGAGCCGCTGCCGGCGCCTGTACTGCTGGTGATTGTTGTACAGGAGCATATGTGAATCCACCCTGTCCTACTTCTTCTACTTCTACAGCATATGATTTGCCGTTTACTGTCACATTAAATTTTTTCATTCTATTCCTCCGTATTTTATCTCATTAACTTC
>DehalE1_100017_pt1 | contig 58037 bp, 50 predicted proteins | sample DehspE1_FD_43922 | JGI IMG/M metagenome (IMG submission 43922) | reverse complement strand
CGTCAAGGGGGGTGCTCAGCAAAAAATACGTTAGTATTTTTTGCGCCGAAGGGGGACATAGGTCCCCCTAGCGGAGTTGCGGAGCAACTTTTTTATATTATTTAAATGGTTATTTTATTACTTATAGTAAAAGATTTTTATAGCATTTAAGATAAAAAATGGTATAATAGAGAATGCATGACAACTTTTCGTAGTATTTATTGTGTGAAAATCTTCACTTTTTAATAAATGGAGGAATTAATTGGGAATTATTGTAAGGTTCATTGTAAAGAGCATCCTTGAGAAAAAATTCAGAGCATTTATTATTGTATTTTCTATTGCAATTTCTGCTGCACTTTTTTTTGCTTGCAGCGGGTTATCCGGCACTATCAGCAGCATGTATGAAAATCAAATCAAAATGCAGACGGGTGAGGCAGATATAATAATACAGCCTGATGAGGATTCGCCTTCAGGAACTTTCAAAATTAAATCTGAGCCTATAGACGGTATATCATATATAACGGGAAGTATAGCGGCATCCGGCAGTTACAAATTGTCTGAAGATCAATCAGAAAAATATAACATTAAAACAGAAAATCTGATTGTACGAGGATTTAATATTGATGAACTCGATAAGCTCAATCCGGTAAACTTCAGTCAAGTTGCAAGAAATAAGGATTTTGAAGGAAATTTTATAATACTTAGCAAAATATTTGCAGATAAGTATGGCTACAGTGTAGGAGACCGGATTGACATAAAAATAAACGGCAGAGATAAAATCCTGACAGTATACGGAATTTCCAGACCAACGGGAATATTTCAGCATAACCCTCAGTCAGACACAATGACAGCAGTAATGCCTATGGATACAATAGCATCTATACGAAACGTGAGAGGAAGGGTTCAGACTGCCTTTGTTGTTATTGAAGAAGGTGTTGATATTAAATCTGCCATTGCTACTCTAGAAAAACTTTATCCAAGATACAGGGTAAGTGAACCTTTTTCAGCAGATGAACTAAGACAATATATGCAGTTTATTGTGGTGCCCATGTTTATGATGACTTCAATGGTGCTTTTCATAAGTATTTTCATTATCTATTCAACATTCAAGGTAATAACTACAGAACGTCTGCCTGTTATCGGAACATTTAGAAGCATTGGTGCTACAAGAAAGATGACAGATGTTGTGCTTATAGGAGAAAGTCTTACATATGGAGTTGTTGGGGGTATAGTAGGTGACATTTTGGGGATTGGAGTATTGTATCTCATAGCAAAGATTATGGCTGCAGATCCCTACAACGGACAAATGAATGTTTCTATAAAATTCGGAATCGGACATTTGGCTGCGTCATTTCTTCTTGCAATATGTGTAGCACTGATAAGTTCCTGGCGCCCCATAAGCAAAGCATCTAAAATACCAATAAAGGACCTTGTGCTTAACAACACTGAAATAAAATCAAAAAACAAAAAATGGAAAAAATATGCCGGAATAATCATGCTTTTGCTATCGTCATCATTGCCTCTTGTTGCTCCTAAGTCACTGGCACTGTTAATAAATGTAGTAAGCCTTCTCATTTCAACAGTTGCTGTAGTCATGTGTGTTCCTTATATAACAAGAATCTTTTTAAAATTATTTGAAGGGTTTTACGGTAATTTTTTTGGAAATGAAGGAATTCTTGCTGTTAAAAACTTAAACGGCAACAAAAATATTTTAAATAACATTTCCCTTCTTGCCATAGGAATATCGACCCTGCTTATGATAAACACCATAAGCAGCAGTGTGGGAATAGAAGTATTAAATGCCTACAAGGACTGGAACTTTGACATAATGGTGAGCTTGTACAACTCCGACAGAAATACGGAGCAGGTTCTTAGAAGTGTTGACGGGGTATATGGAACCTACGGAGCATATGAGTCATGGGATGGTGTGGATGTCAAGGATGCTAATTACACCATTCGTTACCTGCAGGGCGTTGACATAAAAAGATACAGAGATTATGTGACATTCAGACTGCAAGGCAAATTGGATGCTGACGAAACTTTCAAACTTTTGGATGAAGGAAGAAATATTATGGTTGCCAATATGGCAAAGGAAAAGCTTGGATTAAAAGTTGGCGACAGCTTAACACTTGAAATGAAAAGCGGGGATAAAACATACAAAGTCATAGGATTTTATGATTCAATCATGAGCAATGGAAGCAATGCAGTGATTTCACAGAAATATTATAAAATGGATATGAAACAACAGCAAATAAGTAACTTTTTTATAAAAACATCAAAAAATCCCGATGAAGTCCTTTCATCCATACAGGATAAATTCACAAGGCGTGGAATGTTTGGGGATACAATCGACAGCATGGAAAAGAAGAATTATGAATCTAACAATCAGTTTATGATAATACTTCAAGCTTTTTCAGTTATCGCCATGCTCATTGGAATTTTTGGAGTGTTCAATAATTACATGATCAGTTTTATGGAGAGAAAGCGTTCAATTGCCATGATGAGGTCAATTGGCCTTTCTAAAAGACAGACATTGAAGATGATTATGATTGAGGCTCTCACAGGAGGCTGTATTGGAGGTGTTGTAGGAATTATAGGCGGAACCCTTATGCTTTTATCAGTTCCGAATCTTATGCAATCAATTGACATTCCAATTGCAATACATTACTCAATGAACTTTTTTATAAGTGCATTGGTGGGCGGTATTATTATTGCAGTGCTGGCTTCAATCAGTCCTGCATTAAAAACATCAAAACTCAACATTATTGAAGCAATTAAATACGAGTAGGTGGACAATGGAAAATATTATCGAAGTTAAAGACTTAAATAAAACATTTTTGCTGGGAGAGCTGACCGTTGATGTTTTAAAAGGCATCAACATGAGCGTTGAAAAAGGAGAATTTATTACAATAATGGGGCCTTCAGGGTCCGGAAAGAGCACGCTATTATATCTGTTAGGAGGCCTTGATAAGCCTACAACCGGAAAAATATTAATTAAGGGTCAGGATATTTCAGCCTTGTCTGATGAGGAACAAAGCATCATGAGGCGCAGGGAAGTTGGATTTGTTTTTCAGTTTTATAATCTTGTTCCTAATTTGACAGTGGAGGACAATGTGATGCTTCCTTTACTTCTTGATGGGAAAAAGATCAGCAAATATCGTGATAAACTTGATGAAATTCTTGATGTTGTTGAATTATCAGACAGGAAAAAACACACTCCAAGGGAATTGTCGGGAGGACAGCAGCAGCGTGTTGCAATAGCACGAGCACTTATAAATGAACCAGACATTATTCTTGCTGATGAGCCCACAGGCAATCTTGACAGCAAGACAACTGAAGAAGTAATGAATTTGTTTCAGAAAATCAATCACGAAAAAGGAAAGACCATATTGCAGGTAAGCCATTCTTTGGATACAGCAAAGTATGGAAATCGAATTATTAATGTAAAGGATGGAAGGGTGTGGGAATAATGACAAAAAGAAAATTAGCCGCAATGTCAGCAATTATGTGTTTGGTACTTATTATTACGAGTTGCGGCAAGAGTGAAGAAACATCTCAAGTGGAAGAAGTAGACATATCAGAGCAATCAAAAATAATTGAAGCCTTTGGAATTGTAAAATCAGAAGAATCAAAAGATGTTATTATTGAATTTCCGGCTGTTGTTATGGATGTTCAAGTTGAAGAAGGCCAGCATGTTGGTTTAAATGAACCTATAATAACTTTGGATTTAACAAAGTATCAGGCTCTGATACAAGATAAAAAGATTGAACTCAATATTGCCAAGCTTGAAGAAAAGAGTGCTGTTACAAGTTTGAACGGACTCACACTGGATGACAAAACATCAGAGCTTGAAAAACTAAAAAATAATCTGGAGTTTGCAAAATCTCATTACCAGCAGGCTGCAGAAGAATTTAAGAACAAGGAAAATCTCTATAATGAAGGGGCAATATCTCAGGAATCATATAATCAATACAAGAAAATCACGGATGAAGCAAGAAATAAAATGAATGACATTGAATATGAACTGAAAATTGCTTCAGAATCTAATGATAGAAACATAGAACAGTACCAGGTAAGTAAGGAAACTGAAATGAACAAAGCTGACATATTGGCACAAAAAGGCACTCAAATTGAGTACGGTGTAGCAGTCATGGAGAGCAAGCTCAACAAACCATTCATAGTAGGAAATCAAGTAGTATCTGAATATGAAAACGCAGCAGTATATGACTTAAAATATGCTCCCGGAAACATTACAAATGAAGAACAGAAAGCATTTACCATAGTCAATTTGGACAGTCTGATTGTTGAAGCCAACGTTCCCGAAGAATTTATCAAGGATGTAAAAGAAGGACAGACGGTTAAGATAGTGCCTGTTGCCGATAGGACCAAAGAATATGAAGGCAGTGTAGTATATTTGTCAGGGATGGCGTTCAGCAACAACGGTGAAACTGTGGTTCCCGTAAAAATTTCAATCAATACAACAGATTCATTCCTGCTTCCTAACTACAATGTCGATGTGTATATTGATACACTGGATTAATGTTAGAATGAAAGGTGCTGATACCATGTATCAGCACTTTATTATCATTTTTTGTTTTTTAATTTGTCTTTTGAGCTTAAGAAGCTGTTTGAGTTGTATGCTCCTAATTTGTTATCATTTGAATTAGGATTGTTATGCTTTATACCATAATCCATTTGATCTTGAGATTTGTTTGAGTTTGTTATGCCGTTACAAGTACCGTTGAATTTGTCCATACCGTTGCCTTCGCCGCTTTTATTGTGTCTTCCATTTCCTTTGCTCATTTTAATACCTCCTTTTAAATATTAGTGAGATAAAGTCACACATATATATTTTCCCCATTGAGATTGATTATTCCTTAAAAAGCTGTCTTAGAAATCCATATGTGTATTATTAAATTGCTTTGATTTTTTTCTAATTTTTGTTATTATATTACTATGGCGTGAACAAAATATATTAATTGTATTTAAAAGGAGACAAAATGCGCAATACAAATTTGAAAAAATTATTCAGTGATACAATTTACTTAACTATAGGCTGCCTCATTACTGCATTCTCAGTTAATTATATTCTTAAGCCAAATGGACTTATAACCAGCGGCATTACAGGTCTTGCAATTGTATTGGAAAAATACCTGCATATTAACTATTCCTATATTTACTATTTTGCAACTCTTATAATATTGCTTATAACATTTGTATTGATGGGCAAAAAAGAAATAATGAAAATTATTTTTCTTTCTGTGCTGTATCCTACAGTTCTCCTGGCAATGCAGAGCTTTGAATTTAAATTTGTGGAAAATGATCTTCTTCTTGCTTCCATATATTTTTCGCTATTTTACGGGCTTGGAGTCGGAATGATACTTAGGAAGGGATTTTCGTTCGGAGGAACAGATACACTTGCCAGAATCCTTAACAAGAAGGCTTTTCCATCAATAAATGTCAGCTACATAATGCTTGTACTGGACGGATTTGTAATAATTACTGCAGCCTTTGCTTTTGGAAGAAATATAGCTCTTTATTCTATCATCAGTCAATTGGTTATAACAAAGGTATGCGACTACATAATGTTTGGATTTGGAACCAAGTTGTACAAGCTTGAAATAATCAGCAGCAAGTATGAAGAAATAAGTAAGTTTATAATGTTTGAACTTGGTCGAGGAGTAACTCTTATAAATGTAACAGGGTGCTATACAAATGAAGAAAAGGTTCAGATTGAATCCGTATGCTCTCCAAATCAGGCTGTAATGATACAAAAGTTAATAAAGCAAGTTGATTCCACGGCATTTGTTAAAGTGCTGCCTGTTATAAATGTATGGGGAAAGGGAATACGCTTCATAGATATCAGTTCAGAAGATTAAAGATCAATTCTGTTACATATTTATAATGTAATATAAAATAAAATTATTTTACAAACGTTTTCTTATGTGCTAAAATTTATTAGTAGGAATGTTTTGGTTTTAATATTACTTAAAAATGGGAGGAAGAAAATGAAAAAAACATTAAGTATTGTACTACTAGTTTCATTATTAATTTCTGCAATGACATTCCCCGCAGCTGCTGATGTTGATGCAACATCATGGGCTACACCGGCAACACAAGAACCGCCAACTGCAACACCAACTGCAACACCAACTGCTCCAACTGCACCGGCTCCAGCAATTACAGCTGTAACAACCAGTGTACCTTCAGGAGATGTCTATACTGTAGTCAGCGGAGATGTATTCTGGAAAATCGCTGCAAAATTCAATATGACAATTGATGAATTGGCTAAATTGAATCCACAGGTAAAAAACATCAGTTTGATTTATGTTGGAGATAAATTATTCGTCAAAGCTGGCGCTACAGTTCCTGTTGCAACTACTGCTGCAACTCCTGCACCGGCTGTAGCAACAGAGAGAAAACTTTATCATGGATTTGGTGAATCAGCTAACTACAGAATCAGAGGCGAACAAAAGGATAATTTGAACATAACTACTGCAAGTGTTATTTTCGACCAGGATGGAAGAATTGTAGACTTGACTTGGGATGTTATGGAAATTACATATGCTCTGTTCCCAGGATGGGTTGATCCTGCTGCTGACCAGGCAACAAAAGATGCATTTGTGGCATCGATTGACGATGTTTGGGAAACTAAGAGAGAAGAAGGCTATGCATATGATATGACACACTTAATATCAAAAGGCGCAGCTGACAATTTAACAAAAAAAGAATGGTTTGAACAACTTGACTACTATGAGTCATTCTTCAAAGGCATGACAGTAGCTGAAGTAGTTGCATGGAACGAAAAATACACAGATGCTAACGGAAGACCATATAAAATGGCATATACTGAAAAGTTGACAGATGCTGACAAAGCTGTTACAGCTACTTTTACAGCTGAAGAAGCAGCAATGCTTGTTGATGTTACAACCAGCGCTACAATGGCACTTGAAGATCCTCACTCTCACTTTATTACAGCTTTAGTAGAAGCTTACGAAGCAAGAGAAGAAATTAAATAGTTTAGTTTTTTAAAACATTCCTAATAGAGGTTTGTCCTATAACAAATTATAGGACAAACTTTTTATTTTTCGCAATTATCAATTTAAAATTCAAATCAATCGCAGTTGAACGAAGACAATGATTCCTTTGACACCTGGATGAATGCCTTTTCCATTGACGACAGAGGATTGTTTTTTGAATATATCAAGACGAAATCACGTACAATGCTGTAATCGTGCAGTTGATAATACAGTATTCCTGGTTTGCTTGAGCTTGCAAGTAAATGTGAAAGAAAACTTATACCAATGCCAAGAGACACGTAATTTCTTAGAGTTTCCATGTTCTGGCTTTCAATTATAACATTTGGAGAAAATCCTGCATTTTCACATAAAGCATCTGCTTTTATTCGTAGCTTCATGTTTTTTTTTAGAAGCATAAAATTTTCATGAGCCAAGGCTGAGAAATTTTCAACATAAGGCCAGTGCTTGTCAGGAGTTAGTTTTAGTTTGCTGTAGATGCTTGGTTCATCAGGAATTGCTAATAGAATTTTCTCATTGAACATGTGACAACTAGTTAAATGTCCAGCTGTAATTGGAAGAGGAATAAATGCAAAATCAAGATCGCCGCTTTCTACCATTGTTTCCAACTGATCAGATGATTCTTCTGTTATTTCTATTTTAATTCCAGGATAATTTTCTTTCAATGAAGGAATAAGCACAGGAAAAATAAATGATCCGTAAAACTGTGATGAACCAACCCGGATTGTGCCATAATTTGATTCTGAAATATTTTTCATTTTCTTTTTAAGTCTGTCTGTTGCAGCCAAAATTTCATTGGCATCCTCCAGAAATATTTTTCCTACAGAAGTCAATGACACAGTCAAGTTGTCACGATCAAACAGCTTAACACCCAGTTCGTTTTCAAGCCTGCTGATTGCCTGGCTCAGTGTTGGCTGACTTATGAAAAGTTCATCAGCAGCCTTAGAGTAACTTTTATATTTGGCTATTGTTGAAAAATATAGAAAATCTTTTAAACGCATGATTCCTCCAGGTTATAGCTAAAATTTATAGCAATATTATATAAGGATATTGTACAAAAAACAATAAATAATATATAATCAATTTATCTTCAACATAAAAGATACGGTGAAAATCGTTTGCTGCATGAAAAGTAGTAGGAATAAAACATGAGGTAACTATGAAAAAAATTGCATACGTGGGCTGCAGGACCACAAAAGTAAGAAATGCAAGCGGAAAAGGCTTGAAAGTGTACAGTATAGATAGTGATGGAGACTGGAAGGAAGTTCAGATTATCAGCGATTTAATAAATCCATCATATCAATGCTTTGATAAAAACAGAGATTTTTTATACACTGTTCATGGAGATATAAATGCTGTAAGTTCATTTAAAATAGACAAGAGTACGGGTAAGTTATCTCATCTTAAAACGGTTGATTCCGGAGGCAAGAATCCGGTATTCATAACTGTTGATAAAAAAAACCAATACATATATGTTGCTTCTCTTCAAGGGGGTGCTGTAAGTGTATTAAAAAGAAATGCTGACGGCAGTCTTACGAACCCAATATTCAAGGCTGTATTTCCAGGCAAAACAAAAGAAAATATTTCTCATCCACATCAGTGTATATGGGATAAGAGCGGAAATTATTTGATTGTTCCTGCACAGGGAAGAAATGATGGCTTTTCTCAGGTCAATGTATTCAAATCAAATGATGACGGATCTCTAAATGCTGTTAATTGCCGCATGGCAGGAATAGGTGATGATCCGAGACATGCTGCTTTTCATGACAATAACAGATATTTATATGTGGTCAATGAAAAGGGAAATTCTGCAGCATTTTATATATTTGATGAAAATAATGGAAATTTAATGAATAAACAAGAAATATCCACATTGCCCAAGGATTACGAAGGAGAAGGTCAGGCAAGTGCTGTTGTTATCCATCCAAACAACAAATTTCTTTATGTTTCAAACAGAATTCATGACAGCATTGCAGTGTTTGAAATTGATGTGTTTGGATATTTAAAATGCATCGTTCACACTGATTGCATGGGAAAAACACCAAGATTTATGACATTCAGCCCTGATGGAAAACAGCTTTTGATTGCCAATGAAGACAGCCACACAATCAAAATTTTTCATGTTGATGATAAAACAGGAAATCTTAGTTTTTCCGGAAAAACAATTGAAACTGAAAGTCCCGTATGCGTGGTATTTCTGTAGAAATACCATGCTGAATAATAAAAAAGAAATGAGGATTAATTATGGGAAAAAATATGACACGAAAAATCATAGAAGACCATTACGTATCAGGAAGTTTGGTTGCAGGTGAAGAAGTTGCAATAAAAATTGATCACACTCTTACACATGACGTAACAGGAACTCCTGCATATCTTTCGTTTGAAACATTGGGAATACCAAAAGTAAAGACTGAACGTTCTGTAAGTTATATAGATCACAACATGCTGTATGCTGACAACAAAAATCCTGATGACCATATTTATCTCCAGACAGTTGCAAAAAAATATGGAATTTATTTATCAAAGGCAGGAAACGGAATATGCCACACAGTGCATTTTGAACGTTTCAGCAGACCAGGAATAACACTTCTTGGCTCTGACAGCCACACACCAACAGGAGGAGCCGTAGGAGCACTTGCAATAGGAGCAGGAGGCCTCGATGTTGCTCTTGCCATGGCAGGAGAACCTACATACCTTAAAATGCCTTTTGTAGTAAATGTAAATCTCCATGGAAAATTAAAACCTGGCGTTTCAGCAAAGGATGTTATACTTGAAATGCTAAGACGGGAAACTGTCAAGGGAGGTATAGGCAAAGTTTATGAATACACAGGAGAAGGTGTTGCCTCCATAAGCGTGCGTGACCGCTCAACTATAACAAATATGGGAGCTGAAATGGGTGCAACAACATCTTTGTTCCCAAGTGATGAAATCGTGCATGAGTTCTTCATAAATGAACAAAGAGAACAGGACTGGATCAATTTAGGGCCTGATGAAGATGCCGAATATGATGAAGTTATAGACATAGACCTGGACAAGATTGAGCCTCTAGTTGCAATGCCAGACATGCCTGACAACGTAACAGAAGCAAGGAACTTAAAAGATATAAAAATCAACCAGGTGTTTATAGGAAGCTGTACAAATGCTTCATATACTGATTTTGCCAAGGCGGCAGCCATTGTTGACGGTAAAGTAGCTCATCCAGAAGTAAGCTTCGTGGTAGCTCCGGGAAGCAGACAAATGTATTTAATGCTTCTTAGGGACGGCATTATTGGCAAGCTTGTGGCTGCAGGAGCACGCATAATAGAATGCGGATGCGGTGCATGCTGTGGTATAGGTCAGGCTCCAAGCACTGATGGTGTATCTTTGCGTACATCAAACCGAAACTTCAAAGGAAGAGGCGGGCACCTGAATGCGAAGCTTTACCTATCAAGCCCTGAAGTAGCTGCAGCATCTGCCATAACCGGTTACATTACAGATCCAAGAGATTTCTATGATGTTGAAATGCTCGATAAAATTATAGAACCTGATGATTTTATAGTTGATGACAGGCTAATAATTCCTCCGGCTGAAGACGGAGCAGATTTTGAAGTTGTGAGAGGGCCAAACATAAGACCAATGCCTATAAATGATCCGCTTCCTGAAACACTTAATGCTAAAGTATCCGCAGTAAGAGGAGACAATATAACTACTGATGACATTACTCCGGCTAATGCTCAGTTTTCAGCGCTACGTTCAAATATTCCCGAGATAAGCAAGTTTTGCTACGGACGAATTGACCCGGGATTCCATGACAGATGCAAAACACTTGGCCAGAGCATCATTGTTGGTGGAGAAAATTATGGACAAGGTTCAAGCAGAGAGCATGCTGCCCTGGCACCAATGTACTTGGGAGTTAAGGCAATAATAGCAAAATCAATGGCTCGAATTCATAAAAACAATCTCGTAAATTACGGCGTCCTTCCTTTGTTGTTTGAAAATCAAGAAGATTATGACAACATTGAAATGATGGACGAACTTGAAGTTGAAAACATAGCTGAACAAATACAAACAAGAAAAGTTACAGTAAAAAACATCACAAAAGGAACATCATTTAAAACAAAAGTTGATTTGACTGACCGTGAAATAAGCATTATCATAGCCGGCGGACAACTCAGATATGTTGCAAATAAAAACAAATAAGGAGAATAGTATGGAAAATATTATTACAGCACAGGAAAAATTTGCAGAACTAATAAAGTCAGAATATGCACGAATTGAAAGAATGAAGGCTGATATTGAGATTACCGATTTTTCAAAATTGGATAAAATTGTAGTAGGAATCATGCCGGGAGATGGCATAGGACCAATTATAATGAAGGAAGCAATAAAAGTTTTAAATGTACTTATTGAAAGTGAAATCAGTTCAGGAAAAGTTGAAATCCGTATGATCGAAGGAATGACTATAGAAAACAGAGCTGAAAAAATGCAAAGTCTTCCTGATGATGTTTTTGAAGAAATAAAAAAGTGTCATGTTTTGTTGAAAGGCCCTATGGTTACTCCAAGAGAAGGAGATCCATGGCCAAATCTTATTAGCGCCAACACAATGCTTAGACGTGAACTTGAACTGTTTGCTGCAGTTCGTCCTATAAAAATTCCTGAGAAAAATATTGACTGGGCATTCTTCAGAGAAAACATAGAAGGTGAATACATCTGGGGTAACAAGGGAATACAGGTTAATGAAGATCTTGCTATTGACTTCAAAGTACAAACAAAACAAGGAAGCGAAAGAATAGCAAGAGCAGCATTTGAATATGCGCGCAAAAATGGCAAAAAAAATGTGACTGTTGTTACAAAATCAAATATTGTCAAACTGAACGACGGCAATTTTGTAAAGGCAGTGAAAAAAGTAAGCGCAGAATACCCTGAAATAGAAGTTCAGGAAAAACTTGTTGATGCTATGTGTGCTAAAATGTTGGATCCAGAATTCAGCAAAGGCTGTGAAGTGTTTGTTCTTCCGAATCTTTACGGAGATATAGTGACAGACGTAGCCGCAGAACAGCAAGGAGGTCTTGGGACAGCTTCATCTTCAAATATAGGAAATAAATATGCTATGTTTGAAGCTATTCATGGAACAGCTCCATTTCTTATTTCACACGGGAGAGGGAATTATGCAGACCCATGCAGCTTAATAAGAGCAGTGGGAATGCTGGTTGCTCATATTGGTTACGGTGATAGGAAAGCTCTTCTTGACAAGACACTGGACATATGTACAATAACTGAAAGAAAACATGTTGTAACAACAGACAAAGATGGAGCAACTGCTGAAGAATTTGCAGATTATCTGCTTGAAACACTTAAACCAATGCTGTAATAATAAATAAAAGCTGCTTGCCCGTGACAAAGGGCAGCAGCTTTTTAAGTTTAAAAAGTTTAAAGTATTTTACACAGAGTTTTGATTTAAAGAATTCATCAAATTGTGAAGAGAATTCAGTAATTTCATGCCTGATGAAAGTTCATCTGAGTTATTGAATAGTGAACATGCAAGTTCACTGTAAACATTTTTAGCTTTTTCTTTTAAGGAAATTCCATCTTTGGTGAGAGATATATTTACGCTTCTTTCATCTTCTGCTGAGCGTGTCCTGGTTATAAAATTTTGGGATTCAAGTTTTTTTAATATGGGAGTAAGAGTTCCTGAGTCAAGATAAAGTTTTTTGCCTAAATCTTTTACATTTATATTGTCTTCTTCCCACAATGCCAAAAGTGTTATATAACTTGTATATGTCAATCCAAGAGGATCCAGCAGAGGTTTATATTTCTTTATTATTTCCTTTGAACATACATACAGTGAAAAACAAAGCTGATTGTCCAATTTAAGTAATTCATCATTATCATTGTTTATGTTAGTATTATTATCCATAATTATTCTCCTTTACAATACAATTGAATTGTACACAATTAATTATAAAAAGTCAAATAATATCTTGACATACTAAATTAAATTGTGTACAATCTATTTATAAACATTGAGTACAATTTAATTTGACACAATATATAAAATATATATTAAGTGGCAAAATATAATATTAATTTGAGGAGATAGAAAATTATGAAAGTATATGATTACAGTGTAAAAAAGGTTGATGGAAGTGAAGTATCTTTAAAGGAATATGAAGGTAAAGTATTGCTTATTGTTAATACTGCCACAGGATGCGGTTTTACACCTCAATATGACGGTCTTGAAAAGCTTTATTCAAAGTTCAAAAATGAAGGCTTTGAAATTTTAGATTTTCCATGCAATCAGTTTTTAAACCAGGCTCCCGGAACGAATGAAGAAATAGTAAATTTCTGCAAATTGAACTTCGGTACAGATTTTGAGACATTTGCTAAAATAGATGTTAACGGTGAAAGTGCCGATCCGCTGTATAAATTTTTAAAGGAAGAAGCTCCTGCAGATGTAGACAATGGCAAAATGGCTGATTTGCTTATTAAATTAAAAGGTATTTTTTCTACAGAAAAAAATGAAATTAAATGGAATTTTACAAAATTCCTTATAGACAGAAATGGAAATGTTGCAGCTAGATTTGCGCCAACTGTTACACCTGAAGAGCTAGAAGAACATGTTGTAAAGCTTATATAAATAAATATTTTCATAAACAGTGCCGGAATATTCCGGCACTGTCTTACTGATTATCTTTTTCAAGTATGATGTTTATTACATTTACATTAACCGCAGATACAGTTAGGTCTGTCATTGATTCAATTTCATTTTTTACAGATGCTTGTACTTCTTTTGAAATTTCGGCAATGTTTAGGCCATATTCAACGTTTATATTAATGTCCAATGTAACCGTGTCATTGATCATTTCAACCTTAATTCCTTTTTTTATTGAATTTTTGGAAAAAAGATTACCTAAACCTTCTGTTTGAGCTGAATAAACTCCTTTCACATTGCTTGTTGCTATTCCGGCCATAGCTATAACAACATCATCTGATATTTTTATTTCACCGATTTCAATGATATCATTTTGTTCTGACATATGAATTCCTCCTAATGAGTCATTTATTTTTTATATACCCTTATTTTTTGACATTAAGCATTAAGTTTGATATATTTAAATTTTGCAATATAACATTATGTTTAAAATATAAAGTTCAAGGTATAAGAAATAAAAAAAATATTTAAAAAAGGAGGGTTAAAGAATTTCATTGAACAAGATATTTAACAATATAATGTTGCTATCAATAATTGAATATTATGCGTCAAAATCAAAATACTAACAATGACGTTTGTTAATATGCTATGTAAATTTTAAATAAATAATATAATGTACTTAGGAGGAAATATGAAATCATCAATAAATTCAAAATTATCATTAATAGGAGTAGCAATTGATCTTGGAGCGGGAACTCCAGGTGTTAGTCTCGGACCATCTGCCATAAGATATGCCGGAGCCATTGACAAACTAACAGGACTTGGGTACGAAGTGAAAGACGAAGGAGACATAATGGCCAATAAGCCCATCAGTCCCAAAACAGATGGAATAAAGCTTAATAATCTAGATGAAGTTGTAAGAGTCAACACAGAACTGTGCAGTAAGGTATCAGAAGCTATGCAAGAGGGAAGATTCCCATTGGTTATGGGGGGAGACCATAGCATTGCAATAGGAACAATAGCAGGAGTATTGCAGCACAAGAAAAATCTAGGAGTAATATGGTTTGATGCTCATGGTGACATAAACACTGAAGAAACATCTCCTTCCGGGAATATACATGGAATGCCTGTGGCAGTAAGTATGGGCTTTGGCCATGAAAGGTTAACAGGAATAGGTGGAAAAGATAAAAAGCTTCAAACTAATAAATTTGTATTCATAGGAAGCAGGGATCTTGATGCCGGGGAGAGAAAGGTTCTTAAAGATCTTGGGGTAACAGTTTTTACAATGCATGAAATCGACCGCCTAGGCATGACAGAAGTCATAGAACGTGCAATTAAAATAGCAGGAGATGGTACAGACGGAATTCATGTGAGTTTTGATATGGACAGCATGGATCCAATTTATGCTCCTGGAACAGGAACAAGAGTTCCGGGAGGACTTACATATCGTGAGAGCCATTTGGCTCTGGAAATGATAGCATTGTCAGAAAAGCTTGTAAGCGCTGAATTCGTAGAGGTAAATCCGATTATTGACAACAATAACCAGACAGCAAAAGCAGCTGTGGCACTTATGGGTTCGCTTCTCGGTGAATGGCTTATATAATTTTTAAAATAAATAAAATAAAAGGAGACTAAATGACTGACAGAAATACATTAACAGGATGGAATTTTGACAATAGTTATGCTCGTTTGCCTGAGAAGTTTTATACACACCAAAAACCAACTCCATCAAGGTCACCTGAATTAGTTGTTCTTAATTATCCTCTGGCCAGATATCTGGGACTTGATTTAACAATGCTCAGAAGCAAAAGTGGAATACAAATGCTTTCAGGTAATCTTTTGCCTGAAGGATCAACACCTATTGCTCAGGCTTATGCAGGACATCAGTTCGGATATTTTACAATGCTAGGAGACGGACGCGCAGTTCTATTGGGAGAACACATCACTCCAAGGTCAGAAAGGATAGATATTCAGCTCAAGGGTTCCGGTGAAACACCATACTCAAGAAACGGAGACGGCAGGGCAGCTCTTGGTCCAATGCTCAGAGAGTATATCATGAGCGAAGCAATGCATGCTCTTGGTATTGAAACTACAAGAAGTCTTGCGGTTGTAACAACAGGAGAGAAAGTTTATCGTGACTCTCCATTGGAGGGAGCAATTTTAACGCGTGTTGCATTAAGCCATATACGGGTTGGTACATTTCAATACGCTGCAAATTGGGGGACAGTTGATGATTTAAGAGCACTTGCTGATTATACAATAAAGCGCCATTATTCTTTTGTAGAAAATGATGACAACAAATATCTTTCTTTTCTTAAAGAAGTAATTAAACGTCAGGCAATGCTCATTTCAAAATGGCAGCTTACAGGATTCATACATGGTGTCATGAACACGGACAACATGGCAATAAGCGGAGAAACCATTGATTATGGTCCATGTGCTTTTATGGATGACTATGATCCTGAAACTGTATTCAGCTCCATTGACAGAAATGGACGTTATGCGTATGGCAATCAGCCTAAAATTGCAGAGTGGAACCTTTCAAGATTTGCAGAAACATTGCTGCCACTTATTCATGAAAATAAAGAACAGTCAGTTATAATGGCAACGGATGCAGTAAAAGAATTCAGCAATATTTTCAAAAGTAACTGGTTGACAGGAATGCGGGCAAAACTCGGAATATTCAATGAAGAAAAAGAGGATGAAACTCTGGTTAATGAAATCCTTGATATAATGTACAGATATCATGGTGATTTTACAAATTCATTCAGATTATTGACACTTGAAAGATATGAGAAAACAGCCATGTCCGGAACTAAAGACTTTTCAAGCTGGCTTGATAGATATAAGTCAAGGCTCTCAAGACAGAATGAAATTACTGATGAATCTAAAGAGCTTATGAAAAACTCGAATCCTTCCGTTATACCAAGAAATCACAGGGTCGAAGAGGCACTGAATGCAGCAGTAAATAATGAAGATTACAGTGTAATGGAAGGACTAATAAATGTTCTTTCAAAACCATATGCATATACAGATGATCAGATAGAATACACAGAACTTCCAAAAGAAAAAAATAAATGCTATAAAACTTATTGCGGAACATAAAGTTAAATTATGTAACCAAAAGAAGATTATTAAAGGAATGCTTGAAGCTAATCTGCGTTCCTTTTTATTTTTGTTGAAAAACGTCGGAATTTGAGATAAAATATTTGTAAATAAAATTTTAAAATTTTAAGGTATAGTAAAATTTTGAGGGCTATGGCTATGGAGACTAAAAATATATTGAAAAATTTCAAGAGATACGACAAGATAATCATTGTTTTCATTGTATCGCTGCTTCTTTTTGGTGCTGCGGCATATTATAATACTTTTTTTGAGGAAGTTATGTCTGTGGCCACATATCTCACATGGCACAGCCTGTTTGAATTTGCAAGCATACTGGCAGCTTTTTCAATATTTCTTGTGACATATCACGTTTATGATGAATCCGGCAGTCTCCGAATGATACTGCTTGGCTGCACATTCCTTGCAATGGGATGCCTTGATACATTTCACACATTAAGCTATAAAGAAATGGCTGATTTTTTTATTTCGAACGACAGCGCAAACAGAGCCACAACTTTCTGGATTTTTTCAAGGCTTATTGGAAGTATTGGATTTCTAGAAGCAGTAACAATTCCGCTTAATGTAAAATGCAGGTATAATAAATGGATTTTTGTAGCCCCTACAATTATTCTTGTCATTGCTTTGCTTATAATAGCAACATATTATCCACATGTATTTCCAGTCATGTATGTGGAAGGTAAAGGCCTGACTACAGCTAAAATTGCCACTGAATATTTCATAGTATTCATAATGGGAATCACATTCTTAAAAAATGCAGCTGACTACAAACACGAAAAATCCAGTCAGGAATATCTTTTTATGATATCACTCTTAGTATCAATTTTCAGTGAATTTGCTTTCATAAGCTATGGAAGCGTATATGATGCATTTAATTATCTTGGACATATCTACAAGATAGTAGCTTATTTTATTTTGTTTAAGGTAATTTATGCAGAAAATGTAAGCATTCCATACCGCGAAATGAAAAAAACTAAAAACGAGCTGAAAAGATATTCTGAAAATCTAAATTATCTTGTAAAGCAAAGAACTGAAAAGCTTGAGGAAATAAACCAGACACTGATGACAGATTTAGAGTATGCCAGAGAAATGCAGCGTTCCATGCTTCCATCTCAGATGCCAAAGGACATGAAAGTATCATTTCAAGCTGAATACCTTCCTGCCGAGCGATTAAGCGGAGACTTTTACAATGTCATTAAACTTGATGAAAATAATATTGCAGTCTATATTGGAGATGTTTCCGGACATGGTGTTTCAGCAGCTATGCTTACGGTGTTTGCCAACCAAAATATTGTATACACAAACGACGAAACTGAAAATTTGGAAATAATAACTCCCGGATTTGTACTTAAAAAAATGTACAAGTCATTTAACAAAACAAATTTCAATACAGAAGCATACCTTGTTATGCTTTATGGAGTATACAATACAAGTTCTGGCTGCTTTACATATGCTTCAGGAGGGCTTAACGAGCCACCTCTTGTCATAAAGAACAACGGCGAAATTATTGAACTAAACAGCAGTGGATTTCCCATATGCAAACTAGGTGAATACTTTATGCCGTATTTCGAAGACAGCACAGTAAATCTTGAACCGGGAGATAAAATTATGTTTTACACTGATGGATTGGTTGAAGCAAAGAACAACGATGGAGAAATTTACGGACAGCAGAATATGAAGGACTTTTTAAAACTGAACACAGCACTTGAGGCTGTTGATCTTAAAAATATTGTAAAACAAAACTTATTTTCGCACATAGGTGATGAAAAGAAATTAATGGATGATGCTACATTTTTAATCATGGAAGTACACTAGATAGATTTACAAGTACAGTATAATAATATGTTTCCCTAAATAACTGGCGGGTATATTATATATTATTTATCAAGGAGAGGACTATGGCAAATATAATTCTGGACCAAAAGGCCAGGGATCATATTATGAAAAATGGCGGTATAATTACAATTGAAAAGGTTAAAAGCGGATGCGGATGAACGTCTGCAGCCCTTCCAAGAGTACGGTTAGGTGAACCGGTAAAAAAAGATGGATTTGTTTTATATGATGTGGATACAGTTAAGATTTATATATCCAAAAATCTTATGCCCAAGGAAAATGACATACATATCAGATTCAGCAGTTTATTTGGAATCTTTAAAAACCTGGATGTTTTTGGATTTGAAATATAGTTAATAAATTGAATGCCATTACCATACGTAATGGCATTCTTTGTAATAAATAGTTTTGCATAAAGCTGATTAGTATGCGTAAATCATTGCTCCTGACTTGAAGGCCACTTGCTTTGAGAGAATCCACTGGTTTGTTGTTGTATTGTCATAATAAAACATGGCTCCGTTTGTGGGGTCAGCTCCATTTAATGCTTCCTTTGCTGCCTGTACAGCTTGAGCGTTTGCAGGATTGTTAATCCATCCTGTTTGCACAGGGGTGAACTGGTAGTATCCGCCAATATAGTGGTACACCACATCTTTTATAGTGTTTGGCCATAAATCGCTTTGGACTCTGTTCATTACAACAGCGCCAACAGCAACCTGAGCTTCGTAAGGCTGTCCCTGGGCTTCTGCCATAATCAATCTTGACAAAATATCTAAGTCCTCTGCTGTGTATGAAACAGTTTCAACTTTAGTCTCCGGAACTGCTTCAACTGGTTGTACTACAGCCTTTGGAGTTTCTGCAACTGGAACTTCTGCCGGAGCAGGATTTAGTTGGGCTGCAGGTTCTGCAGCAGTCTTTGCAAATGTCTTTGGAATGTTAAGGACCTGTCCAATGTCTATGTAATTTGTGTAAATGTTGTTTGCTCTTCTCAGGTCAGATAATTCAATATTAAATTTTTTGGAAATTAAATACAGAGTGTCACCTTTTTGAACAGAATAAATCTGGCAGGGAACATATAGTTCTTGTCCAATACTTAAGTTGTAGTTTCTTAGATTGTTGTCATCCATTAAATTTCCTACTGTTGTGTTGAAAAGACGGCTGATTTTGTAAAGTGAATCACCGCTGACGGTTTTGTAGGTTGCTGCATATGCGTCGCCTGATACAGAAAACGATATGCCAATAGTAAGACTGGTAGTCAATAGAATTGATTTGATAGTACTTTTTTTCATTTTATCCTCCTTAGCCTTCCAGGTTAGTTGACGGATTAGGGTTGAGGTACCCCGCCTTAAGATAGGCTTCACCCCGATATTATCCCCGGTACTCTTTATGAGATTCGGCAATAAAAATTGTAATGTAAATGTAACAAGTAATCAATGGTAAGTCAGTGCAGGCAAGGTCATATGAAGCATATTAAGAAATTTATTCTAAATGTTTGAATGTTTTAAGCTTATTGGCATAAGTTGACACTGAATTTTTATTCTGTTATAGTTTTTATATAAGAATAATAGAGTTTCAACCAACAGTAAGAATGAAATATCAGTTGCAATAATAGAAGATAGTTGAAAAAATATCGGAGGAGTAAATCTATGATTAATCAGACAATTAAAGTGGCAATTCTTGGTTTTGGAAATGTTGGTCAGGCGTTTGCAAAACTTTTAAATGAAAAACGAACAGATATAATGAAAGAATACGGATGTGATGTAAAGGTTGTAGCTGTGTCTACAGGAAGCAGGGGATGCCTTGTAAACGAAAACGGAATAAATCTTGAAAAAGCCTGCAATGATATGATTAATTTTCATAAATTTGATGAAAGCAGCAAGGATTTTTCAAAAATGGGTTCAATGGAAATAGCAGAGACTGTTGAGTATGATGTTATAATGGAGTTAACTCCACTAAAGATATTTTCAGGACAGCCTGCAATTGACCATATTAAAACAGCTTTAAGCCGCCAAAAACATGCCATTAGCGCAAACAAAGGACCTATTGCATGGTCATATAAATCGTTAAGGGATCTGGCTGAAAAACAAGGAGTTTTATTTTATTTTGAAACCACAGTTATGGACGGTACACCAGTATTTAATCTGGCAGATGAAACATTGAAGATGTGCAGGGTTACAGAAGTGAAGGGAATTTTAAATTCCACTACAAATTTTGTGCTTGAGGAACTTGCCAATGGTAAGAAATACGAAGATGTTTTAGAAGAAGGAAAGGCAAGAGGATTTGTTGAAGCAGATCCTTCAATGGACATTGAGGGATGGGATGCAGCTGCAAAGACTGCGGCACTTATAAATGTGCTCATGGATGCTGACATCACTCCATATGATGTTGAGCGAAAAGGAATTGAAGATATTACATATGAGCAAATAATGGATGCAGAAATAAGAGGAAATGCAATTAAACTTCTTTGTTACGGAGGAATTGAAAACGGCAAAGTGGTAGGGAGAGTAAGTCCTCAGGAAATTCCAAAAGGATCACTTTTGGCAGGTATAACAGGCACATCGTCGGTAGTGACTATTACCACTGATTTAATGGGCACAATATCAATAGTTGAACATGATCCTGAAATTGAACAGACAGCTTATGGAGTATTCAGCGATTTAATTAGGGTAATTTATAATATGAATAATAAAAATTGCAATTAAATGTAAAAATCCCTGAATTTATCAGGGATTTTATCTTGGTTCTTCCCACCATCCAAAAGCAATGCTTGCTGAAGCAAACTGAGTTGGAGTCTGTGGGTTTGAAAGGAAAATCGTAAATGAACCTCCCGGAGGAAAAATGAATTTTCCCTGTTCATCATCTACCAAAGTTGTTCCAGGCTGCCCTCTTCTTAAGAATGCCAGCACTCCTCCTGAAGGAATTCCTTTTGTGCTTTTTGTATACTGAAGATTTATTTTTGGCCTTGGCAGCGGGACCATTGCTGTATTGGCAGCAGTAATGTTTCTGGAATTTTCAACAAAACCTGGCGAATTTGTGTTAAACCATATCTGAGCCGTAAATGGTGATAATACATCACTAACCGTCCATACTGTAACGTGAAGATTTACGCCTGAGTCCGGGGGATTGTATAGCCTTGCCCATGTATTGGTTCCTTCGCCGAATGATAAATAATCAGCGAAACCTATGAAATATTTTCCTTCCAAGGATTTTGCAAGGTTAATTGGAACATCAACTACATAATTCAATTTTTCCGGGTATATTAATGTATTATAAATATTGCCTTGAGGTGTTTCCTGGGTGTTATATATATTTTGATTATACAAATTGCCGCTGAATGCTGGTTTGTTTCCATACATATAGTTATACATATTCACTCCATCTTTCCATAAGATAATACAGTATATGAGATTAAATCAATTATGGTGATATTTGAAATTACGTAAATGAAAAAGGCACTGCAATATTTGCAATGCCATAATAAAACCATAAATTTTTAATCTTCATACTGCCATGAGCCATCTTCAGTGCAGACGTAATTTGAGCCGTCTGAACCTTTAATGACTGAGCCAACAGCGTGGCTTTGATTGTTAAAGACACAAAAATGATTAGTATCAGCCGTGCCCACAGGTCTTTTGGTCAATGATTTTACATGTCCTGGCTGAGAAATCACATTAACAAAAATATTGTTTCTCGTATTATGATTTATCACAATATCAGTCCTTTCCATATCTTTTTAGTGGCATATTTAAATAAAAATTATATGTTTCAGTAATATTATTTCATTTTTGAACAACAATATAATCATTAATTGTATGTTTAAATGTTTAATAATAACAATTTGAAAATTTTAATTTAAATTTTACGTATATTTCAAATGTTGTAAAATAACTGCTATTTGACAATGCAAATTTTTAATGTTATAATCATCCTACGTTAATGGTAGGTGATGAAAATGGCTGAAAACACAAAAAATGTTGCAAGCAACAGAAAAGCATATCACGAATATTTCATAGAAGACAAATATGAAGCAGGCATAGTCCTTGTTGGAACTGAAGTTAAATCAATTAGACAGGGAAAAGTTAACCTAAAAGATAGTTATGTAAACATAAAAGATGGTGAAGCTTATGTCTTGAACATGCATATTAGTCCTTATGAGCAAGGCAACATTTACAATGTTGATCCACTGAGGCCTAGGAAACTTCTTCTGAACAAGAGGGAAATCAGGAAATTGCTGGGGTTGGCAACATTGAAAGGCTATTCATTAATACCCTTAAGTTTATATCTCAAAAATGGTCTTGTAAAAATGGAGCTTGCTGTAGCCAAAGGTAAGAAGAATTATGACAAACGTCAGGATCTTGCCAAGAAAGATGCAGAAAGAAGAATGCAAAGACAGGACGATTAACATTTACGGGGGCGTAAATGGTTTCGACGGGGGTATAGAAGGAAGATAAGCGAGTCGTTGCCGCAAAACAACGTAAAAAGTTGCAACAAAATATAAACGCAAAAGAAAACAATAATTTAGCATTCGCAGCGTAAGCTGCTCGCTTGTTCCGCTTAGCCGGCCTGTAGGCTAAAACGGGGCATCATCTAAATCAGGGAACTGCTTAAGGGGGCTTCGACCTTAGGTGGAATAATCGAAGATAGCTGATACTATAGCCTGACGATAGGCGATAGTAAAGGCGAAACAAAAATTATCGTCTGCACTCGGAGAAAGTCTTGTGGAAATATTTTCGGACGTGGGTTCGACTCCCACCGCCTCCATCATCAAAATCCACAATATAGTGGATTTCAATTTTGTCCTCATTTAGGAGGACTTTTTTTATATATCGATTAATTATTTCCTTTTGTTCATGAAATTCCTTCGTTTTAATATTTGAATCATTGCTTAAATATTTTTTTATATGATCAATTTTGGGTGAATACTTCTCAAATTGTACCTTAGTTTCATACAAGTCGATTTTAAGATTGTTTTTTTCGTTTTCAAGCTCATCCATCTTTTCTTTCATAGATTCATGAAACATACCTTTAGTGATTGCGTTGATGATGTTGTCTATTTGTTTTTGTATTTCTATTAACTTCTTTTCAATAATTTTTACATCTGATTTTATTATTTCTTGCTGCTTAATAGCACTGTTGTATATTTTTGTTGAAATGTATTCTAAAGTATTAGGGGATAATATTTTTTCAATTAAGTCATTTACAACAAATTCTTCAATAAAATCTCTATTTATAGATTTTGCATTACATTGTTTTGTTCTTTTTCTTGTAGAGCATTCATATGACACATACATATCTTTATTTCTTCCGGCTCTTTTTCTATTTCCAACCATTGCGCCATCACAACTTCCGCAAACTAACAATCCGCTTAACAAATAATTTTCTTTTGCGGAATTTGATCCTTTTGCTCTTTTATTCTTATTAAGTTTCAATTGAACTTTATTCCAAAGAGATTTGTCAATAATTTGAGGTGTTCCTCCTTCAACTCTTATTATTTCTTCTTCACCTTTTATTTTTTTTACATTCTTTCCTGCAAATTGCCGGTTAGTTTTGTTGAAAGTATAAGTTCCTATGTATTTTTCATTTCTTAAGATTTCAGAAATACTATTTTTCCCAAAGGAATTACCAAGTTTAGTTTTAAAACCTTTTTTGTTTAATTCATCTACAATTTCATTATAGCCAAAACCGTTGGAGTAGAGGGTATAAATTAAAATTACAGCATGTTTTTCATTTTCATTTATTATTAATGTCTTATCATCAGCAATATCATATCCAAGAGGCGGGATTCCACCATTATGTTTACATTGAAGTGCAGTTTCTTTCATTCCCTTCATTACTTCACGTGCGAGATTTGCACTGTAATATTCAGCCATACCTTCGAGTACTGATTCTAAAATTATAGATTCAGGTGAATCATTAAGTAATTCTAATACTGACATTACTTTAACTCCATTTAGCTTAAGTTGACGTTTATAAAATGCACTATCATATCGGTTGCGAGAAAACCTGTCTAATTTATGTACTAAAACTATATCAAAAAGACCTAAAGTACTATCTTTTATTAATTGCCTAAACTGTGGTCTATTATCAGTAGTTGCTGATTTTGCTTCATCTGTATATATTTTTATGATTTGTATATCATTTCTTTCTGAATATTCCTTCATTGCTCGAACTTGAGCATCGATAGATTCTTCTCTTTGGTTATCAGAAGAGAATCTTGCATAAAGTGCTGCTTTCATAATTATGACCTTCCATTTTCAATATTAAGAAATGTTACTATTTTTCTCCTTCAAAAACTTTCAATAACTATTTATTCAAATTCTTTAAGTTTCAACTTTCTAAATCGCAATATTTATTAAGAAGAGTCAATTCTTCAATTCTCTTAGATGCTTCACTTTTACCGAGATCATTAAGTTTATTGTAATTTTCCAATAATCTTGATTCGTCTTCACTATAATTTCTAATAATTTTGTCTTCAAGCATCTCGCCGCTATCAGATATAATGTTTAGTACTTCATTAGCTCGTTGCTCTTCTAACTTTTCTGAATTAGAAGGGTTCATAGGTACATTGTATCCAGCTAACCAATCTTCACTGATATTTAATACCCGTGCAATTTTTCGTACATCATTAGTGCTGGGAATAACCCTTCCACACAAAATGTTGTGGATTAAAAGTTCTTGTATTCTTGTTTTTTTGGTTAAATCTGTTGGTTTCATATCGTTTATATATAAAGCTTCATACAATCTTCCTGAGATTGATGCATATAGTGAAAGTTCTTTTCCCAATAGTTTAAATGTATTTACACTATTACTATTAATGTTATTAATACTTTCTTTTATATCAGTATTTGAAATTACATTCATTATTTCACTTTCTTGTTTTGATGATATTTCTTTTAAATCTAAACAATCCATTTGGACATCATATCCATATAACCAGTCTTCATTGACATCTAATACTTTAGCCATTTTTCGGATATTTTCATATTTTGGCTTGAATTTTCCATATAAGTAATTGTTTATTGAAGATTTGCTTAATCCGGTCTTTTTTATTAAATCTATTTGTTTCATGCCTCTAATAGATAAAGCTTCATTTAACCTTTCTGCTATTGACACTTTACATAAATTTTCATTACTAACGGATATTGAATCATCATCGCCATCCCAACCCAATAAATATGCTGGTGATACTTGAAGTACTTCAGAAATCATTTCGATTTTTGAATAAGGAATATTAATAATAATATTATTTTCATATTTATATATGGTTTGTTTAGATGTGTTAGTTAAAGAAGCAAGTTCTTCTTGTGTTAAATTATTAGATTCCCTTAGATTTTTAATTCTTTCCCCTGTTGTCACAATTTATCCCTCCCATTTTATAATCGTAACTTTATTATACTATAAAACTAATCTAAAATCAACAATTTTTTTAAAATATTATATTGTGTATTGACAAATTTTACTACGAAGAGGTACAATGTAAGTAACTCAGAAAGGATGAGAACTAAACTTAATTTATGGATAAGGAAGTTTTCTAAATGCAAGCAGCAATTATAAAGACAACATTTGACAGAAAAACTGGAAAAAGAATTAATGAAGAACTAATCGAATTAGTTGAAATTGATGAAGATGAGTACTACGAACCACTTGTAAAAATGTATGCAAATGACTTTTTAGAGAAATGGAAAGCAGGTGAGTATCGTGACTAAATGGAAAAAGACTTAGCAATTAGGATAAACAAGGTTATAACAATATTAAGAATAAATGTTATTAAGAGGACTTTATGTATATAAAACCATATGCAAAAATAGGAAAAGAAGCACTTTCAAGAGCACTGATGTCTCAGGTTGAAGTTGTTGAAAAAAGAGAAGTCTTAGATAATAAAAATCTTATTGTTTTAAACAATAGGTTTAATTCCTATTGCGCTAAATGTCCTTTTAGCAAAGCACTTAATGAAAAATATTGTACGGAATATTGTGATAAATTTTAAAAAGTATGCATGGTCAGATGTGGAGTTTACAGATGAAGGAATGACGATAAAAAGCAATAAAAACACTCAGTTTGGCAAAACCTCTTGTAGGTTATCAAGGCTCAGTTTATTGCTTTTTATTTCGCTGCATTTTAACATCGACATAGATTCAAGAGGAATTATAAAAAATGTAGATTTTCAAGAACTTGCAGAAAAATTAAATTGTAACGTTAAATCAATTGTAAATTGTTCAGATAGCCTTGTTAAATATGGATTTATATGGCTTAGTAGAGTATCCACTTACAAATATTCTGTTAAAATAGTTCCATATGAAACTTATCATCTGAAAGCAAGGGATGGCGGCAAAGGTTATTTAAATATGTCTAATGAGATTTTAGATAATCTAATTTCTATTAAAGATGTGAATAACTTAAGATCAACTATATTAATGATATTGCAACAAGATGAAGCAAAAATAAAAGAAACTAAAATACAAAAGGAAACAAGTGCAATTAATGAACAGCATAAGGTTGAACAGTGTAAAATATTATTACGCTCAATAAAACAAAGACTTCCGAAACATATAACTAATCAGAGAATTCAAAACGTAATAAAACAGGACAAACTTAAAGAAATGTTTGCTGCAGAAATTATTGATAATGTATTGTATTTCAACATAAATGATAAATATGATATTGATAACTATAAACAATCTATAAAAGATCAGTATCTAACTAAAATAAAAGCATATTTAGTTAATTCTCAAATTTTTACTGAGTCAATTGACGAAGAAAATTTGTTGCAAATGAGTATTCAATATGGTATAGATGTTGTTTTAAAATACTTGCCTATAGCAGAAAGATTAATACTTGACAATGAATGTACAGTAAATTGTTGTGGTTTATTAAGAAATGTTATTAGACAAAGAGAGACAACATATTCTTTAGCAATTTAATCAAAATTATAAAAGGACTGTTTTACAAAATTGATACTTGATGACATATTTAATGTCATTGGTGGCAGCGTCAGGAGAATCTCATAATTTTAGCTTTAAGAGATTTTTTATTATGTACAATGCGACAACGAATCAGACTTGTCAATAGTATGTATGGACTATTTTTCAAAAATAGTTCTATTTGTCGTTAGTAAAAAATTATAAAGGTAGGGCAATAAATAAATTATTAGCTCTGCTTTTTTATTTTTTGAGATTAGTAATGCTTAATTTATACTAAAATTATCCACAATAAGAAATTTTTTATAAACAGAAGAAAAAAGATATTATTATTTTAGAAAAATCTATTGAAATGAAAATATAAAGTATTTTAAATATTATAACAAAAACAAACATTAATATAATTAGATTTAACAATATAAAAAACCTTAGATTCATAAATCGTAGAATAAAGTAATTGTAACTGCTGCGGCTTTTGTTATTCGTAACTTCTTTTAAACATCTTTTAAACTTCTTTATAAATTCTTTGTAATTATATATTAAATAAAATAATTTATTTGCTATTAATAAAAAAATCAAAGTGACAGATATTACAACATCACAGATGTATAAGTAAAAGCAAAAATAATGTATTTCAGCTTTAATTATTTTTATTATTTAATATATCAAATAGGAACCTATTCGGTACTTAAATTACAAATAAATATTTTATAGGCATCTTATCAGGAACCTAAATGCATATGTAAAAGTATTAAAAAATGAATGTGTAAAGCATAATTCATAATATTGGGAACCTAAAAACTTATAAAAATATAAGTTGGGTACCTATTAGGAACCTAAAATTTCAAAAGAAGTGTATTTTGAACTATTGGGTACCCAAAACTAAGGAAGTATATTATATACATTATATAAATCTTATTTTTTAAAATAATCAAAAAATAATATACCAAAATTGATATTTTTAAAAATATAATTTTGGTATATGAAAAAATTCATAAATATGTTGAAATTATAAGTTTTATTTTGGTAATTTCTAAGATTCAAACGGGAAGGGTTAGAGTGTATTCGTTGTGTTCAATAAATATTACTTATGCGATAGTTATAAATATACATGAAAGAGTTTGCTAAAACATTAAGCGGATTTTATCGTTAGTGCGTTTTTCCTTTTAAATATTTTTTTACATTTATATGTATTATGTTCATTCATAAATAAGTTGTGGTTCCTTGATTTATATATTGGACAATCTTTCCTCGCAAAGGCGTTAAAATAAGTTTTGGCACATTTTTGGAATGGCATTAGAGAGATACCTTGAATAAAATTAATGTTTCTTAAATATTATTTTAATTAACTTAAAACAGTTCTATTTAATTGAACTTTTACTTTCCTCAAGAGCTTATCATAATAATATTCATATGTATCATTTTGTAGAAACATTGATTTTTCCCACGATATATGTGCCATTTCTCTAATGCATTGAAAATACTTGAATGCATGATAAGAGAATAATAAAATGGCACATAAAATATAAAAGATAATATATAATATTTCACGCCCGTACTGACGACAAGGCTTGTTTTCTCTCCTTAGTGATATTTTTATTTATTGATGCAAATACTATTAGGGTTTTTGTTAATATTTCTTATTTTGACAGGATTAGGCATTAGTGTTACTATTAATATAACGTTTACAAAGGGGGGGTAATCAGTGAATTATTTAGAGAAAAAATTTCATAAAGATATGCTAAGCATTTATACAACAGCAAAGAAAGAATTAAATTATAATGCTACAAGGTTTTTACAATTGGTTTCTGAAAAAGGTGGATTAAAAGCTGCTAAGCAACTTATTTCTAAAGAGGATGGAACTATTGGTTTTGAAGTGCTATGGGAAATGGGTAGATTAGACCTTTCTATTGAGGCTCATGTCTTAAAACCTGAATATGTTGAATTGTTTACTGATGAGGAAAGAAAGATATGTAAAGAGAGACTTGATAAATATGGGTTTTACTTCAACCAAAAACTATAGCAATGGGGGTGAAAAATGAGTAGTTTTTTAATAAATAATATAACTTCAAATGATTTTGAAGCAAATATATTAAGAATACTTGTAGCGAATAAGATATATTTTCCTATTTCTGATGATGGACATCCATGCAACTATAATATAAGGATTAAAGTGGGATCTGAAATATATGATAGAATATATAGATATTATCGAAATAAGAGCGGAAAAATATATTTAAGAAATGAGTTGTTCAAGGAAATATTAAAGATTGAAACTGAAGATATACTTAAAGTAATAGTTTTGGAAGAAAATAAAACATATGAAATCATAAAATTATAAGGATATATTGGATAAGGAAAAAACCTTTTAAAAGAGTTGTTTTCAAAGTTTCAGATTTCATTTTACAGTAGTCCGGAAGATGATGTATTTAAGGCTTTGGAGATAGATTAGAAAATAGTTCAAATTCAAAAGCTTCTTAGGGGGAAGAATGTATGAATAGACCATATTTTAATTTTAAAGGTGATGAGTTAATTCAGCTTTATGAAAAGAATTCTTCAAATGTTAATATTCTAAAAAAATTAAAGGATGAGTTGTCATATCGTAAAACAACAAAAATGAGAAAATTAGCTCAATCGGTTGATTTGGCCCTTTCTCATTCTCAAGTGAAAATGTTGGATTTTGAACAGATAGATTTATTTGATGAATTAAAAATAGATATGAATTCAGATATTGATGATATTGATTTAATAGATTTAGAGGATTTTAACACAACTAATAAGTCAGACACCAAGAATACAAATAATAACGTAGATAATAAAAAAGAATATAATATTCCTCAATTTCGAAATATCGGAAATCTTTTGGACGTACCTAAAAAAAGAATATTTAGTTTTGACGAAGATATAGTTTATGATATTGATAAAACGTGGCCATTATCAAAACAGTATAGAATAGCATTAGATGGATTAATTAAAGAAATAAAAGAAAATAAAAATATCAATCAATATATTAAGGTTGAAGACGGTATCAACATTGAGATTTTTGGAGAAGAATATGTATATCAATTTACTATTGATGCAGATGTAGAAGCTTTTGAAGAAGCTAAAATTATTGCAATCATAGGACAAGAAAGAGTATCAGGAAAGATAATTAATATATCTGAAGGTAAAATAACTATTTCTATATCTTCTTATTATGGGAAGTTTATTCATTCATGTATAATAAAAATAGACAATACAGCTATTTTAGAAGTTTTAATGAATAGAATGGAGGAAATAGAAAAAGGTACATTTAATAATTTTAATACAAAACTTGCAGAAGATTCGATTAATAATAATGGGCAAGAAGTTAAAGAAATTGATAATGTAGAACTACATAATATTAGACTTAATGTTAAACAAAAGGAAGCAATATTAAAAGGACTAACAAATGAAATTTTATATTTGTGGGGTCCTCCAGGAACAGGTAAGACTACAGTTATCAGTGAGTTATTATTTCAATTATTTTGTAGTGGAAAGCGAACTTTGATAGTATCTAATACAAACCAAGCTGTAGATCAAGTGTTGTATAAATTATGTAATGAGTTGACTTCTGATAATGAAGCAATTTCAGGGGGCAAAGTTTTAAGAGTTGGTAAGATTACTTTAAACGAGTTAGAAAGTGAATGGGGAAATTATATTACTGAAAAATGCATCATAGAAAATAAAACTAAGCAAATTATGAGTGAAATTATTGACTTAAATAATGACTTAAATGAAATAAAAATTGAAATTTCAGTTATGAACTCGATAGCATTATTGTTTAAAGAATGTGATAGAGTAGAATCTGAATTTAATAAAGCTAAAGAAAAGTATCAAAAAACATTTGATATATGTGAAGTTGCTACAAAGAATATTGAAGACCAAAATAAAAAATTAGATAGTTTAGAAAGAGAATTATCAATAAGAACTCAGTCAAATGCTTTGCGAAAATTATTTATGAGAAAAGAAGAATATATAAAAAATGATATTCAGGTTTTGACGATAACTATAGCAGAAAATAAAATTGGGTTAACAAAATTAAAAAAAGTATTAAATGATTGTATGAAAGAGCTTGAAAATTTGGAATCTAAATATACCGATTTATTGGAAAAGCTTAGTAATTATGATAGGTCATCAGTTGAAAATCAGTTAAGGGTTGATATAGCTCAAAAAAAAGATTTGGAGTTTCAAATTAAAGAAAATGAAAAGGAAATTGAAGATATTAAAACTCAAGTTGTACAACAAGCCCAAATAGTTGGAGCAACAGTTACAAAAACATTCTTAAGTGCTAAGTTATTCACAGGATTTGATACGGTTATCATAGATGAAGCATCTATGGTAATGCTGCCAGCAGTATTTTTTGCCTGTGGTATGGCTAAAGAGAAAGTATTTATTTCTGGAGATTATATGCAATTACCTCCAATTGTGCAATCAAATAATAAACGCATCCTTGAGATTATAGGCTCAGATATTCTAACAAACATAATAAGAATTGGCAAAGAACCTGATAAACGTGTTGTAATGCTTCAAGAACAATATAGAATGGCACAGCAAATTTGTGATCTTGTATCAATTAATTATAAAAATGGTTTAAAAACAGTTTTAAACAGTTATAATGATAAACCTGTTTCATTATTAGGAGAAGAGATTTTAAATCATATAATAGTTATTGATACTTCAGAACTGTTTCCTTATTCAAACAGAAACCAATTTAAATCAAAGTATAATGTTATAAACGCACTGTTGGGCAGAAATATATGCAAGCTATTTAATGATTGTGAAATTTCAGTAGGATACTGTACGCCTTATGCTGCGCAGACTAAGTTAGTCATAAAAGCTTTTGAATCTCAAGAAATTAATAAAGTGCAATCAGGAACAATTCATCGTTATCAAGGTGATGAGAAAGATTTGATGGTAGTAGATATACCTGATAGTTATAGTGAAAAAAATGTAGGCGTTTTTCTTGAAGGTGACTTGGTAAACTTAAAGTCTAATTCACAAATAGATCAAGGTACTAAATTGTTTAATGTTGCACTAAGCAGAGCAAGAAACTATTTGGTATTTATCGCAAATTTAAAATATCTTGATAAAAAACTTCCTGCATTTGCTTATTTAAGGTATGTTTTAAATATTGCGGTATCATCCGGAAAAGTAATAGACGGTCGTGGGATAGTTTCATTAAGCCCGGAAATAACTTTCTATGCTAATAAAGGATCTAACTTCAATATTTCAGAAGATGTTTTGAAACACGGTATTTTTGATGAGAACGATTTTTACACAGTATGCATGGATGATTTTATAAATGCTAAGAAATCAATAGTAGTCTATTCTGGATTTATAACTCCATATAGGGTAGGAACATTTGAAGCAGTGTTTAGAAAAAAAATACGTGAGGGTGTACGTATAAGATGTGTAGTACCTCCAGCAAGATATAATGGTAGTATTCCAATTGAGGATGGTTCATTGGCATTAGACTCGCTCGAATATTTTGGGTGTAATGTAGATACAAGAAAAGATATACATCAAAAGGCAGTAATTATTGATGATGAAATTATGTGGGTAGGGTCTTTAAATCCTTTATCGCATAATCATAAAAAGAATGAGATTATGTTTAGATTTATAGGCAGCGAACCGGCAAAGCAGCTATTAAACTTCTTATCTATAGACAACAGAACAGACTTTTCTAAAGATTCAGAAGCATCAACAAGAAAAGAAAATCCAAGTTGTCCTGAATGCAGTTCAAGAGTAACATATATGATTGGCCAATACGGACCATATTGGCAATGTGAAAACTGCGGCTGGAAAATAAGTTATCATAAGTGGGTAAGTGGAAATTACGTTAAATCTTAATTAGTATGGGGGAATACAATGAATAATAAAAATTATTCAAAATTTTATCAATGGATAGAAAATACGATAATAGATCCTCAAATAGAATTGCCGGTATTTGATTTCTTATATCGTAATGGATTAAGCAAGCATAAAGATTCTTATAAAAATTTAGATGATGATTTTATTAATGATTTTTATGGTGTTCCTGTAAATAGGGCTTCAAAATTGTCAAGAGATCAAATTGATTACATAAAGAAAAATAGTGATAAAAGACAAATGTCAGGTGTACAGATATGGGATGATTATATAAATATAAAAAACATTGCGCATAAGTTAGATTATGATCGTATGCCTGAAAACTGTATTGCTTTTTATCGACCATTTCATTTGGAGCCTTTTGAGGAATGGGGTATTTATATTTATATTGATCAACTTATCACTTATTGTGAGAATGTTTCAAAGAGTCTTGGAATGTATATAAATATTTTTCAAGACTTAAGAGATACTATGTCTTTTGTTTTATTTGAAATATTTCATCATGAATTTTTTCATCATATTGTTGAAAGTGCTGTTACAACTATAGAGATTGTCTATGCAAGTTCAGCAGAAAAAGTTAGACCTTATTATTTAGATTATAGAGCAAAAAGGTATTGTTGCAATAATTCAATTACTGGTGAGCATCCTAATGATCCTTTAGAAGAAGCATTAGCAAATACTTATGCTTATAATTCTTTGTCTTTTAATTCAAGAGTACAATTTGGTTATAAAACTATAGCAACAAAAGTATACCAGAAAGCTTTGAAAAATGTATGGAAAAAAGAGCCTGCAGGCTATTGCTTTGCTGAAAAGTATATTGATGCTGGCTACAAAACCGGAAGTTCTTTGTTATTAACACAAATTTTAAGTGATATAAATTATATGACTCCAGAGACTATAGGCATTATTGCTCAAAATGTTTTATTTAAAGGGCATAGCGCATTTGTAGAAAAAGCAAATGTTCCAGTTTATTTAGTTGGAAATAACAATGTTTTGAGTAAGTTTTATAGTTTAATTCCAGCGCCAAATGAAACATATACAACACTTTTTATGGCTCACAATGATTCTGAAGCTGATAATATACTTGTAGAATTAAAAAAAGAGCATAAAAATAAAGCTAATAAATAATAAAATATAGAAAATTATTAACAATATTATAATTATATAGGAAGGTTAAAAAATGGCAATAACACCTACACAAGTTACAGTTGGAGAAATATTTGATAGGAAGTATATGGTTGATTTTTATCAAAGAGAATATAAGTGGAACGATATTGAACAATCATATAAACCGATTAAATCTTTATTGGATGATATAATTTTTAGGTTTAAATTAAGCTATGACTCTAACGTAGACATTACAGAAGATATTATTTCTAAATATGATTGGTATTATCTAAATTCATTTATGACAAATACAGTTGGCAGTAATACCTTTATAGTTGATGGACAGCAAAGATTAACTACACTAACTATATTGATTATTCATTTATATAGAATGGCTTTAAATTTCAATAAAAATCAAGGCATTCTTATTAATATTAGTAATAGGATATGTAATTATGACAATACAGGTAAAATGGTTTTTTGGGTGGGATTTGATGATAGAAAAAACGCCTTAGAAAATATTTTTAAATATGGAATTGAAGGGATAAATCATCATACTGGAGACATGACTATTTCTGAGAGAAATATTTATGAAGCATATAAAGTAATAGATTCTTATTTTGCAGAAAGAAACATTTCAGAACATATGTATGATGCCTTCAGAATATATTTGTTTAATAGGATTATATTAATAAAAATAGACGTGGATGATACAAAAGATGTATCAATGGCTTTCGAAGTTATAAATGATAGAGGTATACCGCTCAAATCTTACGAGATATTAAAAGGTAAAATTATTGGAGTAATAGATAAAAATGAAGTAGATAATTATTTATCCTTCTGGGAGGATAACATAAATAGTTTAGGAGAAAAGTATGGAGAAATAGAAATTGATAAATTCTTAAGCTGCTACTTTAGATGCAAATATGCAGATAATGTTAATCAATATCGAGCATTAGATGAAAGCAAATACCATAAAACAATATATATTGATGAATTTAATGATAGAATAGGGTTTAAACATGATGTTAATGCTGGATACCTAAAAAAAGTAAAGGCATTTTTAAAAGGTGAAATACCGTATTTTTGTAAAATATATAGAAGAATTTGTAATGATCGTAGCATCTATAGTAATAGTAAAAATGAATATATTCTATTTAATTCTATTAATGGGCAAAACATGCAAGAGTATTTATTGTTATCTGCTATAAAATCAAATGATAATCAATTGGAAGAAAAGTATTCTTTAATACCAAAGCTTTTTGATAGGTTGTATACAATTTTAAATTTAACAGGAAGTTATAAATCATCTATATTTAATAATGACATAATAGAATTGGGATTTGCTATTAGAAATAAAAACTTAGATGAAATTAAAAGTGCTTTTGAGGATAAATTATTAAGCATTGTACGTAAAGAACATAATAGGCAAGAACTAAAGGAACCTTTTAAGTACGAATATTTTGCAATACGAGGATACAACAATTTAGGAAATAGATTTTTAAAATACTTCTATGCAAGAATTGAAAGATTAATACATATTGAAACTGGTCTGAGCACAGCCACATACTATGAAATGATACAACAAGCACAAGGAAAAAATAGACATCATATAGAACATATTATAGCAAATAATGATGCTAATAGATCATTGTTTATAGATGATGAAGAGTTTAATGAACAGAGAAACCGATTAGGTGCATTAGTATTATTAAGGGGTTCTGATAATCAATCATCAGGTAATGAAGTGTATGCTGATAAACTAAAAACTTATTCTGGTAACGGAACACTATTTGCTCAAACATTAACAGATTCCTTTGAACATTCTAATCCTGAATTTAAGAAATTCTGTTTAAAATTTAATCTTAAATTTAATAAGTATAGTGTGTTTGATAAAAAAAGCATAGAAGAAAGACAAAAACTACTCTTTGATTTAGCTCAAATTATTTGGAATGTTAATTAATAGATGCTTTATCAATTTTTAATTAAGAATAAGAATAGGAAAGGTATATCATAAAATATTTCTGCAGAACATAAAAGGAGGACAATTATGAATAAAATTGAACTAAACAAATATGCAACTGAAATTATTGAAAAATCTTTTAAAGAAAATGGTTTTAAAGTAGAACCATCAAATCTACCAATTGGACAAGTAAACTTTATAGCTACTTCAAATAGTAGAAATGAGATAAAGATAAAGGTAAAGGCTATAACTCAAATTGGAAGTTATATCTTTATAAGAAAGACAAATTTCAATATAAATGATTCTAACTTATATATGGCTTTATTGTATGTTCCAGATAATGGTGGTGAAAAACTACTTTATCTGATACCTGCAGAAGATTGGGGTAAAGACATATATCCTTTGAGTGGTAAGGATTATAATAAGAAAGGACAAGTATCCTTGCCTGAATGGGGAATTTCTTATTCTAAAAAAGCGAAAGATGCTCTACAAACTTATAGATTTTCAAATATGATACATAAAATAGGTTGATGAAAATATTTAAATATAGCACAATTATAAATCTGCTTGGTTAAAAATAAATTAAATGCTTGAATTAGTCTAAACATATTATGATGCTGTAGATAATACTGTAGAATTGATAATAGTATAAATGATTCTAAAGTACTCATTAAAAAGCTTAGTATATTTCGACATTGGTATTATATTGAAGAATTAAATAAATTTGCATCAAGTAGCCTATAAATTTATTTGATGCAAATTTATAGGCTACTTGGATTTAGTGCAAACACAAAGTTTCGTTTACGAAACAAAAAAATATACGATATTACTTATATTAAAATAACATGGAGTTGATTTTAAATATTTAATATAATCAGGGTTCCTCAGAAGTATCAAGTAATTTTCAACATGAATTAATTTTTATTTGAATACCTATTTGGAATGAAAGGATAGTTATAAATCGAAATATCGTAAGCTATGAATCCCCTATTTTGTGCACTTAATAATGTTTTGTACATATTTTCTCTACCTACTGGATTATCAGTATGTATATATATTTTATCAGCTCTCAAGCCTTTTTCACATATAATTTTAACTAAATCATATCCGGTAGGTAATAAATTTTCTTGTTGATCAAGGCCTAAATCATGGTCAAGACTAAGTATTCCTATATAAAAATTTTCAAAATAATATAATGCTTTTTCTATAGTTCTTGCTATAATAAAACCTTGCGGACAGTCACGTAAGTCGTCAACATATAAGTTTATTTTTTCTTTCATCATTACTCCCAAAGTCAGATTGTATATTTTTAAAATTAATATTTTATTGTAATTAATTATATATTAAAAAAGATTAAATCCTATAAGAAAATTACTTGTTGTTAATTATAAAATATAGTAAATTATTTTTTCAATTTTTATTATTTAGTATACTAAATAGTAAAAAGGTATACTAAGTAACCTGTGTATACATAGTATACTATATTGAAAAATAGTATACTTCTGAATAACCATAAATAATATTATTAAGCAAATTTTGTTGAATAAGCAAAAAAGTGGTGGTATTATTGTATATAGATAGAAAACGTATACTAAAGGGAGAAATAGGGGAAATGGAAGAAACAGTACAAATAAAATATGCTGGTAAAGTTAATGTAATATCAGGAAGTAATCCAAGGACATTATATGAACACCAGGTAGAAGCTGTAGAAAAGTTAGATATAATTGATAGAAATGATACATTCAAATCACTACTTGTTCTTCCTACCGGGGGTGGGAAAACTTTAACTACAGTATATTGGCTATTAAGAAATGCAGTTAATAAAAATAAAAAAATACTATGGGTTGCTCATAGGCATTTGTTATTGGAACAAGCAGCTGATACATTTCAAAGGAATGCTTATGCTAATTTACTATATAATATTTCTGGCTTTAATTATAGAATCGTTTCTGGAAAACACGATAAACCAATTAACATAAATTTTGATGATAATGTTTTATTAGTAAGTAAGGATAGTTTAGTTCGTAATCTTTCAATGATTGATAACTGGCTTAAAGGAGAAGATGTTTTATACCTTGTAAAGGCGGATTAACTGAGGTTGCAAATTTGCAATTACTTTGCAGAACATGCAATATGAAAAAGAGTGATAAATATGAGTAAATATCTTTATAAGCCATGTGATATAGCTTTATATTTTAGTTTTAGTAACTTTACTATTTCTGATGAAAAGAAAATTCGTGATGCAATATGGGAAGACAGATTCACTATATTAGATCCGCTTTATCGCAATGATAAATACAGATATATAAAAGAGATTTCTAAGCTAATACATCAGTATGAAGAAGAAAGTTTTTACTCTGAAATGCATGACATAAATAAAGTTTTAGAGGAAATAGGCAGCATATACATAATAACTGAGCATAACAACGAAGATGATATGGTTGAAGCATTTTTCAGGTATATTAAGTTACGCTTGACATATACAGAAAACGTAAATTATGTAAGGTTTAAACTGAGAACATTACTTAGAGAATTTGGATATAAAAAAAGAACTGATAAATTAGTTGATAACATTAAAAAATCATTGAAGGCTTTGAAGCTTGTAACATACCTACGAGAATATCAGAAATGTGATATCTCGGAAATTAAATTAGATGATACAATTGTGATAAGGCTGAATGAATGATAAGATTAAGGATTAGATGATTAAAAAGGTATTAATATTAGCTAATCATTACTATGGTTCTAATATAATTATGATGATGTATTCAAATCAAATAAATAAGATAAACATAAAGTGCATGTTATTGAACCGAATAGCATGCATTTTATAATTACTTTATCCTTGAGTTGTCTCCTAATTTTAGGCGGGTAAATATATGAATTTGTTGCGTTATAAGTAAATATAGCTCACATCTTTATAAAATTAACTCCTATATTATCAAGGCCATTTACATTGTTTTACCGTTTATTTGAAAAATCTTAAGTTATACTTTTGCTAATAGAAAGCCAGATGATCTATTTTAGTCTAACATAAATAGTAGGAAAGAGTTACTGGCTTATTTTTATTATCAAATATTTTTTTTGGCAATTTTCAATACTATATATATAAATATTAATTGTAATAGTATGATTATACATTTTATTTATTTTGAACTAAAATCAGTAAACTAAAAGTGGTTTAAGAAAATATTATTAATAAATCAAGGGGTTTTTGTTATGCCACAGAATTTCCCTTACATCAATATTACAATATTTAACATTAATATACCAAAATTTAGATTTGACAAATGAGTATTTATAACTTATTATGACGGAGTAGATTTGTTAATGGCATAAGTAAAGGAGTTATAATGATTAAGAATAATATAAATGTTAAAAAGATAAAGGTAAAGCATGGTAAAAGAACAGTTGTTTTTTATGAACATCAAGAGATTACAATTCAAGAATTAAATTTTGCTAACAGAAAAGAAAACTTTAGTTATATTATTTCTTACCCACCAGGTGGAGGAAAAACTGATATATTGGCGTTTTGGCTCAGTACTCAAGCAATAAATAAACATTTTAAGTTAATCTGGATTTGTCACCGAGATTTTTTAATAGAACAAGCTTCAGTAGCATTCGAAAAATATGCCTATTCTGATATTATTACAAATAGAGAAAGTTTTAATATCAGATTAATATCATCGAGATTTGATAATCCTGAAAACATAAATATGAGTGATGATATACTGATTGTAAGTAAAGATAGTTTAATAAATAAATTAAACATAATAGAAAAATGGGCTAATAATGAGCAAATTTATTTAGTAATTGATGAAGCACATCATGCAGTAGCAAAAACCTATAAAAAAATAATTGACTCATTAATGAAGTTTTCAAGTAAAATAAAAATACTTGGAATTACAGCAACACCTATTAGATCAATAGAAAAAGAAAATAAATTGCTTGGAAAAATTTTTACTGATGGTATATTATATAACGTAAATTTACAAAATTTAATAAAGAAAAAAATACTTGCAACTCCTATATTTGAAACATGCAAAACAAATATTTTCTTCAATGAAAATATTGATATAAATGCTATTAAATTAATGCAAAGTTTTGATGTCTTACCAGAAAAAATTGCATTTGAAATTGTAAATAATAGTAAACGTAATCGAATTATTATTAATAAATACTTAGAAAATCATAAGAAGTATGGACAAACAATAGTCTTTGCTATGAATAGAACCCATGCAAAAGTCCTAAAGGATTTATTCGATAAGCATGGAAAAGATTATGGCATAAAAGCAGATTTTATTATATCTGGAGATTATTTTACTGATATAGTTAATTCATCTGAGGAAAATGCCAAAAGGATTGAAGCATTTAAAAATGGTGATATAAATGTGTTAATTAATGTAAATATATTAACAGAAGGAGCGGACTTACCTGCTACTCAGACTGTATTTTTAACACGACCTACAATGAGCAAAATTTTAATGATCCAGATGATTGGTAGAGGTTTACGAGGAATTAAAGCAGGTGGTACATCTTTTGTTAATATTGTAAATTTCGTAGATGGGTGGAAAAATGCTATTAATTGGGTAAACCCAGAAACTTTAATTGCGGATGGCGAGTTTAATAGATTTGATTATGAATATAAAAAGAGTCAATTCAAGTTAATTAACTCAAAAATATTAAAAGAATTCGCAAAACGTGTTGATGATAACATAAATACTACTGTATTAGAAGAAATAGAATTCATTCAAACAATTCCTATAGGCATGTATAACTTAAAAATAAATAAAATAGAAATGAATTACCAAATACTTGTATTTAGCGACACAAAAATATCTTATGAAAATCTTATTGCTAATTTACCAAATATAGCAATCAAATATAATATAACAGAAAATATTGATGAAGTAGTTCTTAATGAAATTTATAATGAATGCAGTAGATATTTCAATGATAATATGATAACTTTTATTAAAAACGATGTTTTTAATTTGATTAAGTTTTATGCTATTGAAAAAACTGCACCTTCATTTTATAAAATAGAGGATGCAGATCGTGAAATATTAAATTTGGAGAAATATGCAAAAGAAATTATTGATAAGGATATGTGTTATAAGGATAGAAAACAATATATTAATAATTTATGGGTAAATGAAATAATTAATATATATTTTGAAAATAAGGAGTTTTTCGTTAGTAAGTTAAATACTGAGATAAATAAAATTATACAACCTGATTTATATATAAAAGAATCAATTCCAACTGGAATATCATTAAATAAAATAGAAGAATTATATCCTAAATATTATAAACAAATAAAAGAAGAAGTTTATGCAAGAGCAGTGGATAAGGAAGGAAAATATTGTTGTGCAATATGCAAAAAAAAATCTTTAAGACAGGATTTGTTTAAAATTGTTTCCTTATTATCTGAAGGAGCAGCTGTAACAGAAAATTTAATACTTATTTGTGAAAATCATAAGTAATATTAAGGTGGTTTAAAAATGAGCTATTTATATACAGCGTTTGATATTGCAATGTTAATAATTCATGAAAATTTAAAAATAAAAGAAGAAGAATGTATCTTAACAATGATTTGGGAGATGAGGTATGCATTATTAGAGCCGCAACTTAGAACTGACAAGAAAAATTTTTTTAAAAAAATAAGAAATGTAATCTATCAAATTGAAAACTTGTATGATTGTAATTCCTATGTTAAAGAAAATAAAATAAACACTTTCGAGAGTTTTTTTAGAGTAGTCAAATTAAAATTATACTATACGCATAATACAGATTATTTTAATATTAAGTATAAAATACTACTTCAAAAGCTTGGATATAAAGAAAAAACACAAGAATTAATAAAAAATATAAATGGATTTGTTGAATATATAGGGTTAAAAATGAATACAAGAGGTTCAAAAAAATGTAATCTTAATACATTAAACTTAGATAAGACAATAGTTTTTAAATTAAACGATGTATTTGATTATTAAAAATTGTTTCTTAATATTTGTTAAGTTTTTATAAAAACAGTAAAAAAGCATCATTTTGATGAATTTTTACTGTATGTAGCATGGGTGTTGGGCAACAGCTTGACGGTGAAAGACCGTTATGGGGCTTGGTAGTAGCAACCATTACTGCGTTATAATCAAAACTTAAAAGTATTGACACCGTTATTAATGCATGATAAAATGAACAAAAAAACGGTGTCATATCTTATGTTCAAATATGAGGGTAAAAATGATATATGGATATTCAAGAGTAAGTAGCAAAAGCCAATTGGATAATAACAGTTTTAAAGAACAAGAAAATAAAATATTAGAAAGGTATCCAAATGCAATAATCTATACAGAACAATTTTCAGGAACTACAACAGACAGACCTATTTTTAATAAACTACTAAATAAGATAAATGATGGTGATATATTAGTTGCAACTAAGCTGGATAGATTTTGTAGAAATACGAAGGAAGGGTTAGAAGTTATCGATATGCTTCTTCCGAGGAACGTTTCAATACATATACTAAACATGGGACTAATAGATAATACCCCTATGGGTAGATTAATTGTTACAAACCTTCTTGCATTTGCAGAATTTGAAAGAGCAATGATAGTTGAAAGAACCCAGAGTGGAAAAGCTATAGCTAAGGCTAAATCTGGATTTCAAGAAGGTAGGCCAAAAAAATATACTAAAACACAATTAGATCATGCAGTTGAGTTATTATCCAACAATAGCTATAATAAAGTTTCTGAAATGACTGGAATAAGCAAGTCAACTTTGCTGAGGGAAGTTAGGTATAGAAAGATGATTAGAATAATAAATTAAATTCTTTACACCTTAATGAAAACTCTTGAGGAAGAAAATAGAAAATACTGAAAGATTAAGTTGAGTTTCCATTAATCAAATAAGTTGCGGTGGCTATTAATTAAAAAATAACAACAATAACCTTTTTTAAATAAACTAATTATGAGGAAGAAATCAGAAATTTGTTATTATAGATGTATTACAAATTTGGGCAAAGATAAATATTCCTCATGAGTTGTTATTTGAAGTAGTAAAGGGTTATGATATGTTGATAGCAGTACAGTATAAAAAATATTTTAAAACCTACACCAAACCAATACCTCAACAAATTTCTCTTTTGTTTAAAGCTAATTTATCAAATATTCTAACTTTGCATTTATAAGAAAGTATACTATTTTTTATTAAGGTATACTAATTATACATAAGATACATAATATACCTTATGATTTTTTAGTAACCTGCTTATTTTCCTCAAAAGTTAATTTCTATAAGCAATTTCCTCCATGTAGTATGGTCTCAAAATTAACCTTTTACGACTAAACTTATTTTTAAGTAAAGAAGAGTCTATAAAGATATTTCATTAAAACCCATATTAGAGTGCCGAAAGGATTATTAGTTGATTTCATTAATTTATTTTCCTATAAGCTAATAGAATAAATTTCGCTTTGAATTTCTAAATATTTTCTTAAATCGATAATATTACTTTTAATTGTATTGCCATTACTTCTCTCAGGAACAATTTTATTAGTTTTATAAGCTTTATTTAATTTATCTGTATAACCTCTCACTGAGTTTATCAATTCTGAAAATTGTTGATTATTAAATTCATTAACTTCGATTTCACTAATATTTATTCTGTTCAATACTTCAATTAGTTCATTACATGATGCTGTAAACTCAATAATTTTATCCGCTGATAAAGTTCCGCTAATCCCGTCGGTTATATAGTTTTTTAAAGTGTCATTAAACTTATTGAGTTTTTTTAATGATTTTTTATCTTTTATTATTTTATATGAAGCATATCCTAATACTGATAAGGCAACACAACCAACTCCTACAATAGCAATGACTTTGGTTTTACCAGGAGCATTTTTAATAGCTTCAGCTGCATTTTTAATATCATCTTTAGATGATTCCCATATTCCATTTTTTAAATGGTGTACTATTTGTCCCTTAGCGTTTCTTATTACACCTCCGAATATTCTGTAATCTCCATTATTTAATCCTTTCTCAACCCATTCTGGTACCTCAAATATAACTTGAATATCACCCATATTTATCCTCTTTTGCTTTATCTAATCTAATTATTTTTAACAATACTTATTACCACATTAATTTATATAAAGTAATCGTCAATTTTTCTAAGTGCACTACAAACTAAATCAATAATCTTTTGTGCTTTATCAATAGGAATTTTCTTGCTGGTATGTCCTCCATAATTTCTAATTTCTCTTATATTATCCATTTCTATTAAAAAGATATTTTTTTCATTTTCTGTTACATCTTTTTTTAGGTATTGAATTATACCACTTTTAATTTCATTAATTAAATAATATAATGTATCATCATGCTTAATATAGCGATTAATTAATTTCATTTTTGCTCTAATAAATATTTCGCATGCTAAAGGATAATTAAAAATAGTACCAATTGTAATATCGTTACCACCTAAGCTTTTAACATTTGCAAAATTAGATTGCCCTTCTTCAAGTAATGTCAAGAATCCAGTATAGCTATTAAAATTTCTTGGATTCTCATTTTGAGTAATTAATCTGTGTGGCATTTGCTTTTCTAATTTTTCTAAATTTTGATATAAGGGGCTTCCAAACTGTGATTGTAGTAAAACTTTAGATTTATTAGGTTTTTGTTCGCTTAAATATTGATAGTGCAGTGATATTATATCCCTGTGTTTTTCAAATTTATCTATAACCATGTATGATTCATTAAGCAGCTCACATGTATATATAAACTTTTCATACCCGCCATTTGTTATAGCAATATTTTTACTAAATTTATTATATATCTTATCCAAAAATATCTTCCCCTCTGTTTTATCAATGTCTTGAATTGTCCAAGGTTTGTGCCAAAAATAATAGCGAAGATATTCAACGGATATTTCAGAAATTGGTGTTATTTCAATTAAATTATATATTATAGAAGATTCAATATCCAATATATCATCAAATATAATATGATTAACAGCGGTAAGTTTTTTAGTATACCAATCAAGACATTCAATTTCATACGTTGTTCTTACTGGCTCATAATATTTGTCGCCGCTCCAATCATATTCAGATCCATCGATATCAATCATTGTATCATATTTCTGTAAATCGACAACTAATATATCATCTAAAATATTTTTAGGAATATTTGAAAAATTTATATTATTAATGTAGTTATCTAATTTATCGTGTACATTTGAAAGATAATATGATTTTTTCCTATTTAAATCATTTATACTTTTATATCTTGGTAATGTAGCTTTAAAGTAATCAGAAAATTTTATTTCTATTAGATTTTCTTTCATAAACTTTTTCATCTCCTAATTTATTATAAATATTATATGATAATTGCTAATATTTTACAATTATTTTTGTTAATTTAATAAGGCATAATAATCCAATTATTATCAAAAAGTAGTTACAAGTTTTGACAATTCTATGTTTTGGTGATATTATCAATATAACGTTTGCAATACAAGATAGAATGAAAATACGTGAAGATTCAAGCATTAAAGTAATTGACATTATTATGAAGCTAAATATACGCTATGTTTAGAATGCATATTGTAAAAAGTAAAAAAACGATAATACCTTATAACTTGGTAAAAATCTTATTGCATGAGGAAATTTTATGGAAAATGAATATTATTTGTGGTTAGATGAAAGTGGAAATTTTCAAGAAATTGAGAATTGTAATAAGGAAACTCCATCATTGGTAGGTGGTTTACTTTGCACTAAAAATTTATATCAAACCATTGATCCAAAGAAAATAAGAATTGATACAAAAAGCAATCCATTATATCATGATGCAATAGATGAATATATCAAAACAAATGGTAAAAAGTGTGATTTCAGACATGCTATGGAATTGCCTAAAAGTATCAGAGCTCAGGCAAGAACTGAAATACTTGAAAGGATTTATAAAACAGGTTGCGAGTTTGTAATTTTTCAAAATGAATACAAGCTTTCAATCATTGACACCAATACAACTTATTTGAACATATTGGCAGAAGGCATAGTACAACTTTTGATTGATTTATCAATCGTAGGTAACATAAACATTAATATAATTATAGGCAAAAGATTGGATACTGAAAAGTCCTATAATACAGGAAAAATAAATAATATTTTTTATATTAATGAGTATGAATATGTGAGACATATTAAAGAACGTTTAATTGTTGCGATGGCAAAACTTAATTTAAATAAAAACAAAATAAATTATAGAATTCAGATGGATTCTGATAAAAGTAATGATTATTTGGTTCTTAGCGATTATATTTGCTGTATGTATTTTGGTAAAAATTATTCTATTTATGATGAAGCATATCATAAAAATTCAAACATAAGTTGTGGTAATATTATTAGAAATATATTTGATGAGAAAACGAGAATTTATAGTATATATGAAAATGGAACAAAGATTAAAATACGTAAATATATTTCAGAAGGAAATTATGGTGTTGGATTTCCGAGTATTTTTTCAGAAGATATAGATGAAAAATATCTTAACTTGATAAGAGATGGATTTAATAATCTGACTGATAAAGCAAAGGATTGGCAATTTCAGGCTTTTTATACTACAATTCATTCTATTATTGGAGAAATGGCTGCGTATAATTTAGCATTGAAAATTTTAAAGGGAGTTGCAGAATTTGTTGATATTTTAAAGCTTAATAAAACTCAATGTAATGAATATAAAATTAATATATATTTATTTATTGTGACAGTGTATACACACATGGGTGAACAACTTAATGCAAAAAAATATTTAGATAAATGCAGCATTTTGTTACCAGGTATATTGAGTAAACATGAAAATTTCGATTTGTATTTCATATATGTTAACAGAAAAATAGTAAATTATCAGGATTTATGTGATTTTGAAAGTAGCATACAATGTGGAGAAGAGTCACTTGCAGTTGCAGATTTATTAATTGAGAATATGAATAAAATTAAAAACTTATTATATTTGGAATCAAATACATATTATGTTCAGAAAGCTAAACTATGCGGTTCTTTAGCGAGAACATATTATTATTGGTCTGCAACAAATAAAGATATGATTCAAAAGGCTCGTATAATGTCTGATTTATCAATTAGCAACTTTATGTTGGATGAAGATAAAAAAAGACAGTATTTTCTTCGTGCTGAGATTGAATTAAGGGCAAATAATCGAGAATTAGCGATTGAATATTTAGCAAAAGGATTAGGATGCGCTCCAAATTCCATAGTTCAATTTTGCGTAGAAAATGATTGCTCATTATTTTCTTGGATGACTATTTTAAAATTTTGTTTAAGTATTTTAAATGGAGATGTTAATGATGATCAGTATAAATATTATGAGAAATTATATACGATTATTGATCAGAAAAGTAAACAATTATTAGGTGGTACAATTTACCCTACACATATGTTGGCAATTACTTTAGGGAGAATATACATACAGAAGAAAAATATAAAAAAGGCAAAAGAATGTTTTACTGTAGCTGTAAAATTAGGTGCTACTGATGAAAATAAATATAATGTTTCATGGCTGATCGGAACTTCCGCAAGAGCTAATTACATTTTAGCTTTGATGTTGAATGATGAAAATGATGAAGCTAATAAACAAAAAAAAGAATTGATATATGACTTGAAAGAAGCAAGTTCTGAGCTCGATTACAGGCCAGTAAAATCATTATATGAAAAGTGGCACCATTTAGCTATTGAAAGTAACTATAGTGATTTATTAGAAGAATTATTTTATTAATAATAAATTGAAAAATATAATTAGTAAATACGCAATAAAGAGGAAGGGGAAAATATGATTTATATTGATTATTCAGAGTATAAAGAGTGGGATAAAAATACAAAATTAGAGAAGCTTAATACATTATGGAATACTGATAAATCTGTTTTGAAAGGTAGAATTGGAAAAATTGATTTGGGAAAGCAATATTTCTTTATTAATGATATAAGGAATTTAGATGATGATAATATTGAAAATCCGTTTGAAATTGAAGATATAGACTATGTTTACTGCAAAACTCAAGATATTGATACTATAAATAAAATCTTTAAATATAATGATGAGGTTGTTTTTCAATTTGATGTTCAAAGTAATAATAAACCAGAACAAGATAAAGATAGTGAAAAGAATAAACCAATTGTAGCGGATGAAAAATCAATTAAGCTATTATATGATTTTAAATCATTATTAGATATTTTTGAAAATATAAATTTAAAAGATATAATATTTAACGAATATTCAAAGAAAAGCGTTGTATTTTGTGAAGATATAGAAAGTTTGTTTTATGATGAAAACAAAAAGATATTAGAGGAAATTACAAGTAATTATGAGTTAGTTGAAAAGTTGAATAATGATATTAATTATAAAAAAAATGAAATATCTGATTTAACTTCAATGTTTGACGAGGAGTTTGTTAATGAAAAAAAGAGAGTAGATATAGATTTAGAAAAAATCAGAAAAGAAAAATTTTCTGAAATAGATTTTGAAATAAATAAAAAAAGAACTGAAATTAAAAAATTAGAAGAACTTGCAAAAAAATATGATGCTTTTGGTTTTGATACAAATTTCAATACTATTAAAAAACCAAGTGAAATTGAATATGACGATGCAAATCTTGATAAAAAAGAGCAAGCTGAATATATTCAAAAATACTTAGGGGTTAGGAAAAATAAGGGCTTATTTTATGATAAATATATAATTGAAATGTTTCTTTCAGCATTGTGTACAAATCAAATAATAATCTTATGCGGGAAGCCGGGATCAGGTAAGTCAAGTTTGGTTGAAGGTTTTTCAGAAGCAATATCAGCAGAATGTAAGATGGTTTCTGTTCAGCCTAATTGGACAGATAATCAAGACTTGTTAGGTTTTTATAACCCAATTGAGAAAACATATGTATCTACTCCATTTTTAGATACAATTATTGACGCTAAATTTAATCCAAACAAATTGTATGTTATTTGTCTTGATGAAATGAATTTAGCACACGTGGAATATTACTTTTCAGAATTTTTAAGTAAATTGCAGTCAAAAAATAGGATAATAGAACTTTATAGTAAATATATCTACGAAGAAACTAAAAAAGAAATAAATCAAAAAATTAATAAGCTTATAAAAAAGAATATAGACATAGATGATAGTTTAACTATTAGTGAATTTTTTTCAACTTTTAGTGAAGAAGAAATTCAAGAGCATTATAAAATTAAATGGCAATGGAATATGCTTACAAGATACCCTTCAAGCATTGAAATTCCAGATAATATAAGATTTGTTGGAACTATAAATAAAGATGAAACTACTAAAGATATTAGTCCAAAAGTAGTAGATAGAAGTTTTGTAATTGAATTAAATAAATATAGCAAGGAAACAGAAAATGACATTAAATTAAATATTGAAAAATATAAAGAAAAGTATAGTAAAAATCTAAATTTAAGTTCAAGTAATTTTACAATAGAAAGGAATATTGTAGATTCAGAATTTTCGAAGAAATTAGATGACATAAAAAAAGTTCTTGAGGGATTTAATGTATATTTAAATAATAGGTTCGATGATCAAGTAGAACAAATTATAGGAAGCAAAATTATAAAAAATAATAATGAGCTATTTGATTATATAGTTTCTTGTATGATTTTACCAAAGATAAAATTGAATATTGAAAATAATGATGATAAAAATGTAAGTTTATTAAAAGCAAAATTAAAAGAAACATTAATATCTAAAGAGATATTTTATAAAATGGAGAAGTATTACACACAAGAACATATATTAACATATTGGCGGTGATTAAATTGAGACTTAGGGCTCATATGATTGATATTGAGCAAGGACCATCAATTAATATAGATAACGAATTTTCGATAAACAAAATAACAATTTTAGATGAGAAATTTTATAAAGAAGGTACAAAATTAGGTGATGATGATAAAGACTGTTGGTACACATATACACACTACAGAGGGAATAACAGTCAACAAACTATATATCAATTAGGATTTGAATTATTTGACGTTGCAGAAAATGAAAAATGTAAAGATTATAATATAAAGATTAGAAGTGGTGTAGATGAGGATTCATGTTATTCCTTGAAATATGATGAAATATGGAATATTTATTATGATCCTTCAAAAACAAAATTTAAAAATGGTAAGATTCAGTATGATAAAAAGACTGAATATATACCTGTTGGGTTGGATACTTCAGGAGTTTTTTTTATAGATGTGTTTAATAGTTCTGGAATATTAAAATATATTTCACCTCCTATATTGGTTCTACCTTCTTCGATGTCATATGAAGACTATATCTTTATGATCAATGATTTGTTAAGAATAAAAGATGATTTAGTTATAAATAACAAAGCAAAAGTTGCATTTAAAGGAAATTGGGAATATAGAATTGACAGTGTAAGGAATTGCTTAAATAATATTAGTAATTCTATGAAACGAATTAATGATAATCCAGCTGTTAACCTCTTTTCAAGTTGGACAAGAGATTCTTATACTTCAATAAAGAAATTTAAATCAAGAACATTGATAGAAAAATCATTATTTCCATTTAAAAACAAATATTCTAACCTAACAAATATTGAAACTACAGATATATATGAGAATAGAGTCATAAAATACGCATTATTAAAATTGAAAGAAAAAATTGAAAGTTATAGAACTTCATATAAAGATGAAGTGAACATAAGAGAAAATGAATTTAAAAATATTAAGCATTTTACTGAAAAAAAGTATAACAAAAGACTTGAAGATGTATTAGACGAATTTAATTTAAACATACATAAATTAGAAATGAAAATTGATTATTACAAAGATACTTATATTAAACAAATAAATTCTCTAATGCAAATTTATAATGATATTGTTATAGGAGATATCGATATAGACTTTAGTATATGCAAAAATATGGATATCACTGATAAAAATATTAAACTAACATTTAGAAATAGTAAGTGTTGCTTAATTATAAAGAGTTATTTTAAACAAGGTGTTTATGATTTAGACCTAAATAATGGCGTGTATAAGTATAAGACTAAAGATGAGACTGTTAATGCGCAATTCTGTGGAAGAAAAATAGAAATGAGTTTAGAAACTTGTAAATTAAACGAAATAGTATTTCTATTGGAATGTATTTATGCTGCTAATAATGAGAAGAAAAAAAGCATTGCAATTAAAGCAAAATCTATATTAGCCTCTTACGAAAGAAATGATCCACTTGGCGGTGACATTCTTCCAGGATATAGTGCACCTGTAAAAAAATATAATATTAAACTGACTAATATATATTCAATAAATGGTAAGTGTGTTCCTTCATACGATAAAGATTATATTATAAAAACACTTTTATTTCATGTCGATAATATTGCGTTTCATGAATTGGAAAAGGAATTGAATAATAAAAATGAAGAAAAATCATTTGTGGAATCAATTCTAAAAAAATCTGATATAGAAAAAACAAAGCAAAGTATTTTTAAAAGTCAGGACAAGGAATTCGATAATATCCATCATGTGATAATGTCATTATTAAAGTTAGATGTGTTTAAGGAAGTTAAGGATATAATTTCTCCTTGGAAACCTACACAAATTTTTGTTAATGATCCTGATTATAATATTATTTGGAGAAACATACAAGAATTGGACTCCAAAATTAACTTTATTAGTGAATTTAACAGCTTGAAATTTACGGTAAAAAACTCGCATAGTCTTTATGAATATTGGTGTTATTTTAAAATGATACAAGTTCTAATTGAAGAGCAAAGATGGGAAGTAGAAAATTTAGATGAAATTTATGATAAACTTAATAAATATCTCAATGCAAGTAATTATAATATGCTACATGGTTTTGAAGTTAAATTATATCATTTAATAAAAGATAACGATTTATTGCAACTTACTATCGGTTATAATAAAGAAGTATATTATGCAAATGATAAAAATCCGCTTAGACCGGATTATATGTTTAAATTTAATTACAATAATGAAACAAAAATAGCATATGTTGATGCTAAATATAAAAATTATTATGAACAAGGTAAAAAAGAGTGGGTAAAAGATCTTAAGGAAGTTGCAATTGATAATTATATTAAAAAGTTTGAACACACCACAAATGAACCTATTTCTTCTTTTATAATACATCCTGATTTGCATGAAGAATGGACTTATTTTGGGGGATATTTGGATGAAAGATTAGCAAAAGATCTTGAATGGGATAAAACACCAAATCATAAATTTGGATCTTTTTCTTTTGTCCCGACAAAAACAGTAAATTTTAAGACTTTTATGAAAATGTTATTAGAATATCATTTAAAATTATACGATTATTGTTGGAATTGCGGTGAAGTAGTACAATCTGATAATAAAATAAGGAAAGTAACTAAAACAACTAAAGGAGGATTTGATAAGTATCATTATATTTGCAATAATTGTGGAGAGTTTTGGGTTAAAAACCACTGCTATAGAAATGGCCATAATCTTATTAAACATTTATATAACTACCATTCACCTGATAAAAGGTCAAATAATCCTTGGTATGTAGTATGTCCTAAATGTTTAGATATTGATAATAACAAAAGTGATGTAGGAATTGACTCAAGCACTTATAGCTCATATGATTATTTAACTATAGATAATGATTGGCCAGAAGATTTAGAGGAATTTGTAAATAACAATATTAATGAAGATTTTTCGTATGATAGTTTTATATCTGACTTTTTTTAATATTATATTGCGATTCTTTAAAGGCCAGTCAGGAAGTTTAAATTTGGACCTCTTGAGGAAGAAGAAAGATATTGTAGGAAAGATTGTAATATAAAAATATAAAAATATTTAAGATCATCAGAAAAAGGCTACAGAGAAGCTGATAAATATGTGTATGTATTGATCTAATAGAATAGAAAGAACAAGCAGAATTAGAATTTTGTCAAAATGAATTAAAGAGTAAATAGCTTGATATCATGACTTTCATGAAGGGATATTAAATGAATGGCTAAGTATATAGCATATTATCAATTACAATTAATGTAAACTGTTAATTCTTCTTATTATACTATCTAACACAATAATGGATGTAATTTTGATAGTATCGAGTAAAAAGAAAATTGTTAGTAAAATTTGTTGGAGGAAGCTATGCCATTACAGTTAATAAGAAATGATATATCAAAAGTTCATGCAGATGCTATCGTAAATCCTACCAATATATACCTAAAAGCTGGAGGAGGGGTAAGTGAAGCAATATTTACAGCTGCTGGTAAAAAAGAATTACAGAAAGAGTGTGAAAAAATAGGGTATTGTAGTGTTGGTAATGCTAAAATAACTAAGGCTTATAAATTAAACGCAAAATATATTATTCATACTGTAGGACCTGTTTGGAAAGATGGTAATAGCAATGAAGAAAAGCTACTTAGTGACTGTTATAATAATTGTTTAATGTTAGCAAAACAATATAATTTTGAGTCGATAGCATTTCCAATTATTTCTTCTGGCAATTTTGGATATCCAAAAGATAAGGCATTAAAAGTAGCTCTTTCATGTTTTAATGAATTTTTATTGGATAATGAAATTATAATATATTTAGTTATATATGATAAAACTTCACTTTTAATTAGCGAAAGAATTTTTAGTTCAATTAAACAATTTATTGACGATAATAATGTTCAAGAAAATACATTGTCTCATGGTACATCTATTTATTCTTCATGGTTTGTGTCAGGTGCTATAGGTAACTTATATCATAAAAAAAATAAAATTGAAATAGAAATAGATGTGGTATTAAATAGCTTAGGGGATTCTTTTTCTCAAAAGCTCCTGAAGTTAATTGATGAAAAAGGGCTTAATGATGTTGAAACATATAAGAAAGCAAATATTGATCGAAGGACTTTTTCTAAAATAAGAAGCGATCTCAATTATAAACCAAGTAAATCTACAGTAATCGCTTTTTCTATTGCATTAGAGTTAACTCTTGAGGAAACAAAGGATTTACTTGAAAGTGCTGGTTATGCTTTGTCTCATAGCTATTTATTTGACGTTATAATTGAGTATTATATTACAAACAAAAACTATAATATATATGAAATAAACCTTACTTTGTTTTCTTTAAATCAAAATACTCTTGGAGCTTAATTGTCTCTTATCAAGTGACCATATGACTTCTGAAATTTGATATTCTTATATTGTAATTAAGAATAAAAAATAAGAGGTGAAGGGTCATGAATGAAAAAACTATTACTGAATTAATAAAGGATCTTAGCAAAAGCTTAGGTAAAAAAGAATTATTTCTACTTGGGTTAGGTGTAGTAGCTGGAAAAACTACATTTGAAATAACAAAATTACTTTCTAATATTTACTTAGACAGTAATGGAATTGAAGATGAAAATAGCGATGTCTAAACTACTAAAATATAGCTATAAACCGAAATATAAATTGGAAGTATAAAATGGTGCGGTCCGTCTATATACCAATTAGTAGAAATGTTAGTAAACTCCTCAAAATCGAGGAGTTTATTAATTGTAGGGAGAGCAATTCTAATTTATATACTATTTGAATCTCTCTTAGCTGAATTAATTAATACGAATACTATCATATCAATATCTATATCTATATTTTTATATTATGGAATACCTCCCTAATATAACTTTCTTATCACTATAAGATCTTAGAAATTCTAAGGAATATTTAAAAGTTTATTATTGAAATTTGATGATAATGTTTGAAAAAATTAAGCAATTGTATTTTATTTAAGTTATATAGTGAGTAATTTAGAAGATATTTAATGAAGACAAGTTGTTAAATAAATTTGAAAATATTCTCAAAGATATGGCCTAGAATAGCTACGTATTCAATGAAGGATGCTGGCGTTTCAAATTCGAATGCAAATTGTGTACTTGCGCTTACTATGGAGGTCGTCATAGTAAATAGAAAAGCGATTTCGATTGAAAAACATCAGTTTATATTATATAATTTAATTGCAATATTATACCATGCCTGGGATATATTATAAAAAAGAGGTGTATCGATTGAAGAATGTTCAAAATTATGATGCGAAGAAATATTTCCTTGGTGACTATGAGGAAATAGACAACAAAATATATAGAAAAGGTAACGAGTTTGTTACCAGTTTATGTTTTCAGCAAGAACCAGATTTTGGAGAGGGGGAAACAGCGGATGTTATCTCGCAGTATCCATTAGAAGATATATTAGATCATTTCTATGTACATATTTCAGATTTCTATAAAGAATTGAATATTATGGAATCTCAGATATGTTATCTCGAATTTGCAAGTATCAATATAGAATATATCCTTAAATTACGAGGAATAATCGGGAAACATGTATATAACAAAAGCATACATAAAGATGGTAAAGAATTCGTGAAACTTATTATTGAATGACAGATATAAAAGCCAATAATTGCAATAAAGGGGGCTAATTGATGAAGGTTCGTTTTAATAGATGCCTATCATTATTCTTGATATTTATTTTGTGTACCCAATCTATTGTTGGATGCTCAAGTGTGAGTGGAACAAAAGATTCTTCATCTACATTAATTACAGAAAATGTTATTCAGGAAGAGTTCATCAATGTGAAATATATTGATCAAGAAAAGATAACAGAAGAGTATATCATGGAGAATATGATATATGAAGATGAACTTTATGAATTCACAATAAATGAAGATATCATTAGCGAAGCCTATATTATCGAAGTAATTGTAGGAGAAACTACCGAGGAAGAAATACTTGCACAATTGCCGAAAGATATAAATGAATATGATATTGACTGGGCAAAGGTTGTTTCGAAATTTGCTGTTGGAACAACTATTATTATTGCAGTTGGAGTTGTCAATCATGTTTATGGAGGTTCTACTTATTTTGTATTTGGATCACCTGTTACGGTTGCAAAAGATGCTCTTATTGGTGGATCCATGGTGGCAGCAATCAATGAAGTTATTAATTGTGTCAAGGATGGAAAGCCAACACAGAAAGCAGTAAAAAAATATGCAATCGAAGGGTTTGCAGATGGATACATGTGGGGAGCGATTACCTCAGTATTAAAAGTTGCTTCCAAGAACTTTAAAATGCCTAAAAGTTTGAAATTTGCTGGTGGCAAGTCGGCGAAGATTCAAGCAGATGGGTCTGTGGTTGATGAGACAGGTACAGTTGGGAAGGCTTACTATCAAAAAGATGGTATATGGCTTCAAATTGATGGTTCAAAAGAAACAATAGTAAGGGTGTTTGATAAGAGTGGTCGGGAGTTAATTGGCCAAAATTCTGACGATCTTATAAGAATAGCTAAGAATAGATTGCCCTCAAATACTTATTTAAAGTTAGGAACTGATAAAGCTGCTCAAGTATATAAAACAGATGATGTTGGACAAATATACCGGATTAATAAAGAATTAATGCCGAATATAAGTTATAACCTCAATGGTTTTAAATATGATACTGATAAATATGGCAGGATAATAAAAGCTGTTGCTAAACAACCATTGAAATTGAAAACAGATTCGACAGGGAGAATGCTTATGCCTTTTGATGAATCTATAGAAGATATTGGAAAGGGATATGCGCTCCCTGGGGATGAGCGAGGTCATATTATAGCTGACAGGTTTTATGGTGATAACTCATTGGCTAATATGGTTCCAATGGGCGGGAAGATTAATAAAGGAGAATATAAGATAATAGAAAATTTGTGGGCAAATAGCATAAGTGAAGGCAAACAAGTCAAACCTTCAATCGAAGTAACATATGAAGGATTGTCCCATAGACCAAAAAGTTTTAATGTTTCCTATGATGTTGGCGATGGACTGGTTAATAAAATAATACAAAATGTGCAATAACACATTTGCACCTTAGAAAATAATAATATTTATGAGAGGGGATAAAGTTATGATTAAGAAAAAACATTTAATTATGAGATTCGTAGTTGTAGGATTAATGCTTTTTGTTGTACTTACTGGATGTGGTAAAACAGAAGAAGAAAAAGATGATAAAAAAGGATTTTTTGATGCTACGTATGCTGTTGATACAGGTGTTTCTTATTCAACGGGAAGTGACAGTGACTGGTCTTATGGTAATCAAAGAAAAGAATTTCCGGGTGGTAAGGCTTGCTATGTTAGAATCGGTAGCATGACTTTGACAGATAAGGGAAGTGGTGAAGATAATGAAATTACAGTCATGTACAGATTTACCGGTGCTCAGAATTGTAAGGTTGAAATATCAGACGGTATTGCAACTAAAGTAGAAACAGAGGATCCTAACGTAGTTGAATATAAGAGAACCTTAATTGCAAAAAAAGAGAAAGACGCAAAAGAGGATATTGTTATTTTCCAATATAGTCCTGAAAAAGCAGAAAGCATGACTCTTGAAGTTATATATGACGATCAGATTGATTCACAGGATGATGTGAGAAATACCATATATTTTTCTAAATATTAATCTGACAAAAAAAATTGAACTCGTTAAAACCTAAATTAGATGATTGCCGGATATTAATATAATATATATATATATATATATATTA
>DehalE1_100016_pt1 | contig 61880 bp, 48 predicted proteins | sample DehspE1_FD_43922 | JGI IMG/M metagenome (IMG submission 43922) | reverse complement strand
TGTGCCGGGCAGGGGAGCGGGCCCAAATGGGGTCGAAATCCGCGACTGGAACAGATCGTTAACAGGTCGTTACGCCGTGTGGCGCGCTCGCGAGTCCCTCAACGAGTATCGTCGGCTGGTATCTGAATGGCAGCTGTGCGGCGCCGTAGCGTCGTGCCTGCCGTCAATCACACGGAGGTAATGTGAAGGCTTCAAGAATCCTGATGCCGCTGATCGCTACTGGTCTCGCCGTGACCATGGCGGCCTGTGGTGGTCCGTCGTCCAGCCAATCCGCCACAAGCGGAGGCACGGTCGCCGGTTCGCCCGCCGCGAACAGCGGCTGGGACATCAACGAGACCCCCCACGATCAGCTCACCGCTGGTGAGTTCATCGGCTCGATCACCTACCCGATCGCGACGTGGAACACGTTCTCGGTGGATGGCAACGACCAGGAACTCGTGTTCCTCGAGTCGCCGATCAACCCGGCGTACTACGACTACAAGGGCGACGGCACCCCGGTGCTGAACACCGACTACCTGTCCTCGGTGAAGGACGAGGTGACCGACGGCCACCTCGTTGTCACGATGGAGCTGAACCCGAAGGCCGTCTGGAACGACGGCAAGGTCATCGGCGCCGACGACTGGATCGCCACCTGGAAGGCGATGAACGGGACGAACAAGAAGTTCCACCCCGCGGCCACCGATGGCTGGGATCAGATCACCTCGATTGTCGCTGGCGCGAGCCAGCAGGAAGTGATCATGACGTTCAAGTCCACCTACCCGGACTGGACGAGCATCGTCGGGACCGGCCCGCTGCGTGCTGAGGGCGCGGCCACCCCGGACGCGTTCAACAACGGTTGGAAGGACTACGTCGACTCCTACTTCACCGGCCCGTTCAAGGTGACCAACTGGGACAAGACCAGCGGCACCGTGACCATGGAGCCGAACGACAAGTGGTGGGGCGCGAAGCCGCCGCTGACCAAGCTCACCTGGAAGCAGATCAAGAGCGACGGACTGGCCGCGGCGTTCGCCAACCAGGAGGTCGACTACTACGACATCGGTGCTGACGCGGACGGTTACGCCCAGGCCAAGGGTGCGCAGAACTCGGTCGTGCGGGTCGCGGCAGGTCCGAACTACCGGCAGTTCACCTTCAACTCGAAGTCGCCGATCCTGTCCGACCAGAACGTGCGTCAGGCGATCGTGATGGGCATCGACCGGGCGGTCATCGCACAGTCCGACCTCGCCGGTCTCCCCGGTGACAAGGTGCCGCTGAACAACAACCTGTACGTGGCGAACCAGCCCGGATACGTCGACCAGGCCAAGGTCACCGGCATCGACTACAACCCGGAGAAGGCGGGCCAGATGCTCGACGCCGCCGGCTGGACCATGAACACCAGCACCGGCTACCGCGAGAAGGACGGCAAGCAGCTGGATGTCACCTACGCCCAGCTGACCGGCGTGTCCGCGTCTGAGAACGAGGGCCTGCAGGCGCAGAAGAGCCTGAAGGCGATCGGCGTCAACCTGAAGATCAAGAGCGTCGACATCTCGAAGGACTGGCCCGGCGTGCTGGTCAACCACGACTTCGACATCATCGCGTTCTCGTGGATCGGCACCCCGTACCCGCTGGCCAACATCGGCCAGATCTACGGCGGCACCGGAACTGGCAAGGACTTCAAGCCGAGCGACTCCAACTTCGCCCAGCTCGAGATCCCGGCGGTCCAGGAGCTGAAGCCGAAGATCGACACCGAGATGGACCCGGCCAAGCGGACCGAGATGGGCAACCAGGCCGCGCAGGCGATCTGGGAGGCCGTGCACACCCTGCCGCTGTACCAGCGTCCGATGCTGGTCGGCGTTCGGGCCAAGTTGGCCAACATCGGCGCCCTGGGCATGGCCCGGATTCCGAAGTGGGAGAACGTCGGCTTCACCAAGTGAGCTGACCCAGCTGAGTGGGGGTCGGGCCTTCGGGCCCGGCCCCCATTGCTGTTGCGGGTGTCGATGCGCGGAAACCACAATCCCGGGGCAGAGAAAAGTGCGGTGGAATGCAATCCACCGCACGACGTGGCCAGGACCAGGATCGAACTGGTGACCTTTCACTTTTCAGGCGAACGCTCTACCGACTGAGCTACCTGGCCGAGAGAAGCAAATGACGCTTCCAGCGACCCCGACGGGACTCGAACCCGCGACCTCCGCCGTGACAGGGCGGCGCGCTAACCAACTGCGCCACGGGGCCTTGACAGGCCTCACCGACCGTTTTCCGGCCAGCCCCGAAACTATAACGTACGGCCTCGCCCGGGCGAAAATCGGGGTCCACGCGGGGCCGCTGGCCTAGTCTGGCCCGCATGGGACGCCGAGTGATGATCCTCGCCGCAGGGGTCGGGTCGGGCCACAACATGGCAGCCAGTGCCGTGGAGGCCGGTCTCGCCACGCTGGAGCCGGACGCGGAGGTGCGGCGGCTGGACATTCTCGAGACGACCAACGAGGTGTTCAACCGGCTCTACGACGACGCGTACTTCCAGCTCGTCTCCCAGGCGCCGTGGCTGGTCGGCTGGGGTTACGACAACGCCGACCCGCCGTTCAAGCTGGCCGCGTCGCCGCTGAAGTGGCTGGAGCAGCTGAACACCATCTCGTTCGTGCGGGAACTGCGCGAGTACGACCCCGACGTGGTGATCTGCACCCACTTCCTACCGGCCCGGCTGGTCTCGCTCATGCTGGCCCGCAAGCAGCTCAGGGCGACGCTGACAGTGGTGACCACGGACTACGACTTCCAGGGGCTGTGGCTGACGTCGCCGTTCCACCACTTCTTCGCAGCGCGGGACGAGAGCCGCGAGTACCTGACCACGCTGGGGATTCCGGGGGACCGGGTGACGGCGTCCGGCATCCCGGTGCGTACCGGCCTGGCCGATCCGGTGGACGACGCGTCCGTGCGGTCGGAGTTCGGGCTGCGTCCGGGGGTGCCGGTGGTGCTGATCTCCGCCGGCGCGGCCGGTGGCAGCTACACGCTGCAACTCGTCCGCCAGGCCATGCGGATGCGCAGCGAGTTCCAGGCTGTGGTCGTGTGCGGACGCAACGCGGAGCTGAAGTCCGGGGTCGAGGCGCTCGTGGCGGGCAGGGATCGGGATTTCGTGGTGCTCGGCTTCACCGACCGGATGGCCGACCTGATGCGGGTGGCCAGCCTGTTCGTCGGCAAGCCGGGTGGACTGTCGTCATCGGAGTGCATGGCTGCCGGGTTGCCGATGGTGATCGTGAACCCGATCCCCGGCCAGGAGGTGCGCAACGCGGACTACCTGTTGGAGGAGGGCGCTGCCGTCCGCTGCAACTACGCGACGACGGTGGGCTACAAGATCGACGGGCTGCTGTCCGATCCGCAGCGGCTGGCCGCGATGGCCGCAGCTGCGCGCAGGGTGGGCCGCCCCGACGCGGGCCGTGACGTGGCCAGGACGTCGCTCGCTGCGGCTCCGGAACCGCTGTGGATCAGCCGGGACGCGCAGCGGGCGATGCTGCAGGCCGCCGAGGACGGTGTGGCCGCGGTCGACGTGGCGGCGGAGCAGCGGCTGCGCACGCTCGTGGACCCGGAGACCGGTGCGTCCGTCGCGCTGCTGACCCAGGCCCAGCTGGAGGTGCTGGGGGCACGGGACTGGTCGACGTCGGTGAACCTGGCGCTGCCGTTCCTGAACGCGCTGCGCTGGCAGCCGGAGAACCTCGATCTCGCCTCGGCCGGACGCTGGCTGCTCGGCGATCGTGAGGAGCGGACGCTCGATCTCCGCTGAGGGCGGTTCCGGCTCAGCTCGGCGGTGACTCGGCGGCCGGCTACTGGTCGCTGGCGAGGCGGGCGACGTGGAGGGTGAGGTAGACCACCTCGTCGGTGTTGATCGGCTTCTCCAGCCGCAGTTCCAGCAGCGCCTTCACCCGCTCCGCGCACACGAACGCCTCGGGGAACGAGGTCCGGATCGTGGTGACGAAGCTGTCCGGGTTCTCCGAAAGTTGCTGGCCGCTGTCCACCCGGACGAAGAAGTAGCGCAGGTGGGTGATGACCCGGGCGGCATTGATGCTCTCGGTGTCGAAGTGCCGGTCGTAGGCAGAATCGAGCACGTCGAACACCTGCCGGAACAGTTCGGTCATCCGGACGGTGTGGGACAGGTCGTCGCTGGCGAACATCGCGTTCACGAAGTGCAGCGCGATCGGGACGGCCTCGTCGGGCGGCAGGTCGAGACCGGTGCGCTCCCGGACGAGCGCAACGCCGTTCCGTGCGGCCCGCAGTTCGTTCGGATACAGGTGGGCCACCTCTGCGCGCAGCGGGTAGCCCACCTCGATGTGCTGGCGGACCCGCTTGATCGCGAAGCTGATGTGATCGGCAAGCGGGATGACCATGGCCTCGCCGAACTCGGTACCGAGCTCTGCCTGAGCCAGGGCGAGGATCTCCGCCGCCAGCAGCAGGTGTTCCGGCGGGATCTCGGTGAGGAACGCCGAGAGCTGCTCGACGTCGTGCTGGGCGTCCGGCACGAAGACCTGCTGGACGCGCTCCCCGTCCACGACGTCGCCGCGGCGGGCCTGGTAGCCAACCCCGCGGCCGGTGAGCACGACCTCGCGGTACCCGTCCGTGGCGAGGACGACGTTGTTGTTGTAGACCTTCAGCACTTCCACGTGCCGGCCCTTTCTCGCGTCACTGCGATCATCGTGCATCCCGCGGGTCGGGGCCAGCAGCTGGCCGCGACCCGCGGGTGCGCCCGGATCAGGTCAGGCTGGCGCCGTTGGTCCGGATCACGTCGGCGTACCAGCCGAACGACTTCTTCCGGTAGCGGGCGAGGGTGCCAGAGCCGTCGTCGTTGCGGTCGACGTAGATGAAGCCGTACCGCTTGCTCATCTGCGCCGTGCTGGCCGAGACGAGGTCGATCGGGCCCCAGGAGGTGTAGCCCATCACCTGGACGCCGTCGGCGATCGCCTCGCCCACCTGGACGAGGTGGTCGTTCAGGTAGGCGATCCGGTAGTCGTCGACGACGGTCTTCACGCCGTCGACCTCGACCAGCTCGTCCCTGGCGCCCAGCCCGTTCTCGACGATGAACAACGGCTTCTGCCAGCGGTCCCAGAACTGGTTGAGGACCACCCGCAGGCCGGTGGGGTCGATCTGCCAGCCCCATTCGCTCGCCGGAAGGGTGGGGTTCGGGACCCCGCCCATGATGTTGCCCGCGCCTGCGATCTTCTTCGCCGGGTCGCCGGTCTCGCAGACGCTCATGTAGTAGCTGAACGACACGAAGTCGACGGTGTGCGTCAGCAGCTCGCGGTCCGCTTCGGTGATGTCGAGCTCGATGCCGTGGTCGCGGAAGTACCGCAGCGCGTAGCCGGGGTAGGCGCCGCGGACGTGGACGTCGCTGAACATCAGGTTGGCGTGGTCGGCCTCCATGGCGGCGACGACGTCGGTCGGATCGGGCGTGAGCGGGTAGATGGGCGCCGCGATCACCATGCAGCCGACCTGCGAGCCGGGCAGCACCTCATGGGCGATCCTGGTGGCCAGCGCACTGGCCACCAGTTCGTGGTGGGCCGCCTGGAACAGGTCCTGTTCGCTGAGCTGCTCCTTCGGCGTCCCGATCCCGCCCGACATCAGCGGCGCGTGCAGCACCGAGTTGATCTCGTTGAAGGTCAGCCAGTAGGTGACCTTGCCGCGGTACCGCTCGAACACCGTCCGCACGTAGCGCTCGTAGAGCCCGATCAGGTCGCGGCTGACCCAGCCGTTGTACTTCTCGGTCAGGTTCAGCGGAGTCTCGTAGTGCGACAGCGTCACCAGCGGCTCGATCCCGTGCTTCGCGCACTCCTCGAACACCCGGTCGTAGAAGGCCAGGCCTTCCTCGTTGGGCTCGGCATCGTCACCGTTGGGGAAGATCCGGCTCCAGGCGATGGAGAGCCGGAACACCGTGAACCCCATCTCGGCGAACAGCGCGATGTCCTCGGCGTAGCGGTGGTAGAAGTCGATCGCCTCCAGCTTGAGGTTGTCCGGGGTGGGCCGGTCGACCCGGGGAGCCATGCCGCCGCGCGGCATCACGTCCTGGATCGACAGCCCCTTCCCGCCCTCGGCGTACCCGCCCTCGATCTGGTTCGCTGCGGTCGCTCCACCCCACAGGAAGCCGGGTGGGAATGGCGTGTTGGTACTGGTCATTGTTGCCCGCCCCTCTCAGCGCTCGATGACGATCGCGGTGTCGCCGTGTGCGACCGCGTGGCCCTCGGCGGGCAGGACGGCCGCGAACTGCGCGGTGTTGGTGATCACGAGGATCGTGGTGGGGTCGTACCCGGCAGCCTTCACGGCGTCCAGATCGACGGTGGCCACAAGGTCGCCGGCCTGCACGACCTGGCCCTGCTGGACGGCGGCGGTGAACCCCTTGCCGTCGAGCTGGACGGTGTCGATGCCGATGTGGATCAGCGCCTCGACGCCGTCGGCGGACTTGATGCCGAACGCGTGGCCGGTGGGGAACGCGCTGACCACCGTGCCGCCGAACGGGGCGTAGACGGTGCCCGCACTGGGGACGATCCCGATGCCCTTGCCGAGCGCGCCCGAGGCGAACACCTTGTCCTTGATCTCGGAGAGGGCAACGGTCTGGCCGCTGACGGGGGCTGCGACCTCGACCGCGCCGACGGTGGCTGCCTCCGCGATCGGGTCGGCGGCCACCTCCTCGACGTCCGGGCTGTCCTTCACACCGAAGAGGAAGGTCAGGACGAAGGCGATCACGATCGCCAGCCCGGTGCCGATCATCTGCCAGGTGAACGAGCTGGCGGGGATCGCACCCTGCGGCAGGTAGGTCGGGATGGCGAGGACGGACGGGATGGCGAAGCCGGTCTGGGCAGAGCCCGCCTGAGCGCCGATGGCGCCACCGATCGCGCCGCCGATGCAGCCGAAGATGAACGGCTTCTTCAGGGGCAGGTTGACGCCGTAGATGATCGGCTCGGTGATGCCGGCGAGGAAGCCGGACGCCGCGCCGGGACCGGCGAGGCCCTTCAGCTTGGCGCTGCGGGTGCGGAAGAAGACGGCCAGAGCCGCGGCAGCCTGGGCGAGGACCGGGGCGAGCAGGGCGCCGGACAGCACGGAGTAGCCCTGGTTGGACAGGTCGACCATCATCACCGGGACGAAGGCCCAGTGCATGCCGAAGATCACGAACACCTGCCACAGGCCGCCCATCAGGCCACCGGCGAGCCACGGGGCGACGGTCCACAGGCTGGTGATCAGCCAGGACATGCCCTGGCCGGCGTAGGTGGTGACCGGGCCGACGGTGAGGATGGTCAGCGGCACCATCACGAGCAGCACGATCATCGGTGTGCCGAAGTTGCGCACCATGCCGGGCAGGCCGGCGTTCAGGAGGCGCTCGAGGTGGCCCTGGAGCCAGACCACGAAGATGATCGGGATGACCGAGCCGACGTAGCTGACGGCCGGCACCGGGATGCTGAAGAAGTCGGACGGGGTCGCCTTGAGGCCGGTCCACTGGGTGATCTCGAGGTACATCAGCGCGCCGGCCAGCACCACGGCGGTGAACTGGTTGGCCTTGAACCGCTTGGCTGCGGTGATGGCGAGCAGGACGGGCAGGAACTTCAGCACCGCGTCGCCGGAGGCGTTGAGGACGGCGTAGCCGTTGCTGGTCGGGTCGAGCCACCCGAAGTAGGCCGCGGCGCCGACGAACGCCTTGAGCAGGGCCGCGCCGGCCAGCGTCCACAGGAAGGGCAGGAAGATCGCGGAGATGAGCGCGACGAACCGGTTGAGCAGATTGCCCTTGGGGCCGGCGTCGGCCTCTTCCGTGTCGCCGGTCAGCGAGGAGAGCTTGCCGACCTCGGCGAAGACCAGCGGCACGTTGTTGCCGATGACCACCTGGAACTGGCCGCCGGCCTCCATCACCGTGATCACACCGGGGAGGCGCTCGACGCCGGGCTTGTCGGCCTTCGAGGCGTCCTTGAGCCGGAAACGCAGGCGGGTGGCGCAGTGCGCCAGGGAGGCGACGTTGGACTCGCCTCCGACCTTCTCGAGGATGTCACCGGCCAACGTCCGGTAATCGACAGCGGGCATTTGTTCTCCTTCGAACCTCTGCTGACAGGGTGCCCGAAAGACGAAAAAGACCCGAGCTGGCCCCGGGATTGCGCAAGCGTGAGCAAGCCGAAGCTGACTCAGGCCTTGCCTCTTGCGAGTAACAACCCTGGGGAACCACTCAGGTTCCTGACCGAAAAGCTAGCAGCACTCGCTTTTTGTGTCAAGGGGTTGCAGCACCCGGCATCGTGGGGCAGGACGAGCGTCGATTCGGTTGAGCTGCGCCCACGCAGAGCCGGAGCCGACAGGAATGGCTTGTGGGTGTCTTCATTGGCATCCCCAACGGGATTCGAACCCGCGCTGCCGCCTTGAAAGGGCGGTGTCCTAGGCCGCTAGACGATGGGGACCTGACGCGCCACTATACGGCCCGCGGAGTGGCCTGCTCAAAGTCGGGCCGGCGCCGTCCGGTCTGCCCGTTGAGCCGCCCCGGACGAGGGGCGTTCGGCAGGGGCCGCTCCGGCTGGCCGGTCCGGTCGAGACCCGTCCCGGCGCCGAACGCAGGCCGGCCCCGTCCTGTCGGGGGTTGGAGGGGGGAGATCAGCTCGGCTCGAAGGAGACGTGCACGTGGTTCATGTGGTTCTGGGTGTCGCTGCCGCGGTCTTCCATCTTCTTCCAGGAGCCGCGAGTCAGGGTGTAGCTGCGCTGCCGCCACAGGATGTAGGTGACGTGGAGGCGCTTGCCGTTGTCGATGAAGTACTGGGCGATGGAGTCGCCGAGCGCCTTGTTCGACTTGTAGCTGGGGATCATGATGTCGATCGCCCGGCCGTTGGGGTGGTCGGAGGAGTACGCGCTGGAGGAGCGCCAGCCGTAGATGGTCTTGATCTGCGGGAAGTGGGACCGAACCTCGAGGACCGCAGCCTTGCCGTTCGGCTCGAGCTTGTTCAGGCTCGAGGAGCCGAGGTCGGCGACAGGGCTCTTCGTGCTGATCGAGGTGGTCGCGACCCAGCCGGTGGCTCCATTCCAGATCACCTCGGTGAACGCGCCCTTGGTGGTGCCGGTGGTGCGGATCGCGAAGGCGAGCGCGATCGTGCCGAGCGTGCTGGATGATGAGTCGGCCTTGGCGAGGATCGGCACATCGGCGGAGGAGGCGTAGAGCGTCGCCTTGCGCAGGGGAAGGACGTAGGAGTCCGGGGTGCCGTCGACGGCGGCCAGGTAGCCGGTGATGACCCAGCCGACCTTGCCCTTGTAGATGACCTGGCTGTAGGTGCCCTCGTGGGTGCCGGTGCCGCCGACCGTCGACCCCTTCGCAATCGTGCCCTGGTTCGTCGCGGCGACGGACGAGGTGCTGCGCAGGGCGAGGTTGGTGGTCGTGGTGTACGAGGCGACGACCTCGGGCGAGGTGTCGGTGGTGGTGGACAGGAACTGGGAGTGGATCCAGCCGGTCTGGCCGTCCACGGAGACCTGGGCGAAGACCCCGGAGGAGTAGCCGGTGACCTTGATCGCGGTGCCCTTGTTCAGGATGGCGGTGATCTCGGCGTCCAGGCTCGCGGTGGCGCGGACGTTGACGTTCTCCAGGGCGGCTCTGCGTCCGGCAGGGCCGGAGAGGACGACGCTGGCTGCCTTGGAGTCCTTGTCGAGGTAGGCGGCCCAGACGTAGGCGGTGGTGTTGTCGTAGCTGATCGGCAGCCAGCTGCCGGAGACCGAGCCGGCGGCGACGACGGTCTGGCCGTCCTGCAACTGGGTGAGGACGGTCTTGCTGGTGCTGGGGCCGGTGCGGATGTTGACCGAGGTGTTGGCCGTGTAGGTGGTGGTGGCAGCTCCGGCGGTGGGGGCGAACAGGACGCCGGTGGTGACCAGGGACGCGGACAGCACGGCCCAGGCCAGGGCGGCGCGAGTGACCCTCAGCGCTCTCTTCACGTCCGTTCCTTTCGGTCCTGCGGAACTCCAAGAGAGGCAGGGGACGAGCCTTCCCCGGTGACCTGCGTCACACCCGTCCCAACTGCCTCAGATGGAACAGGACTTTATTCGCGGTGACATTCGTGGTCAGTAGAAGCTGAATAACTACATTCTTGTCATTTCGTGCTGGTGGCCGTGGATAGGGTGGAGGCATGGCCTTGTCGGTGACACCGGAGCGGTTCGACGAACTGGTCGACGAGGCGCTGGAACTCATCCCCGAGCAGCTGTTCGACCTGGTCGAGAACTGTGCGCTGATCGTGGAGGAGGAGCCGGACCCCGAATATGGGGACGTGCTCGGCTTCTACTCGGGAACCCCCTTGTCAGAGCGCACTTCGCAGTACTCGGGAGTGCTTCCGGACCGGATCCTGATCTTCCGTGGGCCGCTGCTCCGGCTGGTCTCAACGGAGGACGAGTTGGTCGAGCAGGTGCGGATCACCGTGCTGCACGAGGTGGCTCACTTCTTCGGCATCGACGACGACGAATTGGACGACCTCGGCTACGCCTGATGCCTGAGAAAAGACCTAGAGCACTACTTGAGGAATTGCATCCCTCCGGCGGTTCCTGAGGAGCGGCGAGGGCCGGCGGCGTCGCGAACACTGCCGCGAACGGCGGTCTACCCGACCACGAGAGCGTTCAACTCGCCTACCGGCAACTGCCGGGTACCGGTGAAGCTGCCGGGCATCGAGCCGTGCATGCCCAGCGCGCTCCAGGTGATCCTCCAGTTGGTGGTGGCGGTGACGGTGAAGTTGCCCTTCGGCAGCGAAGCCTTCGGGTAGGTGTAGCCACACGCGGGGGAGGGTGTGCCCGGCTTCACGTTCTTCGTGAAGGGGCGGGAGCTGGTGCAGGTGACGCTGTGCCCGTCGCCCATGTCGAAACGGGACGACACCCAGGTTGCGCGTAGCGTGAACGTGACGCCGTAGGCGTGGACCCGATCGGTCACCGTGTGCGGTCCGGCGGTCCACAGCCACAATGGATAGCCGACCGCCACCATCTTCCACTCGTTCAGCTTCGGATCGGGCCCGATCTGCGGAGTCGGATCTGGCAGCTGGATGCGGGTGAGCAAAGTGCGGGCGATCGCATCGATGTCGAGCACGAGGCGAGCAGGTTCGCGGCCGTTCTTCTTCGGCGGGGTGTACTCGCACGAGATGCCGGCTTCCCTTGCTTCGCGGCACATCACCCCGATCGCCACGGTTCGGCGATCGTCGGTGGGCTTGTCGAGCACGATCTTCTTCAGGGTCTTCGTCCGGGTGGTCCGGGTCTTGCTGTGCTTACCGCGGGCCTGGTCGGGGATGATAATGCCGCTGCCGATGTACTCTCCGGGCTTCCCCTCCTTCACGTCGACGTCCGTCGTGTCCGCAAACGCGGGTAGAGGTGACAGAAGCAGGATCGAGGCAACGATCCCTGCCGCTTGAGCTGCTACTCGCATGACTTAACCCGGCTTCCGTCGGCACCGATGACCTTCAATGCACCGTCGATTTCGGCGAAGTACGTCTCATCCTTGATGACTCGCCCCTTCCCCAGCGACTTGCCCGAACGGAAGAACTCCAGGGAGCTTCCGTCCACGCAGACAGTGGCAGACACGATCGAGCCCGTCTTGGATCGTCCGGGTGCGCGTCGAAAGTAGACGAGGCTGGGTTGAGGCCCCTCGGCGGTGACCTTTCGGTCCGCTACTGCCTTGTAGTTGTCCATCGCGTCGGCGAGGAACTCCCCACCGGTTGTCGCTAGAAGAGCAGGGCTCGGAGTGGCTATGCCGCCCGCACGAAGGATGCGGGCATCTTCGGCCAAGTACTTCCGGTACACCGTCTCTGCTTCGGAGTAGAGCTCGTCCTTGGCGACCATCTCGTCGTGCTGGGCCTGGGAGCAGTCGAACTCGTCGCCGCCGGCCTCAGGGGTGCAGCGGTAGCTCGGTGCGGGGCTGGGCGTGGGCGTCGGCGCGGCGGGGGTGCAGGCGGTGACAAGGCACAGCACAGCGGCGGTGAAGACGAGTCGCCGTGGCCTGTGCAGCATGGCTACCTCCTGGGGGTGCCGGAAGTCTGACACAAGCGGACCACATCCCGGCGGGGAGAACGGGGTTATCCACACGGCCCGGTCGAGTTCGTTCACTTGTCCACAGGAATGGTGGGTTCGTCCCACCGAGAGAAGTGGGCTATTCGGCGTCCTGGAGCACCCACAGTCGGTCGGGACTGCTCACCCAGGTGGCGCAGGTGCCGAGGTCGGCGGTGGGAATGTAGCCGGCGCGCAGGTCCTCCCAGGGGATCGGGACGGCGCCGACCAGGGAGCACAGCGCTCGGCGCTGCCCTGCGTCCGGGATGAGCACGACGGCGCAGCTGAGGGTCTGCTTGACCGAGTTCACCTGGAAGGTGGCGAGCACTTCGCGTCCCAGAGACGGGGCGACGACGATCACGCGATGGTCGGTGGCCCGGGCCTTCTCGATGAAGGGGAGGAGCTCGCGGACGGTGGTCACGTCGTGGTCCGCGACGAGGATCCAGGGGTCGGCGAGGACGCAGAGTCCGCTCGGCTCGTCGGTGGTGAACTCCCGGACGGCATGCCCGTGGGGGAGGCTGGGCGCTCCGGCGAGGCGGCGCTGCAGGTTGGCGCGTTCGGCGTCGGTGAGCGTGGCGGCGGGGTGGTACTCGCTCTGGTGGAGCACCTCGTACTCGGTCACGTAGCTGGGGGCGGGAGCGTCGGGGGAGTGGCCGGGGATCGGCCGGTCGGGGGCGCCCGTGAGGGCTTCCTGGCGGCGTCGGGTGTCGGCGCGGTCGGAGAGCCAGCCGTAGACGACGATGGCGATGCCGACCACGAGCACCAGCGCGATGCCGAGGTAGCCGAGGGTCACACTCCCAGTGTGCACGGACGCGTGGGGCGCCGATACGCTACGAGGGCGCAACGCGCAGGGGCCTATAGCTCAATTGGCAGAGCAGCGGACTTTTAATCCGCGGGTTCTGGGTTCGATTCCCAGTGGGCCCACAAGGCGGTTTGTGCCGCATGACTAGGGTCTACGCCCGGAGGGCCGAGTAGGTCGTGGGGGGCTGGGGTAGTCGCGGATACGATGAGATATCGCAGGGGTTGAGGCGATGTCGCACGGAACGGTGGCCCCCGATGCCCCGCAAGCCCGCCCCGCGACGAGACTTCGACTACATCCGCCGGCTGCCCTCGGGCCGCTACCAGGCCAGCTTCCTCGGCCCCGATCTGGTCCGCCATAGCGTCCCGGTCACCTTCGAGAGCAGGGACCTCGCAGTGATCTGGCTGGCCGGGGAGAAGAAGAAGGCTCGACGAGGCTCTCGCCAACGGAGCCCGCTGGGTGTCGCCCACCGAGGTGAAAGAGAAGGCGCGCCGCATAGCCCGCCGCGAGACACTCGGCGCCTACGGGAAACGGTGGATCGCGGAGCGGTGCAACTCCTCTGGCGAGCCGTTGCGCGCCCTGACCCGCAAGGACTACGAGAGCACGCTGGCCAAGCTCATCGCCCCAACGCTGGGCAGGATGCACATCGACGAGATCACCCGCGCCGACGTGCGACAGTGGTACGTCGGCCTCGCCGAAGCAGGCGTGCGGTCCAGGACGAAGGCGTATGGCTTGCTCCGAGCCATCATGAATCCGCCGTCGACGACGAACTCATCACGATCTCGCCGGTGCACATCCGTGGTGCCGGCGCCACGACGAAGCGAAAGGTGCTCGAGCCCACAACGCCGGCGGAGCTGGACGTGATCGCCGCCAACATGCCGGAACGGTTTCGAGCGGCGGTGATGATCTCGGCCTGGTGCGCGCTGCGATACGGCGAGCTGAGGCGCACGGACATCGACATCGAACAGAAGCTAATCAAGGTCCGCCGCGCGGTCACCTCCCCGCCCGGCGGCGCGGTGGTCGGGCCACCCAAGTCCGACGCCGGCGTCCGCGACGTCGCCATACCGCCCCACGTTTGGCCCATCATCGAAGAACACCTGACCAGTCATGTGAAGCCGACGCCTAACGCCATGCTGCTTCCCGGCCAAGGCGGTGGACACATCTGGCACTCCGGCATGAGCAGCTACTTCAACAAGGCCAAGAAGGTCGCCGCCCGCGAGGATCTGCGCTGGCACGACCTTCGCCACACCGGCGCGACTCTCGCCGCTCAGGTCGGCGCCACCACCGCCGAACTCCGGGCACGACTCGGCCAATCCACAACTGTCGCAGCCCAGCTCTACCAACACGCCGCGAAGGACCGAGACCGGCTCATAGCCGAACGCCTCTCACGCCTAGTGGAGAGAAGCGATTGAGTGCCGAGCGTGACACTTCTCTGCTCTATGTGTCTTCTTACCGTGATGGTTGAGACCGTGTCCGCCAAGGCTCGGAGGCGCAGTTGAGGGGAGGCTGGGAACAAAGGCGGGAGGTTGGGGACGAGGCGAGCGATCACACTGGGAAGCGCTGGCGGACGCCACGACGCCGGTCGGTAGGTAATCCGACTGGTGCACGGTCTCGGCGGCTCCTGTCTGGGCGCTCACTCGGCCCGAACTGAGGAGCGGGACATCACACGGCTCTTGTGGACTGCCCTTCGATCAGTCTCGGCAGGAGGGAGTCGGCGGGTGTGGGCGTTTCGTCGACTCCGATGATCGTTAGGAGCTGCCGAAGGGCAGCACGACCAGCGGTCACGAAGTCAAGCCGAACGCTGGTCAGTGGCGGTGCCAGGAACTCGGCAACAGGTGATGCGTCGAGGCTGACCACGCTCAGATCTCGAGGAACGGCCAGGCCTTGGTCCCTCAATGCAGCCAGTGCGCCGACTGCCAAGGTGTCGCTGGAGATGACGAGACCAGAGGGGAGGCCGCGCTCGACCATTTCCAGAGCCGTGCGGTAACCGGCGCGGGGTGACCAGTCCGCGGGTTGTGCCGGTGGCCGTACTTTGAGCGAAGACAAGGCCATTTCTCGTCGCCAGCCGGCTTCCCGCGCCTCCGACGCCGCCCAGCCTTCCGGCCCGCCCAGGAAATGGATGTCGCGGTGTCCGAGGGCAATCAAGTGACGTGTCGCGATCTGGGCAGCGAGTACCTCGTCGACACCGACGCTGTCGGGGCCGATCCCGCCGCCTTGATCGAAGGTCACCAGCGGGACATTTCTGCCCAATTCGCTGAGCGCCAACTTCAGGCCGGTCATGGGCGCAAGGACCAGGATCCCGTCCACGGCGCCCTCTGATAGGGACCGAATCGCGGCTCCAAGTGACGCTATTGAGACATCCGGGACGGTTACCAGATTGGTCGAGTAGCCATGACTCCGCGCCTCTTCGGCGACGCCGTACAAAGCAAGCGATGGACTGGTGACCGAGAGGTCGTACACAATGACGCCGATGTGCCTGGTCCGGTTAGTGGCTAGCGCGCGCGCGATGCTGTTGGGTCGGTACCTCAGTTCTGCGATCGCTCGCAGGACCCTCGCAGTTGTCTCCTCGCTGGCGCCCCCCTTGCCATTTGCGACTCGCGAAACCGTCTGGGCCGAGACCCCCGCATACCGAGCCACATCCGCCAACCGAGGGGCGCGCTCCTTTGGGCTTGTCACGATTGTCCTGATGGTCGAAGGGGGTTTCGGGACGGAACGCTAGCATGCGCGAGCGTAACGAGGCCTGAGATGTGGGTGGGAACCGCCCTTGATGGTGGCTGCTTCAGCAGGTGCTCTCCGAAGCGACCGCCGGCGGGCCGATGTGGCTCGGGGATGGCGTGCGCGTGGCCGATCGTGAACGCCGCGCACCGCGCACTCAGCCGCCAGGATCGCTGCCGTGTCGTCGGGGGCACTGGCGCGAACATCTCGCAGCCGCTCACGGCTCGTGGGACGTCATCTGCCGACCCGCTCTTCATCGTTCTGATCCTCTCCTGGTCGGACGCTAGGGCGTGGGGGCGTCCGTTGTGCGGGCCCTCGCAAGGCTGCGCGCGACCCTCTTGAGATGCGCTACGTACCTCATGCCCGTCAGCTTAGCGCTAAATCAGCAGAAAGGCCTAGATATTGGTTTCAGGAGACGGCCGAGCGAGGTTCGACGCCGCGTTGGCATCCTGACGTTAGCGATTCGCCCAGTAAGACCTCTGACTAGGGAAAATGCTCATCCACTGTCGTGACGGCAGGTGACCCAGGGGGGCTCGGTGGAAGGAGTTACGGACTCCCGCTTGACCGCCTACGTACGTTAGCGCTAACCTATCAACAGATGGGTTCCACGATGTAGTGGGCAGTGGCCCTCTCGAGAAGGTAACTTGACAATGGCGACCAAGACGGACGGGACAGAGCCCCTCCATTTCCAGCTAGCTCAGCCAGCGGTCCGGACAGGCCGCATCGAACGGATGCTGGGCCATGTGCAGGCCTGCAACGCGGGAGTCTGCATCGAGCGCGCGCGCTACTACACGCAGTCCTACCGGAAGACCCAGGCCCATCCGGAGATCATCAGGCGTGCCAAGGCGCTCGCGCACACTCTTGAAAACATCTCGATGTACGTGCTGCCGGGCAGTCTCCTGCTGGGCAACCAGGCAAGCCAGCCCAATCAGTCCCCACTGTTCCCCGAGTTCACGATCGACTTCCTCAAGGACGAGATCCTGGGCGGCAAGCCCTACTTCCCGCCGGAGCGGCCGGCGGACAAGTTCGAGATTCGGGACGAGATCCTTCCCGAGCTCGAAGAGATCATTGACTTCTGGGACGGTCAGACGCACCGCGAGCGTGTGTACGCCCGGCTACCCAAGGAAGCGCTGCAGGCCCAGTACCAGGTCGGTGCGGTCAACATCCTCAACTACACCAGCGGCGGTGACGGGCACTTCGCCCCCCCGTACGCATACATCGCAGAACGCGGCCTCAACCACTTCATCGAGCAGGCTCGCGCATCGATCGCGAAGCTCGACCCTGCCGATCACGAAACCCGGTCCAGCCGGGAGTTCTTCCAGTCCGTGATCATCACCTGCGAAGCTGTCATCAAGTGGGCCGGCCGCTACGCCGACTACGTCGAGGAGCTCGCCGGATCTGAGGCCGACCCCGTGCGCAAGAGTGAGTTGTTGAACCTCGCCGCCATCTCGCGTCACGTGCCGGCACAACCCGCGCGAACGTTCCATGAGGCGCTGCAGCTGGTCACCTTCATCCAGTTCGCCATCCAGATCGAAGACAACGCTCAGGGCGTCTGTTTCGGGCGCTTCGACCAGATGATGTACCCGTACTACAAGCGCGACGTGGAGGCCGGGATCCTCGACCGGGATCACGCCCTCGAGCTTGTCCAGAACTTCCTTGTCATGTTCAGCGTGATCGAGCGGATCCGAAGCTGGGACGACACCGAGTTCTTCCGCGGGAAGCCGATCTTCCAGAACGTGGTCATCGGCGGCATCGACCCCGATTCGGGCGCCGACGCCACCAACGAGGTCTCCTATCTAGTGCTTGACGCCATCCAGAACACGCGCACCGTCCAGCCGGCACATTACGTCCGCTGGCACAAGGATGCGCCGGAGGCGTTCAAGATGAAGATCGCGGAGACCATCCGGCTAGGCACGGGCTTTCCGGCGGTCGCGAACGACGAGGCCTACATCAAGGCGATGCTCAACCGAGGCTACTCATACCGGGACGCGGCAGACTACGGCATCATCGGCTGCGCCGAGCCCGGCCCGGCCGGCTTGCGTGGAGGCAGGACCGGCGCCGCCTGGTACTCGCTGGTGAAGTGCCTCGAACTGGCGCTGTACAACGGCAAGGACCCGAATTCGGGGGTCCAGCTGACCCAGAATCCGTCCGGCCACGACCTCGCGACCTTTGAAAGCTGGGACGACGTCTGGGAAGCCTTCGTGCATCAGGCGCTCTACTACCTCGAGCTCCACGTGATCATGGACAACGTCATCGACGAGATGTACGAGCAGTACATCGATGAACCGTTCGGCGGGCTCATGTGCTGCCCCGAGACAACGATGGAGCGAGGCAAGTCCATCAAGCAGGGTGGCGCGAAGTACGACTTCACAGGGAATCAAACGATCGGCCTCGCCAATGTGGCAAACAGCCTCGCTGCGATCAAGCGGCTTGTCTTCGTCGAAAAGGCTCTGACCGGCGAGCAACTCATGCACGCACTGCAGACCAACTTCGAGGATGTCGCTTCGACTCCACCGGGGCCACAGATCCGGCAGATGTGCCTGAAGCAGCCCAAGTACGGCAACGACGTCGATGATGTCGACTACATTGCCCGGGATGCGCTTGCGCTCGTGTGCAGCGAGCTGCCCAAGCACCGAAACACCCGGTACGGCCGCGGTCCAATCGGAGGCTTCTTCCAGGCGTCCACAACCACCGTCTCTTCCAACACCCCCTTCGGCAAGGCGGTGGGCGCCCTGCCCGACGGCCGGCTGGCCGGGCAGCCGTGCTCCGACGGGCAATCCCCGTTCCGGGGAACCGACACTCTCGGTCCGACGGCTGCGGTGAGTTCGGTGAGCAAGCTGAACCTCGTCCTCCTCTCGGAGGGCTCGCTGTACAACATGAAACTTCTTCCCCAGGACCTCAAGGCCTGACACGGCCAGAAGACAAAAGGAGTCACACAATCATGGCAATCCAAACCATCGAGCCCACCGAAGCCTTCCACGAGGTTGAGCGGGACGACATCCCCGTACGTCGCGTTCAAGGCGATACCGGCCTTCAGCGTCTGGTTCATTTGATGGACTACTACTTCGATCGCGGCGGCATGCAGATGCAGTTCAACGTCGTGTCCCGCGAAACTCTCCTCAAGGCTCAAGCCGAGCCTGAGAAGTACAAGAGTCTTGTGGTTCGCGTGGCCGGCTACTCGGCCTACTTCGTCGGTCTGGAGAAGATGGTCCAGCAGGACATCATCGAACGAACCGAAGAGCGGCTCTGAGTCTTCGAAAAGGCCGGTGTTCCGCAGCGTCTCTTCGGACGCCGAGTCGATATGACTCAGGCAGCCCAGTCGCAACGGGTCAGTCACTTGGAGGGCGCGCTCCTTCCAAGTGACGCCCCCGAGCAAATGCACATTGGCGCTCCACTTTGAGAGGATAAAGGTACCATGGCCGACACATCGGCCCAGCCACTGGGGCGGGTGTTTGACATCCAGCGTTGGAGTCTGCACGACGGGCCCGGCGTCCGTACCACCGTCTTCCTCAAGGGTTGCTCGCTGGAATGCAAGTGGTGCGCGAACCCGGAGTCCTGGTCGGGGGAACCCGAGATGGCCTTCTTCGAGGACGAATGCATCTTCGCCGGCGCATGCGCCAATGCGTGCCCCTTCGGCGCGATCACCATGACGAGCGACGGACCCGTCACTGACTGGAGTGTGTGTAAGGGCAAGTGCTACCGCGAACTGGAGCCACCGTATCCCTGCACCACCGTGTGTCACGCCCAGGCGCGTCGCACCCTGGGCCGTCACATGACCGTCGATCAGGTCCTGTCGACTGTCGAAAGGGACCGCGGCATCTATCGGAACAGCGGCGGTGGGCTGTCGGTCTCAGGAGGGGAACCCTTCTACCAGTCAGTGTTCCTGCGCGCACTGTTGCGTGAAGCGAAGAGTCGCTGGCTCAGCACAGTGGTGGAGTCCTGCGGCTTCGCGAACTGGGCGGCATATGAGAAGACGCTGGAGTATGTGGATTTCATGTACCTGGATCTGAAGGAAATGGACCCCCTGAAGCACCGAGAGTTCACGGGCCAGCGCAACGAGGTGATCACCAACAACGCGCGGAAGATCGCCATGTTCATGGATGCAAAAGGTTCGCCGTTGGTCATCCGGACTCCCGTCGTGCCAGGGTTGACGGCAACCGAGAAGAACATTCGCGACATTGCCACTCTCGCGAGATCGCTGCCCGGCGTGGATACGCTTGAATTGATGCCTTACCACCGACTCGGCCGTGGCAAGTACGGGCGAATTGGCCGAGAGTACGAACTGCCAGACGTCGAACCGCCCGGCAAGAAGGAGATGGAGCCGTTACTGGCCATCGTGGCAGAAGTCGGCCTGAACCCGAAATGGGGCCCGACTGTCGACGAGACAGGACCGGCCGTACCTAATAGCAAGTGAAGAGAGCTTCTGGCCCGCAACGATGCGGCGCCAAGAAAACTACGAAAGGAAAAGTCGCAGATGTTCAAGAAGACCAAGTTTGCAGTCGCGGGTGCTGCCGCGCTGATGCTGGCTGTCAGCGCCTGCAGCACCACAGCGCAGGCCGGTGGCTCTGGGGCCGCCCAGGTGGGGCAGCCTGCCAAGAAGATCGTGATCGGGTGGAGCCAGCGCGGCATCAGTGGCAGCGACTGGTGGAAGACTCTTGTCGAGGGCGGTCAGTCCGAAGCAAGCGCCGCGGGAGCGACCATCCAGCTCCTCGACGCCAACGGGGACACCGTTCGTCAGAACAGTGATGTTCAGACTCTCATCTCCAAGGGTGTCGATGTCGTGATCATGAACCCGAACGATCCGATCGGCGTTGGTGCATCGGTCGCCGCGCTCAAGGCCGCCGGGATCCCGCTCGTCGTCGTCAACTCCAATCTCGACGAGTCGCTCGTCCCCGATTCCTTCTGCTACGTGGCCGAGGATCAGAACGCAACCGGCGCGCTTTCTGGCGTCGACACCGCTCAGAAAGCCCTCAAGAAGTTCGGCGAAACGGGCACGATCAAGCTCGTCTCCATCGGGGGCTTCCCCGGCGACGTCATCAGCGATCTTCGCTACAACGGGTTCCTCAGCGGATGGGACAGCGTCATGAAGGACCATCCGAAGGTCACCACCGTTAAGCTCCCCATGAAGTACGGCTCATGGAAGCCCGACCAGGCCCTGGCGCCCATGCGCGACGTGGCCACTGCCAATCCCGACCTCAACGTGGTCTTCAGCATGAGCGATGTCATGCAGGGCGGTATCGAGCAGGGACTGAGGCAAGCTGGCGTCTGGGACAAGGTCATTGAGGGCTCCTACGACGGCGGCATGACTTCGGTGAAGCAGATGCTCGACAACCCGACGGGCCCGCTCCAGAACACGGCGTCAAACCAGCCTTGGGACCAGGGGGCGACTGCGGTCAAGATGGCCCTCGCTGCGGTGAACGGCGACACCGGCGCGTGCTCGTCAGGAACCAACTACATCAAGACCACCCTGGTTACTCCTGAGAACGCGGCTACCTACTACAACTCCAACGACACGTACGTTCGCGCAGCCAGGTAGCTGGACCGCCCCCGGCGCCAGAAGCGCCGGGGGTACCCGCCCTCGGGCTTGAAGTGATTGCGAAGGAATGATTATGAACTCAGACCAGGGCGAGCGGCCCTACGTCCTCGAGGTGGAGGGCATCGACAAGGCCTACCTCGGGGTGCACGCCCTCCAGGAGGTCAGCCTCAAGGTGAGGGCCGGGTCGATTCACGGGCTTGTGGGGCAGAACGGCGCGGGCAAGAGCACCCTGGTCAAGATGCTGTCCGGGGCCGAAGTGCCGGACAGGGGCACAATCACGGTCGGCGGGCGGGTCCAGACGATCCGTAGGCCCACCGATGCACGGGCAGCGGGCATCTTCACGATCTTCCAGGAGCTGAGCCTGGTGCCGTCCCTTTCCGTTGCCGAGAACATCTTCCTCGGGCAGTTGCCGTGCCGCCGCCCGCTCGGGTCGGTGGACTGGGGCAAGATGCGCTTGCTGGCCAGAGGCGCGCTTGAACGGGTCGGCTTTCAGAACATCGACGTCAGCCGGGCGGTCGGCTCCCTCCCCGTGGCCGAGCAGCAGGCGGTGGAACTGGCCAAGGCGCTCTATCACGAGGCGAAGGTCGTCCTGTTGGACGAGCCCACCTCGGCGCTTCCCGCCCCGGACGTGGAAAGCCTCTTCGAACTGCTTCGCAGGCTGGCTTCCGATGGCCAGGCGATGCTGTTCATCTCGCACCGGTTGGACGAAGTCCACGGCCTTTGCGACGAGATCAGCGTGATGCGCGACGGTGCACTCATCGACAATCTGTGGACGAGCAGCTGCACCCAGGCGGACATCGTGCGGGCCATGATTGGCGAGAAGCTCGAGAAGTCGATCTCCGCGGCCGCCCTTCAGGGCGAAAAGGCACCGCGGCTGGGATCCGGTGCCAGCGAGGAGATACTTCTGACCGGCCGCGGACTGTCCGACCGGAACCGTGTGGACGGAGTCGACCTGAGTATTCGGCGCGGCGAAGTGCTGGGCCTCGCGGGCCTGGTCGGAAGCGGCCAGTCAGAACTCGCCGGCATGCTTGCCGGCGCAAACCCAATGGAAGAAGGAACGCTCACCTGGAAGGGTAAGCAGGTAGCCGTCTCCGGCCCCCGCGACGCCATCCGCCTCGGTATCGGTCTCCTTCCCCAGGACCGGAAGACGGAGGGCTTCATCCCGGAGTTGAGCGTTGCCGAGAACATGACCTTGGCAAGCCACAACACATTCAGCCGTGCCGGCGTGCTCGACACCAAGCGCGAGGCAGCAGTTGCGAAAGACATGGTCCATCGCCTCGGCATGAAGGTGTTCAGTGTCACTCAACCGATGAAGACACTGAGCGGAGGCACGCAGCAGAAGGGAATCCTCGCCCGCTGGCTTGTCCGGAGAGCGGAGCTGCTCATCTGCGACGAACCGACTCGAGGAGTGGACGTGGGCGCCAAAGAGGATATGTACGAGCTGCTGCGCGCGTTCTCTGCCTCCGGTGGAAGCGTCGTGATCGCGAGCTCCGAGATCTCGGAGGCCCTCATGTGTGACCGGGTTCTCGTCCTGAGGAACGGGCGGGTGGTGGCGGACCTTGGCCACGATGAGATCGACGCCAAGGGCCAGGTGATCCTCGACGCCTTCGCCGCATCCCCCTACAACAATGCCGTACCCAGCGAAGCTGGAATCACCGATAGGAGCGTTTGAAATGGTCAACGTCGTGGGCCAAGCAAGAGAACTTGCGGTCACGGGCGCCAGGAGGAGTGCGAAGGCAAAGGCGATCCTTGCGCAGAGTTACCTGCTCATCGTGCTCATCGCGATCTGCCTTGTCGGGGTTGCTGTGTCGCCGGAGTACTTCCTCACGGCACGCAATCTGGCGAACGTCGTTTCGGTCGCTGCCATCTACATCCTGCTGGCGTTGGGACAGTTCTTCGTCGTCCTCACCGGCGGAATTGACCTGTCGGTCGGCTCGATCCTGGCGCTCTCCACCGTCCTCTCGGCCATCACGCTCCGGGCCGACCTGGGTGCGGGGGCCTCGACCGCGCTGACCCTGGCCGGGTGTGCGCTCGCCGGCGCACTAAACGGACTGCTGATCGTCTGGCTGAAGCTGCCGCCGTTCATCGCCACGCTTGCGACAATGAGCTCGATCAAGGGCGCCAGCTACATCATCCAGTCGACCGAGTTGATCCAGATCCGGGATGCGGGCTTCATCGAGACCTTCGCGACCGGGTCGATCATGGGGATCCGGACCCCCATCCTGCTGGCAGGCCTGGCAACGATCGTCGTGGCACTGGTCGCCCGGTACACCACATTCGGTCGCGGGCTCTACGCCATCGGCGGCAACACAGAAGCCGCCCGCCTCTCCGGCCTGCCCGTCTCACGGAACCTGCTCATCACCTACACCGTGTCCGGCGTCCTGGCCGGACTGGCCGGCGTCATGGCGGCGGCACAACTCCGCCAGGGCAGCTCTCTCATCGGCGTCGGATACGAGCTGGACGCGATCGCTGCGGTAGTCATCGGTGGCGCGTCCCTGGCCGGAGGCAAGGGCAGCCCACTCAACGCCGTCATCGGCGTGTTCGTCCTGACGCTGATCATCAACATCATGAATCTGGTCGGAATCTCGTCCGAACCCCAGCTCGTGATCAAGGGCTTGGTCATCGTTGTGGCGGTGTTCTTGTCCAGCGCAGGAGGCGTCAAACGCATCTCCGACTGGTTCCGGCGAATGCGCGCAGGCCGCTGATCTCACCGCAAGGACGAGCCGAAGCCGAGACTACGAAGGGAGGGAGGTGGGTCGAGCTGCGTGGCGGCTGGACCCACCCCGATGATGGCTGAACAAGTTCGAACCGCCAGCAAGGCGAAGCTCATCGGAATCATCATGCCGCGGGATGGCCTCTTCGGGCCCGTGAGCCTGGGTGTCGCGATCACCGACGCGGCCCGTGCCGTGGGGTATGCGACCACGAACGTTGCCGTTCCGCAAGAGCCGGACATGATGACCGGCGTGATCAGGGAGCTGCATCGGCTTCGCGTCGAAGGGCTTGTCATCGTTCACTCGACGACGGGTGTTGACGCCATGACGCAGGCGCTTTTCAGCGAGTTTCCGGTGTCGGTCATCAGCGGCGGAGAACTGGCCCCCGGACAGACCGGTGTGTGCATCGCGCAGCGAACCGCAGCCCGCCAGGTCTGCCAACATCTCTTTGACGTCGGCTGCACGCGGGTGGCGCACGTTGCCGGCCCCGACGACTGGTACGACGCCCGTGAACGCGTCACGGGGTGGAAGGAAGCCGTTGCCGGAAGGGACGGGTGCGCCCTCGTGCGTGCAGACAGTTGGGGGTCGGAGGCCGCCTATGTGGTGAGCAAGAGCCTCTTCAGCGGCGAGTCCCGACCCGATGGGATCTTCGCCGCGAACGACCTGCTCGCCCTCGGGGTTCTTCGGGCAGCCAAAGAGGCCGGTCTCGACCTGCCCAGACAGGTCGCTGTCGCCGGATTCGACAACATCGCCGGGTCGGCCTACTTCCAACCCGCACTGACCAGCGTCGAGCAACCATTTGCGGAGGCGGGACGAAGCAGCGTTGACATGCTCCTTGCTGCGATACATGGGGACAGTGGGGGAGTCGTCACGTACACGCCCCGGATAGTGACACGCGCCTCCACCTCCGAGTTCAAAGGTGAGCAAAGCTGATCGGCGCGCCATGAACCGAGTCTCGACCGGACCGGACTCTGATGCGCTGCCGGACCGAATAGTAAACATCAGCTATTCCTTGCCCGAACAGCCTTCCCTGCCAAGCTGGCGCGCATCCAGCGTGGTATGGAATGGCGGGATGCCCCTGCTCATTTGCTCCTGATGAGCACCCGCCGCCGAGGTTGGCTGCCGCGCGTAGTACCCGCGGGCGGCAGCCAACCCGGCCCCAGAGCAGCGAGTATGGGTGGGCCAAGGGTGCGTCCGGCTCTGCAGACGTTCCCTGCGTCAGCCCCACAGCCCAAGCTGGGACCTCGGCCCTCACCGCGGCGACGGCCGAACCTGGGCACAGAACTCAAGGACACTTACAGCAAGGCGCACTAATCCGAGCCCTCGGCTGCGCAGGTCCGGGAGGGCCGGACCCTTACGCACCAGCGAAGTGCGAGTCCGCGGCTCACGCGCCCAGAACGGCAGCCGTGACAAGGGCAATCAGCGCGAGCTCTGGCGAGTCGGCGGCGGTTGTGGCGCGTATGTGCGCTTCTTGGGAGACGATCCCGTCGGTCCGTCGTACCGAGGCAACCGATTCTACTGGGGGTTGTGGACGACCCGGACGTCGAGCGTCTCCGTCATCTTCCCGCCTGACGGGTCGTCGATGTCGGGCAGGGTCTTGGTGGTGTGGACCTCGCCGATGATCGGGTCGCCGGGGCCGGCTTCGATCGGGATCGAGATGCTTGTCGGGGTGTCGGACTCGCCCTCGCGGAACTTCACGAACCGGGACGCCCAGAGCGCGCGGTGCATGGTGGGGCCGGAAGCGCTGTCGGTGCAGTCGACCTGGGTCACCTCGGCGGTCTCCTTCGTGGAACTCTCGATCGGGGTGAGCTCGAGTGTCCCGTTCACCGCGGAGCCGGCGTCATGCGTTGGGTCGTTGTTCGGGTTGAAGTTGAAGCTGAGATTCACGTGCCACTTCGGCTCCGGACTGTCGGTGAGGTTGAGCTCGTCGTCGGTGCGTCCGTTGCCCTGGGGGCACTTGATGCTCTGCTTGTGCTGGAACTCCGGCGTGGTGACCCACGGCGTGGGCAGGTCGGGCTCCTCGTCGAGCCAGTCGTCGATGACGAACTGCTCGGCCTTCATGTGCCAGGTACCGTGGGCCTCCTTGTGGATGAAGTCGTCCATGTAGTCCGTGTTCACCTTGATGGTCTCCTCGACGTCGAACTCGAGCCGCAGGCAGGCGTTCACCGCGTCCACGGCATTGGGGAGGTGCTCGTCTTCGAGCAGGGCCAACTGCCGCGCGAAGCCGAGGATCAAGCCGACCTGGCGGATGTCGTGACTGGTCCGGCAGCGTTCGGACGCGCGTTCGTAGGCCCGCACCGCGAGGTTCACGATCCGTTGGATCGTTGCCTGAATCAGCGGCGGGTCGATCTCGATGCCCAGCAAAGTCACCTGACGCATCCAGCCGAACGCGGTGCGAGTCGCGTCCTCGGCAAGGTCGAGGTTGGCCTCCGCGGCGTTGAGCGCAGGGTTGACGACGTCGTTGTACCAGGCCATGGACACGTCTTTGGGGTCCTCACCGTTGAACAGGTCCTGCGCCGTCTGCCCGTCGGTGGTCGAGGGAACGCTCAGCACGATCGCCTCCAGGTCACCCGGGGAGAAGGTGCCCACGTAGTACAGCGAGAAGTGGTTCAGCCAGAGCGTGACCACGATGTCGCCGACCTTCGTCAGCCCGTAGCCGTGCGGGTCTGCACCCCCGGCGTCCGCGGCGAGCGCAGCGACCTTTCTGGCCGACGTTGACTCCGGGACGCCGCCCTTCGGTGTCACGGTGAGCGTCACCGGCTGCTGGAACACCAGACCGTGCGGCTTGAGGTCGACGCCGCCCACGCCGCCGCTGATCGGGAACCCGGACAGGCTGGTGATGGGCGTCAGGGTGATGTCGACGTCGCTGAGCAGTGCACCGAGCGGCACGGTCAGGGTGTAGCTGGTCCCGTCCTGTCCCTTGGTGGTGATTGAGGTCTCGGTCCGCCACCCGGCCCGCTGGGTGACCGCGTGGGAGGCGTCGGTCTTCACCTTCGCCGCCGGCAGTGGATTGGCCTTCCTGGGATAGACGCCGGACGGGCCCGGGGCGGCTGGGACGGGGACGGCGGCGGAGGCCGACGAACCCGGAGCCGTGCTCGAGCCGGGGCCACTCGTCGGCGGGCTGCAGGCAGCCAGCGTGAGCAGAAGAACAACCGACCCGATGAGCAGCGACCATGCTCGAGTGGTGCGTAGCACATTCCCCCCTGGCTACCGCGCGACCGGATGGGATCCGCACCCGGTGCCCGCGATCGTAGCCACGCCCGGACTTGCCGCGCAGGTGGCGAAGCTGCTGACGGACCCGGAGATGCAGTTGAGGCAGCAGGCACAGACGCGGGTCGCTATGTTGACGATCAGGCCGGTGTCGTTCGCACGGGAACAGCCGGGCTTCTGACCCTCGTACCGGACGCCGCGTTCGGTCAACCCGGCGATCACGTCCACGAAGCTAACGACGCCCCGTCCTCGGCCGGATGGCCCGCCAAGAGCAAGTCGCCCGGTCGGGGACTTCAACGAGCGGTGAATGCCGTGCAAGGCTCACATGACGTGACATCCCACCTCCCCTTTGTCGCTGTGCTGCCGATCGCCGGCTGCGTTCTGGCGCTCCCGGCCGCATCCCCGGTGGCCGCGCCTGCGCCGGTGATCATCGCCCCCACACCAACGAACACCGCCTCCTCACCCACGGCAGACCCGGCGACGCCGTCGCCGCCCGGCCCATCAGGTGCGGTTGATGCGTCCGCGTCACGCGGCGGGAGCAGGTGAGGGTATGGACGACAGCAGCCAGCGCGCCGTCGGTGTCGAGATGAACGGCCACGTCTGGGACGGAGCGAGGTGGGTGCCGACCGCGCCGGGTCCAGCACCAACCTGGCGTAACGAGGGGCCGCCTGCGGGTGGATCCGGAGCGCCTGCGTTCCAGATGTGGCAGCGCATGCCACAGCCGGGGGGCTTCACTGACCCGCACTACGGCTACGGGTTCACGCGCCAGACCTCTGACGATCTTCAGTTCATTGCCCGGTTCGTCAAGATCATGATCATCGTCTGGATCGTGTCCGCAATCCTGTCGATCGTTCTTGTTCCACTCCTGTTCGGCAGCTTGCTTGCCGCGATCGGCAGCCTCGTCCCTCACGCGTCCAGGTAGACATGAGCGAGCACACGATCGCGCCGGCCACGGCGCCGCCGACCGTGAAAAGGATGAAGCTGCGCTACGCCGGCACCTGTTCGCGGTGCGGTACGTCGCTGGAGGCTGGAGCGACCGCGGACTACGACCGAACCTCGAAGACGGTCGCCTGCGTGGAGTGCCCCGCGCGACGCGCCCTGCCGGAGCCGGCGGTGGCAACGGCGTCGCCCAGGCACGCGGTCACCCCGGACCTCCCGCCTGAGCTCGAGGTGGTGGACGGCACGGCCGGCGGCTCGGCAGCGCGGGAGTTCGACCGTCGACACGAGGCCCGCCAGCAACGTGTCCAGGCCAATCACCCCAAGGTCGGCAAGTTCCTCCTGGCGATGTTCGACGATCCGCAGTCCACCACGGCGTGGGCGGCCGGTGCGGTGGGGGAGCAGCAACTCGGCGGCATGCTGGCCGGCGTTGCCGGCCCTTGCCTCCGGGTGCTGCACGACCGGCGGATCCCGAAGACAACGGCCAATATCGACCACCTGGTCGTCTGCTCGTCCGGGGTGTTCGTGGTGGACGCCAAGCGCTACCAGAACGCCCGTCCGGACCTGCGGGTCGAGGGCGGCCTGATTCGCCCGCGGCAGGAGTTGCTGATCGTCGGCGGGCGCGATCGCACCAAGCTCGTCGAGGGCATGCACAAGCAACTCGGCCTTGTCCGCGCGGCCCTCGCCGATCAGCCGGACGTGCCGGTGCACGGCGTCTTGTGTCTTGTGGATGCGGACTGGCCGCTGATCGGCGGCTCGTTCACCGTTCAGGGCGTCTCGGTGATGTGGCCGAAGAAGCTCAAGGCCCTGCTCGCCGAGGCTGGGCCGCTGGACGCAGATCGGATCGCCGACCTGCAGTGGCAGCTCCATGAAGCCTTCCCTCGCCAGAAGGATTCATCGGCAAAGGGCTGACCCGGATCGGAGGATCTGGTGGCCGGCCGCCGCGAGGATCGACTTCATCGAGCCTTCTTCCGAGAGATCCTGCGCGACGCGCTTCGAGGGAACGGCGCCCTGGCTTCTACCTGTGCCGGACGAAAGCGTTGGGGGTCTTGCCCTCGCCGGTCGGCCGCGACTGCACCTCGTAGTCGGGGTGGGCGTCCATGAGGTCCTTGAGTTTGCTGTAGCCCCAGGTCCGAGAGTCGAAGTCAGACGCCAGCCGGGAGAGGTTGCTGCCGACCGCGCCGAGGTGGGCCCAGCCATCGTCGCCGGCAGCGACGTCCACCGCTTCGGCAAGGAGCCGGTCGAGCTTTCGGTCCCGCTTCAGAACCGGCTTCACCGCCGGTGTCGTCTCGGGGATCGTGGGGGCGAGGTTTTCCACGTAGATGAACGTGTCGCAGGCGGCCACGAAGGGCTTCGGCGTCTTGCGCTCGCCGAACCCGTACACGGTCAGCCCCTGTTCGCGGATGCGTGCCGCCAGCCGGGTGAAGTCGCTGTCGCTGGAGACCAGGCAGAACCCATCGAGGTTGCCGGCGTGCAACAGGTCCATCGCGTCGATGATCAGCGCACTGTCAGTGGCATTCTTGCCAGTCGTGTAGCTGAACTGCTGGATCGGCTGGACCGAGTGCTGAAGCAGCTCGGTCTTCCAGGAGGTGAGCCGGGAGGACGTCCAGTCGCCGTAGGCGCGGCGGACGCTCGCCGTCCCGTACTTGGCGATCTCCACCAGCAGCTGTTCCAGGTGCTGCGCGCTGGCGTTGTCGGCATCGATGAGCACCGCCAGCCGGGCCTCGTCCCTTGCTCTTGCCATCCCTACTCCTCTGGACGCATGAACGCTGCTGGCTCAAGCCTTCCAGAACAAGCGATGTGATGGCGCGAAGTGCGTCGGCCCGGAGGCGGGTCCTGCGCAGGATATCCGCAGGCGCCCGACAGCGAAGTGTGCCAAGCAGCGCGGCCATGACCGAGTGTCCGCATGGCCTGCCACCCGGCTCCCTCGCCGAGCCATCCCCATCTGCCGACTTGACGCCTTCGCCCGCCGAACCACCGGACGTCCCCCTGATGTCACCAATGCTGCGATCGCACCACCCTCCAAGTGCCACAGACCTCATGCATCCTGGAAGCGGAGCGGCGATCAGGGCCCGTCAAAGCGCAGCGAGAGAGTCCTGGAGTGGAGCGGTCACGTCGACGGCTCCGGGGGCGTTCAGCAAATCAGCGAACACTCGGACCCGATTCCCAGCGACCCACTCCGAGCGACGGGAGAGGCCGCGAACGGACTCTGCAGGTAGTTCAGTCGCGTTGCTGATCGAGTAGTCCCGCGCGTCGAAGATCACGAAGACACAGGCGTTGAAGTCAAAGGTTCGGAACGGCGAGAACACCTGAGATCGGCGGGTGTCGGGGCCGATCACTCGGCTCTTCACCTGCAGGAGTCGACCATCCGAAGCCCGGACGTCCCAGCTCTTCGACGAGTTGGGTGCGAGCTCACCGGAGTAAGCCGCGGCAACCACCCGCTCCGCCAAGTCGCCAGCAGGAGCGTTTCTGGTCCGGATGACCTTCCGTCGCACAAGTTCATCGAGAATCTCGACGTATGCGGCCAGCAGGTCACGGGTCGACCTGTTTCGGATGTCTGTGAGGATTGGCACCTTGCTACATCTCCGATCTGCAATCTGGGTCGTCTCAGTTCGAGATGCCGACCCAGAGCCCGTCTCGTGCCCTGGTCATGGCGACGTAGAGCTCGCGCCGGGTGAGGTCCCAGCGCTCGCGATCGGTGTCGTCAGTCGGAGGCTGGGTGATCGTGTGCTCGCGCCGGATGTCGGGGATGAGTACCTGCTTGAACTCGAGGCCCTTCGCGCGCTTGATCGTGCCGACTTTGATCGCGTCGATCGGTACGCCGCCGTATTCCTCGAGGTTCACGACAGGGAACCCGGCGGCTAGGAGAGCCGCTGTGGCCTCCATCGATGCGCGGCGGGTAATGCAAAGGACTGCCACATCGCCAATGCCGGTTCCGACGTCCTTCATGACGCTGTGTACGCGACGCACCATCGTCTCATTCAGCTCTCGCCGACCCACGCAGCGCGAAATCACCGGATCCGCCCCGGCTCTCGGCACGCTGGACGGCACATCTCCGCGGGCAAGCACGCCTTCGATGTCGGCGTACTCGTCGCCGGCAACGAGGCGTTGTGCGAAGTTCACGATCTGGGCGGTGTTGCGGTAGTTGATGTCCAGGACGACGCCGCGACCTGCAACGGATAGACCAGCTTCGGCGAGGGTGTAGCCGCCCGGGTAGATCGACTGCTGGCCATCTCCAATGAGAGTGAAGCCGTCCGGCTCGTCGCCGACCAGGGAATGAAGCAGGCGGATCATCGCGCACGAGAGGTCTTGAGCTTCGTCGACAATCACCGCGGAGTAGACACCCTGCATTGGCTTGCGTCGGAGTTCGGCTTCCGCGAGGAGCACCAGATCCGCGAAGTCATTGACCCCGCGGCGCCGCAGTTCGGCGTCGTAGGCGCAATACAGCTCCCAGACCGCTTGGCGGCCACTGAGGTTGAGCGGATGGCGACGCCCGGTTCTGGTGAGGTCGGCGTAGTGCTCAAACCGGGATATCCCCCGGCCCTTGATCACGTGCTCGATCTCGTCGGACCAATAGTCGTGATCCTTCGTGCCGTTACCCAGGACGGAGGTTGCGCCAACCTGACGCCAGGCAACGTTGAACGCATCCTTGCTCTGGGCGGGGTCCAACTTGAAGACGACTCCACGCTCCTGAAGGATCCGACGAGAGAACGCGTGGGTTCCGGTGAAGTCGACGCGATCGACGGCTTCGGGGGCGAGCCGGCGCAGCAACTCGCGGAGTACCTCCGGCAGGGTTCGTACGTAGGTCGTCACCAGGATGCGCCCGGGCTTGATTCGGGCAAGGTGCGCGGCCCGATGCAGCCCGACGACAGTCTTGCCAGTGCCGGCCGGGCCCCGGACACGTGACGGGCCGGCGAACGATCGACGGACGAGCTTGGCCTGCTGCGGGTGGAGGAAGGACATCCACTCTTCGATCGGCTGAGCCAGCACGCCTTGGAGAAGAGCGTCGTTCACCTCCTCAGGGCTGAGCAGGGCATCCTGTTCGACTTCACGAGCCGGTCCTGGCAGGACGGGTTCGGGAACCGTTGCGACGATCGGCGCGGGAGCGGTGGCGAGCGGGAAGAGGGCCAGTGCGCGAGCCAGCACGACGTCAACCTGAGGCCCTGTGAGCCGACTGCCATGACTCGCGATGCAACGCAGCAGATCCCGTTCGCCGACGATGCGGACGCCGTTGAGGGTGGCGTCAATGCCTCGTCGTCCAGCCAACGCGATGATCGGACGTACCTCGCCGGGTGCAAGCCCAATCTCGGCGAGATCGGCCTGTGTGACGTCTGCCAGATCAGCGAGTCCGAGTAGCTCGTCGGTGACATCGGCGTCGCCGCGGAAGATCCTGTCCCTGTCGATGGCAACCTCAGCCCACGCCTTGGTGTCGACGATGAACACTCCTCCTGGACCGATCACGATCAGATCGACCTGCGCACGTCGGGTCCCCGGCCAACAGCGATCCGCAAGGAACGAGTATCCGAGCGGAGAGAGTGGTGCCAGCGTTCGCGCGGTCTGCTTCTCGGTGATCTCGGCAATCCCGAATCGACCAGCGGCGGCGCGCGCCTCAGCCGCCGCTTTCTCGTGGGCGTCCGCGAGTGCGAGCTGTCGCCGAGACTCGGCTCCGGCGGAATCACCAGCGACCACGAATCGCCTCGCTCGGCGTGGGCAAAGAAGTCACTGACGATCTCGCTGTATCTGCTTGGGGGCTTCCTCCGGATCGTAACGTGTACAGCTTCGATCCTCCTTCTGGCTCGCTGAGGCCATTGCCTGATGACTTCGCCTGTCGCCGGCGGTGATGACCGATGCAATGCTGACTGAGATGCGATGCTGTCCAGGTGCCGACCGAGAGTGAATATCCCGAGGGATTGTACGAATCGGTCGTGAGCCATCGGCTGCTGCGCGAGCTCGAACGTCGCACCGAGCTTCAGCAGCGAATCGCGCACGTGGACGAGGCAGACCAGCCGCATGTGCTGGGGAATCACGTATCCGAGGCAATGCTGCGTGCTTTCGAGGGTCGCCGGCCCGAGGAACGCCTCGCGCTTGCGAACGAGTTGCTCGGGCTTCTCGAAGCTCCGGACGAGGCACCCGTCGATGGCGTACGGCAGTTACTCAGCCTTACCTCGCCGCCGGCGCCCGGCAAACACCTCATCGACGTCACCCGTCGGCCATCAACGCCGCTCGCAGAAGCAGCCCTCCTGACTAACGCGCCGGGCGAGCCGACCGTCGGGTCCGAGCTCCGGCACGAGCTCGCTACATGCGACGAGGTTGATCTGCTCTGTGCCTTCGTGATGTGGCCCGGCCTGCGCCTGCTCGAGTCAGAGCTTCGCGATGCCCGAGATCGGGGTGTTCCTTTCCGCGTCGTCACCACGACCTACCTGGGCGGAACCGAGCGCGCCGCGCTCGACCGACTCGTGCGCGACTACGGCGCGGAGGTCAAGGTCCAGTACGACGCGAGGCGCACGAGGCTCCACGCCAAGGCTTGGCTCTTCCGTCGCCACAGTGGGTTCGACACCGCCTACATCGGTTCGTCGAACCTTTCTCGCGCCGCGCTGCTCGACGGCATCGAGTGGAATGTCCGTCTGTCCCGCGTCGGAACGCCGAGCCTTCTCGACAAGTTCCTCGCCACCTTCGACACCTACTGGAACTCAGACTCCTTTGGCACCTACAACCCGGATTCCGATCGCGATCGGCTCGACGACGCCCTGGCTTCCGCGCGTGGAGAGCGCGCAGGTTCAGCCACGATCAGCCTGTCTGGCCTCGATCTCCGCCCGTACCCCTATCAGCAGACGATCCTTGAGTCGCTGGAGTCCGAGCGGAGCAACCATGATCGGCACCGGAATCTCGTGATCGCTGCCACAGGGACCGGGAAGACCGTGATGGCGGCCCTCGACTACCGCAACCTTGCTCGCGCAGCGGGGAAACAGCTAAACCTCCTGTTCGTTGCGCATCGCCGCGAAATCCTCCAGCAGTCTCTGCGCACCTACAGAGAAGCCCTGGTCGACGCCAACTTCGGCGAGCTCTACGTCGACGGCAGCCGACCCGAGCGGTGGCATCACGTGTTCGCGAGCGTCCAGGCGCTAAGCCTGTACGGCGTCGAGAACATACCGGCAGACCACTTCGGCGTCGTCGTGGTCGACGAGTTCCACCACGCTGAGGCGCCGACCTACCGCCGGATTCTCGACCACCTCCAGCCCGCCGAACTTCTCGGCCTTACTGCTACTCCCGAACGTGGAGACGGGACGGACGTCCGTGCACTTTTCGACGGTCGGACCGCCGCGGAACTCCGGATCTGGGACGCGATCAATCAAGGATTGCTGAGCCCGTTCCACTACTTCGGAGTCGGCGACAACACCGACCTCACCCAGGTTCCCTGGAGTAGAGGCAGGTACGACGAGGGCGCTCTCTCCCGTCTCTACACCGGGAACGATGCACGTGCTGCCGTCGTGGTGAAGGAGGTGCGAGACAAGATCAGCGCGCCGCATCAAATGCGAGCGCTCGGATTCTGTGTCAGCATCGACCACGCGCACTTCATGGCGGACACGTTCAACCGCGCGGGTATCGCGGCGATCGCCCTCAGCGGCCAGACCCCCGGCGCTGAACGGGCTCAAGCTCTGGCTGATCTCCGAGCTGGGACCCTCAACGTCGTCTTCGCGGCGGATCTGCTCAACGAGGGCGTCGACATTCCTGTCGTCGATACTGTGCTTTTCCTCCGCCCAACTGAGAGCCCGACCCTCTTTCTGCAGCAGTTGGGCCGGGGGCTGCGGCTTGCGCCTGACAAGGACGTGCTGACGGTGCTGGACTTCGTCGGCAACAACCGAGCCGAGTTCAGGCTTGACCTTCGATACCGGGCGCTGACTGGAGCGACTCGCAAGGGCCTGGAACGAGATGTCGACCGCGGGTTCCCGTTCCTCCCGTCGGGATGTCAGATCGTCCTGGACGAGGTGACCCAGGAGAAGGTCCTCGCCAGTGTGCGACAGCACCTTGCCCTGCGCTGGAACCTGCTGGTCCGCGAACTCAGGGCCCATCCAACGGAGAGCCTTCCTCATTTCCTGGACGACAGCGGTGCCGAACTGTCCCAGGTCATCCGCAGCGATCGTTCCTGGACGACCCTCAGGCGGCAGGCGGGGACGCTCGGCGAGGCTCCGACGGGGGAGGAGCCTCTCCTGAAGCGTGTCCGTGCGCTGGCACACGTGGATGATCTCAAGCGGGCTGAGGCTTACCGCCAGCTGCTCTCGGGACACCGGCGCTTTGACCCTCAGGATCCCTTCTCGCGGATGCTGTACTTCACGATCTGGCCGAGTGGCGGCGGGTACGTCGACTTCAACCAGGGCTGGACGGCGCTTTCGAGTCACGGTGAGGTCCGTGAGGAGATGCAACTCATCGTCGAGCTCGCTTTCGCTGATAGTCGCCGGCTCACCCGCTCCGACGACGGACTTGAGGGACTACCCCTTGCGCTACACGGGAGCTATCAGCGCGAGGAGATCCTGGCCGCGCTCGGACACGCAGAGCTGAATCGGCCGCCAAGCCAGTTCCGCGAAGGAGTGCTCAAGACCACTGTGAGCGGACGGACCGTCGACGCGTTCTTCATCACCCTCAACAAATCGGAAGCCGAGTACTCGCCCAGCACCATGTACCGGGACTACCCGATCAGCCCAACCCTCTTTCACTGGGAGTCGCAGTCGACGACGTCGGTCGCGTCGGAGACTGGGCAGCGGTACATCAACGGCGGAAGCACCGTGCTGCTGTTCGTCCGACGGGAGCGGAGGAACGAGTTCGGCACAGCTCCGTATACCTACCTGGGAACCGCTAGCCACGTGTCGCACACCGGAGACCGGCCCATCGCAATTACCTGGAAGCTGGCGAACCCGATGCCGCCGGACCTCTACTCTGAGACTGCTCTCGCCATCAGTTGAGTCACGGCTTCCCATCGTCTGGTTCGGCGGGAAGCCGACGACCTCCGGAGATCCGCTGCCGGGATGCTGCTTTGGTGTCAGAGCATCTCGAGTCGGTCGGTCGCCTCGGGTCATCGCGACCCGAAGTCTGCACTAGACGGTGGTGACTTGCTCAACCTTCATCAGTCGGTGCCGAGGGTTGTCCTGCAGGTGCGCGCGCGCCCATTCTTCGACCTTCTCCTCCTGAGCGAAGAGCACGATCTGGCGGTCGGAGGAGAGGGCTAGGAGCAGGTTGAGGATCTCTTCGGTGCGCTTCTTGTCTGCCTGGACTGTGACGTCGTCAAGAAGGAGAGGGCAGGACTCGCCAGAGTTCGCAAGGTGCTCGGCGAGGGCGACCCTCAGCAGCAGGTACACCTGTTCGGCTGTTCCAATCGACAGCCGGTCGGCATCCCGCCAACGGCGTCCTGGCCCGCAGACCTGTACCTTCAGCGTGGCGGGGTCAACGATTGCGTCGACATAGCGACCCAAGGTGACTGAAGGAAGCCATTTCCGAAGCGTTCGGGCCAAGATCGGTGCGATGTCCTGATGGACCCGAGTTTGCGCATCGGCGAGGAAGCCGCGGGTGAGGCTCAGGGTCTCGTCCAGCTCTTTAAGGTGTTCGAGTTCCGCCTCCGCTGCGGCTAACTCTTCTTCGGCTTCGGCCACGCTGTCCAACGTTCGCGCACGCTCGTGGGACGTTCCGAGCGCGCGTTCTGCCGCCCGCGAGAGATCCAGGCTTCGAGCAAGAGCTTGCCTCTTGAGTTCTTCCGCCTCGAGAAGCTCTGCCTTTGCGATGGTGAGGGTCGGGCTAGTGGCCAGTTCGAGTCCCAGATCGCGGGCCTCATCGACCAGACGGGTGGTTGTGTCCCGCTTCTCGGTCAGGGCCCGCTGCGTCGACGCCAGTTGCCCCGCTCGCCTGGCCCGCTCCTGAGGCACCGTCTGCATTCGGGTCTCAAGCTCATCCACAGTGCTGCCATCGAGAAGCGCGTCAAACTCAGTCCAGCGCAATTGGCGTTCGCGTAACTGAGCTTGCTCTTCGTCGTTGTGGCGCTGCCATGATTCGATTGATCGAGCAACCTCCGCAATCGGTGTGCCCACCGGAAGGTCGATTCCAACGGATTCGGCCATGTCTCGGAGTGTTGCCTCGGCACGATCACGAAGAGCCCGATCGTCCGCGATTGATCCTTCGGCAGCAAGCCGTGCCGTCAGTTCATTCTCAACGTGTGGCCTCCTCGCGGCCTGGTCGGCTAGTACCGAACGTTGCCGGCATCGCTCCTCGTAATCGTGGTAGAGATCCAGGACCGACCGCGACGGATCGTCTGACTCGCCGCGTGCCTTCAGCGCAGCGCGGAGCTCTGCTTCGGTCTGGTGCAGGTTCGTGGAGTAGCTCTCGTGGAGCTCCTCCCATCGCTGCCACCTGGCCTCGGTGATGGTCAGGTGTTCTGCGATCTCAGCGAGCTCTAGGAGGTGTTCGGGATCCGAAGGGAGTCCAGCTGCTGCCGCCCGGGCGAGCAGTTGACCCCGCAAGGCATCTGCGGAGGCATCGAGGGACTTCTGAGCGGCGAGGCGACCTTCGAGTTCCGCGACTCGACGCCGGACCAGGTCAACGGCCGCGCGCGTTTGGTCGCCTGTTCGGTCTTCCGCCTGAACAAGCCCTTCGACGGGGAGCGTCCGTGTTTGGGAGGTCCTGCCACGGCGGTGCCCGATTAATGCAGCGGCGCCCAGCAGCAATAGTGCCGCGGCCATCACAGTGACGACGAGGATCGAACTCTGCCCGGCTAGCCAGAGTGCCCCGCCGACCAGCCCGACGGCGACACCGAATGAGTACGGCCAAAGCCTGGCGCCCGCGTCGGACCGTGTCTTGCGGCCAGCTGGGTTATGCGTCGCCTCTTGGGCTCGTCGTGGGCCTTCAAAAGTGACCGGGCCTGGTGCGGCCTCTGTTTCGAGTAGTTGTTTGCGTGCGTCGGTGAGCTCGTCGTTGAGCCGCCTCGACGCATCCGGATCGGGGTTCGTCATGGTTCGAAGTCGGGCGGCCAAGTCGCGGAGCACCGACGGCCCCGCCGCGCGGGCAGCCATCACTTCCGGTTGTCCGCCGGCGTCGGGCCGAGGCGGCTCTTGGCGATCATGCGCCTGGAGAATGGACCGTGCCCGGTCGAAGGCCTCGCACCTTGCTTGAGTGGTCGGGTCGGGCCGGCGGTCTCCGTCGGGTGGTTGGGGCAGGCTTTCGAGTTCGGCGCGGATCTCGTCAGCCGCCCGTCCGGAGAGGCTGTGAACTTCGGGTGCTGATCTCAGCGCTGCAAGTGCCGCCGCAACGTCCCCAGATGGCGCAGCGCGGCCGGTGCCGGGAGCGTGTGGCGTATCCCCCAAGTCAACGAGGAGGCGGCGGACTTTGCCGATCCGATCAGCAAGAGAACGCTCGGCTAGTGCTGCCAGTTGATCCTGTTCCAAAGCATGTTCCGCCTCGGAGTCGGCCAGCGCAGCCGCGTTGAGGCTCTCAACAATCCGTCGCAACGCTTCGACGATTGTCTTTGCCCTATCGGACTCGGTCTCCGCCTCTAGCGCTGTGGACTCGAGTTCGTGGGCCCCCTTCACCAGCTCCAGGTAACTCTCGTGCTGGTTCACCGCCTCTGCATAACGCCTCTGCGCACGGTCGCGCCGAATGATTGCCGACCTTAGGGGCTTCGTCGAGTTCGCCCTGTCCAGCCCGACATGTTCGCTCTGATATCGCGCGATTGCGTCGAGCGCCGCGGCGGCCGTTGAATCAGCTCCGGCAGTGGCAGCCGCGCGTTGCAGATGCTCCTGGAGTCCATCGGCATCTTCGAGCACAGAAAGCAACTGTGTCTGATTCACCACCGCGGTCGCGGTGAAGCTCCGTCGGTCGAGCCCCAACATGCGTGATCCGTCCGGGGACCCCTCAAAGATGAGGTTGGACGAGAGGTCCCTCCCCAGGCCAAGGTCCATCGCACTGCAATCCACTTTGCCGTCAAGGTCTTGGGTCATCTCGATCCGGCGGCCGTCGTCCAGATCCAAGACGGCCGACACCCGCCAGCCTGGTGCGTCCCATGGCTTGTGAAGCTCTGCAAACCGGCGATCCTCGAGGGTCGACGCGCCCCGCCCGCGACGGCGACCCACAATGGCCGCACACATTGCGGCATGCCAGGAGGACTTCGCTGACTCGTTGTCTCCAGCCACAACATTGAGCCCGGGACCGAACTCGAGTGTGGCATCGGAGAGCGGCCCGAAGGCGTGGGCCCTGATCGTCTCGACCCACATCAGCGCACATCCAGCTCGTTGCTTCGACCATCGAGTGCCCGCAAGCCTGTAACGAGCACGCGACTTCGGGCATCCTCGTCCAGCGATGACGCCCGAACGTCACGAACGAACTGCCCGCGAATTGTGCGCTCAGCCTCCAGTTCATCGAAGTCATAGGCGGTGCGAATGAGTCCCAACTGGGGAACGAAGCCATCGAGGTGACTTCCGAGCCGTTTGAGGTCCGTCAGGCGAACGTCAACGCAGGCAGGTACTTCGCCGCTGATCCTGACTCGGACAATCCCAGATAGGTGCTCTATGGCGCTCTCCACTCGATCACGGATCTCGCTCGAGTTGGTGACACCATCCAGCGACACGTCGATGCTCGACACGCTGCTAGAGGCGACATGATGGCGTTCTCTCAAGATGGAGCCGTCGTCTCCGATGGTGATCAAGACCGCTCCACGGAGACCCTCCTCGCCGAAGCTTAAGGGTTCTGGATTACCCGGGTATGTGTGTCGAGGCGCATCGCTTGGGGTGTGAAAGTGACCGAGCAGGGCATGGTCAAGACCCGCCTGCTCAATCTCAGCTGCGCGGAACGGCGCATGGGGCAGCTTGCCGCGGTCCTGGAATCCAAATGCTGACACTTCCGAGCCGTGGAACAACGCGATGTTCATGCCTCCGCGGTCGACCCTGAAGCCTCTTGAGAGAAAGCCGTTAGTATTCGCGGGCGCTCGATGCGCGGCTCCCCACAAAGTGAGCCCATCGGTGATGCTCACAGGAGTCAGTCCGCTTTCGGTGAAGATGACGACATTCTGGCTCCACCTGGCAAGCTGATAGAGGCTCGTCGGCCCATACCAGTCGTGATTGCCTGGCGCTACGTAGACGGGAATATCCAGCGTGCTGAAGAGGCTGGACACGAACGACATGGTGTCTGGAGTGAAGCGGTCATGCTCGTAAAGGTCGCCTCCGCAAAGAAGCGCATCGACCTGGAGTTCGCCAGCAAGGGTAACGATCCGCTGCAGAGTGGATCTCAGGGAGTTGCGGCGTTCGCGGCCAAGTACTGGCCCTGTCCACTGAAACTGTGTATCGAGGTGCAGGTCCGAGAACAGCAAGAACTTCATAGAGCCCCTTCATTAGCGCCGCCCGAACCGGCAGCTTGACCGGTGAAGCAGCCGCCAAGCGCCGAAGAAGTCCAGACCCTCGCAGACTACCGGTGCGATCGACCGGCCGGGACGAATGGGCGTTTTCCGCGTCCTGGGGCGCGGACGTCTGCCCCACGGGCTCGCGCATCCACCGACGTCGTGTGGTCCGCGCGGTCATCGTCACAGAGTCCGACTGATCGAGAATAGGGAGGGCGCATGTCACGAATCGCGGCTATCCGGGCACTCTGAGATCACGCTCTCGTCGCGGGCAAGCGCCACCATTGGTCCGCCCGTCGTCTGGGAGCACCAGGCTCGCCGAACTCAGCCCGCGATGCGTGCCTTGTTCAGGCGTTGCGCGATCTTGTCTGGCAAGGCAGTGCCTCCGCACAGGCGCTCGTATCGCTCCAAGACGGCTAGGTCCGAGGTGCGGTCTTTGAGCTTGCCGAGCACCACCGAAAGCTGCTCAGTCGGCCACGGATTCGGGGGCTCACCGATCGCCGCACCCTCAGACTCGGCCGCGTCCACGCACCTTTCTAGCAGCGCCCGAGCTTCATCAAGCCTTCCCTGGCGCTTGAGCTCTGCGATGGCCTCGCGATAGTTCATCCAGTAGTCGCCCTCGATGAGACCGGCGGCGCGAGCTGCCTCCTTGCGCTGTCGGATTGCTTCTCGCTCCGCTTCTTTGCGTTGCTTCTCAGCCTCGTACGCCTCCACGTCGCGACGCTCGGCAGCGAAGTCGCGTTCTCGCTCATCCGTCCCTTGGAAAGCGAGCGTGACTCGCGCACGCCATAGGCCATCCTCTGGAGTCGCCCAAACTCGGGCTGGGCAGAAAGCAACGATGCCACGACCGGCACGGGCAATGGCGCGTTTCACCGAAGCAGTCTCATCCGACGGCACGTAGGCAACGTGGAATCCGTCTATGACGACCTTCACTGCATTCGGGTCGTGAGGGTTGCGAGGCTCTGGCTCCAGCACCGCTTCACAGATCTTCACACCACCTTCAGGAAGCCCCCAGCTTCGGAAGAGGCGGGAGACGGCCTCCCTGCGGTAGCTTTCCCCGACAGCTTCGATGTCAAAGAGTGTCGTTCCGACGCGCGCTCGCTTCTCCTGGCCACGTGGTGGGGGAACAGGAGCGGTTGAGTGCTGGCGGGCCGGCCCTGAAGGTGGCATTGGAGTTGGCTCGGCGATTGGTGGAGTGACTCCCTTCTTGTCGCGCTTCAAGAAGTCAAGGAACCCCATGATTACCCCCGCACTGGCCAGCACAAATAGCGATTGCTGTCGACCCTACAGCGCCCACGGCACCGGTGCGGGCAGGTCGGACGCTGACGCCACTGTTCACACCCACCGTGTATTGCGGGCGGGGCCGTCCGGCCGGATGCTTGTGCGACCTCGGGCAGGTAGCCCCGTCTCGGGGCGCGCCAGGGCCTGCCTCTGACTCGACCAGGGTTCTTGCTTGCTGCGCTCGAGTGCCATAAGGGCACGAGCTACTCGCGGACTTTAAAAGTTGAATCTTCTACATTCAGAATGCACGAAAGTGGTTACGGCAACGTAACTTACCTAGTAAGCGTATGGTCAGAGACGGCCTTTTAGCCCGCGGATTCTAGGTCGATTCCCAGCGGCCCATCAGCGCATATGGTCCCTTTGCCAAGTGGTCGCGCAGGCAATGCGCCCGGGGCGCAGCGCCCTTCCGACTCCGTCATCACGGGATCGAGCGAGGCTGCCCGATAGCTGAAGCGGGGAGTGCTGTCGTTCCCGTTCGCCGCGCAGGGCGCTCGGGCTGCGGCGCCGGCCGGGGTAGATCGCAGGCGACGTCGCGGCCCGCTCACACGGGGCTTCCCAGTTGCCCCCAGAGGTGGTACCGTCCGAATTGGACAGCTTGTCTGTCTGAGAGCCAGGGGTTGTGACTCCCAAGGCAAGACCCGAGCTCAAGCATCTGCACACGGAAGCGTGCGATGTCTGGGGCTCGTTTTTTTGTGCCCAGAATCGCCCGCTCATTCACTGTCACAGGAGACATTGTGAGCAAAGAGCGAGTATTGAGTCGGGAGGATCTGGCGCGGTCGGTCCTCGAGAAGGTCGGCGGATCCGCGAACGTGAGTTCGCTGACTTCGTGTTTCACCAGGCTGAGGTTCGCCCTCAGGAACCAGTCGAAGATCCAGCGCAGCGACCTCGAGCAGCTACCCGGAGTGATCTCGGTGGTCAGCGCCGGCGGCCAGCTGCAAGTGGTGATCGGTAACGACGTGCTGCAGGTCAGGGAGTCGATCGAGGCGCTCCTACCCCAGGCGTCGAACGGGGACGAAACCATCGCGGCCGAGCCGAACGGCAACCTGTTCGACAGGTTCATCAACCTCATCTCGGCGATCTTCCAGCCGATCCTGTGGGTTCTCGCGGGTGTCGGGCTGCTCAAGGCCTTCATCCTGCTGGCCTCCACTCTCGGCTGGATCGACACCGCCTCGACGACCTCCGTGATTCTCTCGGCGGGCGCCGACTCGCTGTTCTACTTCCTCCCGATGTTCCTGGCGCTCACCGCGGCCAAGCGGTTCGGGGCGAACCAGTTCGTGTCCTTGGCGCTCGCCGGCGCCCTGCTCTATCCGTCGATCGTGGCGCTGGTCACCGCAGGCACACCCGTGACCTTCGTCGGCCTCCCGGTGGTCATGGCCACCTACACCTCTTCCGTGCTCCCGATCGTCGTGATCGTCTGGGTGCAGAGCCACGCCGAGCGCCTGCTCAAGAGGGTCCTGCCCGGCGTCGTGGTCAACTTCCTCTCCCCGGCGCTGATCCTGCTGGTTCTGTTCCCGCTGAGCCTGCTGACCATCGGGCCGGTCACAGCCCTGCTCAGCCAGTCCGTCACCGACGCGATCGGATGGATCTACACGTTCAGCCCCGTGGCGGCCGGCTTCGTGCTCGGCGGCCTCGCCCAGTTCCTGGTCGCCTTCGGTCTGCACTGGGCCGTGATCGCGGTCATTATCAACGAGTTCGGCACGTCCGGCCAGTCGTACACCATCCTCCCGTTCTATGCCGGAGTGACCGCCCAGACCGGCGCAGTGATCGCGGTGTTCCTCCGCACCCGCAACGCCCGGCTCAAGCAGGTGGCCGGACCGGCCGCCCTCTCCGGGCTCCTCGCCGGTATCACCGAGCCTGCCGTGTACGGCGTCAACCTCCCGCTGCGGCGCCCGTTCCTGATCGGTCTCGGCAGCGCGGCTGTCGGAGGCGCAGTGGTCGCAGCCAGCGGAGTGGTGTCACACGCCTTTGCCGTCCCGTCCCTGCTCAGCATGCCGGTGGCACTCGGCACCGGGAACTTCGCGGTGTTCGTGATTGGGGTCGTCGGCGCCCTGGTGCTCTCCTTCGTCCTCACCTTCCTCTTCGGCGTCAAGGAGCGTGACGCCGACGTTCCCGGAGCGCCCGCCCCGGCTCCCCAGCGCGCCGCGTCAGGAACCACCGGCACCACCGCCGTGCTCGCCCCCGTGGCCGGCTCGACCGTGCCACTCGCCGGGGTCGGTGACCACGTGTTCGCGAGCGGATCGATGGGCAAGGGCGTGGCCCTGCTGCCGACTGACGGCCAGATCTTCGCCCCGGTGGACGGCGTGGTGATGGCCTGCCTGCCGCACGCCTACGGCATCCGCACCGACGACGACGTGGAGGTGTTGATCCACATCGGCGTCGACACGATCAAGCTCGGCGGGGAGTGCTTCCACCCGGCGGTCGCAGCGGGCGACAGGGTCGCCGTCGGCGATCCGCTCGGCACCGTCGACCTCGTCGCGGTGACCGAGGCGGGCTACGACCCGACCACAGTCGTGGTCGTGACCAACTCGGGGATGCTCAGCAGGGTCGAGCCGACCGCGCAGGCCGAGGTCGCTCCCGGCGACGTGCTGCTGGTGGTGGCCCGGTGACCAACGATGACGACACCACGAACGGACGACAGACGATGACCGACCACCACGAGTTCCCGGCCTCCTTCCTGTGGGGCGGCGCCACCGCAGCCAACCAGATCGAGGGCGCCTACGCCGAGGGCGGCAAGGGCCTCTCCACCGCCGACCTCACCCGCTACCTTCCCGCCGTCGCCGACGGCGCGGACAACTTCACCTTCGAAGTCACCGGCGCACAACTGGACGCTGCGGACGCCGGAGCCTTCGACGGCGTCTTCGCCAAGCGGTGGGGGATCGACTTCTACCACCGCTACGCCAAAGACATCGCACTGTTCGCCGAGATGGGTTTCACGGCGTTCCGGATGTCGATCGCGTGGTCGCGGATCTACCCCACGGGACTGGAGGACGAGCCGAACGAGGAGGGTCTGGCGTTCTACGACCGGGTCTTCGACGAGTTGCTCGCCCACGGCATTCAGCCCGTCGTCACCATGTCGCACTTCGAGATGCCCCTCGAACTCACCCGGCGCTACAACGGCTGGCTGTCACGCAGGTGCATCGACGCGTTCGAGAAGTTCGCCCGCACGATCCTCACCCGCTACCGGGACAAGGTCCGCTACTGGCTCACGTTTAACGAGATGAACATGAACCTGACCAGCGTCTACACCGGCGCCGGCGTGCTGCTCGACCGCACCGATCGTCCGCCGAGGGAGGTGGCCTACCAGGCCACCCACCACCAGTTCCTCGCGAGCGCGGTCGCTGTCGCCGCAGCCCGTGAGATCCTGCCCGACGGCGCGATGATCGGGGCGATGATCAACCGGATCGAGGTCTACCCGGCGACACCGAAGCCGGCGGACGTCCTGCAGGCGATGAAGGAGGACCAGACCAACTTCTTCTACCCGGACGTCGCCGTGCGCGGAAGCTACCCGGGCTATGCCCTGCGGTTCTTCCGGGACGCGGGCCTGAACCTCGAGTTCGCCGACGGCGACGACGACATCCTCGCCGCAGGAACCGTGGACTACATCGGGATCAGCTACTACATGTCGCACCTCACGGAGGACCGCCCCGGCGCCCAGGACGAGGTGGGGTTGCTCGTCGGGGCGCTGAAGAACCCGTACCTGAAGCTGACCCAGTGGGGCTGGCCCGTCGACCCGGTGGGCCTGCGGATCTCGCTCAACCACCTCTGGGACCGCTACCAGGTGCCGATCTTCATCGTCGAGAACGGGCTGGGCGCCGAGGAGACGCCCGGCGCGGACGGACGCGTCCACGACCAGTATCGAATCGAGTACCTGCGCGATCACCTGATCCAGGTCCGCGAGGCGATCGAGGACGGTGTCGACGTGATGGGCTTCACCGCGTGGGGTCCGATCGACCTGATCTCCTGTGGCACCTCGCAGATGTCGAAGCGGTACGGCTTCATCTACGTTGATCAGGACAACTACGGTGAGGGCAGCCTGAGCCGATCCAGGAAGGACTCCTTCGACTGGTACCGGGACGTGATCGCCAGCCGCGGCGCGTCCCTCACCGACCAGTAGCGGGCAGGTCCGAGTCGAACTCGTGGGATGGACAACGATGTACATCGAACGGATTCTCAGCAACAACGCCGTCATCGCCCTCGGGGACGCCGGCGAGGTCGTCGCGCTGGGCCCCGGGATCGGGTTCCGGCACAAGAAGGGCACGGAGCTGCCCGACGCGGAGGTCGAACGAGTCTTTCGCCCGGGCCCGGCACAGCCGCTCGAGCAGCTCAGCGCCTTCCTCGCCGAACTCCCGATCGACCACCTCGGGGCCGCGCTGGAGATCTGTGATGTCGCCGATGCCGAGTTGTCCATTCCCGCGAGCCAGGCGCTCGTGATCGCGATCGCTGACCACCTCAGCTTCGCGGTCCGCCGACACCAGGACGATGCCCGGGTCGAGTACCCCCTGGCGTGGGAGATCGCCCAGCTCTACCCGACCTACGCGGCGGTGGGACGCCGGGCACTGGACATCGTCCGGGCCCGGCTCGGTGTGCAGCTTCCCGAGGACGAGTCGATCAGCTTCGCGATGCACCTGATCAACGCCCACGCGGGGGCGGCCCCCAACAGCCTGCCGTGGACCCGTCAGCTGTCCCTGCTCACACAGGTGTTCGACGTGATCGACTCCTCCTTCGGCGTGAGCGTGGATCGGGAGTCGATGAGTGCTTCGCGATTCGTCACCCACCTGCGCTATGTGTTCGCCCGCATCGAGCGGCACGCCCAGCTGGAAGACACCCCGAGCGACCTCCTGCGCTCGATCGGGGACAACTTTGCCGAGGAGGTGGCCTGTGCCCACCGGATCGCCTACCTGCTCCGGCTCGGGCTCGGCACCGGGATCACGTCCGACGAGGTCGCCTTCGTCGCGATCCACGTCGCCCGCCTGATCGGTGACGTTCGCGCCGAACGCGGGGGCGCCGCCGGGTAGCACCCGCGCTTCGTTCCGCCAGCTTCGGAAGCCGGAGTCAGTCACGCCGTCCTTCACCGTGGGTCGGTCGCACCCGTCAGGTGGAATCGGGCTCGACTCGCGCCGGGTGGGGCCTGCCGGTGGGCGAGGCGTCCACGAGGTCGTGGCGGACGGAGTACCGCGCCCGGAGCCGGGCGTCCTGTTTGATCCGGTAGCGCTCGCCCATGGCGGTCCGCAGTGGCTGGGTGCCGGGGATCCGGTCGACGATCCGGTTGAGGCCGGCCAGCACGTGGCCGACGCCGCGGACGAGGCTCTTCAGGCGCGTGTCGGGGATGGCCAGTTCGTCGGCGATCTGGTCGCCGAGGAAGACCCGCTCCAGCGCGTGCACCACGCGCGGTGCCAGCGACCGGAGGGGCGGGAGGAGGATCTGCTCGATCTCGAGCACCAGGAACTCGTCGTTGATCGCGGCGACCAGGTCACGGCAGTAGTCGTCCACCTCGGGCCGGGTGAGCAGGTAGATCTCCTCCAGAGCCTCCTGCTCGCCCTGGTTGGTGGCCAGCAGCGCCGGGTCGATACCCAGCAGGTGGCCGATGTAGCGCCAGCGGGCGTAGTACGCGCGCTCTTCGTGGGGGAGGAAGGTCGCCCCGATCGCTGCCATCCCGCGCATCGGGATCAGGCAGAACTCCACCAGCGTGTAGGCCAGGTACGCCTGGCAGATCGGCACTCCCCAGGCCGCCTCGTCCCAGCGCGGATCGCCGCTCAGGGCCCGCCGGACCAGCGCGTGGATGATCCGAACCCGGACGGTCAGTTCAAACCCGCGGGCGTACCGCTGCAGGCCTCCCGTACTGCTGGCCGCGACCAGCCAGGACGAGACTTCGATCGTCCGCACCCCGGCGCTCTCGACGTACCGCCCGGTCAGCTGCAGGGGACGCGCCGCCGCCGAGTTGGCGTACCCGCTGACCAGGGACGCCGCCCCCAGCACGATCCCGCCCTGCCGCGTGAACCGGCCCAGATAGCGGCAGTCCCGGTCGATCGCCTCCAGGTCGACCCAGTCCGGGACGGCATCCAGCTCGGCGAACAGGGCGACCAGAGAGGCGGGCGCATCCGCCACCGACTCGATCCCTTCCCGGCACGCGGTCCGTAGCATCCGCATCGCCCGACCGGTACCCAGCGCTGCGGCATCGGCGACGAAGGCGTCGGCCAACGGATCGCCCTGCCACATCCCGGCAAGGTAGGCGGGGGCGAGCTCCGGGAACCGTCCCAGGGCCTCATCGCGCCGGCGAAGGCTGGACGGGATCCGCGACGGCGAATCCGGCCCGCTGAGGATGCCGCTCACCCCGACAGCCTACGTGTGGGCCCCTCCGGATCCTCCAACACCCTGATCGGGCGGGGCGGTGTCTCGGCTGGGCCGTTGGGGTCCACGGTCCGAGTGCCCACGCCGCCGCCCTCGCCCTAATCCTCGTAGCCGGTCAATTCCTGGATTCCGGCCGCGAATCCATGGTCGGGCCGTTCGGGCGGCAGGATCGGCCCCTTTGCCGGAATGGGCGTGAGCCTCGGGAACCGAGGCGAGGCTCCATCGGCGGCCGTGTGAGGAGGCGCTTAGGCTGGCATTGTGGAAATCGAGATCACCGGGCACACAACAGCCGCGCCGGCCGGTCGGAGCGTCGCCTGATGAACCGCCGGATACTGGTCAATGCCGGCCTCGGAGTTCTCGTTCTCGGTCTCGGCGTGGCCGGGTTGGTGGCGCTGTTCACCCCGCGCCAGGATCCCTACGCCAACCTGCCCACCACCAAAGTGCTCCGTGGCACCCTGGCAGCCACGGTCACCGCCAGCGGCAACGTGGAGAGCGGGATCACCGCCTCGCTCCAGATGCCCGGCGCCGGCGGAGTGATCACGCGCGTCTACGTCAAGACCGGAAGCCAGGTGAACGCCGGTGACCGCCTGGTCAGGGTCGACCCCACCAGCGCCCGGGAGCAGCTCGCCTCGGCACAGGCGAGCCTGGCCTCGGCGAACGCGGCCATGACCAACGCCACCCGTGGACGCACCGACGCAGAACGGCGCTCCGACGCGGCCTCGGTCGCCGCCGCCTCGCAGGCGCTGACCAACGCGAACCGGCTGCTGTCCATCGCCGAGCAGAGCTACGCCCTGGTGGTCCAGCAGCAGGCGGAGATCATCGCGCCGCTCCAGGCCGCGGTCGACGATGCCCAACAGGCGCTCTCCGACGACAAGGTCGAACTCGCGAGGCTGAAGGCCGAACTGGCCGCGACCGACCCGTCCGACACGGGCACCATCGCACAACTTGAGGCCCAGATCAGCCAGCTGGAAGCCCAGATCGTCACGGACACGGCAACCCTCACCGCAGCCGAGGGGCCGCTCGCCCAGGCCGAACGCACCCGGGACACCCTGGTCCTGCAGGCCAAGCAGTCCCTCACCGCCCAGCGGGCCAGCCGGGACGCGGCGCAGAAGGCGCTCGCGCAAGCCAAGGCAGCGGTGGCCGTCGCCCAGCAGCCGCCGAACCCCGGCTCGGTCCAGGCCGCCCAGGCCCAGATCGACGCAGCCAACGTCGCCGTTGACCAGGCCCGGCGGGCCCTCGACGACACGGTGCTGCGGGCGCCGTTCAGCGGCACGGTCTCCACGGTCAACGCCGTCGTCGGGCAGTCCGCCGCCGCCAGTCTCGGCTCCGCCTCCGGGGCCGGTGGCGGGTTGGTCACCCTGGTCAACCCGGACGGCAAGCGTGTCATCGCCTTCATCGCTGAGGCCGACGTCGCCGCGGTGAAGGTCGGCCAGGAAGCCGCCGTCAACCTGCCGGCCACCGGTCTGGACCTCACCGCGAGGGTCGTCTCGGTGGACGTGCAGAGCACCGTCACCAACAACGTCGTGCAGTACCTCACCACCCTGGCCCTGGACGCGCCGCCGGCGTCGGTCAAGGTGGGTCAGACCGCCAGCCTGTCGATCACCACCGCCAGCAAGCCGGACGTGCTGTTCGTGCCGACCAGCGCCATCGCCACCGACGGCCTGACCAGCTACGTGATCAAGACCTCCGGCGGGAAGCCCACCAAGGTCGAGGTGACCACCGGCATGACCGGCACCACCGGCACCGAGATCACCAGCGGACTCAGCGAGGGCGACTCGGTTCTGTTGTCCAACACCGGAGGAACCGGCAATCCTGGACTCTTCCCCACCGCCGCACAGAGCAGCGCCCGATGACCGGCCCGCCGGACCGTCCGGTGATCGACCTGCGCAACGTGTCCAAGACCTACGGGGTCGGTGAGACCCTCGTGCACGCCGTCGACGGTGTCACCCTCCAGGTGCAGCGCGGCGACTATGTGGCCGTGATGGGGCCGTCCGGCTCAGGCAAGTCGACCATGATGAACCTGATCGGCTGCCTCGATGCGCAGACCCGCGGCCTCTACCGCCTCGACGGCGTCGACGTCAGGCTGCTCGACGACCGGCAGCAGTCCCGGATCCGCAACCGCAAGATCGGCTTCGTCTTCCAGAACTTCAACCTGATCGCCCGCACCACCGCCCTGTCGAACGTCGAGCTGCCGCTCGTCTACGCCGGGGTGCCGGCACGCGAACGGCGCCGGCGCGCCCTCGCCGCGCTGCGCGAGGTGGGCCTGGCCGACCGGATCGAGCACACCCCTGCCCAGCTCTCCGGAGGCCAGCAGCAGCGGGTGGCGATCGCCCGCGCGATGGTCACAGAGCCGGTCATCCTGCTCGCCGACGAACCCACCGGCGCCCTGGACAGCCACAGCAGCGAAGAGGTCCTGGCCCTGTTCGACCAGCTCTCCGCGCACGGCCGCACGCTGGTCGTGATCACCCACGAGGCGGGTGTCGCCGCCCACGCCAAGCGGGTGCTGCAGATGCACGACGGCAAGATCCGCTCGGACGAGCGCAACGCTCCCGTGGACGCACCGCCGCCGGCCCTGCGCCACCCGCCCACGGGGATGGCCTCATGAGCATCTCCGAGAGCGCCCGGTTCGCCTGGCGTGGCCTGACGGCCAACAAGCCCCGATCGGCCCTGACCATGCTCGGCATCCTGATCGGCGTCGCCTCCGTCATCATCCTGGTCGGCGTCGGCACCGGCGCCAACCAGAGCGTCACCGACACCCTGAACTCCCTGGGGACCAACACCTTGACGATCACCCGCAAGAGTTCCGACACCACCCAGCTCCGCAACCCGTTCGTGGCTCCGTCCGTCGACGCCGCCGGCAGCGGCACCAACATTCGCGACACCCGCCTGACCATGTCCGACGCCGAAGCGCTCGCCGACCCCGAACTCGCCCCCGCGATCCGGCTCGTCGCGCCCGTGGTCGTCGCCACCCGGGTGACCGCCACCCTGAACGGCGCCTCGCACCCGATCCCCAGCACCACCGGCACGACCACCGCCTACCTCAGCATCAACAACGACACGGTCGTGGCCGGGCGCGTGTTCACCGACACCGACTACCGGGCGCACTCCCGCGTCCTGCTCGCCGGACGCACCGTCGCTGAAGCGCTCGTCGGCGGGGACGGCAGCAGCCTGCTGGGCCAGGTCATCCGGCTCAACGGCAAGGAGTTCACCGTCATCGGGATCCTCGAAGCCAAGGGCGTCACCGGTCGGCTCGACCAGGATGACCGGATCATCGCCCCGGCGACAGCAGTCCAGGACCATCTCGCTGGATACGGCGACCTGAGCAGCATCGTGGCGCAGGCCGTCTCGGCCGCAGCGGTCAACGACGCCCAGGCCCAGATCGAGTCGATCCTGGACGCCCGGCACCGCACCAACGTCGACACCAGGGATTTCACCGTCACGAACTCGGCCACCTTCCTCAACGCCGCCAAGTCGATCACGGACATCTTCACCGTCCTGCTCGGCTCGCTCGCAACCGTCTCCCTGCTCGTCGGCGGCATCGGAGTGATGAACATCATGCTGGTCACGGTGACCGAACGCACCCGTGAGATCGGAATCCGCAAGGCGATCGGAGCCGGTCGCGGCGACATCATCCTCCAGTTCATGCTGGAGGCTGTCCTGCTGTCCGTGCTCGGCGGCATCGCCGGCATCGTCTTCGGCTATCTGGTCTGCCAGATCGAGATCTCGGGCTTCCGGGCCGTCGTCGCCCCCTACTCCGTGGCGCTCGCGTTCAGCTTCTCCCTGGCTGTCGGCCTGTTCTTCGGCATCTACCCCGCGATGCGAGCCGCCTCCCTGAAGCCCATCGATGCCCTCCGTTACGAGTGAAGCGGCTACCCCCGAAGGAACTGCGATGACTGAACCCGGCACCCATCCCGCCGACGACCCCGTCGGGGGCGACGGCCTCAGCCTCGGCGCCGACGACGCCGAGCAGGACGACCTGGAGTTCCAACCCAGGCAGCGCAGAGGGCTGCACTGGCTCACGCTCCTCCTGATCGCCCTCGCCATCTGGGGGGCAGGCTTCCTGGTCGGAGTGCTCACCGACCGCGCTCTCGCGGGAGTCGCCGGCTGAGCGGTTCAGCCGCGGCGATCAGGTGTCGTCGAAGGGCCGGGTGGCGCGGGGATCGCTGAGCCGGTGGGTGGCGGCGTAGGTGCGCCGGATCGCGTTCATGGACTGCTCGTAGTTGGTCTGCGCGACCCCGATGAACAGGCAGTCCACCACCATGAGTTGGGCGATCCGGCTCCCCAGCGCACCGGAGCGGAACCCGGTCTCCCGGGCGGCCGTGGTGAGCACGATGTCGGCGTGGGCGGCCAGAGTGGAGCGGGCGTGGTTGGTCAGCGCGATCGTGGTGGCTCCCGAATCGTGCGCCATCTCCAGGAACATCACCGTGTCGGAAGTGGTGCCGCTGTGCGAGATCGCCAGGGCCACGGTTCCGGTGTCGAGGGTCGCGGCCGACGTCCAGGCGGAATGGGTGCTCGACCAGTTCAGGACGGTGCGGCCGATCCGGGTGAGCTTCTGCTGCAGGTCGAGCCCGACGAAGGAACTCGCGCCGACGCCGAAGACGTCGACTCGGCGGGCGCCGCTGATCGCGTCCACCGCCTGCTGCAGCGCCGTGGCGTCCAGGGTCTTGGCCGTGTCCGCGATCGACATCGTCTCGGCGAGGGAGATCTTCGCGACGATGTCGGCCAGGGTGTCGTCCTTGTCGATGTCACCGGACGCCTCGGGGAGCCCCGCGGTCTCGATCGATTCCCGGGTGATCTCGCGGAGCACGTCCATCCGGAGGTCCCGGAAGTGGTCGTAGCCGAGGCTTCGGCAGAACCGGATCACCGACGTGGTCGAGGTGTCGCAACGGACGGCAACATCGTTCACCGAGAGCTCGGCGGCCCCGGCCGGATCGGCGAGGAAGAGCTCGGCGATCCGCCGCTCGCTCGGTCGGAGTTCCGGCAGGAGGGCGCGCATGCTGACCAGGGCGTGCCGGCTCGCGTCCGGCCACTGCAGGGATACGGGCATCTGGGCTCCTACCCATCGACGCGGCGACTGTATTGCAATTCTGTAACAAGCTGGGGGAAGACAGTTACAAGATCCTAGCCAATCGCGTACTTTTAGTACATCGACAACACCGGGCGCTCCCGACGCCGCAGTCAGGATCGCCTTGTTCTGAGGAGTTTGCCCATGATCGCAGGTCGCCGCGCCCGTCGCGGAACCGCTGTTGCAGTAGGACTTTCCCTGGCTGGCGCGCTCGTCCTCTCGGGGTGCGCGCCGGCCGCTACCTCGACCGGGAGCGCCGCGCAGAGCGGCGCCGCCGGTGCCGGAGGAACCCTGGTGGTCGGCGTCACCAGTGAGCCCGACACCCTGTTCCCCTGGAAGGCGACCCAGTTCCAGGCGGTGAACGTGCTGCAGAACATCTACGGCACCCTGACCGAATTCGACAAGGACCTCAACGTGGTGCCCGGCCTGGCCGAGTCCTGGGACACCTCTTCGGACGGGCTCACGCTCACGCTGCACCTGCGCAAGGGGGTCACCTTCGACGACGGCAGCGCCTTCGACTCCGCCGACGTCAAGTTCTCCCTCGACAAGATCAAGGAAGAAGCCACCGCGGCCGTCGCCGCCGCGTCCCTCGCCTCGGTGAAGAGCGTGGACGCCACCGACCCGGAGACCGTCACCGTGCACCTCAGCGCACCGGACGCGGGCCTGCTGGCCAACCTCGGCGTGGTGAACATGGCGATGCTGTCCTCCGATGACACCGAGGCCGCGCTCAACACCACCCCGAACGGCACCGGTCCGTTCACGCTCAAGGAGCGCAAGGCGAACCAGTCGCTCTCCCTGGTGCGCAACGACGCCTACTGGGGCGACAAGACCAAGCTCGACGGCGTCGAGTTCCGGGTGATCCCCGACGAGTCCTCGATCGTCTCAGCGATGCAGTCCGGCAACGTCCAGTTCGCGGTCTTCGACGATCCGCTGGTGGCCCAGACCGCCGCGGCGGCCGGGCTCGCCGTGGCCAAGACCCCGCAGCTGAGCTACCACGTGCTGCAGCTCAACGCGAGGAAGGGCCCGCTCACGGACGTGAACGTCCGGCTGGCGATGCAGTGCGCGATCGATCGGCAGCAGGTCCTCGATACCGCTGCCGCCGGCGAGGGCCAGATCACCGGTCCGATCACTTCTCCCGCCTTCCGCTCCGACCCCAACTCGCGTCCCTGCCCGACGCGCGACCTGACCAAGGCTGCCGAATACCTCGCCAAGGCGGGCAAGTCGGACGGAGTCACGATCAAGACCATCGTGTCCCAGGGTGAGTACTCGACCTCGGTCAACGAGGCGCAGAACCTCAAGGCCCAGCTCGCCGAGGCCAAGATCACCCTCGACCTGGACGTGCTCGAGTCCGGTGCCTACGTGGACCGCTGGATCGGTGCCGACTTCGAAGCTGCGGTCGCCCTGAACGGCGGACGTCCCGACCCCGACGGCGCCTACTCCCGCTACTTCACCAGCACCGGGAACCTGAACAAGGTCGCCGGGTACTCCTCGCCGGAGCTCGACCAGTTGTTCGCCGAAGGCAGGCAGACCTCCGATCTCGCCAAGCGCAAGGAGATCTACACCAAGATCTCCAACAACCTCGAGGACAACGCGGTGTGGATCTGGATGTTCACCAGCTACACCTACACCGCCACCACCTCGAACGTCACCGGGTTCACCCCCATGGCGAACAGCTCGCTGCAGTACCTCCGCGAGACCGCCATCGGCTGATCAGCGCGACGGTGTGGGCCGGGTGAAACCGGCCCACACCGCGGTGCACTATTCACCATGAACCTTGTCAGAGCTGCCGCGTCCAACCGTGTGCTGCGCCCGGTCCTCTCCGCGCTGGGGACGTTGCTCGGCGTCGCCGTCTTCGTCTTCGTCATGCTGCGGGCCATCCCCGGGAACCAGATCACCGCGGGCCTGGGCACCGAGGCCGCCGCGCTGACCCCGGCCCAGCAGGCTGCGCTCGAGGCGTACTACGGCCTGGACAAGCCCCTGGTCACCCAGTTCTTCAACTGGCTCGGCAACATCTTCACCGGGAACCTCGGCTTCTCCTCCCGCGCCCAGCAGAGCGTCCTGGAGTTGACCGCGCAGTCGCTCCCGGTCACGCTCGAACTCGCGGTCTTCTCGATCGTGCTCGCCCTCCTGATCGGCATCCCGCTGGGCATGCTGTCGGCGTCCCGTCCGGATTCGCCGCGGGACGCGTTCGGCCAGGCGGTGGGCCTGATGGGGCTCTCGGTCCCGTCCTTCCTGCTGGCCACGGCCCTGCTGGCGATCCTGTCGGCGACGGTCCGGTTCAACCCCAACGGGCAGGCTTTCGCCTACTTCAGCGAGGATCCGCTGCTCAACCTCCAGCAGATGCTGCTGCCGTCCCTGGTGCTGGGATTCGGCATCGCGGCACCCATCATGCGCACCACCCGCACCGCCGTGCTCGAGGTGCGGGGCCAGGACTTCATCCGGACGGCGCGGGCGAAAGGTGTCGGCCCGAGGCGGCTGCAGGTCCGCCACGTGCTCAAGAACGCGCTGGTCCCCATCGTCACCATGACCGGCCTCCAGTTCGGCTACCTGCTGGGCGGCGCGGTCGTGGTCGAACAGATCTTCTCCCTGCCAGGGATCGGACGGCAGGTGCTGCTCGGCATCCAGCAGAAGGAGTACGCGCTGGTGCAGAGCACCGTGCTGCTGATCGCGCTCGCGTTCGTGGTGGTCAACCTGCTCACCGACCTGCTGTACCGGATCATCGACCCACGGGTGCGTGCCGAATGACCGAGATCTCCGAATCCGCCCCGGCCAGCCTCGCCGGCGTCCAGTCCGGGCAGCGCCTGCGACTGCTGCTGAAGAGCCGCAGCGGTGTGGCCGGGCTCATCCTGGTCGGCCTGCTCGCGATCCTGTGCGTGCTCGCCGCCTTCGGCCTGCTTCCCTACGACCCCCTCGCCCAGGCCCCACAACAGCGGCTGCTGCCGCCGTCCGCCGCGCACTGGTTCGGCACCGATCAGTTCGGACGCGACGTGTTCTCCCGGGTGGCCGCCGGCGTCGCCAGTTCGGCGCTGATCGCCGTGGTCGCCGTGGCCTTCGCCACCGTGGTCGGCACGCTCGCCGGAGTCTCGGCAGGCTTCTTCCGCGGCGTCTCGGACGCGGTGGTCAGCGGGGTCACCAACGTGTTGTTCGCCTTCCCGCCGCTGCTGCTGGCGCTCTCCCTCGCTTCGGTGTTCGACCGCAACTGGTTCACCATCGCCGTGGCGATCGCGATCGTCTACGTCCCGATCTTCATCCGGGTCACGCGGGGCCCGGTGCTGTCGCTGCGCGAGATCGACTTCGTGCGGGCCGCGGTGAGTTCGGGGCAGCGGCGAACCGCGATCATGTTCCGCCACGTGCTGCCGAACATCACCTCGATCCTGATCGTCCAGGTCACGCTCTCGCTGTCCTGGGCGGTGCTCACGGAGGCATCACTGAGCTTCCTGGGTCTCGGCACCCCGCCGCCGGCGCCCTCACTGGGCTCGATGATCTACGAGGCCCGCACCCTGGTCTACATCGCGCCCTGGACGATGGTCGCCCCCGGCGTCATCGTCGTTCTCTTCGTCGTCGGCCTGAACCTGCTCGGCGATGGCCTCCGCGACTCCCTCGACCCCAGGAACAGAGGTAGGAAATGAGCACTCTCGAGGAGGATCTGGCCGACCTGGTCACGGAGGCGGTGAACCCCGACTACGCCATGCTGGACACCATGTCCGTCGCGGAGCTCGCCGACCTGATGAACCGGGCGGACGCCACCGTGGCCGGAGCCGTCCGGGCCGCGCTGCCCGCCATCGTCGCGGTGATCGAGGCGGCGGCCGCTCGGATGCAGGCCGGAGGGCGGCTGGTCTACGTCGGAGCCGGCACGGCGGGGCGGATCGGCGTCGTGGACGCGTCCGAGTGCCCGCCGACGTTCAGCTCCCCACCGGAACAGGTCTTCGCGATCATGGCCGGTGGCCCGAATGCGATCGTCACGCCCACCGAGGGCGCAGAGGACGACGCGCAGGCGGGCGCGAGTGCGGTGGCAGCGGCCGGCATCGGTCCCCTCGACACCGTCGTCGGCATCGCGTCGAGCGGACGCACGCCGTACGTGATCGGCGCCGTCACCCGGGCGCGCGAGCGGGGCGCCCTCACCGTCGGGTTCTCCTGCAACAGCCATACCCGGCTGAGCGCTGCGGCCGAACTGGCGATCGAGATCGAACTCGGCCCGGAGGTGATCTCCGGTTCCACCCGGCTGAAGGCGGGAACCGCGCAGAAGATGGTGCTCAACATGATCTCGACGATCGTGATGGTCCGAATGGGCAAGACCTACGGCAACCTCATGGTCGACCTCAAGGCCACCAACCACAAGCTGCGGGAGCGGGCGATCCGGATGGTCGAGCTGATCGCCGATGCGTCGCGCGAGCAGGCGGTCGCCGCCTTGTCCGAAGTGGATTTCGACGTGAAGGTGGCCTCCCTGATGCTGATCGCCCCGACCGACGCGGACACAGCCGTCGCCCGGATCGCCGCCGCCGACGGACGCCTGCGGGCGGCCCTGGAGATGGCGTGATGCGCGTTCTCGGCATGATCTCGGGCACCTCCCACGACGGCATCGACGTGGCCGTGGTCGACTTCGCCCAGCGCGCAGGCGTGCTGGAGGGCACGCTCGGGTTCAGCGGCTCGCGTCCCTACGACCCGTCGTTGCGCCGCCTGCTGATGGACATGCTGCCTCCGCGGCCCACCACCCTCGCCGGAGTCTGCGAGCTCGACACCCGGATCGGGCAGGCCTTCGCCGACGCGGCCCAGTGGGCCATCGGTGAGGCCGGAGCGGTCGACGCGGTGTGCTCCCACGGCCAGACCGTCTTCCACTGGGTCGAGGACGGCCGCGCCCTGGGCACGCTCCAGCTCGGCCAGCCCGCATGGATCGCCGAGCGGGTGGGCGTCCCCGTGGTCGCCGACATCAGGGCGCGGGACCTGACCGTCGGAGGTCAGGGCGCGCCGCTGGCCTCGCTGGTCGACTTCCTCCTGCTCAACCAGCGCAGCGGCGTCAGCGGAGCGCTCAACCTGGGCGGCATCTCGAACCTCACGGTCGTCTCCGCAGAGGGCGTGTCGGCCTGGGACATCGGGCCGGCGAACGCCCTGATGGACGCCGTGGTGGCGGACCGCGGACTGGACCCGCGCGGGTATGACGCCGACGCCCGGATCGCGCGCGAGGGGAGCGTCGACGACCGGCTCCTGGCCCGACTGCTCGCCGAGCCCTACTACGCGCAGGTCCCGCCCAAGAGCACAGGGAAGGAACTGTTCAACCTGGCCTACCTGCAGCGGGAGCTGGACGCGGCCGGACTCGCACCGTCCGACGCCGATCTGCTGGCGACGCTGGTCGAGCTCACCGCCCGGACGGTCGCTGACGCCGTCCGTGACGCCGGGGTGGAGTACCTGGCGGTCTCCGGCGGCGGCTGTCGCAATCCGCTCCTGATGGATCGGCTGGGCGCCCTGCTGCCCGGTGTCGAACTGGTCCTCACCGATGTTCTGGGGATGCCGGCCGACACCAAGGAAGCCATTCTGATGGCCCTGATCGGCTGGTGCACCCTGCACGGCGTCCCGGGGACGGTCCTGGGCGGCACCGGTGCCCTCGAAACGCGGGTCCTGGGTTCGATCGTCCCCGGTCGCGGCCCCCTGGTGCTGCCGGAGCCGGTACCGGCGATCACCGGCCTTCGGCTGTCCGGCGAGCGGGCGCGGCCGTGAACATCGTGCTGCGCGAGGCAACTCCGGCGGACCTCGACGCGGTGGTCGAGGTCTTCCTGGCCTGCTGGCGGGGCAGCTATGCCGCGGTTCTGCCGCAGAGCCTGGTCGCCTCGATCTCCGACGAGCGGGCCGTCGAGCTGTGGACGCGGGCACTCGTCTCTGCGCGCGGCCACACCGTGGTCGCCGACGATGGCGAACGGATCCTCGGACTGACCCGCTGGGAGGTCTCCGGCGCCGTCGGCCAGGTGCACTCGCTGTACGTCTCCCCGGCCGCGCAGGGCTCCGGGCTCGGTACCAGGCTGCTCGAGCACGCCGAGGACGCCTTCGTCCAGCAGCAGGCGACGTCGGCGACGCTGTGGGTGTTCGCAGCGAACGGCCCGTCGGTGGGCTTCTACCGCAACCGCGGCTGGCGTCCCGACGGTGCCACCCGGGTAGAGCCCGAGTTCGGGCAGCCGGAACTGCGACTGCGCAAGGACCTCGGGGAAGGGGAACCCGGGTGATGGCCGTCACCGAGGCTCTGGATCGGCTGCTGGCCGGTCCGTCGGCGCCGCTGGGCGCCGTGGTGGGGATGGCGGGCCCCGAGGGCCGCCGGATCGCCGCGGGAGGCGTGTGCACGCCCGGCGGCGAGACCGTCACCCAACGGACCCGCTTCGACCTGGCCTCGGTGACCAAGGTGGTCGCAACCACCTGTGCCCTGCACCGGCTTGCGGTCCTGGGCGAACTGGAGCTGACCGATCGACTGTCCCGCTACCTCCCCGGGGCGCGGCCCGGCGATCCGACCCTGAGCGACCTGCTCCACCACCGCGCCGGCCTGTGGGAGTGGCAACCTCTCTACCTGGCCGCGACGGAGCCACTGGCTGCACTGGACGGGCTGCCCCTGCGGTACCCGCCGGGCCAGGGACGGCACTACTCCGATCTGGGGTTCATCCTGCTCGGCGAGGTGATCGGTGCGGTCACCGGGGTGGGGCTGCGGCACGCGGTGGCGGACCTGGTCGCCGGGCCGCTGGGGCTGGACAGCATCGGCTTCGGACCGGTGTCCGCCGAGGTGGCCGCCGGTGGCGTGGGCGATCGCGTCGAGGCGACGATGGTGCTCAGCGGCGAGCCCTATCCGGTGATGTTCGCCGACCCCTCCTTCGAGTGGCGAGACGAGCTCACCGTGGGCGAGGCGAATGACGGCAACGCGTTCCACGCCTTTGCCGGGGTGGCTGGCCACGCCGGACTGTTCGGCGCCGCGGACGACCTGCTCACCCTCGCCCTGTCCCTGGCCGACCCCGCGGCGGACGAGCTGTGGGGCGGCGACCTGCGCGACGCGATCTTCAGGGACGGGCCGGACGCCGGCCAGGCGTCGGGATGGCGGACCGAGCCGGTGGCCCGCGGCGGCCGGGTCGGGCGGATGCTGTGGCATCCGGGCTTCACCGGCTGTGCGTTGGGCTTCGTGCCGGAGTCCGGCATCGCCGTGGTGATGCTCTCCAGTCGCCTGCTCGCCGAGCGTCCCGCGGCGACCGCGGACTTGTGGCATTCGGTCGTGGAGACCGTGGGGCTGGCTGTTGTCGGCCAGGAAGGATGGTGACCGTGACGAGTTCGGTTGAGCCGGTGCTCCAGATCCGCGACCTGTGCGTGTCGTTCCGGACCGGGGCCGCGCTCGTCCCTGCGGTGATCGACGTCAGCCTCGACGTGGCCGCCGGTGAGACGGTCGCTGTGGTCGGGGAGTCGGGGTCGGGCAAGAGCACCACCGCGTCCGCGGTCAATCGGCTGCTTCCCGACAACGCCGTGATCACCGCCGGAGCGATCCGTTTCGAGGGCAGGGAGATCGACGATCTCGGTGAGCACGAGATGATCGGCTTGCGGGGAGCGGGCATCGGGCTCGTGCCCCAGGATCCGATGTCGAACCTGAACCCGCTGATGCGGGTGGGCGAGCAGATCGGCGAGGCGCTGGAGGTGCACGGCCGCACGCGGGGCCGAGCCACACAGGAGCGCGTCCGCGAGTTGCTCGAGATGGTGGGCATCCCGCAGCCGGCGGAGCGGGCTCGGCAGTACCCCCACGAGTTCTCCGGTGGCATGCGCCAGCGCGCGCTGATCGCGATGGGCCTGGCCTGCGGTCCCCGGCTGTTGATCGCCGACGAGCCGACCTCAGCGCTCGACGTGACGGTGCAGCGCCGGGTGCTCGACCAGCTCGGCTCGCTGACCCGCGAGCTCGGCACCGCGGTCTTCCTGATCACCCACGATCTCGCGTTGGCCGCGGAGCGTGCGGACCGGGTCGTGGTCATGTACCAGGGCAGGGTGGTCGAGGAGGGCCCGTCCGCCCGGGTGCTGGTGAACCCTCACCACGACTACACCAAGGAGCTGATCGCTGCGGCACCGAGCCTTGCTTCCCGTCGCGAGCCCGTGGTCAGGGACAGCGCGGCAGCCGAGGAGTCGCCACTGGTCGAGGTCGAGGGACTGGTCAAGGAGTTCCCGCTGCGCGCCCGCACGTCCCAGGGGTCGCGCACGTTCACGGCGGTGGACGGAGTGAGCTTCTCCATCCAGCGCGGCACCACGGTCTCGATCGTGGGGGAGTCCGGCTCGGGCAAGTCGACCACCGCCAGCCTGCTGCTCGGCCTGGACGAGCCGACCGCCGGCCGGATCCGCTTCGACGGCGTCGACCTGACCGGCGTGCGTGGCCGGCAGATGTTCGACTTCCGGCGGAGGGTGCAGCCGGTGTTCCAGAATCCCTACTCCTCGCTCGACCCGCGTTACTCGGTCGGCCAGAGCATCGCCGAGCCGCTTCGGGTGCATCGCCTGGGCGACGGGGCCGAGCGGCGCGCACGGGTGGGAGACCTGCTGGAGCAGGTCTCGCTGCCGCGGGACTTCGCGACCCGTCTCCCGCACGAGCTGTCCGGCGGGCAGCGACAGCGGGTGGCCATCGCCCGGGCGCTCGCGCTGAAGCCCGACCTGGTCGTCCTCGACGAGGCCGTCTCGGCTCTCGACGTCCTGGTGCAGGCACAGATCCTGGAACTGCTCGCCGACCTTCAGTCGCAACTCGGCCTGAGCTACCTGTTCATCAGCCACGACCTCGCCGTGGTGCGAATGATCTCCGACCAGGTGCATGTGATGAGCCAGGGCCGCTTCGTCGAGAGTGGGACGCCGGAGCAGATCTTCGAGCACGCGGTCGACCCCTACACCCAGGAACTGCTCGCCGCGATCCCGGGACGCGGCCTCGTCGCGTGAACCGTGCCGGTCGCGGCGCG